>Ga0335070_10001344_pt1 | contig 28328 bp, 23 predicted proteins | sample Lox_Sample_13_FD_206722 | JGI IMG/M metagenome (GOLD analysis project Ga0335070, IMG submission 206722) | Soil microbial communities from Loxahatchee National Wildlife Refuge, Florida, United States - Lox_Sample_1.3 | ecosystem: Environmental > Terrestrial > Soil > Wetlands | place: USA...
GGCGAGGAACGCAACCACGGACCCGGTCCCGGCCGCATTTCCGGGCATGACCAGGTGCCGCACGAGCACGCCGCGTCTGGCCAGGCCGTGCTCGTCCAGCTTCAGCTCGCCTACCTGGCGGTGCATCTCCCGTAAAGCGGCGCGTGCCACCGCGGGATAGTCCCGAGCCAGCAGGTATCTCGCCACAAGCTCCTCCTCCCAAATCTTGAAATCCGGCATGTAGATGTCGACGATCCCATCCAGAAGCTGCAGCGTCGCCAGGGAATCGTACCCGGAGGTGTTGTAGACGAGCGGCAGCCTCAGCCCGGCCTCGATGGCGATCGGCAGGGCTTCCAGGATCTGGGGGATCACGTGCGAGGGGGTGACCAGGTTGATGTTGTGGCAGCCTCCCGCCTGCAGGTCGAGCAGCATGACTGCCAGGCGCTCCGGCGAGGTCTCGGGGAACCGCCCGCTCTGGCTGATGTCGAAGTTCTGGCAGAAGACACAGCGCAGGTTGCACTGCGCGAAGAAGATGGTCCCGCTGCCGCGCCAGCCGCGCAGGCAGTTCTCCTCGCCCAGGTGCGGGAAATAACTGCTCACGCGGGCATAGCGGCCGATCTGGCAGGTCCCGGTCTCCCCGGCGGCACGGTGCGCCTCACAGGCACGCGGGCACAGGCTGCAGTGTGCCAGCTCCGCCACCGCCTGCCTGGCTCGCGGCTGCAGCTCCCCGCGGCGGTAAAGCCGGAGGTAGGCCGGCTGAAAGTTCTTTTCAGAAAGGAAAAAATCCTGGCTCACAGGTCCATTATGGCACAAAACGGACCGTGATTGCTCAGCATGATTCGGGGTTCGGGTCTCCGGCCGGGGCCGGCCGAGGACCTTCCTGGAATATCCCCGCACCCGGCGCCAGGATGCGGTCGGGGTCGAAGCGGCGCTTGGCGCTGGCGAACTGCTCCCAGTAGGGGTCGAAGTGCTTCTGCCAATCCTCCGGACTGAGCGGGATGGCGCCGATGGGATAGTGCTTGCCGCCCAGCTGGCGCGCCCGCTCGAAGAAGCGGCGATTGCGCTCGTACATGCGCACGGCTGCTTCCGGGTCCGGGACGGTGATCATGACGTCGTTCAGGAACGCGACCGGCTCCTCAGGGACTCGAAACAGCGGGCGCCTGCAGACCGCAGTATTGAAACCATAGAACTCGATCGGGAAGTCCGAAGTAATTTCGGAAGGCTTCAGGATGGAGAAGATCTCCGCCGCATATTCGTCCAGGGTCGAGTCGGGGACGAACATGTCGAACCAAGGGTGCGGGTGAGCGACCCGGCCGCTGGCGGTCAGCTCGGCGAAGTGCTTCGCGCCGCGGTCTGCGGATTCGAGATACGTCTGGCTGGCCATCCGTTCGAAGCCGCGCACATGGTGCAGGCCGGTCAGGAGGACCTCCTTATCCGGGAGCGCGGGCGGGGTGAAGTCGCGGCGGGCCTGGGCGAAATACGTCCACCCGCCGGCCGCTGACGGCAGGATATGGACGGAGATCTTGTCGAAGCGCCCGTCGGCAATCAGCATGCGCTCGTCATTGAGCATCGTGGGCAGGTCCGGGTAGAGCAGCTGGAAGAAAAGCGTGTGCGTCTGGGCGGGGATCAAGCGCAGGACGGCGCGCAGGATGATGCCGCATTGCCCCTGCCCCGCCAAGACCGCTTCGAAGAGCTCCGGGAGCTGGTCTAGCGAGCAGGTCTCGACCTTGCCCTCGCCAGTCACAACTGTCAGGGCGAGCACGTTGTCCACCTGGGCGCCGTAGCGGTAGCTGCCGCCGTCGATTCCGCCCACCGACAGCGTACCGCCCACGGACAGCGACAGGTTGTGGGTCAGCACCGGGGGCCTGAGCCCGTGTGCGAGGCTCGCCGTCAGCACCTGGCGCCAGGACATGCCCGCGCTGACCTCGACCTGCTCGGGGCCGAAGACGGGGGCCGCCTGGAGCGCGGTCATCCGGATCACGATGCCACCCTCCACCTGCGACTGGCCGAAGGCGGTGTGGCCCTGGCCGCGCGGCCCGATCTTGAGCCCGTGCTGGCGGGCAAAGCGAATCATGCGGACCGCGTCCTTTTCCGAGCCGGGCTCGAGCACCGCCAGCGGATGGGTGCGGCGCAGGTTGCCGAAATCCTCCCCGGCTTCGGCGAGGGACTGCTCGTCGATGCGCAGGGCGCCGTCCAGCCGCGGCAGCCCGGCACCTGCGCGACCCGGGGCTTCCGTCAGCCAGGACCGACTGGCGACGTCAAATCCGACTGCGATCATCTGTTTCATCCTGTACCTCCTCCGACAACTAAAGATCTAGGGTGTGTATACAAATTCGATGGAACGGTCTCGATATGGGCGTTGCGGTGGTCGAGTAGGCCGTTTTTTGCCGTATCGAGACCCGCAACGCCCTACTCGACCGACTCATTTCCATTTTGCATACAGACCCTAACAATTTCCGCACAGGGGACAAAGGCTAGAAGATGCCCGGTCCCGGCGAGAGGATCTTGTCCGGGTCGAAACGGCGCTTGGCCGCCTCGAACGACTCCCAGACCGGGCCGTAATGCTCCCGCCAATCCTGCGGCGAGAGCGGCACCGCCCCGGCCGGGATGAGGGTTCCGCCGAACTGCCGGGCCCGCTCGAAGAAGCGGCGGTTGCGCTCGAGGGTCTCCATGGCTGCCGCCGGGTCGGCAAGCGTGCCGAGGATGACGACCAGAAAGACATCCGGTCCCTGCGGCAGCCGGAAGAGCGGGCGCCTGCAAAGCCCAGTGTTGAGGCGGTGGAACTCGACCAGGAAATCCAGCTCGCGCGCCGACGGCTTGAGGACGGACAGGACCTGAGCAGCGTACTCCTGGATGACCGCCGCGGGGACCATGACGGCCAGCCAGGGATGGGGCAACCCGACACTACCGTGCAGCCAACCCCCGACGCCGGTTCCCCTGCCCAGGCCGGTGGAGGCGAAATACGACAGGCTGGACGACCGCTCGAAGCCATGGACGTGGCCCAGCCCGGCCAGGATGGCCTCCTCGTCCGGCAGCTCCGGGTGCGTGAAGTTGCGCGCCGCCAGGAGATAATACGTCCAACCGCCGGAGGCGGACGGCATGGCATAACCGATCGCCCGGTCGAAACGCCCGTCGAAGACAGGCCCGCGCTCGTCGGCGAGCAGGGCCGCCAGCTCCCGGTAGAGCAGCACGAAAGAGCGGACGTGCGTCTCAGCCGGGACCAGGGGCAGGGTCGCCCGCAAAATGATGCCGCACTGGCCCATCCCGGCCAGGGTCGCCTCGAAAAGCTCGGGCTGGCGGGTCGGCGAACAGGTCTCGAGCCGGCCCGCGCCGGTCACCACCTGCAACTCCAGCACGCTGTCCACCAGCGCGCCGCCGCGGAAGCTGCCGCCGTCGATGCCGCCAAAGGCCAGCGTGCCCCCCACCGAGAGGTAGGTCGTCTGCGCCAGCATGGGGGGCCGCAGGCCGCGTTCAAGGGTCGCCGCGAGCACCTGTCGCCAGGTCATCCCCGCGCTGACCTCGACCCGCCCGGGGGCGAAGGATGGCGGCCGATCCAGGCTGCCCATCTTGATGACCACACCGTCCTCGACCTGCGCCTGGCCGAAGGCGCTCTTGGCCTGGCCGCGCGGCCCGATCTTGATCCCCTGCCGGCGGGCAAACAGAATCATGCGGACCACGTCGTCGCCCGTGCGCGGCACCAGCACCGCCAGCGGCCGGCGGTGGACCAGGTGGCCGAAATCATCCGCCGCCCTGTCCAGGGAAGCCTCGTCCATGAGCAGCTTACCGTCGAGCTGCGGGAGCGTGGCAGCAAGCCTGCCCGCGGCCCGCCTCACCGCGGTCAAGCGTACCTGGCCGGGCCTGGCGACGTTTAGCCGATCCATACCGGGACTCCTCCGGAAAATTCAAAAACTGCGCCCATCCTGCCTCGCTGAACTCCCGGCCCCCTAGAAGATACCCGGTCCGGGGGAGAGGATCTTGTCCGGGTCGAAGCGGCGCTTGGCGGCGTTGAACTGCCCCCAGGCCGGGCCGTAGTGCTCCCGCCAGTCCTGCTGCGACAGCGGCATGGCGCAGACCGGCAGCTGCTTGCCGCCGACCTGGCGCGCCCGGTCGAAGAAGCGCCGGTTCATCGCCACCATCTTCTCGGCGGCCTGCGCGTCGGTTGCCGTCGTCATCAGGTTGAAGAGGCAGGCCGAGGCTTCGTCCGGCAGCCGCAGCAGCGGACGCCTGCAGACCGTCGTGTTGACGAAAAAGAACGAGATGGGGAAGTCGACCCCGATGTCGGCAGGCGACAGGGTGCCGAAGGTGTCCGCCAGGTAGCGGTCGGCAGCCGAATCCGGGACGAAGACATCCAGCCAGGGGTGCGGCAGCTTGATCCGCCCGCTGGCCTTGAGGGCGGCCTGGCGCGGGTTGTTGGCGACGAAGTCATAATACGGGGCGGTGTAGATGCGCTCAAAGCCGCGCAGGTTGCCCAGCCCGGCAGGCAGGACCTCCGTGCCCGGCTCCGCGGGCGGGGTGAAGCCGGTGTCGGCCTGGATGTAGTACGACCACCGGCCGTTGGCGGAGGGGAAGACGTAGCCGGAGATGCGGTCGAGGCGCCCATCGGCGACCAGCAGGCGCTCGTCCGCCAGCATGGTCGGGAGGTCCGGGTAAAGCAGCTCGAAGACCCGGGCGTGGGTGTGGCCCGGGATGAGGCGCAGGGCCGCCCGCAGGATCAGGGCGCACTGGCCCAGCCCGCCCAGGACCGCCTCGAACAGCTCGGGGAGGCGCTCGGCCGAGCAGGTCTCGAGCTTCCCCTCCCCGGTCACGACGGTCAGCTCAAGGACGTTGTCGAGCTGGGCGCCGTGGCGGTAGCTGCCCCCGTCCATCCCGCCCACGGAGAGCGTGCCGCCGACCGAGAGCTCGACGTTGTGGGTCAGCACGGGCGGCCGCAGCCCGTGCTTCAGACTGTCGGCCAGCACCCTGGCCCAGGTCAGGCCGGCGCCGACCACGGCCCGCTCCCCGTCGAAAACCGGCGGGCGGTTCATGGCGCTCATCTTGACCAGGATGCCGCCCTCCACCTGCGACTGGCCGTAGACGCTGCTGCCCCCGCCGCGGGCGCCGATCTTGAGGCCCTGCTCGCGGGCGAAGCGCACCATCCTGACCACGTCCTCGTCCGAGCCCGGCTCGAGCACGGCCAGCGGGCGGCGGCGGCGCAGGTGGCCGAAGTCCTCCCCCGCCGCCTCCAGGGCGGTTGCGTCGATACGCAGCGTCCCGTCCAGCGGCGGGACTTTCACCGCCGGCTGCGCCGATCCCCGGGTCACCCAGGTCAAGCCGGCCCGGTCAAAGCCAAGTATGTTCGTCTCTTTCATCGCCTGCCTCCTGCGAAATTAATTCCGGCCTCCAGCCCGTGCCGGACATGCGCCTTAATCGGCAAACTCCGGCATGACCTGCTCGGCGAACAGGCGCATCGAGGCCATGACCTTTTCGTGCGGGATGCCGCCCGGACCGAAGATGCACGCCAGGAACTCGATGCCGTGCTCCTCGCGCAGGCAGCGGATGCGCTCGACTGCCTCCTGCGGCGAGCCGATGATGCCGAGCTTGTGGATGAAATCGTGGACCGCCTGGTTGTAGTCCGCGATCAGGGGCGGGCGGCCCGGGTTGTTATCGATGTACCAGCGCGCCGGGGAGCGCATCACCTCCCGGGCCCGCTCGCCGTCCGCCTCCAGGTAGACCATGCGGATCAGGTTCATCGCCGGGGCAGCGGTCCCGGCGAACTCACGACGGTAGAGCTCCAGGTTCTGCCCCAGGCTGTCGCCGGCGAAGGTGTGCAGCAGCGGGTAACCGTTGCGGGCGGCAAAGCGGATCATGTCCGGGTTGCCGAAGGTCGCCACCCACAGCGGCGGGTGCGGGGACTGGACCGGGCGGGGGACGAGGCGCACTTTCTCGGCCGTGGTGAACCTGCCGCGAAAGCTGAATTCCTCGCCCGTCCAGGCCAGCTTCAGCACGTCGTGGGCCTCGTAGAAGCGGGCTTCGCTCTCCCCGGCCTGCACCCCGAAGGCCTGGTAGTTCTGCTTGGGATGGCCCTTGCCGATGCCCAGCTCCAGGCGCCCTCCGGAGAGCTGGTCCACCAGGGCGGCCTGCTCGGCGATGGCGAGGGGATTGTGAATCGAAAGCACCACCACACTGGTGCCCAGACGGATGCGCTGCGTCACGCCCGCCAGGTGGGCGAGCATGGTCAGCGGGTCCGGGCAGACGCCGAAGGTGTTGAAATGCTGCTCGGTGATCCAGGCGGAATGAAAGCCGAGCGCCTCGGCCAGGCGTACCTGCTCGACCGTCTGGCCCAGGATCTGACCGTCCGGGAAGGCGCCCGTCTGGGATTGCAGCAAACCGATGGCAAATTTCATGTCCATCCCTCGGCAGCCGGGCTCATGCGATCACCAGCATGCCGGCGTTTTGCAGCCGGCCCACCAGGGAGCGCTGTCCGGGGCCGATGAGCTGCTTGAGCTCGCCGTACGAACGGCCCTCCCCCTGCAGCACCTCCAATACCTGCTGCCCGTCCTCGAACTCCTCCAGGTACGGGACCTCCACCTCGTCGGGACGGTCCTTGAAGTGGAAGCGCCGGCATTCGTAGTAAGGCGGGAACGAGGCGACCATTTCGGCGTGCTTGAGCGGGTCCTTCCAGTACTCCGGCGGCACCAACTTGCGCACGTCGACCTGGCCGAGCAGGAGGCTGGCACGCGCGGCGACGTCCGCGTGCAGGGCGATGCGCCTCTCGGGGTCCAGCTCCCGGCCATCCTCGGCGCGCAGGATCAGCGCGTCGGGGAGCGGGTCCGAGGCGCGCAGCCCGTCGAGGGGATTGACCTTGCGCAGGTCCGCCTCCTGCGGCGAACGCGTCTGCCAGAACTTCTTCATGAAATGGAAGTCCATCTGCGTGCCGGGAGAGAAATGGGTCAGGGCCTCGATCCAGCGCCGCCGATCCCCGGTGTAGTCGTACTCGGCCGGGTTGGTGACCTCGGCGTTGCCCAGCATGTGGAAGGTCTTGTAGCGCAGATCCACCGTGGGAACCTCGCCCCTGCGGCTGCGCCAGTAAATCGAAGCGGGATTCTTGCGGGCGATCCCGTGGTACCACTGGTCCACGCAGATGCTCAGGGTGAGCGCCGAGGTGTGCATGCGCTGCTGGTAGTCATACCACAGGTCCCTTTTGGATTGTTCGGGCAGGGACGGGTCCAGGGTGGCGGTGATCAGGAACGAGACGGTGGCGGCGTTGAGCATGGCCAGCGCCACGCCGGTCGAAAAGAGCGGATCGACGAAAAAAGCCGCGTCGCCCAGCAGGATCCACTTCTCGTTGTAGTCGCAGATGCGGTCGCTGATCATCGAATAGTTGGTGGTGGTCAGCACCTTGTCCGAGATCGCCCGGGCGTCGGCCATCAGGTCGTACAGCAAGGGCACCTGGCGGATCTTGGCCAGGAAGACGTCCATGTCGGTGTAGCGCTTTTCCGGGGAGGTCGCCAGGATCTTGGGGTCCGTCACCAGCCCGACCGAATGCGTGCGCACGCGCTCGCCCATGACCATCTTGGGCACGGGGATGTACCAGAACCAGCCGTCGTCGCAGGCGAAGCAGGCGATGGGGGACCACTCCTCGCCTTTCAGGCCGTCGATGCGCGAGCTCTTTGAGCGGAAGATGTTCCAGTCCCCCGGCAGGTCCCCGGCCGCCTTGCCGCCGACGAAATGGTTCCAGATGGCGATGTTCTTGTAATCCGAGAGGAACTGCTTCTTGATCCCGGTGACGCTGGTCACGCGCCCGGAGGCTTCCACCAGGATGCGGCAGTTGGCCCGGCTGCCGTCGTCGAGCCGGACCTGGGTCCGGTCGCCGTCCCGTTCGACCCCTGCCACGCTGACGCCTTCGCGCACCTCCACGCCCATCTCCCGGGCGTGGTCGAGCAGCAGCTTGTCGAACTCCGAGCGGTTGACGTGCACGGCGAAGTTGATGATCCCCAGCTGCTCGTAAATCTCGTTGTTGAAGGTCAAACACCAGGGATCTTCATGCCCGGGGTCCCAGGCAAAAATTCCCCCCGGCTTGGGACCGATGTAGCAGTCGCTCTGCAGGAGCTTGGGCAGGACGCCGCTGTACGCCAGCACCGGGACCAGGACCGCGATCAGGCTCTCACCGATGTGCTCGCGCGGGAAGAACTCCTGCTCGAACAGCCCGACCTTGAGGGCGGTGTGACGGCCAAGGATGGCGCCGAGCGTGGCGCCGGCCGGGCCGCCGCCGATGATGATGACATCATATTCCTCTGGCATAGGTTCCTCCGTGCCCGTGCGTGGGAATGACCTGCCTGCACGGCTTCATCCCGGGCTGCGGCTGCAGCGCACCGACGGCAGGCCCGAGCTTCCAGGCATTTATTTGCCGAGCGCCTTTTTCACCGGCAGCGCGCCGAAGATGGTCTGGTCCGTCTTCTGGGAGGCCACCAGCTGGTTGGCCAGGTTGAGCTTTTCGGCCAGGCTGAGCGCCATCTGGACCAGCACACCGGGGTGGTTGAAGGTCATCGGCCGCAGGTCGGTCCCCTTGAAAACGTAACATTCGGACGGGCGCACGGCGCGCACCGAGGCGCTCGCCGCCTCATTGGTGATGAACGAATACTCGCCGAACAGGCTCCCCGGCTTGATCAGCCCGACGTGCTTGGCATCCGCCTTGCCGTCGCCCTGGACAATGATTTCGAGCAGCCCCTCCAGGAGGATGAAGATGTCGGTGTTCTTTTCGCCCATCCACAAGACCGGCTCGCTGCTGTCCACCTTCAGGCGGTACATGCGATGGATCAGCCACAGCTGCAGCTCGGCGGGCAGCGGCCGCAGCATCGGGATGCGGTCCAGGATTTCCAGCCGCTGGATGGTGTTGGCGATCTCCTCGTCCGTATCCCCGAAGCTGAAATGCTTGAACAGCCGCTTGTCGGTCTCCGTGGGCAGGAATTTTGCCGGCGGGATGGAGATCGTCTCCTGGCTGTGGGCCAGGGCCTTGGAGAAAAGCTGCTTTAACTCGTCCGGGCAGACCAGCTCGAGGAAATCCAGCGGATCGGACTTGCCCTCCTCCCACATCTCCATCAACTGCGTCAGGTCGGATTCGACCCGCCCGCCCGGGACGTTGAGCGGCGTTTGCTCGAGGCGCCTGAGCAGGCCGGTGCGGTAACGCTTGTAGAAATAGCGCCGGCCCAGCACGGCGGTCTCGGGCAGGCTCTGGTAGGCGCGGAACAGCGACTGGATCTCGATGCGGTCCAGGACCTTGGACTCGTCGATCTCGGGCAACAGCTTGTGCTTGATACCCAGGCGGGTGACGGCAAACTCGTCCACGTAGTCGGACTGCTTGCCGAGCAGGTCGAAGTACATCCAGCCCAGGTGATAGTAGAGATAGCGGGCCGAGTCCTTCGTATACTGCTCATTCAGGCTGTCGATCACGCCCTCACGCTGTTCGATGCGTTCCACGACCTGCTCCGGCAGCTGGCCGCTGGCCCGCAGGAGGTCCTCGGTGTCCACCGAGAAGACGGACTGCACCAGCTCGATGTTGTCCAGGGTGCTGTCCCCGATCTGCTGGGTGACGTTCAGGGCGTAGATGATGTTGCGATAGGAATCGATGGCGATGTCCTTGGTTTCCATCTTCTCCCCGAGCGTGGTGATGGCATGCGAAAGCACGGCGCGCATCTTGCGTTTCTGCTCCGGGGGCATGCGGCGCTTGATCAGCGCCATGGCCAGCTGGTTGGCAACCTGCTCCTCCATCCAGAGGTTGTCCCGATGGAACTGGTTGTAGCGATGGCGCAGGGAGTGGCCCATCTCGTGGGCCACCAGCCGGGGCAGCAGGATTTTCAAAACCTCCAGGAACTCGTCATTGGATTCGATGTCGATCATGGATTTGAGAAAGAGCGCATACAACCTGCCCACGCCGCCCTTCAAGCTCGGCAGGGCCAGGTAGATCTGTCCGTCCGCCAGACTGTAGTAGCTGTTCATGCCCTGCGAATGATGCAGCTCCATGTTCGGGTCCGGATCGATCCCGTAGGAGCGCAGGACCTGCACGAATTCCTTGAAATAGGCCTGCGCGCTGGGGAACAGGTCCTCGAAGGCCTGTTCCTGGGCGGCGTCCACCTGGGTGGTCTCTGGTTCACTCATGCGTCTTACTCCTTGACAACTCGCGGATCAGCTCAAGCGCCGGGCGGACGGCCTCCCGGTGCTCGGAAAGCTCCTTTTCACGGAACTGCAAATAGGAGAATACTTCCGGGGAGGCGAACGTCATCCGGCGCAGATGCCCCAGCCAGCCGTCCAGCTGGGCGAAACCCCAGTCCAGGCCGGCACGCGCCAGCCAGCCGACCTCCGCCTCGCCGGCCGCTTTCTGCCGCCGGGCTTCGGACAGGAAATACGTCACCGCCCCCAGGTTGAGGTCCTGCTGCCAGTCGAACATGTCCTCCCTGAACAGGTGCCAGCAGCCGAACACGTCGATCCACTCATCCCACAGCGGCAGCAGGTCGCGGCGCGCGTGGCGGTGACAGACCGCCGCCACGCCGATCTTGGCTGCGCAAACCTTGCGGCCGACCAGGTCCGTGAAGGTCTGCCGGTCAATGTCGGACAGCTGGCCGTCGGCGGCGGTGACGTCGCAGAACTCCGCCCAGGTGCGGCGGAAATAATCCCAGAACGGGTGGCCGTTTTCAAAATGATCCTGGTAGAGGCCATGGAAGCGTTCGACGAAGTAGCCGGCTGCAGGCAGCAGCTTCGGCTCAACAGTCGCGTGGCCGTCCATGACGTTGTCCACCAGGCGCACGTAGTAGTACAGGCTGGCGTTGGAGAGGACCAGATCGGATTGAAAGTCCGGGTCGGCCTGCCCCCGGAGCTGGCGTTCCAGCCACCACGGGAGCAGCATGAGGGGAAAGGCAACCGGGTGGAGGAAATAGTCCGCCGGCTCTTCGCTGCCCGCCAGGGCTTTCATCCAGGTCTGGATCCCGGCTGCCATGCGCGGCAGATCGCGATCCAGGCCCCGGTAGAGGCGCCCGACGCCGGATTTCATCGTTTCCACGAATTCGGGAGCATGCACTGCAGACAACCCTTTTTTGAAATCGCCTCCCAGGAGGAGGGGTCTAATCAAATGCCGCAGCCCTGGAAAAAGGCAAGGTTGCGGCTTTCTGTAAAAAGATTTGGCCGGGGGACCCGCTCGCCGGACCCGGCAAAACCCCGTGCTACTTCATCTTGTCCAGCGCGTCCATGGTGCGGACGACATCCTCCTCGGTGTTGTAGCAGTGGAAGGACAGGCGCAAATGCGGTTGTCCCTGGCGGTCGAGATGTTTGCCGACGATGATCTTCTCCTGTTCCTCGAGCTTCTCCAGATAGGCGGAGGTTTTTTCATTGTCAAGCTTGCTCTTGAAGGTGGCGATCGAGCCGTGCTCGCCGGGGGTGGTGGTCAGCTCGTAGCCGCGGGCGCGCGCCAGCTCAAGGGTGCGGGCTGCCAGGTTGGTCGTGTGGCGGTCGATCGCCTCGCGGGTCAGCTCGTTGATCAGGGTGATGCTCTCGACCACCGCCGCCATCCCGACCATGTTGGGCGTCCCGATCAGGAAGCGCCAGGCACCGGCATGGGGGGTGATATCGTACTTGAGGTAATACGACCAGTCGGCGGTGGACAGGGCACCGATCACGCGCGGCTGGAGGGTGGAGCAGACCTCGTCACGCACGTACATGAACCCGACACACGGGCCCGCCATGATGGACTTGTGCCCGCCCGTGACCAGCACGTCGATTTTCATTTTTTGTACGTCGATCGGCATATGCCCCACCGCCTGGATGGCGTCCACCACGAAGATGATGTTCCGCTCGCGGCAGAACTTGCCGATGGCCGCCAGATCGGTGCGGTGGCCGGAAAAGAACTGGAAGGCGCTGGCGGCCACCACCCGCGTGCGGTCGTCGACGACCTGGCGCAGGGCGTCCGGGGTCAGGCCACCGTTCACCGAGGGGACCTGGTTGATGACCACACCGTCGCGCTGCAGGCTCATCCAGCAGTAGGCGTTGGCCGGATGCTCGAGATCGCAAAAGACGATGTTGTCGCCCGGTTTGGTGACCAGGGATTGGGCGATCAGGTTCAGGCCGGTCGAGCAGCCGTCCACCACCACGATCTCATCCGGGGACTTGGCGTTGAGCAGTTTCGTGACCGAGGAGAGAAACGCCGCGTTGAGATCGAAGATGTACTTCTCCGTGTGCCACTCGGTGGTTCCGATCTTCTGCTCCGTCATCTGTTTCATTTTTTTGATCGTCCGCATGGGAGGCGGCGCGGCGGCGGCATTATCCAGGCTCGTGCGATCCATCATCTGCGGGAATTCCACCTTGCGCAGGGCATCCAGGTCGTACATGTACCCCCGGGGGACACCCGGCTGGACGATGGTCTGGTCGGCAGCCGGGGCGGAGTGGACGATCGCCGTGAAGGTATAGCTGCCGATGTCGAAACTTTGTTCGGCCTGAAGGGGGATCCGCCGGTTGGGCGGGATGGGCTTGTCGTCAATCAGCGTCCCGTTTTTGGAATCCATGTCCAGGAGCCAGATCCCGTCCGCGGCGATCCTCAGGCTGGCATGGAACCGGGAGACCTGCTGGTCCTCCAGGTGGATGTCGCACTCGGAGGCGCGGCCGATCAGGATGTCCTCCTTGCCTACCCGGAAATCCTTCGCGCCCGCATCCCCCTGGCTGTAACGCAAAATGACCTCTGGTTGATTTAACATAGACTCTCTTCCCGCTTATCTCGAAATCATGGGGGAGCAACGAACTCCCCGGGCACTTCCCATCCACTGACCTGTCAGGGCGGGCACGCCACAGCTCAGTAACGGTCAAACCTGTAAAAGGGACCTCGTCCGCGGGTGACAGTCCAGGCGCGGGGTCGGTCAATTGCCTACTTAGCAGGCGGCTTTGTCGGAGCTGAAATTTGAAGCCAGCTCGGTAAGTCCCTTTTCATCCATCCCCTTGATGGTGCTCAGGACTTCGGGTGTGACGGAGAAGCTGTACTTCTTCAAAGTCGCCTCTGGAGAAGCTGCGAGTTCCCTGCGGAAATTAGCATCGCTCGAAACTTTCTGGACCAAAGCGTTCAGATCGTTCATTTCTACCTCCTAAAGTGTATGTGGCGTGCCCGCCTGGAGAGGCCATGCAAGATGGTTGTAAAAATACGGAAAGATGACACCATTCCAGGGACGTTCTATTTTTTAATGCGGCCAAACCAGGGGGAAGTTGGCAGTGTTGATCAGCTCGCCATCTTTTACGTCGATTTCATGGGTCTTGTGAAGATCGTTACGCTCCAGGTAGCGTGCGTCAGCCGGAATGTAACGATGGATGTAGCCCAGCCGGGTCATGCTCGAGGTGTTCGGATAGCTACAGTGGATGACGAGCGAGTGATGGAAGGAGACATCCCCCGGCTCGAGGACCAACGCTTCCCGCGTCACCTTTTTCTTCTGTTGCTCATTCAGGTCGTGTTTCAGCATCAGCTCGGGATCGGGGTCCTTCAGGATGTTAGACCCGAAACGGTCGATCAAGCCCCACTTGTGACTGCCCGGCAGAACATAGATGCAGCCGCTTTCCCTGGTCACCTGGCTGACGGCCATCCAGGCGGTGATGATGTTGGGCGTGGAGATGTGCCGCCAGTAGTCGTAATCCTGGTGACAGGGAACGGGGCCGCCGATCTTCGGTTCTTTATAAAAGCACTGGTCGTAATACAGGCGCACTTCGGGCGTGTCCAGCAGTTGTGCCGCAGCCTCCCCCAGGTTGGAAGTCTTCAGGAAATCCTGAAAAACGGGGTTGGATTTCCAGATACCCTGGAATTCGGTCACCTTTTTTCCATCCGCCTGCGTCACGGATCGCAGGCGGCGGATGCCTTCCCGTTGACCGTCCACAATGCTCATCAACACCCGGCGCAAGTCTTCCACGGTTGCCGGGTCGATCATTTTCCGGACGATCAGATAGCCGTTCGTTCTGAAGGACTCAACTTGCTCGTGGGTCAGGGCGGACATGGTTTCTCCCTTTTCGCGGAGGGATGGCACCGATCAAGCCGGTCTGATAAAGGATGAATTGAACTCGTCGAAGATCCTTACGATGAATTTATTATATCAAATTTGGTAAAGATAGTCTATATATTCCAAATAACCCATTAGTCCTAGGGTTGGCAGAGGCAGTAAACCGCTGTGGTAACAGTGGCAGGCCCCGCCACGGCTCTTTTCAATCCCCCACTTTGTCTTTGCTTTAGGATGGGCTTATCGAAAAACCGGAAACGTTTTTCGCCCCCTCATGGGACATACACCTGATCCCGCACCGGAACGCAGCACCGGATCGCACAAGATCATACAATGCCAAATCAGAATTTACAGGCGTTGGGGGCAGGTCCGACGGCGCCGGGAGCGTGAAACCTGGCAGGCGGAAGCCGGCACACGCCCCCGGGCTTCGGCTGCGGACCGGTTTGCGCCTTCAATCCTGACCGACGGAGGCGCGGACGGTCGAAATGAAAACATCTTCCAGTGTGGGGACAATCCAGTCGATCCGCTTCACCGGGATGCCCTCCGCCTCCAGCATCTTCTGGATCGGCAGGCGAAATTCTTCGGCGCTCGGCACGACCACGTGAATCAGCACCCCGTAAAGGGCGACTTCTTCGAAGGGAGCCTCCCCCCTGGCCTGCCTGTCCTTCAAGACCCGGAGAGCACGGTCCGGATCGCCGGTTGCGATTTCCAGCACCTGGCCCTGCATCCGGGTTTCCTTCAGCTCGTTGGGCATCCCCATCGCCACCAGGCGTCCCTGGTTAATGAAGCCCACGCGCTGGCATAGCTCGGCCTCATCCATGTAATGGGTGGTCACCAGGACGGTGGTGCCGGCCTTGGCCATGGCATAGATCAATTCCCAGAATTCACGGCGGCTGATCGGGTCCACCCCGGCGGTCGGCTCGTCCAGGAACACCACCTGGGGCTCATGGACGATGGCACACCCGAGCGCCAGGCGCTGTTTCCAGCCGCCCGACAGGCTGGCGGTCAGGCTGTTTTCCATGCCCTCCAGCCCGGCCATCTGAAGGATCTCCTCCTGACGCTGGGACAGCTTTTGGCGCGTCAATCCGTAGACCCGGCCGTAGAAACGAACGTTCTCGCGGGCGGTCAGGTCGTTGTACAGGGTGAACAGCTGGGACATGTAGCCCACGCGCGCCTGCAGGACCTTCTTCTGGGTGACCGGATCCAGCCCCAGGACGCTCAAGCGGCCCTCGCTGGGCTGGATCAACCCCAGGAGCATGCGGATGGTGGTGGTCTTCCCGGCCCCGTTCGGTCCAAGCCAGCCGAAGATCTCGCCGGAGCGGATCTGGAAGCTGACGTGATCGACGGCGGTGAAGCTGCCGAAGCGCTTGGTCAGGCCCTCGGCCTGGATGGGCGCACCCGGATCCGGCGGGTTCTGTTCAGTCGTTTCCACCGGGCTGCTTGACATTTTCGACCGCCTTCTGGCGTGAGATCAGGCTGATGAAGGCCTCTTCCATGCGGGGCTCGATGGCACGCATACCGCTGCAGGCGATCCCGTTCCCTTGCAGGCAGGCTTCGATCTGCGGCTGGCGGCGGGCGACGTCGTCCACGAATACGTGCAGCATGGCGCCGTAGGTCTGGACTTCCAGGATGCCCGGCAGGCCCGTCACCAGGTCGCGCGCCGGAGCAAAGGTCGAGGGCGTGAACTCGAGCAGGCTGCCCGGGACCATCTTCTTGATTTCCACCGGGGTGTCCACGGCGATCAGGCGGCCCTGGTAGATCAGCCCGACCTGGCTGCAGCGCTCGGCTTCGTCCATGTACGGGGTGCAGACAAAAATGGTCGTGCCCTTTTCGACGCGCAGGTTGCCGAGCAGATTCCAGAACTCGCGCCGGCTGACCGGGTCGACCCCCAGGGTCGGCTCGTCCATCACCACCACCTGGGGCGCGTGGATCAGGCTGCAGGCCAGGGCCAGCTTTTTCTTCATGCCCCCCGAGAGGCGTCCGGCCGGGCGGGAGACGAACTCGGTCAGCCCGGCGAACCTGAGCAGCTCGGCGATGCTTTTCTTCTGGGCGTTGACCGGGATGCCGTGCAGGTCGGCGAAGAAGCGCAGGTTCTCAAGCACGGTCATGTCGGCCGGCAGGGCGAACTGCTGGGCAAGGTACCCGCTGTGCTCGCGGATCGCATATACGTCCTGCATCGAATCGTAGCCAAGCACGCGGCTCTGGCCCTCGTCGCGCCGGAGCATGCCCAGGATGACCCGGATGGTCGTGGTCTTCCCGGCCCCGTCCGGCCCGATCAGGCCGAAGGTCTCGGCGCGGCGCACGTCGAGTGTCATGTGGTCCACCGCCGTGACCGGCCCACGGCGCCCTCTGAAGCGCTTGACCATCCCCCGGGTCGAAATGACGACTTCCTCGTCCATGCCGCTCAATCCAGTCTCTTCTTCGACACCACCGCAGCGAAGACCAGCACGATCGCGGCGTAGATGACCAGCGTCAGGGTGTCCGTCCAGACAAAGGTCAGGCCCACGCCTTTGGTCATGATGCCGCGGATAATGCGCACATAGTAGGTCAGCGGGATCAGGTCGCCGATAAGCCGCGTCCACAGGGGCATCGTCCCCCGCGGGTAGATGAAACCGGTCAGGAGCATCGCCAGGAGCTGGATCAAGCCCGTCAGCTGCTGCGCCTGCCGCTGGGTCTGGGCCGCAGCCGAGATCACCAGCCCCAGGCCCATACCGGAAATAATGAAGATCACCGACAAGACCGCCAGGAGGGTTATGTTCCCCTGGAAGGGAACCCGGAACCAAAAGATGCCAATCGCCAGGATCACGGCCATGTCCAGGATCGCCACGGCCATGCCGGGGATCAGCTTGGCGATGACCACCTCCATTGGGCGGGCCGGGGTGGCCAGCAGCTGCTCGGCGGTCCCGGCCTCGCGCTCCCGCACGATGGACATGGCCGAGTTGGTCACGATGATGATCTGCATGATCAGGGCGATCAGGCCCGGGAGGATAAAGACCAGGTCCTTGATGTCCGGGTTGTACAGCACGTGGGTGATCGTCGTGACCGGCAGCCCCCCGCCGAGGCCGGAGGCGCCGGCGACCTGCACGTTTTCGACAGTCAGCTCCAGGGAATAGCGCTGGGCGATGCTCGATGCGGCGTTGTACCCCGATTCGACGCTGAAAGAGTCCGAACCGTCCAGCAGGATCAGCACGCTGCCCTCACCGCGCATTACCCGCCGCTGGAAGTCGGGGGGGATCACCACACCGGCCTTGACCTGCCCGGAATCGATCGCCGCCAGCACCTGATCTTCGTTCTGCAGGCTGAGGGTGGTGTCAAAGTTCCCGGAGTTCACCATGGCATTAATGAAATCCCGGCTGCGGCTGTCTAGGCTCTGGTCTACCACGGCGGTCGGGAGGTGCGTGACGGTGATCGAAACGGCGTAGGCGAAGAGAAACAGCTCGATGAGCGGCAGGAGGAAAAACAGGATCAGCGTGCGCCGGTCCCTCAGGATCTGCACCGTTTCTTTATAGATCAGGGCGCGCAAGCGCTGGACGGAACGCTGCATGGCTAGTCCAGCCTCTCACGGAAGGAGCGCGTCGCCAGGAACATCACGATGACGATGTAGACCGCCAGCGACAGCACCTGACCGGACAGGACCGAGAAGCCGATCCCCTTGGTGATGATGCCTCTCGAGATGGGAACGAAGTAGGTCAGCGGGAAAAGGTTGCCGATCAGGCGGACCGCAAGCGGCATGGTGTAGCGGGGGAAGATGAACCCGCCCAGCAGCAGGCTGACCATCATGAACAGCATCGTCAGCTGCTGCGCCTGGCGCTGGTTCTGCGAGACGGACGAAACCAGCAGCCCCAGGCCCAGGCCGCTGAAGACGTACATGAAGGAGAGGCCGATGAACAACCAGAAACTGCCCTGGAAAGGGACCTTGAACCAGAACACGCCGATGGCGATCACAGAAAGCATGTTGAGCATGGCAATGACGAGGTAGGGGAGGATTTTTCCGATCATCAATTCCACCGGCCGGATCGGCGTGACCAGGATCTGCTCGATGGTGCCCACCTCGCGCTCCTTGACCACCGCGGCGGCCATCAGCACGAGGGACTGCGTCTGCAGCAGCATGGCTGCCATCCCGGGGATGATGTACCAGAGATCCTTCATGTCTGGGTTATAAAGCACGCTCAGGTGGGCGACCAGAGAGGGCAGAATCCCTCCCTGCAGGCCCGACCCGGCCGTAGTGATCTCCTGGGTGACCACCCGGAGGGCATACGCCTGGCCGACGATGGTGGCAAAGGCGCTGGCGGACTGGGAGGTGAAGAAATCGGAGCCGTCCACCAGGACCAGCACCTGGGCGTCCCCGCGCCGGAGGTGCATGCCGAAATCGGGCGGTATCACGATCCCGGCCTGCGCCCGACCGCCGTCCATGGCCCGTACCACGCCGGCCTGGTCCGGGGCTGTGGCAACGATGTCGAAGTAGCCCGAGTTCACCATGGCGTCCAGGTAATCCCGGCTGTCCGGATCCAGGCTCTGGTCGGCGACGACCGTCGGGATGTGCTGCACGTTGGTGTTGATAGCATAGCCGAACAGGATCAGCTGCAACAGGGGGATGGTGAGCATGATCCCCAGGGTGGTCCGGTCGCGCAGGGCCTGCGCGAATTCCTTCTGGACGATGGCCAGGATGCGCTGGAGCATGCCAGGCTTACTCCTTGCGGGCTGCCAAGCCGTTGCCGAAGAACTCGACCACGGTCTCTGCCAGATTCCGGCGCTGCTCCGGCGAGGGGAGCGGCTCGATCCCGCGCAGCGCCGGCAGGATGGCCCCGATGAAGGCCGTCAGGATCATGCGCGCCCCCAGGCGCGGGTCGATCGGCCGGAAGATCCCGGCGGCGATCCGGCCGGAGATCACCTCCTGGAGCCGCTCCAGGACCGGTTGCCAGCGCGCCAGCACGAAGACTTGCAGGACCTCATCGTCGATCCAGGCTTCGGCGATCGCCACCCGGTTGTAGACGGCGGTCGCCAGGACCTTCTCCATCAGCAGGTCGACCATGTTCACCATGGACGGACGGTCGTCCAGGTCCTTGAGATGGACCAGCAGCGAATCGACCATCCCCGCCTGCTGGTCGAGGATGGCCTTCAGGATCTCCTGCTTGCTGGAAAAATAGCCGTACAGGGTGCTCTCACCGATGTCCAGGGAGCGGGCGATGTCCTTGGTGGTGGTGGCGAGATAGCCCTGGCGGGCGAACAGCTGGGCGGCCGCCTGCATGATCGCCGCACGTTGACGCTGGATGCGGCGCTCGCGCCGGGTGCCGCCTTCGACCTGCACAGGCTGGTTGAGCATGTTTCCTCCTGGATTGAAAAGAACCGGGAAGGGGCAAATACTCCGAGTAATTACTCGTAATTCGAATATCTAATCGATTTGCTAGTATAGCCGGATCGGCGGGTTTGTCAAGGCGATCGTCCCCCATTATTCGAAGACCTTAGGGGTTGGCAGGTTTTGGCAACCAGCGAGATGCAGGACTGATGACAGAGGATTCCCTAAGTCACGCCCTGAGCTTGTCGAAGGACCCGTCGAAGGGCCTGTCGAAGGGTCAACTTTCTGCCCGCCTCAGTTTCTCCTCAATCACTTTGGATGTCCTCGTGATCGACAGCCCTCCGAGCGCCGTGCAACGCAGCTCGTGCGGCAGGGCCTTCCCGACCCGGTCCATGGTCTCGATCACCTCGTCCAGCGGGATGACCGGGTCATACCCGGCGAGTGCCATGTTGGCGCAGGCCAGGGCGTTGGCGGCCGCCAGAACGTTCTTCCCCAGGCAGGGCACCTCGACCCGCCCCGCCACCGGGTCGCAGATCATGCCCAGGATGTTCTGCAGCGCCAGGGAGGCGGCAGCCGCCGCCTGTTCGGCGGTCCCTTTTGCCAGGCTGACCAGCGCCGCGGCCGCCATCCCTGACCCGGCACCGCACTCCGCCTGGCAGCCCCCCACCTCGGCGGCGAAGGTGGCATGCGCGGCGATGAAGACCCCGATCATCCCGGCAGCGAGCACCGCTTTGGCCATCTCGTCGACCGAAAGGCCCAGGGCGTCAGCCGCACCCAGGCACGCCCCCGGCAGGCCGCCGCACGAACCGGCGGTGGGCGCGGCCACGATCACACCCATGGCGCTCTTGGCCTCCATCATGGCGCTCACGTACAGCGTCATCAGGTTCAGCATGCCGCCGTCCAGCAGGCGGCCCGCGCGCATCCTCGCCTGGAAAAGCCCGGACTGGGCGCCCAGGATGCGGTCGGCGTAGACCGTGCCCTTCAGACCCTCCTGGATGGAGGCCTGCATGATGCCGACGACCTCCTGCATCCTGCGGAATACCTCCTCCGGCGCGAGGCGGCCGCGGGCGCTCTCGTAGCGCACCGCCAGCTCCCAAAGCGCGAGGTGTTGACCGCGGTTATAGTCCAACATCTCCTGGCAGGTGATGAACGGGACTTCCGTCCCCTTATATGCCAGGACCGGCAGGACCGGCGACAGGGCACGTGGGACCTGCAAGCCAAACCGGGCGCACAGCTCGGCCACGGTCTTCTCCGGCAGGGGTGCCGGGGATTTGACTTCGACCAGCTCACCGCCAGGCCCGGCCAGCAGCCGGACCTCCCCGGCCTCGGCCGAGCCGTAAAGAACTTGCAGGAACTCGCTCCCGCGGGAGCCGAGAAAGAAGAGCGTCTCATAACCGTCCCCGCTCATCGACACCCGAAAGCCGTCGACCTCCACCACCGCGATCATCCCGCCTCCGACCGACAGGGCAGTCAGGGTGTGGGCGCCGGACGGGCCGCGCAGCGTCAGCTTGTAGGTGTTGGGGTGGGTAGCCCCGAGGTCTTTGATCTCGAACCGGACCTCGATCCCCGCCTCCCGGATCGCACGGGGAGAGTCGACCAGGCGTGCGTCGCTGGCTTCCCAGCCCAGCAACCCCGCGCACAGGCCCATGTCCGATCCCTGGCTGGCGTGGGTGGTGGCGAGCGAGCCGTGGGCGTCGAACTCGACCAACACCTGCTCGAGCCCGCCGCCCATCAGGTCCCGGGCCAGGCGGCCGATGCGCAACGCGGCGGCGCAATGCGAGCTGGACGGGCCGCGCATCACCGGCCCGATCACGTCGTTGAAGATGCTCGGGAGGCTGGCGGGCAGCGCCTCGCCGCCGTCTACAGGTGGGTTCGTCTCGACCGACATTCATTAACTCCTTTTCCAATTGCCTTTGTAAATTCCCCGCGTATATATTATAAGATCAGCCCGGCACTTCTTAGCGGGTCGAACGGGCTCAGCTTCCCGGCTTGACTTGATCGCCCGCTGAAAGAAAATTGGACAGGAGCAGTATTAATAGTGTACAATTGTTCTACTTTTGCCAAAGGACCCTATGAACGCCATCGAACTCTCCCACTTACGCCGTGTGTTCAAGATTTATATCGGGGGGAGTCGTTTTACTCGGCCTGGACCTTTCGCACGCCGACCTGGGCGGCCTGGCCCTGACCATCCTGATCACCACCGTCAGCACCTGCGGGCTGGGCCTGCTGATGGGCAGCCTGGCGCTGATCACGGTCAACGTGATGTTCATCAACAACTTCGTCTATTTCCTGCTGCTGATCTTCTCGGGCGCCAACGTGCCCATCGCCCAACTGCCGGCCTGGATGCAGGCGGTCTCGAGCATCCTGCCGCTGACGCGCGGCATCGCCACCGGGCGCCTGCTGGTCGCCGGCACTGGGCTTGCCGGCGTGACGCCTCTTCTGTGGGGCGAGCTCGGCATCGGGCTGGCTTACGGCCTGCTCGGCTACCTGCTCTTCACCGCCTTCGAGGTGGAGGCCAAGCGGCGCGGGACACTGGAAATATTCTAAGCTTCAAGATTTTCAACGGGGGATCGCAGTTCAGGCCACCGGCCGGAAACCCGGCAGGCAGCTTAGCTTCATCCGAAATCTTTCATCAGATTTCCCATGTAGTTCATGGTCTGCTGAGCCGCCGTGTCTGCGTTGGGGACGGCCAGGAGCTCGGCCGAAAGCCAGCCCTTGTAGCCGATGGTGTAGAGCGTCTCCAGGATGGCGCCGAAGTCGATCAGACCGCGTCCGGTCGCCAGGTGGTTGTTGTCGCTCAGGTGGACGTGGAACAGCTTGTGAGCGGCCATTGCCTGGCGGAAAGGCTCGGTCCAGGAGGCCTCCTCGATGTTGACATGGAAAGTGCCCACCAGCAGGCCGACGGCCGGGTGGCCCAACTCCATCAAGAAGGCGATCCCCTGACTGACGTTGTTGATCAGGTCGCCTTCGAAGCGGTTGAGCGGCTCGAGGGCGAGGACGACGCCGCGTTCCACGGCGTAATCGCCAGCCTGGTGCAGGATCTCCATCAGCTGCCCGAGCGAGCGTTTCTTGTCCTCGACGGAGCGGCCGCGGAAATTGCCCACGGTGACGACCGAGGCCTGCAGGGCTGCGGCCAGGTCGATCAGCTCGTTCAGGCGCTTGCGAGCCAGGGCGGCCTTCTTTGCATCCGGGTTCAACAAGGTGAGCTTGGCGGCGAAAGCCATCCCTCCGCTGGCGACGGCGGCCGCCTGCAGGCTGTTCAGATTGAGCTGCTCGAGCAGATCGCGCGGCTTCAGGGAGGCCGGCTCGGTGGTGAGAATCTCGACCCCCGCGGCGCCCAGGCGGGCCGCCTTTTGCAGTTTTTCCTTCAGTGACCCGGAAAGCAGCGCCACCGGAACTTGAACCGGGACATCCGGGGTTTGGATGGTCAGGGCTAGTTTCATGAGGCTATTATATAATTATTCATCAGCTCTAGTTATTACAAAGAAGTTGCTGAATTTCGATAAGAAGCCAACCAGGAATGAAATCATTGGACAATAACTTCGAACAGGCTTCTCGAGAAAAAGTCCCGAGCACTTTAGAAAAGAGCAAACCGCTCGAGCTGCCCGACCGCGTGGACAAGGAACTGGAGCGGTCGCTACCGTTCTCTACGCACGGGGCGAGGTGACCGGTTGGACAAAGTTCTCCCGATCGTCGCGCTGGTCCTTGCCGGCCTGGGGCTGCTGTGGTTTTTCGTCCCGATCCTGTCCGGCATCCCCTGGGTGCCCTCCAGCAAGCGGCGCATCCACAAGGCGCTCGAACTGGCTGGGCTGCAGCCGGGGGAAAAGTTCTATGACCTGGGCTGCGGTGACGGGCGTGTCCTGATCGCCGCGGTGCGCCAGCACGGCGCACGCGCCGTCGGCATCGAAATATCCCCGCTGCACTGCCTGGCGGCCTGGCTGCGGACGCGCGCCGCCGGGGCCGGGAGGCAGGTTTCCATCGTCTGGGGGAACTTCAATCAGATCGATCTGAGCGATGCCGACGTGGTCTACCAGTACGGCCTCAGCCGCTACGCCGAAAAGCTGAGCCGGCAGCTCGAACGCCAGCTGCGCCCGGGAGCACGCCTGGTCAGCATCACGGTGGACCTGCCGGGCTGGCAGCCGCAGGCCGTCGACCGGGAAGACCTGATTTTCCTTTACCGCATGCCCCCCACACCAGGGGACATCGCCAGCTTCATGCTGCAAGAATCAGATGCGGGGGAAAAGGAAACGCCATTGCCGGTAAGACGCAAGGGTGAATAAGAGGAGGTTTCCCCGACAGAAAACAAAGCGAGTCATTCTGAGGTCCGGACAGGAATTCGGACATTCACCACAGAGCTCACAGAGAACGCCGAGAAACTCAAAAGAATCTCCGCGGTCTCAGCGTTCTCGGCGGTAGAAAATAGTACAAAACCCGTTTGTCCGATCTTCTGTCCGAACATCAAGAGTTATTTGACCGCCCCGGCGACCAGGCCTTCGACGAACAGGTTCTGGCCGAAGAGATAGAGCAGGATCATCGGGACGGTGGCGATCAAAGCCCCGGCCATGATCAGCGGTTCGTTGACGGTGAAATGGCCTTTAAAGAGCGTCAGGCCGGGCATGAGGGTCTTGGCGGCCTCATCCTGCAAAAACACCAGGGCGATCAACAGCTCGTTCCAGACGAAGAGCGCATTCACCACCACGAGCGTGACCAGCGCCGGGGTGGACAGCGGCAGGGTGATGCGCCAGAAGATATCCAGGTTCGAGCAGCCGTCGATGGCAGCGGCGTCGAACAGCTCGGGCGGCAGGCTGCGGAAGAAACTGACCAGCAGGTAGACCGAGAACGGGATCAGCAGGCCGCTGTAGATGATGATCACGGAGGGCAGCTTGTTGATCAAGCCGATGTTCACCATCAGGACGAACAAGGGCAGGATGAGCACGGCGGGGGGGATGACCATCAGGGCGATCATGGTGTTGAAGTAGAACGCCCGGCCGGGGAAACGGAAGCGGGCAATGGCATAGGCCGCCAGGGCCGAGACGGCCGTCGAGACCACCAGGCTGGCAATCGTGACGATCACGCTGTTCCCAAACCACAGCGGAATTTCCCCTTTGGTGAAAGCGTCGGCGATGTTCTGGAGGGTAAACGGGATGGGCAGCCCGAACTGGTTGTGCAGCCAGGTCTGGCGCGTTTTAAAAGCCGTCACAAACATGTAATAGACCGGGAAGACCGCCAGCAGGCTGAAGAAGATCAGGATGATCTGGTTGGGGATGGAAGCCAGCCAGTTTTTCCCGCGCTGGCTTACGAGGGATGTCTTCATGCGGCCTCCTCCAGGGAGCGGCGGCGCAGGCGCAGCTGCAAAACGATCAGGAGTGCCGTTACCGCCAAGAGAACGACCGCCAGGGCCGAGGCAATGCCGGGCGAGCGGAAGGCAAAAGCATGCTTCCAGATGTAGAACTCCATGACCGTGGAGGCGAATCCCGGTCCACCGCCGGTCATCGTGAACACGTAGGCGAACACCCACGACAGCATGGTGATCAACTCCACGACCACGAAGAATTCGATCACCCCGGAAAGCTGCGGCAGGGTGACGTAGACATGTTTTTGCCACCAGTTCGCCCCATCGATGGCGGCGGCTTCCAGGGTCTCCTGCTCCAGGGACATCAGGCGCGCCAGGAAGAGGACCACGCCAAAACCCATCTCGCGGTAGATGATCACCAGGCTGAGGGAAGGCAGGACCCATTTCACGCTCCCGAGCCAGTCCTGAGCCAGGAACCCCAGCCCTGCGCCCCGTAACAGGGTATTGACGATCCCGTTCAGACCGAGTAAATAAACAAAGGTCATCCCCACCACCGGGACGGCCAGGATATAAGGCATGAAAATAATACCGCGGTAGACGAGCCAGCCGCGCACGTGCTCGAACAGGAGGATGGCGACGAGCAAGGAGAGGGCGGTCAGGATGGGGACGCTGAACAGCAGCTTGCCGTTGTTGCCCAAGGCTTGCCAGAAGACCGGATCATCGAACACCAGCCGGTAGTTGGTAACGCCAAAAGTCTTGATCCCGCTGGCAGTGTTCTGCAGCAGGCTGGTCCGCAGAATATCGACGATCGGGTAAAGAAAAACAAGGACGATCAGAATCGTTGCAGGGGCAAGATAAAGATAGGGCTCGATCTTGCGGGAAATGGTTCCAGTCGACGGCTTTTTTCCAAGCATGTACGGCCAATCCTTGGGGAATGCCGGCTCTCCCGGCAAACCGTCCGGGAGAGCCGGGTTTGAAACTCTATTGCTGCCAGTTCTTCCAATTGGTCAACTCGTCGGGATGCTGGTTACGCCAGGTTTCGGCGGAACGCTGCCACAGGGCAGCCGCATCGGCGGATGAACCGCTCTGGGAGAAGATCATCTGGCCGGCGGTCAGGTCGGCATCGCTGTCCAGCTGGCCGGGCAGGTAGTTCTCCAGCCAGATCTGCGTGCCGGTCGTCTCCCATTCCAGCATCTGCTTCAGAACGGGGTCGGTGACCAGGTTGCGGTCGAAGCGCGCATCTGCGGGGGCGACACCGGTATGCGTGAACCAGGAGGCCAGCCGGTCGGGAGTATGCAGGTAGGCCAGGAAATCGGCGGCTTCCTGCGGATGCTTGCTCCACTTGGTGAGGAAGAAGGTGATGGACTGGGTCGCATTTCCTGCATCGGCAAGCTTTCCAGTGCCATACGTGGGCGTGCGCATGACGCCGACCTTGTCGGCGCCCAGGTCGGTCAGGGCCTGCTTGATCATGCCATCGGTCCCCCAGGACATGGCGCCCTTGCCCTGCGAGAACGCCTGCGCGCCCTGGGAAAGGTCAAGCGACATGACGTCCTGGTTGAAATAGCCCTTCTTGACCAGGTCATCCAGGGCGCTGTACCAACCGGTATAGTGCGGGTCGGTGAAGTCCTTGTTCCCGATGATGGCCTGGCGCAGGTCGTCGGTCGAGTCGAGGTTCTGCATGCCGACATGCGAGAACCACCAGGCGCCGTTGTAGCCATCCTTGTCGCCGGCAACGAAGGGCGTGATCCCGGCAGCCTTGAGCTTGGCGCAGGCAGCCAGGAACTCGTCCCAGGTCCAACGTCCGCTGGCAGGCGGGGTCACACCAGCCTGGGCGAACATGGTCTTGTTATACATGATCTCGATGCCGATCAGGTACATGGAGGCGCCCCAGACTTTCCCATTGTAGGTGTTCTCGTTGAGGTTCAGCCAGTTCTTCATTTCATCGGCGGGGACATAATCGCTGACCGGGACCAAGGCGTCCTGCCAGACGAAGCCCAGGACCGGGCCGGTGGCCCACTGTGAGGCAATGTCGGGGCCGCTCTTGGCGGTCACGGCCGACTGGAAGGCGCTGATCAGGGTGTCTGTGGACTGCGGCACGACGTTGATCGTGACGTTGGGCTTGACCTGCTTGTACGCCGTCACCGTCTCGGTCATCCAGGCATCCGCGCCAGGGGCGTCGGATTCAGCCCAGTACCAGAAGGTCAGTTCAACCTTTTGGCTGGCTTTGGCTCCGCAGGCAGCCAGCACCATGGACAGGATCATCACAACCGTGATTAAGCGAAGGCCAACTTTCATTGAATTCACTCCTCTCGAATATATTGGGATTGGAAAGATCGATTTCACTCTCGAAGTTGCATTTTTCCGGTTAGATCACCTCCTTCCAGCCTCATAGTAGAGCCAGTTTGTAGAATTTTCTCGGGTTATCAAACAGGATTTGATCGATGACCAGCCGCGCCTCCTGGGGCAAGAAATATCCCTCGAGGACTTTCTCGGCCAGCGCCGAGGCCAGCACATGGCAAAAAGCCAGCAGGGAGCCGAAACTCTCCTCCACCGTCCACGTGTCGCAGCCCCAGAACACCCGTCCGGCTGTGGCGCGCTCGCTGAGCTCGTGCACCAGGGCAATCCCCGCCCGGGTGGAGATGATCGGGACCATGCTCAGGTCCGCACTGACGTTGGAATACTTGTCCACCAGCATGCTCGTGTCCTGGATCCAAGGGTAGCTACAGTGCAGCAGCACGAAACGCGTGGCGGGGGATTTCTGGACAGCTTCCTGGAGCTGCCCGGCATTCGTCCGGCGTCCCTGACCCATGCCCGTGTGGACCTGGACGGGCAGGTCCAGCTCGGCGGCGATCCGGCAGACTTGGAAAAATAGGTAATCCTGGAAGGTTTTGACGTCCTGCGGATCGGCATCCAGGGCCGGTTTTTCGGCGAAGGGATCGGGCGCGTTCGACGGGAGCTCCGGCTGCGCCTGAGGCGGCTGCGCCCCGACCGTCTGCCCGGCGGAGGCTGACGCCAGGCGGGCGAAGGCCGCCCGCGCCTGGCCCAGGCCCACCTCGCCAAAATCCAGGCCGCGGTCGTAGGCAATGGGGATCTTCAAGGCCACGCAGCCCGAGGTTTGATGGGCGAGGATATTTTCGCGCATCCAGGCGACATACTCATCCAGGTCGGAAATGAAGGGGCGCGGGTAGAGCCGATAGGGGCTATTCCCGTCGTGATCGACTGCCAGGGCCGAGTAGCCAAAAAAGAATGCGTTGACCCGGTAGGTGGGAGCGTAGAGAGAAGGAAGCCCGTTGTCGCTGCCCGGGTTCCAGTACGCGTCGAGGATCATCCGCCGATAGGCACAGCGCCCGGTCAGGATTTCGCCGGTGTGGGACGGGTCCTGATAGGCGGCCTCGATCCGCCCGCTCCACGCCTGCCAGCTCGACCCGGAAAGCGGTTCATCCACACCATATAGCTGAACCAGGCTTTTTTGCAGCCAAACGAAGAAGGAGTTGAAGCGCACCCTGTCCAGCAGGTCCTTTCGGGATTGCGTCGAGCCGTCCCAGGCGACACCGCACCAGTTGACGTAAGTGTTGCGCAGCAGCACATCCAGGTCGAAGCGCTGAATCTCCCCGGCGGGGAGCTGGTGGCAATGCGTATTGATCTTCGGCCGGCCTTGAGCATAGGCCGAAAACTCATCGTAAAGTTCCTGGAAGGTGGGGCGCATGTCGCAGTCCTCGCATCTATGCCAGGATGACCTGGACGTTGCACGCCTGGAGCCCCTGATAAA
>Ga0335070_10001345_pt1 | contig 28297 bp, 27 predicted proteins | sample Lox_Sample_13_FD_206722 | JGI IMG/M metagenome (GOLD analysis project Ga0335070, IMG submission 206722) | Soil microbial communities from Loxahatchee National Wildlife Refuge, Florida, United States - Lox_Sample_1.3 | ecosystem: Environmental > Terrestrial > Soil > Wetlands | place: USA...
CGGTGAATCAGCCGCTGTTTATCTCCACCCCATTGCCCGTATGGTTTCAAGCCTATGCAGCACTCGATGTGGGAAGGGGTGAATGGGTCCATGCCGTCATCGGTGCGGCCCAACTGGGTAACAATGTGGAGACCTCCGGGAATTCACGGACAGCTTCGCGCAATTCGTGGGACATCTCCGTGGCTTTGGGCAAGGATATCCCCGGGGGCATTTGTACCTGTAACCAGAGAGTGCCTTCATCGATGTAGGGCAGGAATTCACGCCCGACCAGCAACGCCAGGACGACCGTCAGGCCTGCGACCGCGATCCCGGGCAGCAGGGCCCTCCGGGGTCGCTCCATGATACTCTGGAGGAGGCCATTGTACTTTGCGGTTAGCCAGGCAAGGACCGGGTTGGAAAAAGTCCGGCCCGGTTTGCGGTAGATCCAATGGGCGAGTGGAGGAATTGCCACCATGGCAAAAAAGAGGGCGCCGGTGAGTGCATAACATACAGTGAAGGACATCGGGGTGAAGAGCTTCTTTTCCACCCGTTCGAAGGCGAAGAGCGGAAGGTAGGCGGCCATGATGATGACAGTAGCGAAGAACATCGGTTTGGCAACTTCCAACATGGCTTCGCGAGCAGAGGCTTCCGAAAGTGCCTGGCTCGGATTTTGCTCCCGGCGGCGGTAGATCACCTCTGTGATCACAACCGCTCCATCTACGATGATTCCGAAGTCAATTGCTCCGAGCGACAAGAGGTTGGCAGGAATATGGGTCAGGTGCATCAGGATGAATGCAGAAAGGAGGGAAATGGGGATCGTCATGGCTACGAGCAGCGCGCCCCGCAAGTTACCGAGAAAGAGAATGAGCACCAGCATGACCAGACCCATCCCTTCCAGCAAGGTCCGCCCTACCGTGGCTACTGTCGTCTCCACCAATGTGGTGCGATCCAGATAGGGAACAATCTTAACATCGGGGGGAAGAATTTTGTTGTTCAGCTCGTCAACTTTCTTATGGATCCCCTCTAAGACTTGGGATGGGTTTTGGCCTCGCAGAAGGAGCACAATTCCCGATACTGAATCGTCGTTGTCGTCTTTGCCGAGAATTCCTTTCCGTTCCAGCACGCCCATCTGCACCTGTCCCAGGTCCCTAAGCAATACTGGCGTTCCTCCTTTCTGGGCGATGACGATGAGGCTCAAGTCGCCCGGCGACTTGACCAGGCCGAGGCCACGGACCACCACTCCTTGCTGACCATGGACCATGATGCTCCCGCCCGCATTGGCGTTATTGGCCTGAATCGCATCGGTCACCTGCTTAAGGGATAGGTTGTACTTCGCAAGTTTGGCAGGGTCCAGGAAGACCTGGAACTGGGTGGTCTCGCCGCCAAAGTTGCTGACGTCGACCACCCCGAAGACCTGTTTCAATTGGGGGATCGCCACCCATTCCTGCAGTTCTCTTAAGCTGCGTTGGCCGCGCACCTTCGACTCAAGTGTGTAGCGGTAAATTTCGCCAATGGCGGAGGTAAGCGGGTCCAGGACCGGTGCTGCGCCTGGCGGCAGGTCCACCTTAGCGATCCGTTCCTGGACGCGCTGCCGAGCCCAGTAGTCCTCCACCCCGTCGCGAAAGACCAGGGTGATCAAAGATAAACCGAAGGTGCTGCTGGACCTCATGACGTGCAGCCCTGGGACCCCTCTCAACTCCCGTTCAAGCGGGATCGTGACCTGTTGTTCGATCTCCTCGGCTGCGTGTCCCGGATACTGGGTGATAACCTGTGCCTGCGTATCGGCAATGTCCGGATAGGCCTCGATCGCCAACTGTTTCCACGAATAGAAACCATAGGCTGCAACCATTCCGAAAAAGGCCACCACCAGCAAGCGACGACGATAGCAAAAAGAAACCAGTCCCTCAATCACTGGAATAAAACTCCTTCCTTCGCCAAAACCGTGGCACCCGGGTTAAGTCCCTGTTTAATCACAATCTTCTGTCCCCTTTGCTCGCCTACTACCACCTCACGCGGTGCTAAGGTCCAAGGCTTGATTTGCTCGAAGATGAAGGAACCGCCACCTATCTGGACAACGGCGGTGGTGGACACCATCACTACCTTCTCCGGGAAACCTTCGAAATTCATTGTCACGAACATGCCGGGCTTAAACCTACCGTCTGGATTGGGGAAAGCTACGCGAACCTTGACTGATCGCGTCTCCGGTTCAATCAGATCACCTACAAACAACACCTTCCCTCGTAAAACCTCGCCGGGATAAGCAGCGGAAACGGCATTCACCTGTTGACCTTTGGCCAGATGGCGGATATCCTTTTCCTGGACGCTGGCAGTCAGCCAGATCGTCGATAAATCGGCAATGATCATCAGCGGGGTATTGCTATCGTTGCGAAACTCACCCGGCGTTGCTGCCAGATCGACTATCCGACCGGAAATGGGACAACGGATTTCCAAGGGCTGGCCGAGCTTGTCCTTTTCTGGATCGAGCCCGAAGGTGCGCAGCCGGGCGGTGACGCTTTCCAGGTCGCTTTGAGCTGCTTCCATATCCTTTTGGGCCTGTTCGACATCCCGCTGGGCCACGATCTTATGCTCCAGCAAATCTTTTTGGCGCTCCCAGTTGCGAGTGGCCAACAGAAGGGCGCTTTTGGCCTTGGTAAAATCGCTTTGTGCAGCCATGTACTCGGGTGAGTGCATTGTGGCCAACGTCTGCCCCTGGCTGACCGTATCCCCTAACCGCACATATAGTTGAGAGATCCGGCCCCCAAGGGGAGGATAAATCTTCGCGTAACGGGCCGGGTTGGCCTCGACAACGGCGGGGGCGGCAAGCTGGAGCTTGATACTTTCGACCTGCGCCGTCTCGAACTTTAGTTGTTGGCGCAAAGGGGAACGCTCAGGGATGACGATGAGATTTCCTTGCCGCTCGAAATTGCTGGGCAGACTCGTACTGTTCCCCTCGGGAGAAGAGTTACATGAGCTAAGGACCACGGCGTTCACGGACAACACCGCAAAAACCGCGACGTATTTCGCCAACATTCTAAGATTCATGAGAAAGCACCTCCGTCCCAATGTGAAGAGAGAAAAGGTCATAGGGATCTATTTTATACTGTTTTTTATAAATGAACATAAATCCCTTCGAATATTTCCTGATCGATGGCAAACTAGCTTTGGCCAATTTCAAAGATAATAAGAAGGGGAACTTCTGTGTCATGGTTTCTGAAATCCCCGGTAGATTCATTCTCAATAAACACTTAAAAATTTTTATTGACACTTCCTACAATACCCGAAAATTTCGACCACGATTTTCTGCGGTCGAAAGTGATGCCTTTTGCAGATCTGTTCCTCGATCTCCTTTAGGGATTCCTCAGCAAACTCCACAATTTTCCCGCACTTTAGGCAAATGAGGTGGTCATGCAAGTTGTTCCCATGGATTCGTTCATAATGATGATGCTTTTCCCCGTGGATCACCTCTTTGATGAGACCTGCCTTGACCAAAAGAGGCAGTGTCCGATAAACAGTCGCTATGGAGACTCGGCTCCCCTTTCTCCGAATGCGATAGGCGAGTTCTTCTGGTTCAAAATGGCCTTCCGTGGCAACGGCCTCCCGAAAGACTTCCTCCCTTCCTGATGTGCATTTGAGACCCTGGTCCTTGAGGAAGCTTAAAAATTGGGGATTCGTTTTGGTAGACATATGTTCGAATGGTTATCGAATTTGAGAATCACTCGCAATATAACAGACCTCCTTTTCCTTGTCAAGAAAGAGTAGACTGTATTCACCTAAAGAAGGTTGAGAAATATTTGTTTACGGTTTATCGCATTCTATCGGGCAGTGAAAGAATTGGATTGCTTTAAAACACCAGAAGTATCCAAGTGATCTATCGATTACAGTTTGAAAGCTGCACTATTGGGGAAAATGCTTCGATGAAGACTACAGGAAGTTATCCTCGGGTTCAAAAATCTCGCTGGTCATAAGTTCAGTTTGAAACTTACACCTCCAAGGAGTGAGGATTCTGCAGTTTTAAAAATTGAACATTACGAGTTGAAATGGAGGTATAACGGTCGAGGCTAGGAAAGTGCATACCTTTTAACTGAAACCCTTCGTGCCATGTTGCTCCAACAACGAAGATTTTAACTTTTCTCTACCTCACAGAGTAAAGCCTTAAATACCGGGAATCCTGAGATCGGATCCCGATTTTCCAGGTCGGTCAATTCATTGACGTTGGCCTCTCTCCATTCATCCGGTTGAAGAGGGCCTCCCCCGCCCATATTGGCCTCGATCACCCCTTTCATGATCCTTTCCGTCACTTTGGCATAAAAAGGAATTCTTCCTCTCTTGGTCTTTACCCAGACCCTTTCCCCGTTTCGAATCTTTCTTCTCTCGGCATCTTCCGGATGGATGAGAATATTGGGTTTGTCCTGGAGCTTGAGAAGGCCGGGAATATTGAGATGCTGGCTCCTGAAAGCAGATTGGATTCGGGTCCCGGTTGTTAAGACGAGTGGAAAATCCTTTGCTAACTCAGCAGAACCGATTGGACCTTCAGAAGGTTCTTGATAGATTGGAAGAGGATCATAGCCATACTTTTTCAATAATTCGGAGGAAATCTCGAATTTTCCAGAAGGGGTTTCAAACCCAGGATTTCTGTCCTTCCGAAGCAAACCATTCTTATACTTTTCATACACCATCGGAGGCGACGCGAGAGAGATCCCTTCGGGTTTTGATTTTAACTGTCCAAGGGAGAAGGGAGCCGCACTGAATACAAATTTTAACATTGCCTCCTCGGACTGGGGATAGCGATCCCCGTAGCCTAAGGCCTTGGCCAATTCTGCCAAAATAAGGTAGTCATTCCTTGCCTCTCCTATAGGAGGAATCGCCCGTTCCCGAATGGAGACATGCCCAGGATAAAGCTTATAGGAGGTGATCTCAAACATTGATGTGGCTGGGAGAACGACATCAGCATAAAGGGCCTCATTGGTTAGAAACCGGTCAATGACCACAAAGCAGTCTAGCGCTTCATAGCAACTCTTCCATAGCTCTGGATTGGGAAAGGCAGTGAGAATGGAACCTCCAAGAACGATCAATCCTTTAATCGGATAGGGATTTCCTTTAAGGATCGCCCTGGGCACTTCCAAAAATTGTCCGCTTCTGTTCAGGTCACAATAGAGAGGATAACGGTCAGAGCCAATCGCTGGCCTTCGTTTGGGTGGATCGATTTTATTTCTTCGAATAGGAGATGATCCAGGCATACGAAAGACTAACCCTCCGGTTTTATCGAAGTTCCCGGAGAGGGCCCAAAGGATGAGAATGGCTCGAATATTCTGGATTCCGCTATTCGTATATTCAAGGCCGGTATGGATAAGGGGAGAGGTTCTCAACTGGGATAAATCCTTGGCCAGCCTTTCGATCCGTTCCGCTTTTACCCAAGTGATCTTTTCTACTGCCTTTGGAGAAAAGTTTTTCACGTATTCTCTGAAATCTCTCAGGCCGTGGGTCCAATCATCTGCAAACGCTGAGTCGTATAAGCCCTTTTCCATCATCACATGGGCTATCCCCAAAGCCAAGGCACCATCTGTTCCAGGTCTAATTCCAATCCATTCATCGGCCTTTTCCGCCGTATAAGTCTTAAGAGGGTCGATCACCACCACCTTGACTCCTCGTTCTTTTGCTTCTAAAATTTTCTTCAAGTTGATCGGAGGAGAGTCAGTTGCTGGGTTTGCACCCCAGACGACAATCTGATCGCTCCTCTCAAAGTCCGGAAAGAGCCGATCAAAAGTAGTCCCGAAAGTGGCCACAGGTGCCAATACTCTGTGCGAATTGTTGCACAGGGAACTACAGCTAAAAGTGTTTGGAGATCCCAATGGAAAAAAGAAGTTTGAACAGATGCTGTCATAACCCCCCGTTGTGAACATATCGCATAAGGACTGCTCAAACCCTCCCCTGCCAGAATAGATGGCCATGGCCTCCGGGCCATATTTTTCTGTTACTTGCTTGATGAGCCGGGCTGAAATCTCAAAGGCTTCCTCCCAGGAGATTCTCTCCAATTTTCCCACTCCTCGATCCCCGATGCGTTTCATTGGGAATTGCGTTCTATCGCGCGAATAGACGATCTCCTCCGAGTGAACTCCTCGAGGGCAAACGATCCCTAAGGGATGACCTTTCATCGGCTTTATCTTATGGAGTCGTTCTCCATCCATTACGATATCAATCCCACAGCCTGCCGGGCAGATCCCACACAGCCCTTTTTTGGTTTTCTCCTCTGTCATTTTAAGGCTCCCCACCAGAAGAAATAGTTTCTGTACGAAACGAGAGTGAAAGACATTCCTTTTTCATAAACAGGATAGGTAAGAAGCTTAGTTGCATCGAAGGTCAAAATCAAAAAATCACGAGGAAGTACTTTACAACCAGTGCATTTCCTACTTATGTTGGCTCTACAATAGCCTCACAAAGCCAACGATACCAGATCCAAAGTTCGAAAAGGGGATTCGATGGCCTTCTTTGCAAAATGCTGGATAAAAAACAAAAAGGCACTGTTTTTTCTGCCTCTTCTAGAAATTCATCTTCCATAAGTGAAATCATTAGGAGATGAGGGCAAATTCCCTGATATGATGCTCTTGAGTTTCTTGATCACCTCATGATCCTCCCCTAAGGAAGGAAGAAGAGATTGGATGGTACGGCCAACAGTTCCATTGCACAAACCCTGGAATTCCTCCCGAACTTCAGACGGAAAACTGCGGTAATGATTCACCAGATTGTCAACCCATTGTGATAGATAGCCAAGATCTGCCTTCTCTTTCGAATATACGTACCCTTCCAACGCTCCTGCCTTTGCAGCGAAGTCATAGACCTCTTTGTAGATTCCCATAATGACCTCCCCTTAATCTATCCACTGAAAACTCCCTCGGCTCCCACCCATCCCGCTAGGGCGGGACGGGGCACTTGCCGGTCAATAATAACGATAATAATTGTGAGATATCCTTAATGATAGCCGTAGGTGCTTCTGCCTCGAGTTGCACCTGGGTTCCAATCCCACTCAAAACCCCAATCGTCAAAGCTCCGGCAGCCTTGCCTGCACGGATATCCAAGGGAGTATCGCCGATGACGATCGCATGGGTTGCGTGAACGGACATACGTCTTAAGCATTCCACAATCCCATCAGGTGCAGGTTTTAGAGGAAATCCATCTTCACGCGTCATAATAGCGATAAAATACTGAGATAGGGAATGTTGATAGAGAGGCCGCACAGCGACTGCCCTTGAGGAAGTCAGCGCCCCAAGTTTAACCCGCCGTTCCTCCAACCCTTTCAGGACCAACTCTAGTCCGGCAAACGGATGTACATGTTGAAAGACTTCCTGATAGACCTGCGGAATCACATTCATAAATTGCTTAATCTTCTCATCGCGGTCTGGAAAATCTTCAGGCATAATCCGATCCCAGATAAGCGACCCCGTGGCCATGGGCTCCAATACTTCCTCTTTTCTTATTTGGATGCCGAATCGAGCAGCTACTTTGCGAAACACTTCAAAATAAGCTCCGATGGAATCTGTAAGGGTTCCATCCACATCAAAAACGATCCCTTCTATCCTCCTTCCAGACCACGAAATACCCGGAGATCTTATCTGCCGATGGTTAATCAGGCTAACCATTTTGCTCTCCAAGATTTCTCTTCTTTTCAAATAGCCAAACAAAATCGCGATAAACTTCCAATGGGGATGTTTTCTTCTCGCTCACAATAACCTTATCAAAACCAATGGAATAGGTCAAACCGTTCAGGGAAATAGTGGGAGAAGAGGTTTCTGAAGATATACGTTTCCAATGATCGGCCCCAGAAAGCAATCCCTATTGAAATTAAGTGAAAGGTTACAGTAAATGACGGATGCGAGTTGATTAGACGCTTGAGGATAATACCTCAGCGGCTTTCGTGCCTGGAACAATCCCTGCAAGTCTTTAGGAAGTAATCTTTTCTTTCGCAGCCTCCAACAATTGCTGGGCTTCTGCAACGATTCGCTCAATCACTTCTTTACAAGTGGGTATATCTTTCATCAAACCGATGGCTTGGCTCATGGGCAAAACGCCAGTTTCTAAATCCCCGTCGTCAATGGCGATCTTTAGTCCCGAGATGCTAACCGCTTGGCGGGCAAGGTTCTGAACGCCACGCTGCTTTAAACCCCCCAGAAAAAGCTTGGAAATGGGAATGTCAACCATACTTTTAATCCGTAGGCCACTGGAGACGGCTTGAAGGAATGACGGCCTGCTCCCCTCTGACAATTTAACGGCTGCTGCATTCTTGAGCCATCTTCCGGGCAAACCGTCGATCTTCTCAGAACAGATCGTATCTTCCACGGTTGCTTTAAGAGAGATTTCTTTCGCCTTCTGGTGCATCCCACATTCCTGGGTCAGCATGAAGCGGGTGCCCATAGAGATTCCTTCGGCTCCCAAAACCAGAGCAGCCGCCAACCCTCTGCCGTCGCAAAAACCGCCGGCGGCAATGACGGGAAGTTTTGTTTGACGCGCGATCAAAGGGATCAATACCAGCGAGCCGGTATCTGCTCCATGAGCTGCCGCCTCGTGGCCCGTCACCACAAGACCATCTGCTCCATCCATTTCTGCTCGACGAGCATGCTTCTCGATGGCCACGGTCGCCAGAACCTTACCGCCGTATTCATGGGCTCTCTTGATGATCCAATCCCCTTTACCCAATGCGAAATTTATAATCGGAATTTTCTCTTCGAGAGCTACGTCTATATTTTCTTTAGCGTTGGGGAATATGAGCGTAGCATTTACTCCGAAGGGCTTATCCGTGAGAGATTTCACCTCCTTGATGACATCTTTCATCTGGTCGGGGGTATAGACGACGGAATTCAACATACCGATACCGCCAGCGTTCGAAACTGCGGCCACAAGTTTTGGTAAACTGACAAAGGCCATTCCTGCCAGCATAACGGGGTGCTTGATTCCTAAGAGTTCAGTCATTCTCGTCTTCATTTTTTTCTCCCCCTGATGTCATTGTGTAAATTTGACACCAAGAATTTGAGTCAATGGTGTTGAAAATTGGGTCTCCCTCGATCTGAAAGTTGAAAGTGGAGAGTTGATACTGGAAATTATCCCAGATGTGAAGTATTTTTGCAATTTGCTCCAAGAATAAAAGCGATTAGTCGAAAGGCCAAGGGTAAGATGCACATTTTGTCAACCGGTTATCCCACTAGAGAATGTAGATTGCACGGAATGCCTGCTTTTCTATTCTATGAAATTTCTATCTCTAAATAATCTCCAGTCTTTACCGAAAGGGCTTTTTTTATATTCTGAGAGGCAATCAGCTCCATCTTATTTTCAGGGTAGCCATCGACCAATGGAAAGACGATCGCTCCTTTTAACCGCCCGGCGATCCGCACAGGGTAACCCCGGGCGCTACAAAAAGTAGGGTCTTCGGGAGTAATTTCTTTTCCCGTCATGGATTTAACTTGATTGAAAGCCTGGAGAGATTCTGGATCAACAATTTCTAAATTCAGTGTTCCAGGGTAGGGATCGATGGAGAGTTTTGAGATAAACTGTTTCTTGACCCAAGGGATCTGGGTGAAGTTCCCTGCTTCCCTGAGCCCCTCCACAATCCTTCCGCGGATTTTATGGGTCGGCGGGTTAATCCTTGAATCCTTTCTTTCTTAGCGTTCTCTTTACGCGCTTGCTTCCCCAGCGGTTGAAGAGATGGTGGTTGATCCCGAAAAGATCGAGAACCTTTCCAATGGTGTGGTTGATAAGATCATCCATCGTCTTTGGATGAAAGTAGAAGGCGGGAACAGGGGGGAGTAAGATAGCTCCCATTCGGCTTGCCTGGAGCATCAATTCGACATGGCCCAGATGAAGCGGTGTTTCCCGAACCACGAGAACAAGTTTTCTCCGTTCCTTTAGCGTAACATCTGCGGCCCGGATCAGGAGGTTCTCATTGAAAGAGTTAGCAATACCAGAAAGACTTTTGATGGAACAGGGAATGATGACCATTCCTTCCGCAAGAAAGGAGCCGCTGGAAATATCGCCTCCCAAATCTTTTATATCATAAGCGACCTTTGCAAGAGATTTGATGCCCTCGGCCATCCAATCGGTCTCCATTCGTATCGTGTTCTCAGCGGCCTCAGTGATGACGAGATGGGTTTCTACATCCGATTTAGACAGGACTTCGAGAAGTCTGATGCCGTAAATCGCTCCAGTGGCTCCAGAGATGCCCACGATCAGCCTCTTCACTTCTTCTCCTTTTCGCTCAAATCTTTTAAGATTGAGGCGAGTCGGGATCTCACTTCCTTGGGAACATCGACCTTCTTAAACCCTTCTTTCTTAGGTCGGGTGGCATCCATCCCTATCTTCGTGGTCAGAAATCCTTCCTTGGAAGATGGGTCAATGGGCTGGCCCCTAAGGTCTGAAAGGACAATCAGGTCTTTGTCTCCTTGAAATCGGGTAGCCAGAGCCCATTCGACTTCCTGATCATCTTCTGGGTCCACATCTTCGTCAACAATGATTGCCTTTTTAATATTGGGGAAAGAGAGGGCCAAACTCAATGCCCTTCGGACTTCTCCTTTATGATCTGTCACGATGCTCATGACGACATGCGAGCCAAAGGTCCCCGGAATGAGATGGATTTGTTTGAGGGAAGGGATCTCCCGTTTCATTTTCGGGACAAAGTCCAGACCATGGACCAGGTAAAGAAGGTTATCTACCTCAAAACTCCAAGGAACGATGGCCTGATAGATCGCTTCCTTCCGGCAGGTGATAGCCATCACATGGATCGTGGGGCTCTTTGAGAAGGTCATATAGTATCCGCTTGATTCTCCAAGTGTACCATCCTTCTCTTTTCCTTTTGGATCGATAAACCCTTCAATGACAATCTCTGCATGAGCTGGGATATCGATATCAACTGTGTCAGCTTTTACCATCGGAATCGGTTTCCCCTTCAAACCTCCTGCCACAGAAAGCTTATCCACCCCACGCGGTATTTTGGAAATTGAACCAATTAAGACGGCAGGATCCACACCAATCACTGTAGCTACCTCCATCCTTCTATTTTCTTTCTTATAATGTGCATAAATTTCAGAAAGAGGCGGGTTGATCAGTGAGATGCCCAACTCATTCTTTCCCCTTACTTCCATCCGGTGAAGTCCCCTTCCAATGTTTCCATCTTTTGGATCTCTGGCTGACGTAATTCCAGAGGTAATATAGGGACCTGAATCTCCAGCATAATGGGTTAAAATGGGGAGGAATTTTAGGAGATCGATTTTTCCTTTTTGGGTGATTATTTCTTTTCGGGAGTGATCTTTCATTAGAACGGGATGAATTCTCTTTTCTAATTTCGAGAGAGCATTCTCAAAAAAATGTTCCTGGTCAACCCCTAAAGCCATGGAGAGTCGCTTCTTCGTTCCTAGGAGATTGCCGACTACAGGAAAAGGATAGCCCCTCACTTTCTCAAAGAGAACTGCAGGGGCCTCTTTTTTCCCTAATTCGGAGATGACTGTAGAGATTTCAAATTTTGGGGAAAGAGGGGTTGGAAGGGTAAGGAGTTCTCCGTTTTGTTTTAAAGATTCGATGAAATCTTTTATCCCAGAAGAAGCCCTCAAAACGATTCTTGCTCCTTTTGCAATTTGTTCAGCTCTTTTAAGATTTTCACGGACCAAGGTTTTTCTTGAAGCTGGCCCCTCCCCAGTCTAATCCAGAGTCGATCAGGATATTTTGATTCGGACTTGGAAATCATCGCGCTGACGTATGCACTGCGATATTTGTATCTTCTCTCCGCCGGTGTCAGATCACGAACGATGAGTTCCATTTCTCGATCTTCTTGAAGTAATGCGGGATCTGATAATATAAAAGTGTCAAATTCCTTATTTGCCATTTTCCCCTCTCTTTAATCCTTAAATCCATAGGCTTTCCAGTTTTTAAGGACTTTTTCCTGAATTTCTTTTGGGTAGACTTTATTAAAAGAGACCTTGATCGGAAGATCAGATTTGGGCCAATCTAGGGGAAAGGTGCAATCAAATAGAACCTGTGCCCCGCGGCTCCATTTTCGATCATCCGGATCGGCAAACGGATAAAGGGGAGTTCCGACGGAGTGTTCATATTTTCGAATCCCTCGATTTGGATGGCATTTGGTTGCCAGAGCATGGATGACATCATCTTTGTTATAGATATCTGTTTCTTCATCGACCACGATCACCATATGGAACCATGGACTCAATTTGCTTCCGAAGACCAGATTAGCGATCTGTGTGGCAATATTGCTATAAGCAGGCCTCACTCCTACTACGACCATATGATGGGTTGATTCAGGAAGCATATAGACGCCTGTGATGGGGATGCCCTGACTCTCCAAGAGCTTTCGCATTTCCAAACCTAATGAGAAAGATCGAAGAAGTTGCCCTTCATCGGTTGGGACTCCCATATTAGAGATTGTTAAAATGGGATTATTTCTATAAGTGATGGCTTTTATTCGATACACCGTCCTCGGTTCCCTTGGGGATGTTCGATAACCTGTATATTCTCCAAAGGGCGCCTCTTCAATCCAAACATTGGGGATCACCTCTCCCTCAATAATGATCTCTGCACGGGCAGGGACTTCTAAGTCACAGGTCTCACATTTCACCAATTCCACAGGTTTTCCCATCAGCATCCCTGTAAACTGGTCTTCGGGAATCGGCGAAGGGGCACAAGCTGCAACTCCTGACATAGGATCACAACCAATGACCGTGGCAAAAGGCATGGGTTTATTCTTAGGGACATATTTTCCGTAGAACATCTTTCCCATATCAGAAAAGGCCAGAACAGGACCGACCATGGTTTTTTCGTCAAAGACCATCTGGCGGTACATTCCCCAGTTCACTGCGCCGGTATCGGGATCTCTCGCTACGACAAAATGCCAGGTGCAAAGATATCTACCTCCGTCCCCGTCATGGACCATGGGCCCGGGGAGCTTGAAGAGATCTGCCTCATCTCCTATAAAAATGTTCTCTTTACAGGGTGCCTTCTTTCGATCCACGAGCACGGGCTGAATGGGAGTCCCGGTCGTCCTTTTCACATACTCTTCAGAAATCTTCGGAATGGAAGTACTGGGATCCATTCCCATGGCAATCGCCAATCTTCTGTAGGTGGCCAAAGGAGCCCCTAGCGCCTCAAAGCCTGGATAGTCCTTGATCTTCTTAAAATAGGGCGCAGCTGACTTTTTTTCACAGACCCTCCTTACGATGGCACCTATCTCAAGGTCCCAGTCGACCTCCTGCTGGACGGTCACAAGCTCGCCGTGAGACTCCAGTGCTTTGATGAATTCTCGGTTGTCTTTGTAAACGGGATGTTGTTCCAAAATGCGACCTCCTGATATCTCATTCTCAAACTCCCCCTTCCCCCCTTGATAAAGAAGGGTGGGAGACTCGGTTTAGCTTGATTTGGAAATATTATTGATGACGGATTCCCATTTCCCTTGGGCCTTCAAAATGAACTCAGCGATTTCTCTGACCACACCCTTGCTGCCACCGACCTTGGTAATATAGTCTGCGACCTCTTTCGCTTCGACCGAAGCATCCGCCGGAGCCACAGAGAATCCGACCTTTTTCATAATACCGAGATCAATCATTTCGTCTCCGACGTAGCAGAAATCGTGGTCTTCCAGTCCGGATTCCTTCTTAAACTCCTCGAGTTTTCCCATTTTGGCGGAGGTCCCCCAAAGCTTTTCAGGAGGGATTCCGTAGATCTTCCCCACTTGTTCATCGGTCCGGGTAATTTTGCTCGTCAAGAATGCCAGACCAATGCCCCCTTCCATCAATGCTTTGCAGCCCAGACGGTCCCGCAGAGAGAAACATTCCGACTTTTTCCCGTCTTCTGTATAGTACAAAATGTTGTCTGTAAGAACGCCGTGGATATCGAGAATGACAAACCTGACCTTTTTTGCCTTTTCAACGGCCATCTCCTTATTCCCCATGCCAAGCCCTCCTGTCTAATCCTTTCAAATCCGAAATCCGGATATCGAAATCCGAAACCAATTCGAATGCTTAAAATTTAAATTGCCTGAATCTTTGTTTGTCTTGATTATTTAACATTTGGTCATTCGAGATTGTTTCGTATTTCGAATTTCGTGCTTCGAATCTTGGATTTCTTACTTGTATCCCATCTTTGTTACCTTATCGACCCATTCTTCCCATTTCCCCATCGCCTTGAGAATGAATTCGCAAACCTCTCGAATGGGCCCTCTCCCTCCTGGAGCCGTGGTAACGTAGTCCGCTCGCTCTTTCACCTCGTCAACAGCATCCGCTGTCGCCACAGCGAAACCGACTCGCCGCATGACATCCAGATCGGTGATTTCACAGCCAATGTAGCCCACATTCTCATCGCTGATTCCTAATTCTTTCTTCAACTCATCGAGCTTGGCTACCTTGTCTTTGATCTTGTAATGAAATTTATCCAGCTTTAGCTCGCGAGCACGGACCAGACCTTCTTCATCGATCGAGGTGGTATCCAGGAAAGCGATTTGAATCCCATTTGCTGTCAGGGAAAGGTCGCCAAATCCGTCCATATGCCAGAAGCTGTACTTCCGTTTCCCCTCGATATCGCACAAAAACGTGTCCGGAGTGAGAACGCCATGCACATCATGGGCAAAGAGCTTTACCTTTTTTGCCTTTTCCTTTGCCTTCTCTAGATTTTTTTCGAAAGCCATCCCTCTTCCTCCTCTCTTAGTCCAGTCCATACTCTTTCCACCTGGCCTTCACCTTGGCCAAGACGCTCTCGGAAAGCTTGATCTCCGTCGGTTTAACTTTCCAGTCGAAAGGTATCGTCGCATCCAGGATGATCCGTGAGGTGATAAACTTATTGTCATCCGGCCCAAGGGAGGGATCGAGTGGAGTCGATCTCCCTCTGTTTATAATCTGCGTACCCCGTGCTGGATTATAGCGGGTGCCGAGGGCCCACCACACCCTCGGAAGATCGTCTGCCTCGATATCGTCATCAACAATGATGACACACTTGATCCCGTACGTTCCTGTATTGCTTGCGATGACCGCTGCGCCCACCTGGTCTGCGTGACCCGGATACATCTGTTCCACGGAGACGACGACAATGAAGCGTCCGGAGGCTTCCGGCAGCGTGTAGACAGACTTGATGCCGGGGATCTCCATTTTGACCAGATCCGTCCACAAGCTTGCATTGCGCGTAAAGGCATAGAGGATATGCTGATCTCCTACGGGCCTGCCCACACTCGTCTCCCAGAGGATCGGGTTGTTTCTGTAATAAATGCGCTTCACGTCAAGGGCCGGTTTGGGAATTGGCTTAATCAGCTCTTCGGTGTAGTAGCCCGTATACTCGCCGAAGGGTCCCTCGTTTCTCAGATGCTGGGGATCGATCTCCCCCTCCAGTACGATCTCCGCGGCCGCAGGGAAAGGAAGCCCGGTCAGCTGGCCCTTCACCAGTTCAATGGGCTCGCCGCGCAAGGAGCTTACGACGTCATACCCGCTCTTGGCCTTGACCGTGGCGGCACTCGCAAAGATATGCAGGGGATCGCCGCCGATAATGGCGCACGCGGGCATCTTCTTGCCCGCCTTCCCGTACTTCTTCATGATCCTGTCGCCCTTCTTTCCCTTCAGGATCTGGACGCCGACGCTTTTCTCATCGAGAATGCCCATGCGGTACGTACCCAGGTTGATGTCACCCGTCTCGGGGTCCTGAAGCACCATGAATACCGCGGTGCCGAAGTAACGGCCGCCGTCCAGTTCGTAAAACTTGGGCGAAGGGAAGGTGAAGGTGTCGACCTTATCGCCGTCGAGGATATTCTCGAAGATGGGGCCGTCTTTCTGTTCCTTTGCCCGGAGGACCTCCTTAACGGCCACGTTTACCCATTCCTTGGTCAGCTGGACCATGGAGAGATCCGCGCTCTTTCCAAGGATGATTGCCAGCCGCTTGGTCGTGCCGAAGGCACCGGTCAAGACAGGGCTCTTATACCCCTTGACATTCTCAAACAGTAGGGCCGGGCCGCTTTTCTCCTCGACGAACTTCGCAATGTGGGAGATCTCAAGCTCCCAGTCCACCTCCGCTTTAATCCTTTTCAATTCTCCTTCCCCTTCACACTTTTTTATAAAATCTCGAAGATCCATAAAAACCTCCTTATTTCCAGAACTCAAGCATCTCAAATTATCATTTTAATTATTCCTCTTGTCAATTCACTTATGTTTATGTATAAATAACCTAAGGTTATAAGGAAATGGAGAAGAGAAGCCCTTTAAATACTTCGTTGAATTCTTTTCTTGTCTTCCATGAGGTAGCGAAATTTAGAAGCTTTTCCAGGGCTGCAGAGGAGTTATATATCTCCCAACCTGCCGTGTCCAAACATATCAGGGAGTTGGAGCAGAAGATAGGTATGGGCCTCATCCGAAGAGGGAGAGGGGGATTTAACCTGACCGAGGCAGGGGGGATCCTCTTCAAACATACCCATAAAATTTCTTCCCATCTCCTGGAGATTGAAAATGCCCTGGGCATTCTAAAAAAAGACCATCACGGTGTTTTGAAGATCGGGACCACGGAGTCCTATGCGAAATGTTTGATGCCGAAACTCCTTTCTGGATTTCAGTCCTCTAACCCTTCCATTAAAATCACCTTGGAAGTGGGAAACTCTGAGGAGATTGAAAAGAGCCTCCTCGATTACAAAAACGACCTCGGCTTAATCGGAGCGGTCAAGGCCTCCTCAAAATTTGAATTGGTTCCCTTCTTAAGGGAGGACCTCGTCCTCATTGTTTCGCCCAACCATCCCCTGGCCAAAAGAAAAGCAGTTTCTGTGAAGGAGATTAAAGGATATCCCTTCATCATTCGGGCAAAGGGTTCGACGACCCGTAGAATCTTATTCCACGCCTTTGAAGAGTTCGATATTCACCCCTCTCTATTGATTGAAGCAGGCAGCTCCGAATTTATCAAACAATGGGTTTCAGAGGGGAAGGGGGTGTCTGTTATTGTTAAAAGGTTAGGGGAAGATGAGGAGAAGAGAGGGATAATTAAGATGATCCCCTTGCTGGAGGAGCTCCACCTTGAAGTAGCCGTCCTCTATTTGAAAGAGGAACGGGCTAACCCTGTCATCAAAGCCTTCATTCGATATATGGAAAACAAGAGGAGAGATTTTTCCCAAGTTTAAAAAAATTGCCCCCAACTTATCTAAAAGAGATAACTTAAGCTTATAGGTATATAACCAAAAATGTATTGACAAAACCTTAGGGAAATAGGAAATTGATAGAATGGGTTTTTAAGTACAGCAAATACTGAAATTACTCCATCCATTTAAAATAAATCAAGATATTCGTTCTGTTAAAGGGAAGTCGTCGCTGCTTTTTTTCAGACACAACCCCGAAGGAGGAAGTAATAACGGGGTGGTGATGAAAAGGAGGTGATGAGGGAATAGTCTATTTTTAAAGGAATTTTTTATTCGGAGGTCATCTTTTGACGGAGCAGAGAAATGAAGGAGGTGCAATAATGGCGCAGAAGAAAGGTTTCCAAATGCCGTTGGAGGTGGAATATCCAAAAGAGTTGGAGGGGTGGGAGGAAATGTATCCACCCATGTATATGTTTAGCAAAGATAGAAAGGAGTGGGAAGAGAAGCACTTCTGGTTTCATGACAAAATCCATGCCCCAGAAGCCATGTATCCGCTCGATCTCATATTTCATGAGGCTTGGCAAATTTCCCTTTCTCAATACACAACAAGAGTATTTTGCATTCCGCCAGCCCAGGGGATTGCTCAAAGGATGGTAGGTTGCTACATGTACATTACTCCGGTGGCGCCACCTCCACCAGAGATCATCGGAGAGAAGGCCGGTCTCTTCCAGAAACGTGTTTTCTATGTGTTCGACCATTATGATGAACTCTGGGGATCATGGCTGAAGAAGTTCAAGGCACTGGGTGAAGAAATGAATAATATTAAAGTCCCGGAAGAATTCCCCAAGTTCGAATCGGATGACACAGTATTTCCTGAACCAAGAGGCTATTATACTTCATTTGAGTTAATGGATGCCTGGGATAGGCTCGTTAATTTAATGATCAAAGGGTGGCAGTATCATTTCCAATACCTCAACCTGGCTTATCTCGCCTATTTACTTTTTGCAGACATTTGTCGGAAGCTCTTCCCCGGACTCAGTGAAAGCACTATCGGAAAGCTTGTGGCTGGTGCTTACGTCCAGATGTTTCGACCAGAAGAGGAGTTGTGCAGGCTTGCTCGCTTGGCGGCTGCGGTGCCAGCCGTTTCAAAGATCCTGAAAAGTGATGTTCCTGCTGATAAAAAGATTGAGTCATTGAGGAAGACTGCCGAAGGAAATGACTGGTTGGTAGAATATGAAAAATCGAAAGACCCGTGGTTCTTTGTCTCCTGCGGGAGTGGATGGTTCCATTATGAAGGGAGTTGGACGACAAAGCTGGAAATTCCTTTTGGATATCTGAAGGGAGATATTGAAAGAATTGAAAAAGGAGAAAAGATCGAGAGAGATGTACCGAGTATTGACAAAGCGAGGGCGGAACTGGCTGAAGAGTATAGAAAGCTCATCAAAACCGATGAGGACAGGAAATCGTTTGATGATACCTATAAAGCTGTCCGAACCATCTATAAATATGCAGAGGATCATCTCTTCTGGGTGGAACACTGGTTCCATACCATATGGTTTGACAAGGTCAGAGAGTTCGGCCGTCTCTTAGTAAAGTCTGGTATGTTGAAAGGGGTTGATGATATCTATCTCTTCAATCGATTTGAAGTTCCCCTTCTCATGGAAGATATGGCAACAACATGGGCATTGGGCGTAGGCGTACCCTCAAGGGCTCAATACTGGCAGACCAAAGCAGAAAAGAGAAAGAAGATATTAGATGCGGCAAAGAAGTGGAATCCAATACCAGCCCTTGGAACACCGCCTGAAGAGGTTGCAGAACCCTTCACGGTGATGCTCTGGGGAATTACAACGGAGAAAGTTCAAGATTGGCTAAAAGGGATGGCCGTTGTTCCAGGAGAGGTGACCGAACTGAAAGGGTTTGCTTCATCGGCAGGGGTCGTCGAAGGAAAGGTGCGGGTTGTTAAACTTCTTGAAGAAATTACCAAGATCCAACAAGGTGAAATCCTGGTTTGCCCAACCACAAACCCTGCATGGGCTCCAGTCTTCACTAAAATAAAGGCGTCCATCACAGACATCGGTGGCCTGACCAGCCACGCTGCGATTGTATGCAGGGAATATGGAGTCCCATCGGTCACCGGCACAGGAATCGCAACGAATGTCCTCAAGACAGGCGACACTGTAAAGGTGGATGGTAATACAGGGATCGTAAAAATATTGAAGCGGGCATAAAAGTCTGAAAATCGGAATGTGGAATGCGGAGTTTTTAAAAATTGAAATTCCGCATTCCGCAATCCGCATTCTATAAATGGGGTTCTTTATGCCTTATACGTTATGGTTTGACAAGGCTGGGAAGGAGGCCATTGGACTTGTTGGAGGGAAAAATGCCAGCCTCGGTGAGTTGATCAAGGCCGATATTCCAGTTCCATCCGGTTTTTCTGTTACCACGGAAACATATCTTGAGTTTTTGAGTGGAGGTGGGATGAAGGGAAAGATCGAAGAGATCCTTTCGCGAATCGACCTTCAGGATGTCGCCTCTTTGGAGAATGCGAGCAAGGTCGTTCGGCAGCTTATGACTGAGGCCTCATTGCCCAAGAGAATAGAGGAAGAGATAAGTTTCAATTATCAAGCTCTGGCTCAGGTATTCGATGTCCCCAACCTCCCTGTTGCCGTGCGTTCAAGCGCCACAGCTGAAGATCTGCCAGGAGCAAGTTTTGCAGGGCAGCAGGATACCTATCTCTGGGTGCAAGGAAGCGACGAGGTTCTGGAAAAAATTAAATTATGCATGTCGAGCCTTTTTACGCCGCGGGCAATTTCTTACCGGATAAAAATGGGGTTTCCTCATGAGAAGGTATTGATCAGCGTTGGGGTCCAGAAGATCGTGGATGCCAGGGCCGCTGGCGTGATGTTCACCCTAAATCCCACCAACGGCGATCCATCGAAAGTGGTCATTGAAGGGAATTGGGGACTGGGAGAGACCGTCGTTTCAGGGATTTGTAATCCGGACAAGTATGTTGTGGATAAGGTGACGAAGGAGATAGAAAAAATGGTCTCCATAAAAGAATGTGAATGCATTTATGATCCTATTAGAGGAGGAGTGATGCATGTGGATACTCCTCCCGAGCGGCGGGAGCTCCCCTGCGTTGAAGATCAAGAAATCCTCGAACTGGCCAGATATGCGAAGAGAGTGGAAGAATATTATCGTTGCCCCCAGGACGTCGAATGGGCCATCGACAAACAAAAACCATTTCCGTTCAATATATTCATGGTGCAGAGTCGACCGGAAACCGTGTGGAGCCAGCAAAAAAAACAGCCAGTCCTCGGGAAAAAAAGCGCTTACGAACTCCTGATGGAGAAGGCTTTAACGCGGGTTAAAATTACTTCTTGAACAAATAGGCTAGGGGAGTCTAACTCGCTTGAGTCACTTCAGTAAGACCCTACATAAATCTTATTACCGAAAAGGAGGGCTCCAATTTTTAAATGTTGAGGAGGTTAGACTTTATTGCGAAAGGAGGAGATGATTTTTATGGGAAATGAAAAACCACCGGAAAAGATCGGAATCGGCCCCCTCGGCAGAGGGGGAGCGGTAATTCAATTTATCGTTTTTACTATTTTGGGAATTGTTATATTTGTTTACTGCATCCCACCTGACGTGATCGTATTAAAGATCATACCCGCGGCGCTTATCATGCTCATCGTTCTCGGCCATTTGATCCTCTTGGGAGATAATTGGCCCTTGGCACCTCCAGCAGGGAATTGGACGCCTGCCAAATCGCGTCTCGTCGCAGGAATTGGGATGACTATCATTTGGGCTATCTTCACTTTTGCTGTCCTGCTCTTTATGAGATTCATCTATCCAAAATGGGTTGTAGGACCACTTTATCTTTGGTTTGGGGTCATCGGATTTTGGGCTACACTCCTTTATGGAGTGAACTGGGGAGGATGGCCATTCAAAGGCAAACTCCACCCCTGGGGAACGATGGCCGTCAGTTTTATCATTGTCATGGTCGTTTCCATTCTCATCTGGAATTTGTTAACCAATCTTGAAGGGACACCCGCTGCTGGCAGCCCAATGGATCATAAAGGACCCCTTAATGTGAACTGGCTGACGGGATACCTGGTCTGGGCCATTGCCTGGTTCTTTATTTTCAGTCCTGTCTTTACTACCCAGGGATGGCCTTTTCGTAAATGGGGCCATCCGGGCGCTGCCATTGGTCAAACGATCCTTGCACACATCTTAGCCTATATCTTTTGGCAAGGAAGCTTAGGCCTGGGTATCGGCCCAACCTTCTCGTTTGCCGCAGTTGGTTCATCCCTCATCTTCTGGTCTCTCGTGCACTCCTGGCACTTTCAGTTCTGGGGGGTTACTAAATATACGCACTTTAAGAGGGCGGTTTTAGCATTCATTATCCAGTGCATTATTATTGCCGTCTGGATCATTATCATGAGGCCGATCCTTGGCCCTGCGGCCAAAGCCATAGAAGCGGCCAAACTTCCTGCTGATGTGAACATTCTCATCATTTATGTCAATCTCGTTGTCGTTGGTCCAGCCCTCCTTCCACACAATGCCTTCTGGTTGAGATGGCCATTAACCCTGCCCAATCCGCCTGGAACCCCGCCCCCCGATCAGACTGCTTAAAGCGATGAGCCCTGGGAAAACCCTCCCAGGGCTTAATTTCTTTTAGCCAGTATTAATTGGGTAAGGCCGATGGGCTTGTATCATATCATCTAAGGCTTCCACGGCTCTTAAAGCAAAAGCAGGGTCACTGATATGAACATTCATCTCTTCAATAGGGATGTTCTGGTTGATGATTTTTTTCAATTCTTCTACAAAAATCTTGTCCGTTTTTGGATCAAAAAGCTCCATTCCAACTTTGTCAGCTTCAGACCAGCCTTTCGTAGGAATCAGGATATGGGTGGGTCCTTTTGATTTGTTCAATTTTTCTCCAATGATTCGGGCAAATTGTTTCATCTCTTCAGGTCCCATACGAACGCAAAATCGGATATCATGAGAATGCGTCCTTCTTCCCCTGAGTCGTTCTGGCATGGGATAGAAGGGGCTGAATACCGCATTATCAAGTCCTCCTGGGGCAACTACGATAGGGATTCCGAACCGGCCTGCTGTCTCCAACCGCATGGGACCAATTCCTTTGCAATATCCTCCAAACAGTTCATCGGCTATTTCATGAGTAGTAAGATCAAGCACACCAGCCACAATGCCTTCGGCGATGAATTCCTCCATGGCCATTCCACCACATCCATTGGCATGGAAAGTAATCATTTCATAGCCTTTTTCCTGGAGTAGTGGTTCTGCATTCATTGCGCAAACCGAATTGATTCCATAGGCGGTCACAGCGACCATGGGTTTTTCTTTTTTCATCTCACTTCCTTTTTTTATCATTCCACAAATGGCATAAGCGGCTTGTCCGAGCATGAGACGCATGAATTCATTGGAACCCAAAATGTCTGCTACGGAATGGAACATCACAATATCTTTGGTTCCAACATATTCCTTCATATCCCGGGAGGCCACTGTGGAAAGAACCACCTTGGGTAATCCGAAAGGAAGGGAACGCATAATATGGGTCACGATCGCTGTACCCGTTCCGCCCCCCATACCAAATATCCCGTGAAGTTTGCCTTTTTCGAGCAGATCTTTCGCCAAGATAGCCCCGCCTTCCTGGACAGCTGTAACAAAGAGAGAGCGATTTTGTTCTTTGATTAAATGTTCCCAACGGTGCCCGGCAGCCTCTACCACCTCGATTCGGGTGATATCAGGATGCGTGAGGGGTTCTCCCAGAGTACCAACATCCATCAGGATAGGATGGATACCGAGTTTTTGTGCGCAATCCTTTACATAAGCTGCTTCCTTTCCCTTTGTATCCAGAGTGGCAATAATGAGCAGGTGTTTTTTCATTTAGTCTTTTCCCAATACTTCATAAGCTGGAGGAGGTTACATTAATTTATCAGGACTTACGCTATTTTTCAATTTTTTCTATTGAAATTTTTTCGGATGGAAGATATTCTTTTAAAAGGAGGGCTGAATATGTCACAGATCATCGTCGCACAGAATGTTAATGGAATAGTTATGGCATGCGAGAATCGGGCGATCCAATTGGATGAAAACGGGAATGAAATCTCACTCCAAATAAACCGCCTCCTTGCCTTAACCTCTCATGGTGCCCTTCTGGTTTCCGGATCGGCAGAGGGGAGGGATATGGGAAGTGCCCTGAAGAATTTTCTCGTGGGAGAGAAGCTCAACGATGTTCAGGATATTTATGGAACTGCCCTTGCCTATCTCTCGACGGAATACGAACAATTTATGAGAAAGAAATGCGAGTTGTTGCCAATCGACCCGATCCACCAGGTTTCCTTCATTCTCGGCGGCAAGACAGACAAAGACCGGGCTATGCCGTTCCGTCTCTACTACATTTGGACAAAGAAGAAACTTCCCCAGCTCGACGGGGACGAAATTTCTCACGCCTTTTCCCTGCCGAGAAGAATGGGGCTGGAGTTTCAGTTGAATAAGATGTGTAAAGAAAACGCTCCGTTGAAAGAAATCTTGAAAAAGACGGCAGACGGAATGGACCAATTAAAACGTAAGGGAGAGGTAAGCGGCCCCCTTTCTTTTGCCACGATCACCCAAGAAGGATTTCAATCTCTCAACCCCTGAAGAAAACTCTTCACATTTTTCCCGAGAACGGAGTGGTTATAGCCTCCTTCGAGGACGCCGAATCGTTTTCCTTGGCAGCGTTCGGAAGAGGCTTCTTTGGCCCATTTTCCGATGGTGAAATAATCCTCGGTCTTAAGAAGACCTCCCCAATCCTCTTCGTGACGGTCAAATCCTGCCGAGATGGCAATGATATCATAGGGCCTTTCTGTTTGGAGACATCGATGGATCTCTTCCAAGAATCCCTCCCGGCGGGTCCCCTCAGGATGGAAGTAACTCACCGCTTTGGAACCGCTAAAGGTATTGGATGTGCCATCGCCGAAATGAAGATCGAAATCGAGGATGAGAGCGCTTTTGATTTTCTCCTCACTAAGAAGCTTTTTAATAGCGATGGCGATATTATTGAAGTAACAGAATCCCCAGCACGAATGGGGGCTGGCATGGTGCCCCGGAGGCCGGATCAAACCGAAGGCGGGTTGGCCTTCGAAAGCCATTTCCGCTGACAGAATAGCCCCCCCGGCGGCCAGAATGCCAACTTCATAAAGCTGCCGATCCCGCTTGACGGATTGAATATGAGCCTTCCCGTGAACTCTTTCCAAATCCCTCTCCAAAGCTGGCAGCGGCTCAATGAATTCAAACTCTTTTTCCAAGGCTTTGACCATGGGCTCCATTCTCCCTGGAGCAGCCGCAGGGTCGGAGGTGTAGACTTCGTAAAATCTTGGATGAAAGATCACCTTCATGGCTTTCCCTCTCCTGACCGGATCTTCGGGAATCGGGGCCTTCTTCGTGGCGACGATGCCACCACAATCTCTCTTAAAGTTATCTGCATTTGCATCAAAGCCGCGGAGAACGGGTACTTCAGGACGAACCGCCCCCGCTCCGTCATGAGGACTTCCCCATAATCCCCCCGTGCTGCTTTGTTGAAGCCGCTCTCCCGCTCATCCACCCTCCGAACTTGGTCATCAAGGATTTTTGTCGTAGGACGCTCCACCCTTTTGAGAGTATGGACAGGAAAAGGCTCAGCCTCCCGTTTGTGATAACCGCTCATCGTTTTACCCGCTCCTTCTGAAGCTTTTCCTGAATGATCGATCTGAGCTCCTTCTTGTTAATCTTCCCGACCTGGGTCATTGGAAACTCTTTTACCAGCTCCAACCGTTCAGGGAGTTTGAATACGGAGATCAGTCTTTCTTCTTTGAGGAATCGACAAAGTTCGTCGAGCGTTAAAGCTTGGTTCCCTTTGGTGAGAATGAAGGCGCATCCCTTTTCTCCGAGCACAGGGTCGGGCATGGCCACATAAGCACAATTCTCTACTTTCGGGTGAGCCAAGACATGATTTTCCACCTCTTCCGCGCTTATCTTTTCGCCTCCCCGGTTAATGGTGTCTTTGATCCTGCCCTCCACCGCCAGGTAACGTCCCTTCACCATCCTCACGACGTCCCCCGTGCGATAAAAACCGTCTTCGGTGAAGGCCTTCTTATTATATTCAGGGGATTGATAGTAGCCCCGAATGGTGTTGGGACCGCGAACTAATAACTCCCCTAATTCGCCGTAAGGAACCTCCCGATCGTCTTCATCGACGACCCGGATCTCATCGTCTTCAAACATGGGAGCCCCTTGAGTATTCAGAAGCAGATCTTCAGGATCATCCCGTTCTGTCCAGAAGAGCATTCCTTCAGCCATTCCAAGATTCTGGTGGAAGTCACAGCCCAGGGTCGATTTGATTTTCTTGGCTGCTTCGGCGTTCAATCTTGCTCCGCCCGCAAGGACGACTTCCAAAGAGCTTAAATCATATTTGGATAGTTCAGGCGCCTCCATCCACCGGATGAGGAGGGCAGGGGGGGTTGGCATGATCGTTATCTTCTCCTTCTGAATACACTCGAAGACGGCTTCTGTTCTCGTCGAAGGAATAAGGACGACCTTCCCGCCCCTGTACAATGTTCCCATCAGCCCCGGGCAGCTGAGAGCAAAATTGTGACTGACAGGGATGGCTATTCCCATCACCGAATCCTCTCTCACCCTGGTAATCTCGGCTACCCGCTTGCAGTTGAGGCTATAATCGTTGTGAGTCCTCGGGATGATCTTGGGAACCCCGGTTGTTCCTCCGGACAGTTGAAAAACGGCCGGTTCCATCGGATCGGGTCTATATTTCTTCAGGGATTCAACCGGAGTCCGCTCCTCAATCCTGTCACGGAGGAGGGTTGTGATAGAAATAAAATCATCCTCCACTTCCTCCCCCGACACCAATGTCCATTCGAGATCAGGATTTTTCTTTCGGATTTCCCGGGCCATCGCTTGGTGCGAAAAATCTCTGAAACGGGAGGGAATGATGTGGGCTCGTGCCTTCGTGAACTGGGCGAAAAAGGAGATTTCTGCATCCCGGTGAGCGGGAAGAGCGAGAATTGGGATGACCCCTATTTTGACCGCAGCGAAGTAGCAGTAAACAAATTCCGGCTCGTTTGGGAGCTGAAGGATGACTCGATCATAGGGTCTCAGGCCTAGATCAATAAGATGAAGAGAGAGCCGATTGACTTTTTCAGCCATCTCAGAATAGGAAACGTAGTTTCCCATGTAGGCGAGCGCCACGCGTTGTCTGTGCCGATTGACCGATTCATCAAATTCCTGCCCGAGGGTCTTGTCTATCCAATAGCCCTTTTCCTTGTATTTCTTTATAAAGGATTCGGGATATCGGACAACACCTTCCAGCATGGTCTCATCTCCCATTTTTTGCATAGTGTTTTTATTCTAGGGTTTCTTCTGCATCATTTTTGATGCAGCCATAATGGAATCGACAATATGCTGATATCCGGTGCACCGACACAGGTTTCCGGATATCGCCTTTCTGATTTCAATTGTGGTCGGCTCCGGGTTCTCATCCAAAAGGGCCTTCGCGGACATCACCATTCCCGGGGTACAGAAACCGCATTGGATGGCTCCGTGTTTCAAAAAGGCTTCCTGTATCGGATGGAGTCTTTGGCCCTCTGAGAGTCCCTCGATCGTCAGTATCTCCTTTCCTTGAGCATCCATGGCGAGGACAAGGCAAGAGGCCACAGGTTTTCCCTCCATGAGGACTGTGCATGCACCACAGTCTCCCTCATTGCACGACTTTTTTGTTCCTGTGAGTCCCAGGTTTTCTCTCAAAACCTCCACCAGAGTCCTTCTCGGTTCAATGCTCACTCGATAATTTGTTCCGTTCACTTTCAATGTAATCTCTTCTTGTTTCATATATCCTACTCCTTCAGAGGGTTTATCTCAATTAATCCTGCGATACGCAGCCATTACCGCCCGTTTCGTCAGAACCTCGATCATCTCTCTTCGATATTCCTTCGATGCACGGATACTGCTTCGTGGGTTGGCTTCTTGAGCAGCTATCTTTCCTGCTTGCTTTCCAACCGTCTCATTTATCTCTTTGTTCGAGAGGATTTGTTCTGCCTTAGAAGCCCGGATCGGGGTTGAGCCAACAGCGCCAAGAGCGATCCTGGCTCCCCTACAGATCCTTTTCTCTGAATCTAAGCTCAAAGAGACGGCGACGCCAATTTGCGCCAAGTCCATCGCGGCACGCCGCATTAGCTTGAGGTAAGCCCCGCTGCTTCTTCCAGGCGGATTGGGAATCAATATCTGAGTCAGAATTTCACCGGGTTTGAGCACGGATTCTTCCGGCCCCTTAAAAAAGTTCTCAACGAGCACCTTTCTCTTGCCCTTAGAACTTATGATATCGACCGACGCCTCCAATACGATCAACGGGGGGGCTGTATCAGCAGACGGCGCCGCGCTGCAGAGATTTCCTCCAACCGTTCCCAAACTTCTGATTTGAGGAGACGCCATTACCTGAACGGCATCCCAGAGGGCGCAAAACTTATCCTGAATAATTCTTGAATGTTCAATTTCGCCTAAGGTAACCAGGGTTCCAATTTTCATTCCCACCTTGTCATCGTAGTAGGCACCCTTCAGCTCCGCTATCCCTTTGAGGTTGATGAGATGCTCAGGGAGAACCTCCCTTCTTTTCATCGAAACCAGAAGATCCGTGCCTCCGGCAAAAACCCTGGCCTTTCCATCATATTTGGCCAGGAGGTCCAGAGCCTCCGAAAGAGACGTCGGAGCATGGTATTCAAATTTAGGCAACCGCTTGATAAACATCACTTTGCCTCCTTTTCTTTCAAGGCATTAAGAATCTTTTCAGGGGTGATGGGAAGATCTTTAATCCTCACCCCAACCGCGTCATAAACTCCGTTGGCAATCGCTGCCATGGTGGAACAGGAGCTTGCCTCTCCTGCGCCTTTGGCGCCGAAGGGGCCATAAGGATCATGCGTATGAACATGCTCGACGACATAATCCGGTGCATCCATACTCGTCGGTTGCTTGTAGTCCCCCCAGGTGAAGTTGAGTGCACGCCCTTTTTCATCATAGAGTGATTCTTCAAGGAGCGCTTGACCCGCCAGATGGGTGCTGCCGCCATTCACCTGTCCCTCTAACATGAGGGGGTTAATGGGCTGACCGGCATCGTCTCCATGGGCCGCTTTGATCAATGTGACTTTTCCTGTTTCCTTGTCCACCTCTAATTCAATGGCAGTAGCT
>Ga0335070_10001346_pt1 | contig 28291 bp, 17 predicted proteins | sample Lox_Sample_13_FD_206722 | JGI IMG/M metagenome (GOLD analysis project Ga0335070, IMG submission 206722) | Soil microbial communities from Loxahatchee National Wildlife Refuge, Florida, United States - Lox_Sample_1.3 | ecosystem: Environmental > Terrestrial > Soil > Wetlands | place: USA...
ATGCATCGTGTACGACCAACTGTCTTGCTCCTCTCGTCCACGTCATCCTCAAAGAAGGGATTGGCATCGAGACCGGTTTGATGACGACCATCCATTCTTATACCGCTACACAGAAACCCGTGGATGGCCCTTCGAAAAAGGACTGGAGAGGGGGCAGGGCGGCGGCGATCAACATCATCCCCTCGACAACGGGGGCGGCGAAAGCAGTGGGTGAGGTGCTCCCCGCTGTGAGGGGGAAGTTAACCGGGATGGCCTTTCGCGTTCCGACCCCGGACGTTTCGGTGGTCGATCTAACCTTCCGTTCCCTGAAGGAGAGCTCCATCGAAGAGATTGACGCTTTGATGGAAAAGGCCTCGGAGTCCTATCTGAAAGGAATCCTGGAGTACAGCCGGGAAGAACTTGTTTCGACCGACTTTATCCACTCGAACCGTTCCTCCATCTACGACTCCCTGGCAACAGTTCAGAACAACCTCAAGGGAGAGAAACGATTATTCAAAGTCGTTTCTTGGTACGATAACGAATGGGGGTATTCAAACAGGGTGGTTGATCTTATCCGGTATATGGTCTCCAAGAAGGCTTGAGAATCTATGAGACAAAAGGAGCAGCGATGACGTTGGGTGATCTCAATTTTGGGGTTTCGAGGTTGGGGGGAGGCCGCATTCCCTCTCCCCTGAAGGGAATCCATTTTGTGAAGGATGACGAGCGGGTGCTGTTTCATTTGGAATTGAGCGAGGTCGAGGAATATGTTGAAAGTAGGAAGCCCGTTCCATCCTTCGAAAAGGCAGGACCGAGAGAAAAGATCTACTTCGATCCCTCGAAGCTGAGGTGCGGGATCGTGACGTGTGGAGGGCTCTGCCCGGGTCTCAACAGTGTGATTCGGGCGATCGTCTTGAGTCTTCATCATAACTACGGAGTGAGAACGGTCTATGGCTTTCCGTACGGTTACGAGGGCCTCACGTACCGTTATCGCCACGAGCCGGTTGTGTTGACTCCTGTTTTGGTGGATCGTATACACGAGCAGGGGGGGTCCATTCTCGGTTCGTCACGTGGGAGTCAAGACATCGGCGAGATGGTCGATACGTTGGAGCGGATGAATATCGGGATTCTTTTCACCGTCGGAGGCGATGGGACCCTGCGCGGAGCGAGCGCCATCTCTGAGGAGATCGAACGCAGGGGATTGAAGATCGCTGTGATCGGTATCCCGAAGACGATTGACAATGATATCTCCTATATCCAGAGGTCGTTTGGCTTTGCGACAGCGGTCTCCGAGGCAGGGAGGGCGATCACCTCGGCCCATATTGAGGCCCAGGGTGCAAGAAATGGGATCGGATTGGTAAAGCTGATGGGCCGGGAGTCGGGATTCATCGCTGCCTACGCTGCTCTCGCCTATAGCGATGTGAACTTCTGTCTCATTCCTGAAGTTCCTTTTACCGTAGAAAGCTTCTTCAAGATCCTCAACGAAAGGCTGGAGAAGAGGAGCCATGCAGTGATTGTGGTGGCGGAAGGAGCAGGTCAGGATATTTTGGAGAAGACCGGAGAGAGGGATGCCTCCGGCAATATCCGCTTCCAGGACATCGGGATCTTTATGAGAGACCAGATCCTTGCCCATTTCAAACGGACGGGCAAGGAGATCAGTCTGAAATACATCGATCCCAGTTACACCATACGGAGTGTGCCGGCGGATGCCAATGATTCTGTCTTCTGTCTTGTCTTAGGACAGAGTGCTGTTCATGCCGGTATGGCAGGACGGACCAATACCGTGGTCGGTTTCTGGGCGAGTGAATTCACCCATGTGCCGATCTGCATGGCCACCTCAGCGCGCAAGAAGGTGGATCCGAAGGGACGGATTTGGAACAGCGTCCTCACCGTAACAGGGCAGCCGAAGGAGATGCGGTAGGCATTTCTGCCGGGTCGCCGGAGTTCCCACACTTTAGGTAGGCATTTCTGGAGGGATAAAGATGGCTTTGCCAAACCATAAAACCAAAATCGTCTGTACGATCGGACCGGCGTCCGAATCCAGTGAGGTCATGGAGCAGATGATTCGAGCCGGCATGAATGTTGCTCGGCTCAACTTCTCCCATGGCGATTTTACCAGCCACGAGAAAACAATCAAAAATCTCAGGGCTGCCTCGCGGTCGACGGGACAGCGCCTTGCTGTCATGGCGGACTTGCCCGGGCCTAAAATGCGCATCGGCCAGTTTTCAAAGGAACCGATCGATCTGAAGATCGGCGATTCTTTCATTTTAACGACGGACAATATCGTCGGTGACTCGAGCCGGGTCTCCGTCAGCTTCTCCCGGCTGCCGCAGGCGGTCAAACCTGGTGATCGGCTGTACCTCAATGACGGGCTCATCCAGCTTGAGGTCGTAAAGGTCGAGGGGGCCGACGTCCAGTGCCGCGTCCTCGTCGGAGGCGAACTCCGTTCCAAGAAAGGGTTGAATCTCCCCGGCATCGACCTTGGCATCCGAGCCTTCACCGAGCAAGATCAGCGCTGGCTTGCGTTCGCCAAGGAGCAGGGTCTCGATGCGGTCAGCCAGTCCTTCGTAGAGGGCGCCGCAGACATTGCTGCGGTCCGCAAAGCAGCAGCCGATCTGAACTACTATCCCTTCATCATCGCCAAGATCGAGCGGTCGAGGGCTTTAGAGCGTATCGATGAAATTCTGGAGGTCACCGATGGAATCATGATCGCCCGGGGGGATCTCGGGGTGGAGATTCCAATCGAGGAGATCGCCGTCGTGCAGAAGCGGTTGATGCGTCTGGCGAACATGCGCGCGAAACCGGTCATCACGGCGACCCAGATGCTCGAGTCCATGACCGAAAATCGCCGACCCACACGGGCCGAGGCAACGGATGTGGCGAACGCTATTTTGGATGGGACGGACTGCGTCATGCTTTCGGGAGAGTCGGCCATGGGTAAGTATCCTGTAGACGCGGTGGCCATGCTCGCGAAGATAGCAGCCTCCGTGGAGGTGCGTCGTCCTGCTATTGCGGTGAAAGAGCTGTACCGGGGAATAGATATTACCGGCAGGATCCGGCCGGAACATCTGATCGCCATCGGGGTAGAGGCATGCCTGGAATATGTATCTCCGGCAGCCGTGTTCGTTCCGACGCGCGGCGGCGCCACGGCGAGGAGCATAGCGCGGTTCCGGTTTCCCGTATGGACGATTGCCGTGAGCTCGCAGATAGCGACCTGTCAGCAACTCCAGTTCTCCTCGGGCGTATATCCGTTACATGAGCCCGAGCACCCGGAACAGTGGAAGACGTACGTGAGGCGGTGGGTCAGCGAGTTCGGCCTCGAAGGAGAGCTCGCCGTCCTGACTGAGGGACCTTCCACGAAGCACCCGGAAACGAACCATCGGATGGAGATCATTGATTTAACGCGTTAATGCGCTCCTCATCTGTTTTAAGAATGAGAAACGGCTACGGAGGAAAGAAGGATGGCAAAAAAGACAGAGACCACGGTCATTAAGAAAAAGACAGGAAAGGAAGCCTTACCTAAAAACATGGGTTCTGGCACGGAGATTCAGAGATTTACGCAGGATTTCCTCCGTCATCTTTTCTACACGGAGGGAAGAACTCTTGAGATGGCAACGCCGAACGATCTTTATATGGCCCTTGCTTACGCGGTTCGGAATCAACTCCTCGAACGCTGGTTGCACACGGTCCAAAACTACACCAAGCCAGGTGTCCGTATCGTGAGCTATCTCTCAGCCGAATTTTTATTGGGGCCTCACCTCGAGAATAACTTGATCAACCTGGGAATCTATGATGAGGCGCGAAATGCGCTGCAAGATCTTGGCTTAGATTTCAGAAAAATTATCAATCAGGAGGAAGAACCGGGGTTGGGGAACGGAGGTTTGGGAAGGCTGGCAGCCTGTTATCTGGATAGCCTTGCCACGCTTGAAATTCCGGCGGTTGGCTACGGGATCCGCTACGAGTTCGGGATCTTTGATCAGGAGATCCGGGATGGCTGGCAGGTGGAGAAGACGGACCCCTGGCTCCGGCTGGGAAACCCCTGGGAGATACATCGGCCAGAGATTGCTTACCATGTGAAATGGGGTGGACGCACCGAAGGCTATTACGACGATCAGGGACGATACCGCGTGCGCTGGATTCCCGGCCGCGAAGTAAAGGGAACGGCCTACGATACACCCATCGCCGGATACAAGGTCAACACCTGCAACACCTTGCGCCTATGGAAAGCAGAGGCGGTGGAGTCTTTCGATTTTCAAGAATTCAATGTGGGGGACTACTACGGTGCAGTCAATGAGAAAGTCGTCTCGGAGACGGTTACAAAAGTGCTCTATCCCAATGATGAACCGGAGATCGGCAAAAGGCTCAGGCTTGCTCAGCAGTATTTCTTCGTCTCGTGCTCTCTGCAGGATATGATGCGGATCCACCGCCTGATGGGAGGGAAGCCTGAGACGTTTCATGAGAAGATCGCCATACAACTTAACGATACTCATCCCTCCATCGCAGTGGCCGAACTGATGAGACTTCTGGTGGACGAATACCAGATCGAATGGGAGAAGGCATGGCACGTGACCCAAAGCACCTTCGGCTATACGAACCATACTCTCCTTCCAGAGGCCCTTGAGAAATGGCCCCTACCCATGTTCGGAAGCCTTCTGCCAAGGCACCTTGAGATTATCTACGAGATCAATCGACGCTTTCTGGATGAGGTTCGTGAGAGATACCCGGGAGACGACCAGCGGTACAGTCGCATGTCATTGATCGATGAGAAAGGGGAGCGATATGTCCGAATGGCCCACCTGGCCAGCGTAGGCAGCCATGCAATCAACGGGGTGGCGGAACTTCACAGCGAGCTGCTCAAGAGGGACGTCCTCCGGGATTTCTACGAATGGATGCCGAAAAAGTTCACCAATGTCACTAATGGAGTGACTCCGCGGCGTTTCATGGTGCTCAGCAATCCAAAGCTGAGCCGACTCATCAGCAGCAAGATCGGCGAGGGCTGGATCAAGAACCTGCAGGAGCTGAGAGGTCTCGAATCCTCTGTCGGCGACGCGAATTTCCAAAACGAGTGGCGAAGGATCAAGAGGGAGAACAAACAGGACCTCTCCGTTTTGATTCAGGAGCGCACGGGAATCGCTGTCGATGCGGACTCCCTTTTTGACATCCAGGTGAAACGGCTTCACGAATACAAGCGTCAGCATTTGAACGTCCTTCATATCATCACCCTTTACAACCGGCTCAAACGTGATTCGAAGATTAAACTGGTCCCCCAGACGTTTATCTTCGGAGGAAAAGCAGCTCCGGGGTATTTTATGGCGAAGCTGATCATCAGGCTGATCAACGGAGTAGGGGAGGTCGTCAACAATGATCCCGATGTCGGTGGCCGCCTGAAGGTGGTTTTCTTTCCGGACTTCAACGTGAAGAATGCCAAATACGTCTATCCGGCAGCCGACCTTTCAGAACAGATCTCAACGGCCGGCAAAGAGGCATCCGGAACGGGCAACATGAAATTCTCTCTCAATGGAGCTCTCACAATCGGGACGCTCGATGGGGCCAACATCGAGATCCGGGAAGAGGTGGGAGCCGATAATTTCTTCCTCTTCGGCCTGACCGCTGAGCAAGTCTCCGAGCTGAAGGCGAAGGGCTACGACCCGAAACAGTATTATGATTCGGACCCGGAGCTCCGGGAGGCTGTGGATCTGATTTCTTCCGGATCTTTCTCCGGAGGAGATAGGAACCTCTTTAAACCCATCGTCGATTCTTTGTTGTATGGTGACCCCTATCTTTTGTTTGCCGATTATCGCTCGTATGTGGAAAGCCAAGAACAGGTGAGCCTTGCTTATAAGGATCAAGCCAAATGGACGCGCATGTCGATCCTGAACGTGGCCCGGATGGGGAAGTTCTCTTCGGATCGCTCCATCAAAGACTACTGCGATAAAATCTGGAAGGCCCATGCTCTTCCTGTAAAACTTGGAAAGTACACGATCGGATAAGATCAACCTTGGAGGGACGGTTCTAAAACGGAAAAAAATTTATGAACCCGAACGATTTGAAGACTGGGTTTGTCGGAAATTCGGGAGAAAGATTAAGGGGCTGTCATGTCTGAACGTGCTATACAGATTGAACGGCTTGCAGGTTTATCGATCATCGGACTGCTCATCATCGGAAGCATCGTGGTCGTTCTCCCCTTTCTGCCGGCCATCCTCTGGGCAGTGGTCTTCACGGTGACCATCTGGCCTTTTTTTACAAGAGTCGAAAAGACCTTGGGAGGAAGGACCACACTGGCCGCGGTGGTCCCCACCCTCCTCCTCGCACTGATCTTCTTTGTACCCCTGGTTTATGTGGGTTCGAAACTTGTCAGTCAGGCATCGATCGCCATTGATTATGCAGAGGGATTGATGGAGAAGGGTCTGGGGCAGCCCCCGCTTTGGCTCAAGGGTTTACCGTTAGTTGGGGAGAAAATCGAAGGGATTTGGCAGAACGTTGGTCACGATACTCCAAGACTGATCGAGGTCGTCAAACCCCATATCAAGAACCTTTTAGGCTACATCGTCAGTGCCGGGGCTGGCATGGCCCGGGTCATTCTATTAATGATCCTCAGTCTGATTTTTTTCTTCTTCCTCCTCAAGGAAGGGCGCCCCATCCGAATGAGCCTTGAAAGAATGGCCGTTCGCGTGGGCGGAGAAAAGGGGCGCCATCTCCTTTTCGTAGCTGGGGCCACAATGCGCTCGGTGGTTTATGGGATCCTCGGTACAGCGCTTGTACAAGGAATCATGGCGATCTTTGGCCTCTGGATATCCGGGGTCCCCAACTCCGTCTTCATAGGGACGGTCGCAGGGGTGTTCGCCCTCATTCCGATTGGCCTGATCCAGGTGGTTCTTTTGCCTGCCGCAGGATGGCTTATCTACGAAGGCCAGATCGGGTGGGGAATTTTTCTTTTTATCTGGTCTTTTACGGTGGTCGGTAACATCGACACCTTCATACGGCCCATGTTGATCAGCCGGGGCGCCAAAATTCCTTTCCTTGTAATATTGATAGGCGTGCTGGGCGGACTTGCTTCCGGCGGGATTCTCGGCCTTTTTGTAGGTGCGACCCTTCTGTCCGTGTTTTACACGATGTTAAGGGAATGGGCAGCGGAGCCGGATGAGGATTTGAGTGGCGACCATGAGCGACGAATCATTCCCCACGAGGTGGAAAGATGACGGTTCATGAACTTGCCGGCAAACCAGCACCGAGGTCACTCCTTGCCAATATCCCAAGGTTGATGACCGCTTACTACACCCAAAAACCGGACGTGTCGGATCCAACCCAGCGGGTGGCATTCGGAACCTCGGGCCATAGAGGGTCATCGCTGAAGAATAGCTTTAACGAAGAACATATTTTGGCTGTGAGCCAGGCGATTTGCGATTATAGAAAATCGAAAAGAATCGATGGCCCCCTCTTCGTGGGGATGGATACCCATGCCCTTTCGGAAGCTGCTTTCGCAAACGCTCTGGAGGTCTTCGCCGCAAACGATATCGCAGTGATGTTTCAAAAAGGCCTTCGGTACACGCCCACCCCGGTCATCTCACATGCGATCCTCACTTATAATCGGGGCAGAAAGAAAGGGCTGGCAGATGGTGTCGTCATCACCCCCTCTCACAACCCGCCGGAGGATGGAGGATTTAAGTACAATCCACCAGAGGGAGGGCCAGCCGATCCGGAGACAACCCGTACCATCGAAGAGAAGGCCAATCAGCTGATTGTGCAAGGGCTGAAGGGAATGAAGAGAATTCCTTTTGAGAAAGCCTTCAAGAGAGGTTCGACGCATGAGTATGATTATGTGACTCCTTATGTGGAAGATCTCAAGTGGGTGATTGACATGGAGGTCATTGAAAGGGAAAAACTCAAGATCGGTGCGGACCCTCTGGGCGGGGCGGCGGTTGACTTTTTTGGTCCCATCGCCGAACGATACGGCCTTCGGCTTGAAGTGGTGAATCCTGCCGTGGATCCCACCTTCTCTTTTATGGCCGTTGACCATGATGGCAGAATTCGGATGGACTGCTCCTCGCCCTACGCCATGGCCGGTTTGATTGAGTTGAAAGACAACTTCGACATTGCCTTTGGAAACGATACGGATGCAGATCGTCACGGGATCGTCACGAAGAGCGTGGGGCTTTTGAACCCGAATCATTATTTGTCTGTCGCCGTAAACTATCTATTTCAGCACCGGCCAGGGTGGAGAAAGGATGCGGCCATCGGGAAAACCCTCGTCTCCACATCCATGATTGACCGCGTGGCCGCCTCTCTCGGGAGGCGATTGTCCGAGGTTCCCGTGGGCTTCAAGTGGTTCGTGGACGGACTGATCGATGGCTCCCTTGGCTTTGCAGGAGAGGAGAGTGCGGGAGCCTCCTTTCTCAGACGAGACGGCACGGTCTGGACAACGGATAAAGACGGAATCCTGATGAATCTACTTGCCTGCGAGATAACGGCGAAACTGCGGAAGGATCCAGGGGAACTTTACGGAGAGATTGAGGGAAGATTCGGGAGGGCCTTTTATCAGAGGATCGATGTCCCCGCATCAGCGGAGCAGAAGGCTGCTCTCAAGAAACTATCTCCTCAAAACATTACCACGAAAGACCTCGCCGGAGAACCTATTGTATCCAAGCTTACCAGAGCTCCTGGTAATAATGCTGATATTGGAGGCCTGAAGGTGGTGACCCAAGGGGGATGGTTTGCAGCCCGTCCGTCCGGCACAGAGGATATCTGTAAGATATACGCGGAGAGCTTCCGAAGCGAAAAACATCTGAAAAGAATTCAGGAGGAAGCCATGATGATCGTGGAGGCAGCGTATAGAGAAGCGCAAGTGTAACGTTTGACTTATCAGGCTGGTGAAAAACGCCCATCCGCGGCGTTGCCCTCGTCCTTCGCCTTGTTAGATGAGGAGAGCTAATTCCTATAATGAGAGAAGAGAAACTGTGTCTTTTGAAAGGCTGGGGAATCAAACAGGTTTTTATCTAACAGGGCAAGTCATTGCGGCGACAGTAGGGAATGCATATATGCGTTCCCCACAAGGGATTTCGGGCGCCTTGCATCTGGGCATTTTTGATCAGCCTTAAGAAAATTGAATTTTTCCGCGAACCACGGATCATAAAGAGAGAAATGTTGAAAAAATATTCCACACAACCCGGCCATCGTTTTCCTTTTGGGGCAACTTCCGATTCGAAAGGGACCAACTTTTCGGTGTGGGGCCGCTTTGCCATGCATGTCGAACTGCTTCTCTATGAGAAGTCGAACAGCACGACTCCTTCTCAGGTCATTGAGCTCGACCCCGAGGTAAACAAAACTTTTTATGCGTGGCACGTTTATGTAGAGGGACTTGCTCCAGGTACCTTCTACGGGTGGCGTATGGATGGTCCGGGAGATACTTGTTCCACAGGGCTTCGATTTGATAGAGAGAAGGTCCTACTCGATCCATGGGCCCAAGCGGTGACCCAGGACTTATGGGACAGGCGGCGTGCTTCCTTGCCGGGGGACAACGGTGCGTTTTCGATGCGAGGCATCGTTTTAGGCGATGACCATTATGATTGGGGGGGAGACGAGCCTTTGAACCACCCGATGGAGCAAGTCGTTATTTACGAAATGCACGTGGGCGGGTTTACACGGCATCCCACCTCTCAAGTGGCTCATCCCGGAACCTTCGCAGGAGTGATCGAAAAAATTCCTTATCTTCAAGCTCTTGGCGTGACAGACGTTGAATTGTTGCCGGTGATGGCCTTCGATGAGCAGGATGTGCCGGAGGGAGTGGCTGCAAGGGGATTAAGAAACTATTGGGGATACAGCACCCATAGCTTCTTTTCTCCCCATCCCGGCTATGCGGTCTCACCGGAGAAAGGAACACATCGCCAAGAATTCCGCGACATGGTGAAGGCCCTTCACCAGGCAGGGATCGGTGTCATCCTGGACGTCGTCCTTAACCATACCTCTGAAGGTGGCGCGGGGGGACCCACGATAAATTTCAAGGGGATCGGGAACGCGGGTTTTTACCATCTCGATCCGAACGACCGGAGCATCTATCGTGATTACACGGGGTGTGGAAACACGGTGAATTGTAACAGCCCGGTTGTCTCACAGTTCCTGGTCGATTGCCTGGAGTATTGGTCTCAGGAGATGCACGTGGACGGGTTCCGCTTCGATCTGGCCAGTGTCCTCGTTCGAGATCAAAACGGTGCCCCCATGTACTTTGCGCCAACCCCGTGGAGAATCGAGTTTTCAAACATACTTGCCAACGCGGCCATTATCGCCGAAGCCTGGGATGCCGCAGGGCTTTATCAGGTCGGTGATTTTCCCGGATTCCGTTGGGCCGAATGGAATGGTCAATACCGGGACGTGATCAGGCGATTTGTCCGTGGGGACAGGGGACTGATCGGAGCGGTTGCCAGCCGTGTAAGCGGGAGCAGCGATCTGTATGAATTGGAAGGAAGAGTGCCGAGCAGTAGCATCAACTTTGTGACTTGCCATGACGGGTTTGCGCTTTACGATCTAATCAGCTACAACGGGAAGCATAATGAGGCCAATGGCGAGAACAATCGCGATGGCAATAACGACAATCTCAGTTCGAACTGCGGCGCCGAGGGAGAAACGAGCGATCCATCAATTCTTTCTCTGCGCAATCAGCAGGCCAAGAACTTTATGGCTATTCTCCTTTTGAGCCAGGGGGTCCCCATGATTCTGGCCGGTGACGAAGTCCTAAGGACCCAGAGGGGAAATAACAACGGCTACTGCCAGGATAATGAACTGAGCTGGTTTGACTGGACCCTGACCGAAAAGAATCGCGAGATGCTGCGCTTTGTCGCAAAGATGATCGCCTTTCGTAAACGCCATCCCTGTTTGATGCACAAACATTTTCTAACGGGCAAGAAAAAAGAGGAGTCTCTTTTCGCAGATGTGACCTGGCACGGGACGAAACTTAACGAGCCGCTCTGGAATAATCCTGATGCTCAGATCCTGGCCTATACACTCGGAAAACAAAGAGAGGGAGAAGAAGATCTTCATGTCGTTTTTAACATGTCGGACCAGTTCGTGGAGATGTCTTTGCCTTCCCTCTACGACCGGACGTGGCACCGTGCAATCAATACAGCACTGCCTCCTTGGGGAGATATCCTCGAACCCTCGGATCAGCCTCGAATCCAGGAATCGGTCTATTTTGTTTTTCCGCACAGCGTCGTGGTTTTTGAGAGTCGTAACCCCTCTTAACCTCCCCTTAATTTAAGGGGAGGAAAGGTGGGGTTAAAAACTAAGGAGGTTACTATGGGAAAGATTGTAAAGGTAATGGGACGAGAGATTCTTGATTCAAGAGGTAACCCGACCGTAGAGGCTGATATTCGGCTTGATGATGGAAGCATCGGTAGGGCCGCGGTGCCTTCCGGTGCCTCGACTGGAGAGCACGAGGCGATTGAGTTACGGGACGGAGAAAAATCGCGCTATCAGGGGAAGGGAACGCGCAAAGCCGCGCAACATATCAACGGTGAGATAGCGACAGCTATAAAAGGGATGGAGGCCACTCGGCAGGCGGAGATCGATCGTAAGATGATCGAGCTCGATGGAACGCCGAACAAAGGCCGGCTCGGAGCAAACGCGATTCTGGCCGTCTCCATGGCCACTGCTCGAGCGGCTGCCGTGTCCAAAAAGATCCCCCTCTACCGGTTTCTCGGGGGAGATTCAGCTTTTTTGCTGCCGGTGCCGATGATGAATATCCTGAACGGAGGGGTTCATGCCGACAACTCGGTGGACTTTCAGGAATTCATGATCGCTCCTTTCGGAGCTGGCAACTTTGCCGATGCCCTTCGCATGGGGGCTGAAGTGTTCCACACATTGAAGAGCGTGTTGAAAAAGAAAGGGTATTCAACGGCCGTGGGAGACGAGGGAGGATTTGCTCCGAACTTGAAATCGAACGACGAAGCCCCGGAAACGATTCTCGAAGCCATTAGGCAGGCAGGGTATCGGGCCGGTACGGATATCAGTCTGGCCCTCGACCCGGCGTCAAGTGAGTTCTTTGATTCAAGCAAGGGGAAATATGTTTTCAAGAAATCGGATAAAAGCGAGAGGCAATCGGAACAAATGGTCGAATTCTGGTCGAATTGGGTTCGGCAGTACCCGATCCTTTCAATCGAAGACGGCATGGCAGAGGACGACTGGAAGGGATGGAAGCTCCTCACGGAAACGTTGGGGAAAAAGATCCAGCTCGTGGGGGATGATCTGTTCGTGACCAACACCGAACGATTGGCGCGGGGGATCCGGGAGGGGATCGCCAATTCCATCCTTATCAAGGTAAACCAGATTGGAACGTTGAGCGAGACTCTTGAGGCCATGCGAATGGCGAAAGAGGAGGATTATACCTGCGTGGTCTCCCATCGATCCGGAGAAACAGAAGATACCTTCATCGCAGACCTGGCTGTGGCAACGGGAGCCGGACAGATCAAGACGGGTTCTGCGAGCCGCACCGATCGAGTCGCAAAATACAATCAATTGTTGCGCATCGAGGAGGAGCTGGGAACTTCGGCCAGATTTGCAGGAAGAAAAGCATTTAAACAATGATAACTTTAGCTCTTTGAAATGGAATCATGGGGCCCTCGGGCAAAGATATTTCCGAAACTTTAGAATGCGGTCTTTTATGTTTCTACTCGGAGTGCAGAATGCCGTACATCTGTTGCAGTGCATTTGGAGTAAATTATGATACCGAGAAAAGGTACCCGCTCTAAAGTTTCTCCGATATCTCTCCCCGGTGTCCCTCGCGGGGTTTTTTCAAAGAACTAAATTGTTACAAACAATGAAAATCAAGGGAGAGAAAACCAATGCACAAACTCGTTTTGGTGAGACATGGTGAGAGCATCTGGAACAAGGAAAACCTCTTTACCGGTTGGACGGATGTGGACCTTTCAAGGAAAGGGGTTAAAGAAGCCAAAGAGGGAGGCCTTGTTCTCAAAGAGCAGGGATATACTTTCGATATTGCCTACACCTCTGTCCTGAAGCGGGCGATACGAACTCTGTGGATCGTCATGGACGAAATGGATCTCATGTGGATACCGGTGATCCGGGACTGGCGCCTGAACGAACGCCATTACGGCGCCCTGCAGGGCCTTAACAAAGCTCAGATGGCGGAGAAATTCGGGGAGAAACAGGTCAAGATCTGGAGGCGAAGTTACGACATCCGCCCTCCAGCCTTGGAGGAAACCGATCGCAGAAATCCGGCCAAGGACCCCCGTTATAAGGAATTGAAGAAACAACAGATTCCGCTCACGGAGTGCCTGAAGGACACAGTGGAACGCTTTCTTCCGTGCTGGCATGAAGTGATTGCGCCCACCGTGCGTTCTGGAAAACGAGTGCTCATTGCAGCCCATGGGAACAGCTTGCGCGCTCTGGTAAAGTATCTCGATAACATTCCTGATGATGTGATCCCTGAAGTTAACATTCCTACGGGGATGCCTCTGGTCTACGAGTTGAAGGAAGATCTCACGCCGATACGGAACTATTATCTTGGCGATCCTGAAAAAGTGAAGAAGGCCATGGAGGCGGTTGCCAGCCAGGCCAAAGTTAAGAAATAAGACCGCTACGTTCTTGGAGGAGATTGGGTATGAAGATTTTGAGCACACCACGCATGGAACGATGCATTGGTTGTCACTCCTGTTCTCTGGCCTGCGCCCGTCTGGTGCACAAGCAGCTTTCCTGGGATAAGGCTGGAATCCGGATCCGGTCGACGGGCGGTCTTTCCACCGGCTTCGAGGCCAAGCCTTGCCTGGCCTGCGATCCGGCGCCCTGTGCTATGGCTTGCCCCACAGGCGCCTTTTCGCAGAGAAGAGGGGGCGGCGTGGTGGTCAGGAAGAAGCTGTGTATTCGCTGCGGGGAGTGCGCTAGGGCTTGTCCAGTGGACGCCATCTACCTTGACCCGTCTGGCGATCCCTTCGTCTGCATTCACTGCGGTCGTTGCGTTGAATTCTGTCCCCATGACTGTCTGGAAATGGTCGAGGTTCCGGCCCGCGCGACCATTGACGAGAGCCGAAAGGAGGTGGCAGCGTGATTAGGGATCATTTCCGAGTACTCAAGGTCGACCTTTCCACCGGCCGGGGCCAAATCGAAGAAATCGAAGGCCGCGACACTTGCGCTGGAGGAAGCGGACTTGCGGCGCTTCTCTTCAGCAGGATGGGCTTTTCCGACCGCAGTTGGGAAGATCCGGAGCAGCCGTTGATCTTCGCCATCGGCCCCCTCACAGGATACTTCCCGCTGATGAGTAAAGTGGTCTGCGCCTTCAAATCGCCTTACCACGATCAGTATGCCGAGAGTCACGGCGGCGGACGGTCAGCGCTGTCCATGCGGTTTGCCGACATGGATGCCCTGGTGGTCACCGGGAGAGCCAAGCGCCCGAGTTGTCTGGTGGTGGGGGCGCGAAAATTGGAAGTGAAGGACGTGAGTTATCTGTGGGGAAAAAGCGTCCAAAGGACCGGCCAAATGCTTCGCCGGATCGCCGGTGGATCCGGGCATCGGTCCATTCTCAGAATCGGACAGGCGGGCGAGAACCGGTCAGCTATGGCCTGCATCAACGTGGATACGTACCGCCATTTCGGCCGTCTGGGAGGCGGCGCGGTCATGGGCGCCAAGAACCTTAAAGCCATCGTCATCGTGGGAGACGACTCCTTCGACCTGCCCGCAGGCAAAGACTATGCCCCACTCTTCAAGAAGATCTACGGACAGCTTACCGAAACGAACATGATGGACAAATATCACAACCTGGGTACTCCCATCAATGTCGCGGTGCTGAACGGGATCAAGGCCATGCCATGCCGAAATCTCCAGCGCACCAGCGACGAGGCTATTTCTGGAATTACCGGAGAGACCTTTGCCGAACGCACCCTGCTACGCAACACCGCCTGTTCCGGATGCCCGGTGGGTTGCATCCACCTGGGCTTCGTGCGCGAAAAGTTCAGTGAGCCGAACCAGTACATTTACCGGCAGGTTACTTATGACCATGAGCCCATCTTTGCCATGGGTGCGATGCTGAGCGTGCTGGATGCCTTCCAAGTTCTGACGCTTCTGGAGATCGCGGAAAAAGAAGGACTGGATGTGATGTCCGCAGGAGTGGCTCTGGCATGGGCTACGGAGGCTTTTGAGAAGGGTCTCCTCTCCGAAAAGGAGACTCTGGTCCCACTGAGATTCGGCGATGCCGGGGCCTATGTCCAGGCAGTGAAACACTTGGGTGCCGGGACCAACGATTTCTATCGATTGCTCGGGCAGGGAACGCTCAAGGCAGCGCAGCAATACGGCGGTCAGGACTTTGCCTGCGTCCTCGGCCAGGAAATGGGGGGATATGCGACCGGGGAGGTATTCTTCATCTCCCAGGCGCTGGGTCTGCGCCATTCCCACCTGGACGCCGGAGGGTACTCGTACGATCAGAAGCAGAAAGGAAAAGATGTGGACCACGCCGTAGAGTTTCTAGTTCAGGACGAAAAGGCCCGGGTCCTTCTCACCTCGATGGTCTCCTGCCTCTTTGCCCGGGAAGTGTACAAAGAGGCCGTGCTGGCCGATTGCCTGAACGCCGTCGGCTACCGGAATCTGGCGGAAAACTTGGACTCCGTGGCTCAGAGGGTCCAGAGAATCCGCTGGCAAATGCGGATGAAGACCGGGTTTGACCCTGGATCGGTGAAGATCCCCGAACGGTTCAAGCAGGTGGTTACCTGGAAGGGCCCGATGGATACAAGTTACCTGGATTCTTTGCAGAAGACCTACGCCGAAAGGATACGGGGGATGGCGAAATTGGAGGGCTGAAGTTCTCTCTGAACCGGGTAAATCGAAAAGGAGGATGGATATGACTAAGGCGAAAAGCATTTATATATTCGGAGCCGAACCTCATGCCGGGAAATCGGTTGTCCTGCTGGGGATTATGGAACTCCTCTCCCGGCACGTGCAGAAGCTGGGTTTTTTCCGCCCCCTCGTCCGTGAGGGGGAGACCAAGGACGACGCCATTCGCCTGATTTCCAGCCGTTACCACCTTCCTTTCCCCAACCGCATCAAGTACGGGATGACCTATGAGAGGGCTCGCGCTCTTGTGGGTGAGGAGAAATATGGCGAACTCTTGAATCGGATCCTCGAAGAATACGGATCGTTAAAGTCGGAGTGCGATGTTGTCGTATGCCTGGGAACTGGCTTCCACGATATCCCCCCGGGCCTGGCCCTCGATTTCAATATTGATATAGCCAATAACCTGGGCGCTATGGTGGCTCCGGTGGCGACGGGATACGGGCGAACACCGCAGGAAGTCATTCGCAAATCTTCCGTGCTCTTGAATTTATTGGGGACCAAGAGGTGTGAGGTCCTCGCCCTCTTCGTCAACCGCGTTATCCCGGAACGTATGGACGAAATTTTGGGGCTGGTAGCCAAGGCGAAGACCCAGGTTCCAATCTTTGTTCTGCCCGAACTTGCCGTACTGGCCAAACCTACGGTAGGGGAGGTTGCCGAAGACCTCCGCGCCACCCGCTGGAGCGGAGACCAGGAAAGTTTCACTCGCGAAGTGGACGATATTAAAATCGGGGCCATGGGGCTTCCCAACTTTCTCGACCGTCTGATCGAGGGAACCCTCGTCATCACGCCGGGAGACCGATCTGACATCATTCTGGGAAGCCTTCTGGCCGACGCCGCCAGCACGTACCCCCGAGTCGCAGGGCTGCTTCTGACGGGCGGCTTGAGACCTGCTTCGCAGGTGGAGCGCATCATCGAAGGTTTGCGCAAATCGGACGTTCCTGTCCTGACCGTTGAGGCAGATACGTTTATGGCTGGGACGCAGGCCTCCCAGGTGCGTGGCAGGATCCGGCCTGAGAACCACCGAAAGACGGCAATTGCGCTGGGGCACATGGAGAAGTATATCAACGCTCAAGCGCTCTACCAACGAATCGATATATCCCGGCCGGAACGGGTCACGCCGATTATGTTTGAGCATGCCCTGATTGAAGAGGCTAAATCGAATCGGAAACATATTGTTTTGCCGGAGGGAACGGAAGAGCGGATCCTGCGAGCCGCTGAAATCCTACTCCTCCGTGGGGTGGCTGATCTAACCCTGCTGGGTCCCATCACAGAGATCGAGCAAAAGGCGAGTTCCCTCGGAGTCTCCCTCAAGGGGGCTACCTTATTGGACCCGGCCGATTCCGAGCTCAGGGAGAAGTATGCCCACACGTACTATGAGCTTCGCCGGCACAAGGGAATTTCCGAGCAGATGGCCTTCGATATTGTGGCTGATGTTGCCTACTTCGGGACACTGATGGTCCGACGCGCAGAAGCGGACGGACTCGTCTCCGGAGCGGTGCATACGACCGCCCACACCCTGCGGCCAGCCTTTGAGATCATCGGAGTGAAGCCTGGCTTCTCCCTCGCTTCGAGCGTCTTTTTCATGTGTCTTCCCGATCGGGTGTTCGTCTTCGGCGACTGCGCCGTGAACCCGGACCCGACCATGGAGCAGCTCGCAGACATCGCCACCAGCTCTGCTGAGACAGCTCGGGCGTTCGGCATCGAGCCGCGGGTGGCCATGCTCTCTTACTCCACTGGAGAATCGGGGAAAGGCGCGGATGTGGATAAGGTGCGGGAGGCGACCAAGCGGGTGCGGAGCCTGCGGCCGGATCTTGCCGTGGAAGGGCCGATCCAGTATGATGCCGCCGTAGATCCCTCCGTGGCGCGGACCAAGCTGCCTGGGAGTCAGGTTGCCGGCCGGGCCACAGTCTTCATCTTCCCGGATCTAAATAACGGCAATATAACCTATAAAGCGGTTCAACGTTCCGCCAACGCGGTGGCCATCGGCCCGGTCATACAGGGACTCGAACGGCCGGTGAACGACCTGAGCCGCGGAGCGACCGTGACGGATATCGTAAATACAGTGGCCATCACGGCCATTCAAGCTCAGGGGACTGTGTAGCAATAAAACGCCTGGGGGAGAGGCGGTCGGATTCCAAAGCTTTAGAACGCGGGTCTTTTAGGTATGGAGAAACTTTGTTGGTTGAAAAAGGAGTGTTTTTTTATGCTTGGCACCTCTGAGCCAAAACCGTTAAAGGTTGCCGCTCTAAATCTTTTCCATCCGACCGCCTCTCCGCTTTTCCAAAAACCCGCATTTTTCGTGTTGCGACACAACCTCCGGGAGAAGGGATCTGGCTCATGAAAGTCGTGGTTATCAACTCGGGAAGCTCATCAGTCAAATACGAAGTATTCGAGGCGTCTGACTTCTCTGTCCTTTCCTCCGGTTTGCTGGAACGGATTGGGGAAAGTGAGAGCCAGCACACCCACCGCGCCTACGGGCCTTTGGGTACGGTCAAAGAAACCGTACGCCGGGCAAAGGTGGCTAACCATGAGGAAGGATTTCGCTTCATCTTGAGCCTGCCTGCCGAATCCGCTGCGATCAAAGACCCTGCGGAGCTCCTCGGGATCGGCCACCGGGTAGTCCATGGAGGTGAGGCCTTTCGGGACCCAGTGTTGATTAATGAGGACGCGGTGGAGACGATTCGAGATCTCATCCCCCTGGCTCCGCTCCACAACCCGCCGAACCTTCTGGGGATCGAAGCGGCCCGGCGGGTTTTCCCTGGCGTGCCGCAGGTTGCGGTCTTCGATACAGCCTTCCACCAATCGATTCCCCGGCATGCTTTTATCTATGCCCTGCCTTACAGCTTTTACACCCTTCATCGCGTTCGCCGCTATGGCTTTCATGGAACGTCGCACCTCTGGGTGTCCAAGAAAGCAGCGGCTCACCTGGAGAAGCCTCTCACCTCCCTTAATTTCATCACCCTCCATCTCGGAAACGGGGCAAGCGCCGCGGCGGTCCGGCAAGGCTTAAGCGTGGATACTTCAATGGGCATGACGCCACTGGAGGGTTTGGTCATGGGGACCCGCTGTGGAGACTTGGACCCTGCTGTTTCCTTTTACTTGAGAAGAGCAACGCAAATGCCCGAGGGAGACCTCGAAGGCCTTTTGAATAAAGGGAGCGGGCTGAAGGGGATTTGCGGGGCCAACGATATGCGGGAGATTCTCAAAATGGGGGACCGTGGGGAACCGCAGGCCCAGCTTGCCGTGGAGCTCTACTGCTACCGCATCAAGAAGTACATCGGAGCCTACTTTGCAGTGCTCGGCCGGGTAGATGCTTTGGTCTTTACCGGCGGCATTGGAGAAAATGCCGCCCCAATCCGGCAACGGTGCTGCCAGGGGCTCGAGGCCCTGGGAATCACGGTGGACGAGAGAAAAAACGAGAAGGCCTACGCAGAGGTCTTGGAAATCCAGCAAGACAGTGCTCCCGTTAAGGTCCTGGCAGTCCGAACGAGAGAAGAACGGGAGATCGCTGAGCAAACTGTGGCGACCCTCCTTCGGAGCCGGGAGGGCGATGCGAAAACTCCATGAATCGAGGGCCAACGGCAGTTGCCAAAGAAAAAGGAGGAACAGGAATGAACCCGTATGATTTTGCCATTAAGATGAGCCAGGACGGAGAGAAGTTTTTTCGCATCCTCTCTAAGCAAGTGAAAAAGACCGGGCTGCGCAAGATCATGGTCATGCTTGCCAACGATCAGGCGACCCATCGCCGCGACTTCGCGAAGATGAGAAAGGCAGAAGGGACGAACCTGCCTGACGATACGAATCTAACAGGAGCCCTCAACCCATTCGCCCAGAGGCTGAAGCGAATGGACCGCGGGGAAAGGCTGGACGAGAATCTTCCTCCCGAGGAGCTTTATCGGAGGGGTCAAAAACTGGATAAGGAATGTGAGGACTTCTACCGAAAGAGGGCCGCCCGGGTGAAAAACCCCCGGCTCAAGCAGGCGTTCCTGGAAGTTGCCGAAGAGCAACGGAAACACTACTTTTCGCTCGAGCATCTGATCAACTTCATTTTGGAACCACAGCAGGAACTGGAGGATGCGGAGTGGAACATTCCCGAACCTCTGGAATGAGCTTCACTGATCCGTAGATTGATAATAGAGTTTTGGGGTTGTCCGAAGCAGCGGCGCCCCTCATCAAGATGTGTCATCGAAGGAGAAAGCTATGAAGAGAAAGAAGATCACGGTTGACGGATGCACAGCCTGTGCGCTTGTCGCCTATGCTACCAACGAGCTAATCACGATTTATCCCATCACCCCTTCCTCTCCCATGGCGGAAACCTGCGATGCCATGGCGGCCGCGGGCAAAGTGAATCTTTGGGGAACCGTGCCCAATGTTTGCCAGATGCAGTCCGAGGCGGGCGCAGCGGCAGCGGTTCACGGCTCTCTCACCACCGGCGCTTTGACCACCACCTTTACAGCCTCGCAGGGGCTTTTGCTGATGATCCCGAACATGTATAAGATCGCCGGCGAGCTCACTTCCACGGTCTTCCACGTCACCGCTCGAGCCCTGGCCTGCCAGGGGCTCAACATCTTCGGCGACCATTCGGATGTCATGGCTGCCCGAGCTACTGGGTTCGCCTTGTTCTGTTCGAAGAGCGTTCAGGAGGCGATGGACTTCGCCCTCATCTCTCAGTCTGCCACCCTGGAATCCCGGGTGCCTTTTCTTCACTTCTTCGACGGTTTCCGAACATCCCACGAGGTGCAGAAAATCGAAGAGCTCACCATGGATGATATGCGCGCCATGATCCCCGAGGACAGGGTCCTAGCCCACCGCCTTCGCGGCCTCTCGCCGGACCGGCCTGCCCTCCGGGGTACGTCCCAGAACCCGGATGTCTATTTCCAGGGGAGGGAAACGGTCAACCGATTCTACGACGCCGTCCCGCAGGTTGTGCAGGAGGCCATGGACAAATTCGCCGGTCTCGTGGGAAGGCAGTACCGACTCTTTGATTATTATGGCGACCCATCGGCTGAGCGAGTGATCGTCATTATGGGTTCGGCGGGCGACACGGTCGCTAAAACCGTGGACATGCTGAACGCACAAGGGGAAAAGCTCGGACTGGTTCAGGTAAGGCTCTTTCGACCATTCTCCGCAAGCGCCTTTCTCGAGGCCTTTCCCCGAAGCGTCAGGGCCATTGCCGTCCTCGACCGTACCAAGGAACCGGGAGCGATCGGTGAACCCCTCTACCTCGACGTGCGGGCGTCCTTCGATGAGGCTCTGGCTCAAGGAAACTCCAAATTCTCTGAGCGCTTGAGGATCTTTGGGGGACGATATGGCCTCGGATCCAAGGAGTTCACTCCAGCCATGGCCAAGGCCGTGTTCGACAACCTCTCTAAAGCGGTGCCAAAGAATCATTTTACGATCGGCATCCACGACGATGTGACCGGGACCAGCCTGTCCTTCGACGATTCCTTCCAGGGTGAGGGGAAGAACGTTTTTCGAGGCCTTTTCTTCGGGCTCGGCTCCGACGGCACCGTGGGGGCGAACAAGAACACCATCAAGATCCTTGGTGCAGAAACGGACAACTTTGTCCAGGGGTACTTCGTCTACGACTCGAAGAAATCCGGTTCCCTGACCACATCCCATGTCCGCTTCGGACCCCAGGAGTTGAACGATCCCTATCTGATCTCGTCGGCAAACTTCATCGCCTGTCACAATCCCTCTTTCGTCGAAAAGTATGATCTCCTCTCCTCCGCGGAGGAAGGGGCGGTTTTCCTGCTCACCACCCCGCATTCCAAAGAGATCGTCTGGGACACCCTGCCGGCAGAGGTACAGGAACAACTGATCACCAGGAAGATGAAGTTTTACATCATCGATGCGATTTCCCTAGCCGAAGAAATCGGCCTCGGATCGAGGATCAACATGATCATGCAGGCCGCTTTCTTTGTCATTTCCGGGGTCCTCCCCAAGGATGAAGCGGTCCGGGCCATCAAGGGGCAGATCGAGAAGACCTACGGCAAGAAGGGGGAAAAACTCGTTCAGATGAACAACGCTGCGGTGGACCGAGCCCTGCAAGGCATCGTTGAGGTACCGGTCCCCAAGAAGGTGACAAGCAGGAGGAAAAGACAACCGCCGGTTCCGGGGGATGCCCCCGAGTTTGTCAGACAGGTGACGGCCAAGATCATTTCCGGCCAGGGAGATTCGCTTCCAGTCTCCGCGATACCGGAGGATGGCACTTGGCCGACCGGCACCACCCAGTACGAGAAGAGAAACATCGCGGTGCACATTCCGGTATGGGAACCGGACATCTGCATCCAGTGCGGTCAGTGCTCCTTTGTCTGTCCCCATGCCACCATCCGGATGAAAGCGTACGATCCTGCCCACCTGGAAGGTGCACCTGAAGGTTTTAAGACCGCTGATGCCAAGGGTAAAGAGCTGCAAGGACTCAAGTTCACACTCCAGGTCGCCCCGGAAGACTGCACGGGTTGTGCTTCGTGCGTCTTCGCCTGCCCGGCCACGGGAAAAGATGCCCGGGGAAAAAAGAGAGAAAGATTCAAGGCCATCAACATGCAGCTACAGGAGCCACTCCGTGCAAGGGAGGCGGAGAATTACCGCTTTTTCCTTGGGCTGCCTGAAACAGACCCATCCCGCTACAACATCGCCACGGTCAAAGGGAGTCAATTTGTTCAACCTCTTTTCGAGTACAGCGGGGCCTGTGCTGGCTGCGGGGAAACCCCTTACCTCAAGCTCCTGACCCAGCTCTTCGGAGAACGGCTCCTCATCGGCAACGCCACGGGCTGCTCCTCCATCTATGGGGGGAATCTGCCCACCACTCCTTTCACCAAAAGGCGCGACGGCCGCGGGCCTGCCTGGTCGAACTCGCTCTTTGAAGATGCCGCAGAGTTCGCCCTCGGCATGAGGCTTTCGGTCGATGCCTTCCATAGACAGGCTTTAGGATTGATCGACCGGCTGAAGAAGGATCCCGCCGTCGGTGGATTGGGGGAACTTCTCGATGCTATCCGGCAGGCGGATCTGTCAACATCCCAAGCCCTCGAGGCCCAGTGTGGGAGAATCGAAGAACTCAAAGAACGGCTCCAGCGATCGACCTGGCCTCTCAAAGAGCAGCTTCTCTCTCTCGCCGATTACCTGACACCAAAGTCGGTCTGGGCTGTGGGCGGGGATGGCTGGGCGTACGACATCGGTTACGGAGGGGTGGACCAGGCCCTGGCCTCGGGAGAGAACATCAATGTCCTGGTCCTCGACACTGAAGTTTATTCCAATACGGGCGGACAGATGTCGAAATCCACGCCTCTTGGGGCGGTGGCGAAGTTTGCAGCCAGCGGAAAGATGACCCCCAAGAAGTACATCGGGATGATCATGGCCACCTATGGAAACATCTACATTGCCCAGATTGCCTTCGGAGCCAACCCTTCGCAAACGGTGAAGGCCTTCCTCGAGGCAGAGGCTTATAAGGGGCCTTCCCTATTGGTCGCTTACTCCACTTGCACGGGACACGGGATCGATATGAGCAAGGGGATTGAATGCCAAAAAAAGGCGGTGGCTTGCGGCCACTGGCCCCTCTTCAGGTACAACCCCGATCTCAGGGCTCAAGCCAAGAACCCCCTGATCATCGACAGCAAGGAGCCCTCGCTTCCCGTGGCCGAATATATTTACGGCGAGAATCGTTACCGCATGCTTCGCACAGCCAATCCCGATTTAGCGGCCCGTCTTCTCCGACGGACGGAGGAAGATGTGAAGCGACGCTGGGGGTTTCTCAAGCACGTCGCTGCGCGGTCCTTCAGGCCTCCGGAGGAAACTGTGTCGTAACCGCAAGCAAAGGGGGGAGAGGGGGTCCGGTGGAAAAGATCTAGAGTGACAACCTTTAGCCGTACGGATTCAGGTGTGCCAAGAGTATGCGGACATTCGATTTTATAGAAGCGACGATTTCCGATCATCCAAAAAATCCGCATTCTAGAGCTTTGGAACCCGGCCGCCTCTCCTTCCTTTTGAAATGTCGATTTTTTCATATTCCAACACAGTCAAGGGAGAGGGAGGGTAGAACAAGCGAGCGGTAAGAATCGCTGGAGGTGAGTGTGATGCTTCCAAAGATCAATCCAACAAAAACCAAGTCCTGGAAAAAGCTGAAAGAGCATTACAGGGTGATGAGAACTCGGAAAATCGTGGATCTCTTTCTTCAGGACGCTGAAAGGTTCTCCAGGTTTTCGTTAACGTTTGAAGAGATGCTTGTGGACTACTCCAAGAATATCATGACCAAAGAGACGTTTCGCCTTTTTCTTGGACTCGCTCGTGAGTGCAAGATAAAAGAGGCCATCGAGAAGATGTTTACAGGGGATGCGATCAACGAAACCGAAAACCGTGCGGTCCTTCACGTGGCTCTGAGGAATCGGTCAAATACCCCCATCCATGTGAACGGCAGCGATGTCATGCCCGAAGTGAACGCGGTCTTAGGGCAAATGAAGCGGTTCTCGGATGCTGTCATCTCAGGAGAGTGGAAGGGTTATACGGGCAAGACGATCACAGACATCGTCAACATCGGGATCGGAGGGTCTGATCTGGGGCCGGTCATGGTGACCGAGGCTCTGAGACCCTACTGGAAGCCTCACCTCCACGCCCATTTCGTCTCGAACGTTGACGGAACGCATATCGTCGAAACCCTGAGAACCCTATCCCCCGAAACCACGCTTTTTATCATTGCCTCAAAGACCTTCACGACCCAGGAGACCATGACGAATGCCCTGACGGCGAGAAAGTGGTTTCTCGATTCAGCAAAGAGCGAATCCCTGGTTAGGCACCATTTCGTGGCTATTTCTACGAATGAGGCGGAAGTCAGAAAGTTCGGGATCGATCCGGAGAACATGTTCAGATTTTGGGATTGGGTGGGCGGAAGGTATTCGCTCTGGTCGGCGATAGGACTTTCCATCGCCTGCACGATCGGATTTGAGCATTTTGTTGAAATTCTCGAGGGTGGACACGCCATGGATATCCATTTCAGGGAGACCACATTTGAAAGAAACATCCCAGTGATCCTGGCCTTCATCGGGGTTTGGTACAACAACTTTTTTGGCGCCGAGACGGAAGCCATTTTACCTTATGACCAATATATGCACCGCTTTCCAGCCTACTTTCAGCAGGGGAATATGGAGAGCAATGGAAAGTCCGTTGACCGGAATGGAAGTCACGTGAACTATCAGACCGGCCCTGTGATTTGGGGGGAATCCGGGACGAATGGGCAGCATGCCTTCTATCAGTTGATTCATCAGGGAACGAAACTGATCCCCTGCGATTTCATCGCGCCGGCTATCAGCCACAATCCCATCGGAGACCACCATCAAATCCTTCTCTCCAATTTTTTTGCCCAGACCGAAGCGTTGGTGAAGGGAAAGACCAAGCAAGAGGTCGTAGAGGAACTAAGGGTGTCGGGGGTCAGCGATGAGGAAATGATGAGGCTTGTTCCTTTTGAAGTGTTTAGGGGAAACAGACCGACCAATTCCATCCTTGTCAAAAAAATTACTCCCAGAACTCTGGGGAGTCTTATTGCTCTTTATGAACACAAGATCTTCACCCAAGGGGTGATCTGGAATGTCTTCAGCTTCGACCAGTGGGGTGTGGAGCTCGGAAAACAGCTCGCCAAGAGGATCCTTCCTGAGTTGAAAGACGAGAGAGCAGTGAGCTCCCATGACTCTTCGACGAATGGTTTAATCAATACTTTCAAAGGATTCAGGAAATGATTCAATGGAAACGCGGGTCCGGCATCCTTCTTCACATCACTTCGCTTCCTTCATCCTACGGCGTTGGAGACCTGGGACCGGAGGCCAACAGACTTGCCGATTTTCTTGCTCAAACAAAGCAGAGCTGCTGGCAAGTCCTCCCTTTGAACCCGACCAACCCGCTTTACGGAAATTCTCCCTATAGCAGCATTTCTGCCTTTGCGGGAAACACACTTCTCATCAGTCCTGATCTGTTGATTAAAGAGAGTCTCCTTTCCAAAGAGGACCTCGACCCCATTCCTCCATTTCCGGAAAGCCGCTGCGATTTTTCGGAGGCGATTCCTTACAAAGAAAAGTTGTTGGAACGAGCGTATCAGCACTTTGAGCAAAACGAGAAAGGAAGGAAATCCTTTGAGGCGTTCTGTTTGGAGAATTCTTCATGGCTCGAGGATTTCACTCTCTTTATTGTCCTGAAGAGATGCTTTGATGGAAAAGTGTGGAATGAATGGCCAAGAGAGTTGAGGGATAGAAATCTCGAATCGCTCATGGCGGTCAAGAAAGAATGTCACAACCTGATCGAAAGAGAAAAATTCTGGCAATATCTCTTCTTCAAGCAGTGGCACTTGCTTAGAGACTATTGCCAAGAGAAGGGCGTTCACCTGCTTGGGGACCTCGCGATCTACGTAAGCTTTGACAGCGCGGATGTCTGGGCAAATCCCGGCCTGTTCAAACTGGACAGGGAAAAAAGACCTGCCTTCGTCTCGGGTGTTCCTCCGGACTATTTCAGCGAGACAGGGCAGTTATGGGGCAATCCTGTTTATCGGTGGAGTGTTCTCAAAAAAAACGACTACCAGTGGTGGAGGGAACGGATTGCCCATAACCTGAAGCTTTTTGATGCCCTGAGGATCGATCATTTCCGGGGCTTAGTCGCCTACTGGGAAGTTCCTGCAGGCGAGAAGACAGCCATCAATGGACGTTGGGTGAAGGTTCCGGTGAAAGATTTTCTGAAAACCCTCAATAAACATTTTCTACGCCTTCCTATCGTTGCAGAAGATCTCGGGGTCATTACCCCGGATGTCAGAGAGGTTATGAACTATTTCGCACTTCCGGGGATGAAGGTTCTCGTTTTCGCTTTCGGAGAGGACCATCCCATGCATCCGTATCTCCCCCACACCCATGAAAAGAATTTCTTGGTCTACACGGGCACTCATGATAATAACACTGTTCGGGGATGGTTCGAGGAGGAGGCATCGCCTGAAGATAAGAGAAGAGTTTTCCGCTACCTCGGAAGGGAGGTGCCGGTGGAGGAGATCCACTGGGAATTGATCCGCTTGGCGATGATGTCAGTAGCAAGATGGGTCATTCTTCCCATGCAGGATGTGCTCGGCCTTGGGGCAGAGGCACGGATGAACAGGCCCTCCATTGCTCATGGCAACTGGGAATGGAGGCTACTGCCTGGGCAAACTACGCCCATGATTTCGGAAAGGCTGCTGGAGATCACGGAAACTTTTGGGAGGGGTTGAAGATGATCAAGGAGAAGAAAGGCTCGATCCTTGTTGGCGACATCGGCGGGACCAATACCCGTCTGGCGATTTTAGAGATCGTAAAGGGACACTTTAACTTTCTCGCTGAAGAGACCTTCCCGAGCCGTGAAGAACCGAGCCTTGAGAGTGCCCTTCGAAAATTCCTGGCAAACCCTTTGCATCCGATCACCCGGGCCTGTCTGGGGGTCGCCGGCCCCGTCCTCGATGGTCGCTGCGAGGCTACCAATCTCCCATGGGTGATCGACTCCAAGCAGATAGCGCTGCAACTCAACCTCCCTCAGGTTGGTCTGATCAATGACTGGGAGGCCGGCGCGTACGGGATCGCGGCACTCGAGGCCAAAGACTTTGAGGTCCTCAACCCAGGCATTCATGATGCGCAAGGGAATCGAGCCATCATTTCTGCGGGCACGGGACTTGGCGAAGTAGGCCTCTTCTGGGACGATAGAGAACACAGACCTTTTGCATCGGAGGGTGGTCATGCTGATTTCGCGCCCCGAAATCACGTCGAAATGGATCTTTTGGACTACTTGTTGAAGCGACATGCTCGAGTGAGCGTCGAGCGTTTGGTCTCCGGGCCGGGGTTGTTCAACATCTACCAATTCCTTAAGGACACGGGACGCGGTGAAGAACCGCCATGGCTTGTTGACCAGATGCGTCAGAAGGACCCACCCATTGTGATTACGGAGAATGCCCTCGCAGGAAAGAGTTCGCTCTGCACGCAGGCCCTGGATCTCTTCATCTCTCTGTATGGTGCAGAGGCGGGAAATTTGGCGTTAAAAATCATGGCAACAGGAGGTGTGTATCTCGGTGGTGGGATCGCACCTAAGATCATCTCAAAGTTAAGGGACCCAGTTTTCATGAATGCCTTTACGGCCAAAGGCCGAATGCGGCCAGTGCTCCAGGCAATACCAGTTCGCGTGATCTTGAATCCGAAGGTAGCCCTTCTCGGGGCAGCACGCTGTGCCATGCGACAGTAGACAATTAAGAGAATGTTTAGTTCCAGTATGACAGGACGGGTTGATTCGGCGGCAACAGCTTTTATGATAATTGATAGGAATTACGAGTTGGTCCATTATAGAGCAGACATATTTATGTGCTGAAGATTAGAGAAGTTTTGTAAAATCCCTCCCAACCTCCCCTGCCTACCGGCAGGCAGGCTTTTCCAAAGGGAGGAATTACCCCTCTTTGGCATCCTTTTCCTGTCGCTAGACAGGCAAAGAGGGGACGGGGGAGATTTTC
>Ga0335070_10001347_pt1 | contig 28289 bp, 27 predicted proteins | sample Lox_Sample_13_FD_206722 | JGI IMG/M metagenome (GOLD analysis project Ga0335070, IMG submission 206722) | Soil microbial communities from Loxahatchee National Wildlife Refuge, Florida, United States - Lox_Sample_1.3 | ecosystem: Environmental > Terrestrial > Soil > Wetlands | place: USA...
ATTTATTCAGATGAGACCGCCAGGGAAAAAGATGCGCCACGCCACAGCTCGTGCACCCTACCCCCTCCGGCAGGAACCCCATCGCGGGTGCGAAAGTTGCGGTCCCCACTACTTGGCAGCGACGCGCAGGACCGCCTCGGCGGCGCGTTCGCTGGCCGGCTGGGCGCTCTGCGGCTTCAGGCGCGCCCGTACCTCCGCCAGCCCTGCCAGCATTCTCTCACGCGGCGCGCCCTCCGGGAGCACCTCCGCCAGCCGTGCGACCACGTTTCCCGATGTGAAATCGGATTGGATCAGCTCGGGGACGACCTCGCGTCCGGCGATCAGGTTGGCCATGGCGACGTGCTCCACCCGCAGCAGCGGACGTCCCAGCAGCCAGGTCAGGGGCGCGACCCGATAGACCACAACGAAGGGGACGCCGCTCAGCGCCGCTTCCACCGTCGCCGTGCCGCTGGCAACAACCGCCGCCCGGGAGAAGGTGAGCGCCGCCCGGGTGTCCTCGACCAGCGCGATCTTTCGCCGGCTGCCCGCGACCAGCGCCGACATCCACCCCCGGTCCAGGGTGGAAGCGACCGGGAGCACGAACTCAAACTCCGGCTCCAGCCGCACCGCGGCATCCAGCATGGTCGGCAGGTTCATGGACACTTCCTTGCGCCGGCTGCCGGGCAGCAGGGCGATCCAGTGCCGGTCGGCGTCGAGCTTGTGCTCGGCGGCGAACTGCGTGCGCGTCATCGTCGGCGGCGGGACATCGGCCAGCGGGTGCCCGACGTACTCCGCGTCCACCTGCCGCTCGCGATACCACTTCTCTTCGAAGGGAAAGATGACCAGCGCCTTCTTCACCCATTGGCACATGGACCGCACCCGTCCCTCGCGCCACGCCCAGAGCTGGGGGCACACGTAGTAGATGACGGGAATGCCGCGGGCGTGCATCTCGCGCCCGACCCGGAAGTTGAAGGCGGGTGAATCGATGACCACGGCGGCGTCGGGTTGGCGGTGCTCGGCCTCCGCCAGCAGCTTGCGGAACAGTCCGTAGATCCTCGGCACCCGCGGCAGGATCTCGGTGATGCCGACCACCGAGAGCTGGCGCGCATCCACCACCGTGTCGCAGCCGGCGCGGCGCATGGCCTCGCCGCCCACGCCGAAGACTTCGAGCTGCGGCAGGCGGCGGCGCAACGCCTCGATCAGCCCCGCGCCATACAGCTCCCCGGACGCCTCGCCGGCCGAGATCAGCAGGCGCTTCACTTCGGCGGAGCGGCCTCCGGGCCGCCGAGGTCGATGCCGAGGTAGGGGTTGTAGAGATACTTTTCGCTGCCGGTCTGGCCGAAGTGGCGCACCAGGATGCTGGCCGGGTCGAAGAACCAGGAGCCCGGCGGCAGGCCTTTGTCGTCCAGGTCGAACCAGACCCAGGGCGCGACCGCAGCATTGGGCCGGGCGACATCGCCGCGTAACGCTCCGCCGATGGTCCCGATCGCGCAAGCCGGACGCGTGGCCCCAGGGACCTGACAGAAGCGGTCGCCGAAGTCCACCACCGTGCCGTAGGTCAGGTTCGGTTCGCGCGTTTCCTGGGCGTGCTGATAAAAGGTCTTCTTGATGGGAACCAGGTCATAGGTCGCCTGCCCATCCTTGATCTCGGTCAGCTCGGTGGAGGGGCCGTAGCGCAGCACCACGATGGGTTGGTTCGCTTGCGACTGCTCGCCGCCGTAGGGGTGGATCCCGTGTTTCTGCGACTCGATGTAGAACACCGGGTGCCCGTTCTCCAGCGGCAGCGCTTGCCGCTTCGCGCCCGGGGTGTCGAGGTCGGAATCCGCGGTGAGCGCGCGCAGCAGGTGGTTGTGGGCGACGGTCTCCGCCGCCACTACCTCCGGGCCGCTGTCACCCCACTTGTCCACCACCACCAGCACGCCCTCGAGATCGTTCTCGTGATTGAATTCGACCTCCTTGCGGACACCCGAGCCCATGATCTGTCCGTACTTGTCCTGCAGCACGTCAAGCGCGCTGTCGTACGACCCTTGCACCAGCGACCAGTCGCGCGGGTGATAGCACGCGTAATGGATGTAATAGCGGTCCTCGGTCTCGCTCACGGAGTAATAAACGAACGCCCAGATCGGGTACTGGGTGTCGGCGGCGTGTTGCCAGTTGTTGTTGCCGATCCAGTCGCCGTCGAAATCGAAGACGGTGCAGAGTTCGTAGCGGTGCTCGGCTTCACCGCCCGCCATGCGCTGGTGGAACACGGGGGCGAAGCGGACGGCGATGTCGCGCGCTTCGCGCTCGCGCGGCGAAAGCGGCGCGGGCGGAGGCGTCGCCTGGGCCGCCGGTTGGGCCTGGGACGACGGTTGCGAAGCGGGCGCAGGAGCGGCTGCCGGGGCCGCCTGCTCAGGCGCGATGTCCGCTTCGTTGAATTCGCGGGTCTTTGCCGTGGGCGGCGCAGCCGGGGTCTGCGCCGGTTGTCCCGCAGGCAGGGGCGCTGGGGCGCTCGCCTCTCCTTCGTTGAAATCGCGCGGACGCTTCTGGGAGGTTGACGGCTGCTCGGGCGCGACGACTTCGGGGCCCGAGACCGACGCAACCTTCAGCCTCGCTTCGACCCGCGTGGCCTTTCCGGCAACGACCGAAAAACGGCCGGAGAACGGTGCGAATCCCTGCGCAGAAACGAACACGTCGTAGTCGCCGGGACGGACCGAGACGGAAAACCGGCCCAATTGATCCAGCGCGATCGCTTTGTCGGAGCCATCGACGGCGGAATGCAGGAGAACGTGCGCGGTATAGATCGGCGCGCCGGTCACGTCGGCGACATCGCCGAAGAGCGTTCCGACGTCGGAGGATGGTGCTTGGCTCTGAGCTTGAGCAAGACAGCCGAAAGAAAGAATGACCAGCAGAATACGAATGTGGCGCATGGCAGCAATCCCGCGCCGCTGACCTAATCGTCGGCGCTGACCTGGACTTCTTGGTCCTTGTATTGGAGCTGGTAGAGTTTCCAGTATATACCGCGCTGTGCGAGCAGCTCCTGGTGCGATCCGACCTCGCGCAACCTGCCCTTGTGCATCACCAGGATCTTGTCGGCGCGCTGGATAGTGCTGAGCCGGTGGGCGATGACCACCGACGTGCGTCCCTCGACCATGTGGGTGAGGGCATCGCGCACCCGGAATTCGGTCTCAGTGTCCACGCTGGAGGTGGCCTCGTCGAGCACCAGGATGCGCGGGTCGTGGGCCAGGGCGCGGGCGAAGGAGATGAGCTGTTTCTGCCCGGTGGAGAGCGTGCTGCCGCGCTCGCGCACCGGCTCGTGGAATCCCTGGGGCAGGCTGCGGATGAAGTCGGCGACATTGACCTCTTCGGCGGCCTGCTCGACCCGCTCGTCCTCGATCCATTCGCTGCCCAGGCGGATGTTGTCGCGCACCGTGCCGCTGAACAGGAACGGGTCCTGCAGCACCACTCCGAAGCGGCGGCGCAGGTCGGCGATGTCCATCTCGCGCACGTCCACGCCATCCAGGCGGATGGCCCCCTGCTGCACGTCGTAGAAGCGCAGCAGCAGGGAGATGATGGTGGTCTTGCCGGCGCCGGTGTGCCCGACGATGGCCGCCGTCTCCCCCGGCTCGATCACGAAGGAGACGTCGCGCAGCACCCAGTCCCAGTCGCCGGGGAGTGGTTGTGTGGCGCGGCCGCCGGGGCCCCCGGCAAGCGCCGGTTTTGCGCTTGCTGGGGTGAGGGTGCCCTCGGCCGCGGCTTTTGCTTCAACATCATCCCCGTCCAACGGTACCCGCCGGTACGCGAACCAGACGTGGTCGAACTCGATGCGCCCCGGCCCGTCCGCCTTCTTCGGCTGGACCGGCGAGGTGATCTCGATGGGCGTATCCAGCAGCTTGAAGACCCGCTCGCTCGACGCCATGGCCGATTGCAGGATGTTGTATTTCTCGCTCAGGTCCTGGATGGGCCGGAAGAAGCGCTGCGCGTACTGCATGAACGCCACCAGCACTCCGATGGTGAGGGCGCTCTGCATCCCGGCCCCCAGGCCCATGCCGCGGATGATGGCGTTGCCGCCGAACCAGAACACGCCGGCGATGGCGGTCGCCGACAGGATCTCCACCACCGGGTAATAGACGGCGTGGGCCATGATAGCGTCCTTGAAGGCGTCCATGTGCCGGCGGTTGACCTTGTCGAACTCCTGGAACGAACGCCGCTCCCGGTTGAACAGCTGCAGCACCACGATGCCGCTCACGTGCTCCTGCAGGTAGGCGTTGATGCGCGCGATGGCCACCCGGATGCGCCGGTAGGAATCGCGCACTCTGGCCCGGAAGATCATGGTCGCGACGAAGATGAAAGGCAGCACCGCGAAGGTGATCAGCGCCAGCCACCACTTCATCTTCAGCATGATGATCACGATCCCGGCGAGCACGAAGATGTCCTGGAAGATCGCCACCACCCCGGAGGTGAACATTTCGTTGAGCGAGTCCACGTCGGTGGTGACCCGGGTGACCAGCCGCCCCACCGGGTTGCGGTCGTAGAAGGAGACCTGCATGCGCTGCAAGTGGCGGAAGATCTGGCTACGCAGGTCGAACATCACCTTTTGCCCTGTCCACTGCATGAGATAGATCTGGACGAACTCCAGGACGAAGCCGATCACCAGCAGCAGCACGTACAGCCCGGCGATCTGCGCCATGCCCCTGAGCGGTTCCGAACTCAGCCAGCGGTCGAGGAGGGAGTGGGCCGCACCAGACGCCGCCGTGCGCGCCAGGTACTTGTCAACCGCCGTCTTGGTTAAGTAGGGGCCGAGCACGTCGGCGCCCGATTGCAGCACGATCGCCGTCAGGGCCAGGAATACGTGCCACTTGTAGGGGCGCAGGTAGGTGAGCAGCCGCTTCATCAGGCGGCTGTCGTAGGCTTTTCCCAGGACCTCTTCTTCGTGGATATTGGTGGCCATCCGGTCGTTTACAGACTAGTGTATAGACGCTGGGGAGGACCATGGGGATGAAAAAGGTTCCTGCTTCCCACCGCCCTAAAATCCCGTATCGGCAGGAAGGCGCTGCGGTACCATCTACGCGAGATTTCCCTGAGCGGGACGTGGCATGGCTACTCCGCAACGAGAGCCGGAGGCGTCGCACCGCGCCGATGAGCTGGTCGGCCGCTGCGTCGGGCGTTTCCAGATCAAGCGGTTAGTGGGCGCCGGCGGCATGGGCGAGGTGTATCTCGCCGACGATACCGTCTTGCGCCGCGAGGTGGCGGTCAAGCGCCTTTCGCCCAAGCTCCGCTCCGATCCCGATGCCCGCAAGCAAGTCCTGAAGGAAGCGCAGCGCGCCTCGGCGCTCAGTTCCCCTAACATCGCCGGCGTGTACGACGTGGTCGAGGACGGGGACGAGCTGCTCCTGGTGATGGAATATGTCGAGGGCGAGTCGCTGCGCCACCGCATGCGGGCCACGCCGCTGATGGCGGTCGAGAGTTTCCTGCCCATCGCCATCCAGTGCGCCGACGCGCTGGCTGCTGCCCACGCCCGCGGCATCTCGCACCGCGACATCAAGCCGGAGAACATCATGCTCACTGGCGCCGGGCTGGTGAAGGTGCTGGATTTCGGCCTGGCCCGGCGCATGCCGGTGCTCGATGAAAGCTCCGACACCGCCAGCCTCGAATCGGTCAGTTCGAGTTATGCCGGTACACCGGGTTACATGGCGCCGGAGGTGTTGCGCGAGGAGCCCTCCGACACGCGCGCCGATATCTTCTCTCTGGGCGTGGTGTTCTACGAGATGCTGAGCGGACAGCATCCGTTCCGTCAGGCGAAGGCGGTCGCCACGCTGGATCGGGTGTTGCACCACGATCCACTGCCTCTGGGCAAGGCGGCGCCGGGCGTGTCCAAGGAACTGCAGCGGATCGTCTCCAAGATGCTGGCCAAGGACCCGTCGGCGCGCTACGCCACTGCCGCCGACCTGGCGGTGGATCTGCGCGCCTTGCAGCGCAGAGCCACCGCGGCGGTGGCGCCGGTCCTGAGCCTGCGCTCGCGGGTCCTGACGGCTTTGCTGGCGGCGGCTGCGGTGGTCGCCGTCATCCTCCTGTTGCCGGTCGGGACCGCGCCCAGGCCGGCCTTCGCCGAGCGCGACTGGGTGTTGATCTCGGACTTCGATAACTCGGCCGGCGATCCCGTATTCGACCGTACCCTGGGAGAAGCGCTTTCCATCTCCTTGCAGCAGTCCAGCTATCTGAACGTCTTGCCACGTGACCGCATGGTCGCCGCCTTGCAAAGGATGAAGCGCGAGGGTGCGCCCAGGATCGACGAGGCGCTGGGGCGCGAGATCTGCCAGCGCGAGAACTTGCAAGTGCTCCTCATGGGCAGCATCGAGCGCAGCGGGAACGCGTTCCAGATCAACGTGCGTGGGCTGCAGCCCTCGAACGGGAAGCTGCTATTCGCCGAAAGCCAGCGCTTCGCGGCAAAGGAAGAGTTGTTCGAGAATGTCGATACGCTGGCTCGCCGCGTCCGCCAGGATCTAGGCGAATCGCTGCCCAGGATCGAGAAGAGCAGCCGCCCCCTGGCCAAGGTCACAACCCGTTCACTCGAAGCCCTGCAGCTCTATTCCCGGGCGGGAGACGACCTAGCTCGCAGCAACGTGGATTCCGCGTCCCTGCTGCTGCAGAGTGCGTTGCAGCGGGACCCGGATTTTGCCATGGCACACGCCTTACTGGCGCAGGTGTACGAGATCGCAGGCAACCGCCGGAGGAAGCAGGAAGAGCTGGAACGGGCGTATGCCCTCCGTGATGGTGTCACCGACCGGGAGCGTCACCTGATCGAAGCCGGTTATTTCGGCGTGCAAGGCGAGAATGAGAAGGCGGTGGACACGCTGGCGGTCCTGGTCAACCTCTATCCCGACGACGAGGATGGGCACCTGGAGCTTTCCAAGGCCCATCTGAACGTGGGCAACATCGCCGGCGGGATCGAAGACCTTCGCCAAGTGCTGCGTCTCAATCCCTTTTCCACCTATGCGTATTCCAACCTGGTGCTTTGTCTGGACCTGGTCAACGACGATCAGGCGGCAATCGAGGCCTATCGCCAGGCTGAGCAACGCGGCCTGCAGAGTCCTCGCCTGCAGTGGGGCTTTGCGTTGGCGCTCTTCGGGCAAGGCAACACCGCCGGAGCGCGGAAGGAACTGGAACGCGTCGAGAAGGTCGGAGGGCCATACCAGACCATCGCGCAGATCTATCAGGCGCGCATCGATGTTTACGAGGGGAGGCTCTCGGCAGGCGCCGAACGGCTCACCGCCGGCATGCGGAATGACGAAGCCTCGGGCAACCGGTCGGCGGAGATCTTGCGCAGGTACCTGCTGGCCTCGATCTACGTACTGCGGGGAGAGAAGGCGCTGGCGCAGCGTCATTTGCAGTGGGTCCTGGCGTCAGGTGAGCCGCGCGCCCTTCAAGCGGAAGACCTGCGGCGGGCGGGAACACTTTACGCGCAGATGGGAGACCTGGCTGCAGCTTCGGCAGTGCTCAAGAACCTGGAACGGCTGGCCGCGGACTCGCCCACGAACTTCAACAAGAGCTGCCTGGCGCATCTGAAAGGCGAGATCCAGACCGCGCAAGGCAAGCCCGCGGAAGCTGTGCAGTCGTTGCGCTCGGACCCGGCCCGCTATCCCGACTATTCGTTCCGCCTGGGACTGGCGCGAGCGTACCAGGCGCAGCAGGACTGGAGCCAGGCCGCGGCCGCCTGGCAACAGGTTCTGGCCGCCAAGGGCGAGATCCTGCGGGATGGATTTCCCGCCGATTGGGTGCTGGGGAACCTGGAATTGGCGCGCGCCTTACGCCGTCAGGGCAATGACCAGGCGGCCCGCAAACAGTACCAGCAGTTCTTCGCCATTTGGCGTGACGCCGACGATCTTCCCGTCCGCTGGCAAGCTCGGCGCGAATGGCAGGAAATGAGCGGCCTCGATCTGCCTGCGGCGGGGCCAGGCCCATCCGTACAAGAGACTCCATACCACTGAAGGAGGCAAACGATGACCCCCAGGAAATCTGCGCGCAGGAGTTCCACAAGGAGAGCGACTGCTCGCCGCACCCCGGTCCCCAGGAAACTGCTGATCGCCGCCGTCATAGGTTCAGCGTGCGTCGATCGAGTGTTCCGGAAGAAGCTGTTTACTGCCCGCGACCCAGTCGCCTGGATCGCAAGGCGGGTGAGCGCGCGTGACTGGAAGCTGACCGAACTGGAGACAGCCGTTCTCGGCGCCCTGATGCGGCCGGCCTACAGGAGGAAACTCATGGCCTCATGCGAACGGACCCAGGTGGTGGTCAGAGCAAGCACCAAGAACCTTCGCCTGAAGAACCCCTGGTGTACCTATCCTTGCGCGCTGTAAAGCGAGCACAGGCCCGACTCCAGGCTGATCCAGGTTCCGGTCACCGAGATCCATGACGAAAGGAGAAGTGTATGCCGTACGGTACCGGTAGTACGCCATCAGGCGGAACGGCAGATAAGCCCACGGCCCTCCTCACCATCATCGGCGCCGCCTGCACAAGCGAGAAGTTCCGCACCCTTCTGTTTCACGATCCCAAGCGCGTTTTCACGTTGTACCCCGACCTGAAGTTGTCCAGCGATGAACAGAAGGCGTTCGAGGTGCTGACCGCCAAGCGAGAAGCCCCCAATCATCTCGAGTTGTCGTTCGCCAAGGTCCACGCGATGTTGATCGCGTTTGGGATGCCCTGCACCTGGCCTTGCGAATGGAAGCTCGATCCGAGTGTGGAGATGATGAAGAAGCAGTAGCCGGGTACCTACTGCAGTCGCCGCAGCACCAGGGCTGAGTTCTTCGACCCGAAGGCGATGCAGTTGCACACGGCATGCTCGACCTGGGCCTTGCGGCCCGGGTCGGGCACGTAGTCCAGGTCGCAGTCCGGGTCGGGGACCTCGATATTGATTGTGGGCGGGAGCTGTTCGTGGCGCATGGCCACCAGAGTGGCGGCGACGCCCGCGGCCCCGCAGGCGCCCTGCGGGTGGCCGATCTGCGATTTCAGCGCCGACATCGGAGTGCGTGCCGCGCGTCCGTCCAGCACCAGCTTCAGGGCGCGGGTCTCGATGCGGTCGTTGAGCTGGGTGGAGGTGCCGTGCAGGTTCACGTACTGCACGTCGACGGTCTTGACGCCGGCTTCCTCCATGGCCAGCACGATGGCGCGGGCCGGCTCCTCTCCGCATTCCTGCAAACGCACGCGATGGAAGGCTTCGCAGGTGGAGCCGTAGCCCGCCACTTCACCATAGATCTTGGCGCCGCGGGCGCGCGCGTGCTCGTACTCCTCCAGCACGAACATCCAGGCGCCTTCGGCGATCACGAAGCCGTCGCGGTCGGCGGAGAAGGGGCGCGAGCCGCGTTCCGGCGCGTGGTTCCAGGACGCGGTCATGATCTTCATCAGGCAGAACCCTTTGAGGATGCCCAGGGCCAGCGGGGCATCGGCGCCCCCGCAGAGCACCATGGGCAGCACGCCGGCCTGAATGTTGCGCAGCGCGTAGCCGATGGCGTCGGTGGACGAGGTGCAGCCGGAAGTGACCACGTGGCTCATGCCCCGCAGCCCGAAGTACATGGAGATCTCGCTGGCCAGCGTGCCCATGGTCCCGCTGGGAATGCTGAACAAGCTCACCTGCTTGAGCTTGCCAGAGAGCCAGAGCCGGTACTGCTCCTCGGAGAAATCCTGGGCGCCGCCTCCGGTCCCCAGGATGACGCCGATGCGGCGCTTCTCCTCGAGAGGGAGGGCGGCGGGATCGAGCCCGGCGTCGCGCAGCGCCTCCGCCGAAGCCGCCAGGGACAGAGGGACCACGCGCGAGACGTGCTTGCGCTCGATCGGCTCCATCCACGCCAGCTCGTCGAAGCCGTGGACCTCGCCCGCGATCTGCACCGGCAGTTCGCTGGCATCGAAGCGGGTGATGCGCCCCACACCGCTGCGTCCTTCGAGCACGGCGCGGCAGAATTCTTCCTTGCCGATGCCGTTCGGACTGACTACTCCCATCCCGGTGATGACCGCGCGTTTCACCACAAGTCCGCCGATTCTATAAGAAGCAGCTCGGCGGGTGCCGGTTACAGCGAATTCTTTGCTCCTGCGCCGGGACCCTTGTATCCTCGGGGTGCTCCAGGAAGACACTAGCGCGGACATGTCCTGTGCCGCGCCACTCCAGAGCTGATGCCCACCGGCCTGTACATCTCGGTCCCCTTCTGCCGTTCCAAGTGCAGCTACTGTAACTTCGCCTCGGGGGTCTTTTCCGCCGGCTTGATGACGCGCTACGTGGAGCGCGTCTGCGACGACATGCGTTCGGCCCGGCAGACCGCGGCCCGGGTCGGGGCCGAGTTCGATCTCCGGGTCGATTCCATCTATGTGGGCGGGGGGACGCCCACGGCGCTGGCTCCCGAGGACCTGCAGGTAATGCTGGATTGCCCGCGCGAGGTCTTCGAGGTAGCGCCCGGCGCCGAGATCACGGTGGAGTGCGCTCCCGGAACGCTCACCCCGGAGATGCTGCAGACGCTGGTCGGCTTCGGGGTGAACCGCGTCAGCCTGGGCGTGCAATCGTTCGTTGATCGGGAAGCGGCCGCGGTCGGGCGCTTGCACAACCGCGCCGTTGTGCTCGACGACATCGCCCGGCTGCGCGCCCTCGGTGTCGGCAATATCAACCTCGACCTGATCGCCGGCCTGCCCCACCAGACCGCGGAATCGTGGAAATACTCGCTCGACGAAGCCCTGGCCGTCGTGCCGCCGCATATCAGCGTTTACATGCTGGAGGTGGACGAGGACTCGCGTCTGGGCCGGGAAGTGATTGCGGGCGGCACCCGGTACCACGCGCACGACGTCCCCAGCGAAGACCTGGTCGCCGAGCTTTACGAGATCGCCTGCCAGAAGCTGGGACGCGGCGGCTACGAGCATTACGAGATCTCGAACTTCTGCTGGAAGGGAGCCGAGTCGCGGCACAACCTGAAGTACTGGACCCGCCAGCCCTATCTCGGCTTCGGGGTCGACGCCCACTCCATGCTGCCGGCGTCGGGGGGCGACGTCGAGGCGGTGCGCTTCGCCACCACCGACGATCTGGATGCCTACCTGGCGGGCGAGGTCCCGGCCAGCTCGTTCATCTCGCGGCAGGCCGCGCTGGAAGAGACTCTGTTCCTGGGGCTGCGGCTGAATCGCGGGGTGGACCTGCAACGGGTGGCGCTAAGCTTCGGCGAGTCCGCCATCCGCGAGCTCATCCCCATCATGCGCGAGCTGGAGCGCGACCGCCTGGCCGAGCTCGCGGGGCGCGTGCTGCGCCTGACCGACCGCGGCCGGCTGCTCTCCAACGAGGTCTTCCAGCGCTTCCTCGCGCCCCAATTGCACGCCTGAGCGCTGCGATTTGTTATTCTTTTCTCTTACGGGATCCCGCCTATGAAGAGCAGCACCGTGCCCGGCAGCACGGGGGAAATCCAGAAGCAAGACGAGCAGCGGCGCGCGGCCACCGTGGACCTGCGCAGCGACACCGTCACTCGCCCGACGCCGGCGATGCGCCGCGCCATGGCCGAGGCCGAGGTCGGCGACGACGTCTATGGCGAGGACCCCACGGTCAACCGGCTAGAGCAGCGGGCGGCTGAGATCTTCGGGCGCGAGGCGTCCCTCTTCGTCCCCACCGGCACCATGGGGAACCAGATCGCCATCAAGTGCCACACCCGCCCGGGGCAGGAAGTGATCTGCGAGGCGCGTTCGCACGTCCTCGATTACGAGATGGCGATGATGGCGCACTTCTCCGGCTGCATCCCACGCGCGCTGCCCGGCGATAGCGGCATCCTGCGCTGGAGCGAGATCAAGAAGAAGATCCGGCCCAAGACGTACTATGTGGCGCAGACCGGGCTGGTGGAGCTGGAGAACACGCACAACATGGGCGGCGGCACGGTGTATCCGACCGAGGTGGCGGAGGAGATCTGCGACGGCGCCCACGACGCCGGGCTGCCGGTGCACCTGGATGGGGCGCGTATCTTCAATGCCGCCGCGGCGCTCGGCAAACCGGTGGCCGAGATCACCCGCAAGTTCGATTCGGTGATGTTCTGCCTGTCGAAGGGCCTGGGCGCGCCGGTCGGCTCCATGCTGGTGGGCAGCCGGAAGCTGATCGACCAGGCGCGGATGTATCGCAAGGCTCTGGGCGGCGGCATGCGGCAGGTGGGCGTGCTGGCGGCGGCGGGATTGATCGCGGTCGAGGAGATGCCGCGGCGCCTGCACCACGACCACGAGAACGCGCGCTGGCTGGCGGGCGAGCTGGCGAGGGTCCCCGGCATCGCGCTGGACCCGGCCAAGGTGGCGACCAATATCGTCGTCTTCAATGTTGCCCGGACGGGAAAGACCTCGGCGGAGATCTCGCGCGGGCTGGCGGAACGCGGCGTGCTGATCAACGGCATCGACCCGGAGAACATGCGCTTGGTGACCCACATGGATGTGGACCGGGCGGCGTGTGGGCGGGCACTGGAGGCCCTGCGGCAGGTCTGCGGGTGAAGTTCCACGTGGAACAATTAACGAGCGTTCGTTCAATGGAATCTATCGCCAGGGTTCAAGCATCGCTTTAAGGGAGTCAGAGGGCTCATGAGCATCAGACTGGAATACGAGGCGACGGCCAAGTGCCGTCCGGAACACATCTGGCAGGTGTTCCAGAAACTGGAACAGTGGGCGTGGTGGAACCCGAGCGTGGCCCGCAGCAAGTGGACCAGCGGGGAACCCTGGCAGAAGGGCAGCCATTTCCGGATGGAGCTGGAGCGCCCGCGCCGCCTGGCGTTCGATTGCGAGGTGCTGGAGGGGTCCGCCAACAAGGTGGCGTGGGTGGGCAGGGGAAACCTGGTGACCGGCGAACACTGGTTCACCTTCGAGCAGAACGGCGACGGCACCGTCATGAAGACCTGGGAGACGCTCTCGGGTTTCGGCTCGCTCTTCATCGGCAAGGGCATGCAGGAGAAGACGGTCGAGGTGTACAAGCTGTGGTTCGACCGGCTGGCGGCCGAAGCGGAGAAGCTGGCCCGCGAGGAACGGGCGCGGGCATGAAGATCGAGATCAAGCGCTGCTTCTTTTGAGGCGACATCCGCGCCCGGGCGGGCGAGCTAAGAAAGCAGCTGCAACAGGCGACCGGGGTCGACGCCAAAATCAAATGGGGTTCTCCCGGCGCCCTCGACGTTTTTGTGGACGGCCGGATGGTTTTCTCCGCCCAGCAGGCCGGCCATCTTCCCAGCGCAGAAGAGATCCTCCAGGCCGTCAAGTGAGGCGCTGCCCGTCTATCGCTCCTCCGGCGGCTTGAGGTGGCGGAACGAGCGATAGAGCAGGCCGTCGTAGAGGATCTTCAGACTGCCTCCCAGCAGCAGCGGCGCCGAGAACGCGACGTGCTGCATCAGCACTCCAGCTAGAGAGGAACTCACGGCCCAAGCGCCTGTCCGCGAGACATTGGTCAGGCTGCTGGCATAGACGCGCTCGTGGGGCGCGACCATAGCGGCGACGTAGGACTGCCGGGTCGGCACGTCCATCTCCACCAGAGCCTCGCGCGCCAGCAGCAGGATGGCAGCCAGCTTGAAGCTTGGCGCCAGGGGCACAAACAGCAGGAAGATGCTGGACGGCAGGTGGGTGAAGACCATGGTGTTCACCAGGCCGATGCGCCGGGCCAGCCAGGCCGCTCCCAGGTGCGACAGCGCATTGAACACCCGGACCACGAAGAAGAGCAGGCCGAGTTGCTTCTCGTCGACGCCGAAGCGATGGAAGAACCAGTAGGCCAGCAGCGCGTCGGCCAGGAACCCGCCGCCGGTGGAATCGAGGGCAAAAAGCAGCGCGATCTTGCGGACGATGCGCTTGCTCTCACGGCTGACTTCGGGGACAGCCGCGAGATCCGTCCCGCCGGCGTGCCTGTCGAGAAAAGCGTAGAGCACGCTGCAGGCAAGGTTCACGACCGCATAACCGCCAAAGATCCAGCGATACGCGCTGAGCAAATCGAGCCCGGCCCAGCGCTGCAGCAGAACGGGCAACGCGCCGGACAAGGCCCCCAGGGCCCCCGAGGTGTCGAGGGCGACGTTGTACCAGGAGAGCGCCCAGGTACGCCGCTCGTCGCCGACCAGCGAAGGGATGATGGCCTGCTCGATGGCGAACGATGCGCTGCGGTCGGTACCCATCCCGTTCAGCATGGAGGCGAAGGCGAGCGGGACCATGGCCGCCGGTGAGCGCAGCAGCGCCAGGCCTATGCCGCCCACCGCCGAGAACAGCGCGGCGCCGATCAGCACCTGGCGCGTGCCCAGCCGGCGCGCGAGATGGTTGGAGAACGCTGTCGCCACCGTGCCGCCCGCCAGCCCAGCGGCCAGCACCACGCCGATCAGGGTCGAGGAATATCCCAGCCGCGAGAGATAGACGGCGAGCACCACCCCGAGCAGGCCGATGCTCATGGAGCGCAGGAAGGCGGCGCTGTAGATGAGGATGAGGCGGCGCGCGGGCATGAACCAGTTTCCAGTTTCTTGTTTCTTGTTTCTAGTGAGAAATGTGAACCCCCGGGCGGTGACCTTGGTGATGAGGCTCCTACTGCCGTGCAGGACGTTTCCTGTGCTATAAGAGAATGTTTGGGTCACTGCTGGTTTTGCTTATACTTCTGACCCAGGCGCAGGAGGAGCCGTCTTGGACTTCTTACCGAACGATGAGCAGCTGCAACTGAAGAAGAGCGTGCGCGAGTTCGCCGAGCGCGAGATCCTGCCGCACGTGATGGAGTGGGACGAGGCCTCGCAGTTCCCCTGCGCCACCATCAAGGAGCTGGGCCGGCTGGGGCTGATGGGCGTCATCTTCCCCCAGGAATACGGCGGCGCGGGGATGGGCTACGTCGAGTACGTCACCACCATCGAAGAACTCTCGCGGGTGGACGGCTCGGTCGGCATCATCGTGGCGGCACACACCTCGCTGTGCAGCAATCACATCTTCATCGCCGGCAGCGAGGAGCAGAAGAAGAAGTACGTCCCCAAGCTGGCGACCGGCGAATTCATCGGCGCCTGGGGTCTGACTGAGCCGGGCGCCGGCTCGGATGCGGGCTCGGCGCGCATGACCGCCGTCCGCAAAGGCAACAAGTGGGTGCTCAACGGGACCAAGACCTTCTGCACCAACGGGCACTACGCCGACGTGGTGCTGGTGATCGCGGTGACCGACAAAACGGCGCACACCCACGGGCTCTCCGCCTTCGTGGTGGAGAAGGGGACCAAGGGCTTCAGGCCGGGGAAGAAGGAAAACAAGCTGGGCCTGCGGGCCAGCGACACCTCGGAGCTGATCTTCGAGGACTGCGAGATCCCGCTGGAAAACCTGGTGGGCAAGGAAGGCGACGGCTTCATCGACGCCATGCGGGTGCTGGACGGCGGGCGCATCTCGATCGCGGCGCTGGCGCTGGGCATGGCCCAGGGCGCGTACGAGGCGGCGCTGAAATATTCCAAACAGCGCAAGCAATTCGGGAAGTTCATCAGCGAGTTCCAGGCCATCCAGTGGAAGCTGGCCGACATGGCCACCGAGATCGACGCCGCGCGCCTCTTGACCATGCGGGCCGCCGACATGAAAGACAAAGGGATGAAGACGACGCAGGAGTCCTCGATGGCCAAGCTGTACGCCAGCGAGGTGGCGGTGCGCTGCGCCAACGAGGGCGTGCAGATCCACGGCGGCTACGGTTTCGTGAAGGACTATCCAGCGGAGAAGTTCTACCGCGACGTGAAGCTGTGCACCATCGGGGAAGGGACCAGCGAGATCCAGCGCCTGGTGATCGCGCGGCAGCTGCTTAAAGATTAAATCAGAGGTGCGTCATCCTGAGGGCCTTCAGGCCCGAAGGATCTCGCGTGCAGGTTTCGCATGATCCACGCGAGATGCTTCGCGGCCGAAGCCGCTCAGCATGACGCCTTCGATTTTCGTGGCACTGCGTCTCCGTTGCTGTCATTTATACTGTCGCGTTTAGGCGTCCAGCGGAGAAGTCATCTGAGCGAGCTCACTAAGTTCATCGAGAAGATCCGGTCGGGCGACATGCGGGCGCTGGCGCGGGCCATCTCCGCCATCGAGGACAACACCGCCGAGGCCCTGCCGCTGCTGCGGGCGCTGTTCCCATACAGCGGCAAGGCGCGCATCATCGGCCTGACGGGCCCCCCGGGAGCAGGCAAGAGCACGCTGGTGGACGTGCTGGCGCGCGAATACCGCAAGCACGGCAAGACGCTGGGCATCATCGCGGTGGACCCGACCAGCCCGTACACCGGCGGCGCTATCCTGGGCGACCGCATCCGCATGCAGGCCCACCACGCCGACACCGGCATCTACATCCGCAGCATGGCCACGCGCGGCTTCCTGGGCGGGCTGGCCCGGACCACCGCCGACGTGGCCACCGTGCTCGATGCGTCCGGGAAAGACCTGATCCTGATCGAGACCGTGGGGGTGGGGCAGGACGAGATCGACATCGTGCGCCTGGCCGACGTCACGGTGGTGATCCTGGTGCCGGGGATGGGCGACGACGTGCAGACCATCAAGGCCGGCATCATGGAGATCGCCGACGTCTTCGTCATCAACAAGAGCGACCGCGAAGGCGCGGAGCGGGTGGAGCGGGAGATTCGGGCCATGCAGTCTATCTCGCAACGGGCCGATGGCTGGACGCCTCCCATCGTGAAGACGGTGGCCACCGAGGCGACCGGCGTGCCTGAGCTGGCGGGGGCCATCGCGCAGTACGAGGAATTCCTGGGCAAATCGAAGCTGCTGCACAAGAAGAAGATCGAGAGCTGGCGGGAGCGCCTGGTGGAGATGCTGCGCGAGGCGTTGCTGGAGCGCGCCATGCGGGAGCGGATGGGCGACGGGGCGGTGTCGCAGTACGCCGCCGAGATCGTCGAGCACCGGCGCGATCCGTACGCCCTGGTGCAGGAGATCGTCAGCAGTTTGGGGAAGTGATGGATCCGTACCGCTGGCGTCCCGCTGGCTGTGCCGAGGACGTCTCGTCCTCGGGTGTGCGGGCGAGACGCCCCCACGACAGCCGCCGAGACGGCAGCGGTACAGAGTGAGGCACTCATGTTCGCTATCGATCATCTGGGGATCGCGGTCAAGTCGCTGGAGCAGGCCAAAAAGTTCTACCAGCAGCTGGGCATGGAAGTGATGCCGGAGGAAGTGGTGGAAGCGGAGAAGGTCCGGCTGGCCATGGTGCCGCTGGGGGAATCGCGCATCGAGCTGCTGGAGCCGACCAGCGAGGAGTCGCCTATCGCGAAATTCCTGGCGAAGCGGGGCGAGGGGCTGCACCACGTTTCTCTGCGGGTGGACGACATCAGCGCCACGGTGAAGCGGCTGAAGCAGCAAGGAGTGCGCCTGATCTCCGGGGACGTGAAGATCGGCGCCGGCGGGCACATGTACGTCTTTGTCCACCCGCAGAGCGCCGGGGGCGTGCTGCTGGAGCTGGTGCAGGCAGCGCCCAAGGGAGTTTAGGTGGCTGCGCGCGGGATCCTTCGGAGCTGAAGCTCCTCAGGGTGACGCCGTCCAATGTTTGGCGTCATGCTGAGCGGCTTCAGCCGCGAAGCATCTCGCGTGCACCGCATTATCCATGCTTGTGCTAGGCGTCGATACCTCGTGGAAGCAGGGCAGCATCGCGCTGGTGCGTGACGAGCGGGTGCTGGGGTGCGCTCCGCTCGAGGGCGGCATGTTCTCGGCGCAGCTGGTGCCGCAGATCGCGCGACTGCTGGCCGACCACAAGCTGAAGAAATCCGATCTTGATGGGTTCTCGGTCGTCTCCGGTCCGGGGTCGTTCACCGGGCTGCGGGTGGGCCTGGCGGCGGTGAAGGGGCTGGCCGAGATCCTGCACAAACCCATCGCGGCCACGACCGTGCTGGAGGCCATGGCCATCAGCGCAGGCAAGGAAGGGAAGGTGGCTTGCGCGCTCGACGCCGGGCGCGGCGAGGTGTTCGTCGCGGAGTATGAAGTCCGGAGCAATGGAAGACAGGTGCAAGCCGCCTGCCTGCGAGAAAGCGTTGCCGGCCGGACGGAGGCGGTGAGCGGATTGCGCGGAGCACGCGTCATCTGCTGCGAAGGGTCGATCGCCGACTTGCTGCGCGGCGCGGCGGAAACTCTTGAGTGTCCCCGGCCCGACAGCGCGGTCATCGCCCGCATCGGGGCAGAGAAGATCGCGCAGGCCGTCACGGTCACGCCCGAACAACTCGACGCCAACTACATCCGGCGCTCCGACGCCGAGATCTTCAGCGCGCCCAAGCCATGAGCCGCGTGCGTGCCGCTACCCTGGATGACATCCGGATGCTGATGGCGATTGAAGAGGACTCGCCGACCGCCGCACATTGGCAAGAAGGGCAATACCGGGCGGCGCTGGAGCCAGGCGCCACTCCCGAGCGGGTCTCGCTGGTGGTCGAGGCGGAGACGGTGCTGGGGTTCATCGTGGCCCGGGTATTGGGCGACGAGTGGGAGATCGAGAATCTGGCAGTCGCCGGTCCGGCGCAGCGCCGTGGGCTGGGCTCGCAGCTGGTTGGTGGGCTTTTGGACATGGCCAAAATGCGGAGCGCGCGCTCCGTATTTCTCGAAGTCCGTGAGTCGAACCGGGTGGCCAGGCGGCTTTACGAGAAATGGGGGTTCGTGGCCGCCGGACGGAGGAAGTCGTACTACGCGGATCCGCCGGAGGATGGCTTACTATTTCGGCATAAATTTTCCACAACCACCCTCAAAAGGGGTTGAAGGGCGTCGAGGCGTGTGCTAGCGTTTTGTGGTCACGTTGGAGGTCTGTGGATGGCTTCTCCCGTACGCGACCAGTTGCTTTCCCACCACGATGAGTTCCGCAGGCTCGCCCAGGAACACGCGCAGTACGCACAAAGACTAGATTCCCTGATCCAGAAACGCTTTCTCTCCGAAGACGAAAAGCTGGAGGAAGTGCGTCTGAAGAAGCTCAAACTTCGCCTCAAGGACCAGATGGAGGCGATCGAGCAAGCGTTCCGCCGCGACCACCAGGTCGCGTAATTCATCGCGCTGTAACCTACGGCCTCCCGCCGTGAGCGGGAGGTTTCGTGTTTTAGAGGTCCTGCACAATGCGCGGTGCGGTGACTCCGCCAAGCCGAATATAATCTTGATGTTTCCCCATGGTGCGCGACGGTATCTATTACGGGCTGGGCTTCACGGTGGCCGCGGTGATCGTGGCCTGGCTGACCGTCCCCTGGGCCGGGCTGCTGCCCCTGGTCCTGGCGGCCTTCTTCCTCTGGTTCTTCCGCGATCCGGAACGTCAGATCCCGGCCACGGCGGGCGCGCTGGTGTCACCCGCCGACGGCAAGGTCACGGACGTTTCCACCATCGAGGTCGAGGGCGTTCCGCGCAAGCGCATCAGCATCTTCCTGAGCGTCTTCGACGTGCACGTGAACCGCTCGCCGATCGCGGGCACGATCCGCAAGGTCGAGTACCGCACGGGTACCTTCCACAACGCGATGGGCGCGGCGTCGTCGGAGAGCAACGAGCAGAATATCGTGACCGTGGAGGGGGAGGGGCACACGGTGGTGTTCAAGCAGATTGCGGGGCTGCTGGCGCGGCGTATCGTATTCACCAGGAAGATCGGCGACCGGGTAGCGCGCGGCGAGCGGGTGGGCATGATCAAGTTCGGGTCGCGCACCGACGTCATCTTCCCGGTCGAGTCTGAGGTCGCGGTGAAGGTCGGAGAGCACGTCGCGGGGGGAAGAAGTATCCTGGCGATCCTGCCGGTGGCGCCAGCCGGCGCAACTGGGAGCGAAGCCAAGCTGGCGGCTGTTCCCGCGGGAGGACGCCGATGAGCGAGCAGCTCCAGATCCCGGGCACGGGGGCGAATCGCCGGCGCCTGCGCAAAGGGATGTACCTGCTGCCCTCGATGTTCACCGGCGGCAACATCTTCCTGGGGTTTTACGCGATCAGCCAGGCGATCCAGGGCACGATCTCGGACTATAACCACTTCGACGTGGCCGCCAAGCTGATCGGGGTGGCCGTGCTGCTCGACGGACTGGACGGGCGCATTGCGCGCATGACCAACACCACCAGCGACTTCGGCAGGGAACTGGATTCGCTGGCCGATGCGATCACCTTCGGGGTGGCGCCGGCGGTGCTGGCCTGGATGTGGGGCTTCCACCTGCTGCCCCCCATGGCCGATCCTGAGATACGCATGAACCTGTTGCGCTTCGGGTGGCTGGCCTGCTTCGTTTTCCTGACGGCGGGCGTCGCCCGGCTGGCGCGCTTCAACATCCAGGCCAACCCGCAGCCGTCGAATCCCGGCCGGCCGGGGAGGAAATACTTCGTGGGCATGCCCATCCCCGCCGGGGCGGGCATCGTGGCGGCGGTCGTCCACCTGGCGCGCGGCGCGCCCATCGGCTCCTCGCTGTGGGGGCCGTGGTGGCTGGGCGCGCTTTGGCTCCTGCTGCTGTTCGCCATCAGCTTCCTGATGGTCAGCACCTGGCGGTTCTACAGCTTCAAGGACATCGATTTCCGCTCGCGCCGGCCCTTCCGCGTGGTCATCTTCATGGGCCTGCTGATCGCGTCCATCTATTTCTATTCCAACTACAGTCTCTTCTTCATCGCCATCGCGTACATGCTTTCCGGGGTGCTGGCGCGCCTGTTCTACGTGTTGCGGCGGAAGGGTTCGCCGCCGCCCACCTACACCGAGGCGCCGGAGGCGCGATGACTCCGCGGGAAAAGCCGGAGACCACCGTGGACCTGCCGGCGGGATGGTTCCGCGTGGCCATCGTGGGCGCCGCGACTCTGAAAGGGAAGGAACTCAAGGACGTGCTGGCGGAGCGCAACTTCCCCGCCGCCGACACCCGGCTGCTGGACGACGACGAATCGCTGGGACAACTGGACGCGGTGGGCGACGAGGTCACGTTCATCCAGAGCGTGATGCCGGAACATTTCGGCAAGGTGGACTTCGCCTTCTTCGCCTCGGACAGCGAGTTCACGCGGCGGAATTGGAAGCTGGCGAAGGGCGCAGGCGCCGCGATCGTGGACCTGTCATACGCGCTGGAGGACGAAGCGGGCAGCGTGGTGCGCGCGCCCTGGATCGAGCGCGAGCTGGGGACCCAGCCGCAGCCGGAGCTGGAGTCGGCCACCACCGTCATCGCCCATCCGGCCGCGATGGTCCTGGGGTTGCTCCTGCTGCGGGTGCAGAAGGCGGGGCCGATCCGCGTGGCGGCGGCTACGGTCTTCGAGCCGGCCTCGGAGCACGGGCGCCGCGGCATGGATGAGCTGCACGAGCAGACCGTCAACCTGCTCAGCTTCCAGCAACTGCCCAAGAGCGTCTTCGATTCGCAGGTGGCGTTCAACATCATCTCGCGCTACGGGGAGAAGTCGGAGCCGACGGTGGAAGCGGTGGAGCAGCGGGTGATCGCGCACTACCAGCGGATCGTCGGTGGGCGGGCTCCGGTGCCTTCGCTGATGCTGCTGCAGGCGCCCATCTTCCACGCGCACGGATTCTCGGTTTACATTGAGCTGGAAAAACGGGTGCCGCTGGCGGACTTCACCCAGGCGGTGAGCGGCGAGCACGTGGTGGTGGCGCGCCTGGCGGAGGACGCGCCCAGCAACGTGAACGCCGCCGGACAGGACGATATCCTGCTCACCCTGCGGCGGGATGTGCAGCACGAGAACGGGTTCTGGATCTGGGCCACGGCCGACAATCTGCGGCTGGCCGCCCAGACGGCGGTGGATTGCGCGGCATCGCTGGCAGCTTCGCGGCCGCAGGGAAAGGTGCAGTGAAGTTGAGGCGTCTAGCGGGCGTGAGCAAGGCGACCAGAGGGAGCCGAAGCGGGAGCCCGCTGCCGAAATCCCGAGCGCAGCGAGGGACCTCCACAAACTGCGGTCGACTAGGCCTGGCGTTAGTCAGCGTAGCTGTGTTCGCGCTTACCCTGACTGGCTGCGGCTACAAGACCGCGGGCAAGGCGACGCGCCTGCCCCAGGACCTTCACACCATCGCCGTCCCCGGATTCGCGAACCAGACCCAGACCTATCGCATCGAGCAGGTGCTCACCGGGGCGGTGGTGCGGGAATTCGCGGCGCGAACCAATTACCGGGTGCTGAACCGGGAGGGCGGAGACGCCGATGCCGTGCTGCACGGCACCGTGGTCGGGGCCGAGCTCGCGCCTCTGACCTACGATTCACGCACCGGCCGGGCGTCCTCGGGCCTGGTGACCGTCACCATGCGCGTGTCGCTGGTGGACCGCCAGGGCAAAGTGCTGTTCGAGAACCAGAACTACCAGTTCCGCGAGCAGTACCAGATCTCGCGCGAGATCACCTCGTTCTTCGAGGAAGATTCTCCGGCGGTGGACCGCATGTCGCGTGACTTCGCGCGCACTCTGGTGTCGAACATCGTGGAGGCCTACTAGTGGCGTCGCGCGGCTTCGCTCCCAGCGATCGGTTTGTCTCCGAAGTCAAGGAGCGCAAGCTGCGCCCGGCGTATGTCTTCGTCGGAGACGAGGCTTTCTTCCGCGACCGCTGCCGGCGGGCGCTGATCGAGCACATGGTGCCGGCCGACCTGCGCGAGCTCAGCCTCTACGAATTCGACCTCGCCGACACCACCGTCCACGAGATCCTGGACCGGGCACGCACGCCGTCGCTGATGGCGCCCTTCCAGGTGTTCTTCGTGCGCGGGGTCAAGAACCTCTACGGCCGCGGCTCGCACGACGAAGAGTTCTCCGCCATCGAAGCCTACGTGAAGGACCCGAATCCGAATGCGGTGCTGATCTTCATCGCCGACCACATCAGCATTCCCGCCGATGTGCGGCGCATGGAACTGACCGACAAGGACCGCTACGAGCGCATCCGCGACACCCTGGGCGAGTACTGCGGGATGGTCGAATTGGCGCGGGTAGATGAGAGCGAAGGAATGCGCTGGATCGTGGACGCCGCCTCCGCGCGCGGCATCAAGGTGGACGCCGATGCCGCCCGCGAACTGGTGGACTCGCTGGGCGCCGACATGATGCTGGTCTCGAATGAGCTCGAGAAACTTGTCCTCTACGTGGGGGAGAAGAAGCGGATTACGCTGGCCGACGTGGAAACCATGGTCCTGGCGGCCAAGCAGCGCTCGCTCTACGAGCTGACCGACGCCATCTCCGCCCGCGACCGCACGCGAGCCCTGGCGGTGCTCGACGCGTTGTTGCATTCCAGCGAAGGCGAGGAGGCCGCCATCGGGCACCTTTACATGCTGGCCAAGACCTTCCGTCAGATGCTGGTGATCCTGGAAAAGAACGTGCGCGACTCGCGCGCCATCTGGCAGGCGCTGTGGCAGGGGTTCCGCGTGCCGCCCTTCGCCGCCGAGGACATCATCCGTCAGGCGCGCCGCTACAAGTCACGCCGCGACATCACCCGCGCCCTGCGCCTGATCGCCAGAGCCGACCTGGCATTGCGCTCGAATCCGCCGAGCAAGCGCTTTGTGCTGGAGCAGTTGGTGCTGGAACTGGCGTCAGAGCCGAAAGTGCTGCCGCCGGCGTGGGAGCAGACGGAGCTGCCCGTGTAGGAGGTAGGGGTAGGTGGTAGGAGGTAGGAGTCGTGCCCGAGAGCGTTTCCAACCTGGTTGCATGGCAAAAGGCCATGGATTTGGCGCACAGCATCCACCGGGTCACCCTGCATTTTCCTGATCACGAGGAGCGCGGGATGACTACCCAGTTGCGCCGGGCATCAGTGTCAGTACCCAGCAATATTGCTGAGGGACGTGGGCGTGGATCAAAACGTGATTTCTGCCACTTCCTAACACAGGCGAGAGGTTCTCTATACGAGGTTGAAACTCAGGTCCGCCTCGCGGCCGATTTCAAGTACATCGAACAGGCTCAGGCCAAGCACATTTTGGAGGATTGCGATGAAGTCGCTAGGTTGGTCAATGGGTTGATCAATTCCTTGCGCTGATCCGGGCTCCTACTTCTACCAGCTACCACCTACCCCCTGACGTGGATCTTCGGTCATATCTCGATCGGATCGGATACTCGGGCCCAACCGTGCCGACCCTCGAGGTCCTGCGCGCCATCCACCGCCAGCACTTGCTGACCATCCCCTTCGAGAACCTCGATATCCCCCTGAAGCGCGAGGTCCGGCTGGAGCTGCCGCGCATTTACACCAAGATGGTGCGGCGGCATCGCGGCGGCTTCTGTTACGAGCACAACGGGCTCTTTGCCTGGGCTTTGCGCGAGATCGGGTTCGACTTGGACATGCTGTCGGGGCGGGTGGCCCGCGGCGACGGCGGCTACGGTCCGGAGTTCGACCACATGCTGCTGCTGGTGCGGCTGGACGGCGTGCGCTGGCTCGCCGACGTCGGCTTCGGAGACTCGTTCCTGGAGCCGCTGCGGTTAGACACCACGGAGCCGCAGTTCGACCGCGGGCTCGAGTACCAGATCGTCCGCGAAAAGGAAGATTACCTGCTGTTGCGCCGCGAAGACGGCCGCCTGGAGCACAAGTTCCTATTCAACCTGGTCCCGCACAAGTTCGGCGACTACGCCGAGATGTGCGTCTATCACCAGACCTCGCCACACTCGACGTTCACGTACCGGCGGGTATGTTCCAAGGCGACGACCAGCGGGCGCATCACCCTGACCGGCACCGCGCTGGTGGTCACCGAGGAGGGGAAGCGGACGGAAACCGAGATCACTTCCGACGAGCAGTTCGAGCGCTTCCTGCGGGTGCACTTCGGCATCGCCATCAAAGGCTTTCCGCCACTGGACATCAAGAAGCACCCACCACAGAGACACAGAGGCACGGAGAAGAAATAAGACTCAGTGGTGAATAAATGCGAAACGGCGGCCTCTCCCTGCCGTTCCATTGCTGAATGCTGATGGCTGAGCGCTGATGGCTACTTCAACGCGGCCAGGCGGGCGCTGAGGCGCGATTTGTAGCGCGCCGCGGTGTTCTGGTGGATGACGCCTTTCTGGATGGCCTTATCGATGGCGGACACGGTGCTGCGGAAGGTCTCGCCGGCCTTGGCCTTGTCGCCGGCGGCCAGGCTCTCGCGCAGGCGGCGCAACTCGGTGCGCAGCCGCGACTTGCTGGTGCGATTGCGCGCGCTCCGTTTTTCCGTCTGCCGGGCGCGCTTCAGCGCCGAAAAATGGTTTGCCATGCTGCTGAATGTCCTCTGAAATAGATTTTCCGGGGTACCCGAATCTAGTATTGTAGCGGACGCCTTCGAACGCGGTCAAACCGCAGCTCGCGCGGCCCCGCGGCGAGAGACGCATGGATCCCGGCGATCGCCTCAAGGTCCTGATCAATTCCAGCACCCCCATCGTGGCCGTGGAGACGGTGGAGGAAGCGCGGGTGCTGGCGCTGGTGCGCCAGACCTGCGCCGAGCTGAGCCTGCCCCTGTTCGAGTGGAGCATCGCCGACGGGCTGATGCGCAGCGCGGTCGCACCCTCGCGATCGAGCGCCACCGGGATGCGCCGCGACCAGTTGCAGGCCGCCGTCAACCAGGCGGTCAATCTCGGCGTGATGGAGAGCTCCGCCCAAGGCGCGGGCCAGACCATCATGAATACCCGCGAGCCGGCGGCCGCCCTGGCCCACATCGAGACCCTCACCCTCGACGCGGTCTTCGTCCTCAAAGACTTCCATCGGCATCTCGAGGATGCAGTAGTCATCCGCCGCCTGCGCGATGTGGTGCAGTACTTCGCGGCCTCGCGCCGGGCCCTGGTGCTGACCGGGCCGGCCATCAAGATGCCCCCGGAACTGGAGAAGGAAGTCGAGTTCCTCGACTTTCCGTTGCCCGACCGCACGCGGCTGCACGACATCGTCGAGGAGACGTTCGCGCGGGTCGCGAAGTCCCACACTCTTAAGAGAAACGCCGACGGAGCGGTGGTGGAGCAGATGGCGGCGAACCTCTGCGGCCTGACCGAGGAAGAAGCCGAGCGCGCGGTGGCGCAGGCGCTGGTCACACGCTACGCCCTCTGCCCGGAGATCGTTACCGACGTGCTTGAGGCCAAGAAGGACATCCTGCGGCGCACCGGCATGCTGGAGTTCGTGGATGCCACGGTCAACCTGAGCGCCATTGGCGGGCTGGAGAACCTGAAGCGCTGGCTGGGCAAGCGGCGCGGCGCCTTCGACGACGCCGCCCGGCAGTTCGGGCTGGAGCCGCCGCGCGGCGTCATCATCATGGGGGTGCAGGGCTGCGGCAAGAGCATGTGCGCCCGCGCCATCGCCGGCGACTGGAAGCTCCCGCTCACCAAGTTCGACACCTCGGCCATTTACGACAAGTACATCGGCGAGACCGAGAAGCGCATCCAGAAGCTGTTCCGGGTGGCGGAGCAACTGGCGCCGGTGGTGCTGTGGATCGACGAACTGGAGAAGGTCTTTGCCGGCAGCGGCCCCGATTCCGCATCGGTGGACGCCGGGGTGTCGTCGCGCCTGCTGGGCTCGTTCCTATCCTGGATGCAGGACCGTAAGTCGCCGGTCTTCGTGGCTGCCACTTGCAACAACGTCACCGTGCTGCCGCCGGAGCTGATGCGCAAAGGCCGCTTCGACGAGATCTTCTTCGTCGATCTGCCGAACACGGCCGAGCGCAAGGCCATCTTCTCCCTGCACCTGGCCAAGCGGAAGCGGAACCCGCAGGATTTCGATCTGGACCGCCTCGCGGCCGCTGCCCGGGGCTATTCCGGGGCCGAGATCGAGGCGACGGTGCAATCGGCGATGTATGCCGCTTACGCAGCCAAGAAGCCGATGTCCACGGAAACGGTTTTGGAAGAGATCAAGGCCACGGTGCCACTCTCCGCCACCCGCGCTGAAGATGTCGAGCAACTTCGGGATTGGGCCAGCAAGCGAGCGGTGCCGGCATCACTGGCGGACGCGGCGGGGACTTCGGCGCCAGGGCGCTAGGGGAGGGTGGTTTCGCCGGCAGCCTGTGGTTCATCCTCGGGCGCGTCTTGCAAGTCCGGATGAGTTTCCTCCAGGGGCGCGATGAGATCGTCCAACGACTTTAGCGGCGTCTTTTCCTGCTTGCGCTGCAGCCGGCGTGCAGCTTTATCACGCTGCTTTTCCTGCCGCGCGCGCTCCTTCTGACGCTTTGTGAAAGTATTTCCTGCCATGGTCACCTCTATCCGGCCGGCGGCGGCGCCACTCCCGCGGCGCCTGCCGACTCATTCACTCTGTCAGTCTCCGCTCAAGAGCGGGCCTACGCCATCTCGGCGTGCAACTGCAGGACCTCCCCGGGCAGCCGGGCCATCCGCGTACGAGGGGCTGAGGCGATGCCGGCAGCCGGGGCCGCGGCATAGCTCTTCTTGCCAGAGAATTCGGTATCGGCATCCTTGAGCTCCATGCGAATACCCAGTGTACGCTCCAAGTCCTTCAGTTCGCTCCATTCATCCTGCAGGTACAGAGTGGAAGCGACGCCGTGCTCGCCGGCGCGGCCGGTGCGCCCTACCCGGTGGATGAAGTCCTCCGCGATCTGCGGCAGGTCGTAGTTGATGACGTGCGCGATGTCCTCCACGTGGATGCCGCGGGAGGCCAGGTCGGTCGCTACCAGCACCTGGAATCGGCCCTGCTGGAAGCCATATAGGGCTGCCGTGCGCTGCGATTGCGAGCGGTCGCCGTGGATCATGGCCGCCGAGAACCCTTCGCGCGCCAGCCGCTTGGCCAGCCGCTCGGTGCCGCGCTTGGTACGGGCAAAGACCAGGCAGCGCCCAGTCTCGCGGTTCAGCAATCTTTGCAGCACCTGTTGCTTGCTGTCCTTCGACACCTCGAAGGCCTGCACCCGCACATTCTCCGACGGTTTCAGCGTGGACCCGAAGGCCAGCCGCACCGGCTTGCGCGTGTAATCGTTGACCAGGTGGGCGACCGACGCTTCCAGGGTCGCCGAGAAGCACATGGTCTGGCGGTCTTTGGGGAGCACCCGGGCGATCCGTCGGAGCGAGGGCAGGAAGCCCATGTCCAGCATCCGGTCGGCTTCGTCCAGGATGAGCACGCGCAGACTGCGGAAGTCGATCAAGCGGCGTTCCAGGAAGTCTTCCAGGCGGCCGGGCGTGGCCACCACCAGGCGGGCGCCGCCGCGGAGCGCGCTGAGTTGCGCGCCCTCCGACAGCCCACCGACGACCAGCGCTGCCGGGGAGAGCTTCTTGCCCCGCAAGGCGTCGTACTGCTCGGCCACCTGCATGGCCAGTTCGCGGGTAGGCACCAGGACCAGCGCCGCGATCCCCTGAGGGGGGTTGTTGAGAAAGTCTTCCATGATCGGGATCAGGAAGGCCAAAGTCTTGCCAGTGCCGGTCTGGGCGGTCGCCAGCACATCCTTGCCCTGAAGGGCTTGGGGGATGGCGGCGGCCTGCACCGGGGTAGGCACCGTGAAGCGGGCTGCCGAGAGTCGCTCCTGGATATAGGGCGAGAGGGGCAGCTCCGAAAAGTTTCGCATTACCACTACTTTCTGTCTGGCGCGC
>Ga0335070_10001348_pt1 | contig 28281 bp, 27 predicted proteins | sample Lox_Sample_13_FD_206722 | JGI IMG/M metagenome (GOLD analysis project Ga0335070, IMG submission 206722) | Soil microbial communities from Loxahatchee National Wildlife Refuge, Florida, United States - Lox_Sample_1.3 | ecosystem: Environmental > Terrestrial > Soil > Wetlands | place: USA...
GGCCGCTTTCGATCTCATGCGCCGCCTGCAGCAGCAGATTTACCAAGGCCGGATGAATGTCGTCGCGCGCGACCAGCATGCCGGTTGGTGCAACAAGCGTCACCTCCACCGGGGGCACGTTGGACGGCAGGTTGACCGACCCCACGGGAAGCGTCACCGGCGTCAGAAACGAGAACTTCATGCGGTAGGCATCGGCCTGATCGAACGGCATCACCCGCGCCATCTTCTTCGACAGCAAGTTGACCATGCCGCGCGACGGTTGCGAGGAAACGAAGAAGGCGGCGTCGACCTCGCCGTCACGCAATGCCGCAAGCGCATCACCGGCGCCGATCTCGACGAGGCTCGCGGAGTCCTTGTCGATGTCGTTCGCCGCAAGGAGCTGGAGCGCCAGGATCCGGGTGCCGCTGCCCTCGGGGCCGATGGCAATACGGCGGTGCTTCAGTTCCGCGAGCCGGTTGGCGCGCAGGCCGCTGCGCACCAGCACCCACACGGGCTCGTAGAAGATCCCGGCGATGGCGACGAGATTGTCGGCCTTCACCTCGTTGGACAGGCCGCCCTGAACCAGTGCGACGTCGACCTTGTCCGGCTGTTCGAGCAGGAGGTGCAGATTGTCGACCGAGCCCTCGGTGTCGATGACGATGACGTCGTCGAGGCCCATCGGCTCGAGGACGGCTTCGTAGCGCTTTGCGATCGTGTTGTAATAACCGTCGGCGGCGCCGGCTGCGAGGCGGAGCACCTTGGGCGGCGGTGGTGCGATGAAGCGGATCGCGACCGCGAAGAGGGCCACGATGAGAAGGATGGCCGGTCCGTAGACTTTCAGGATATCGCGCATGTCCGCCGTTCCGATGATCCAGTCCGTTCTAACCCGACGAAGCTACAATAACCAAACCGACGCATGGACCCTATCTCGATTATCGCCCTCGGCCTCGGCAGCAGCTGGGCGAGCGTGCTCAACCTCTACGCCGCTGTCCTGACCCTGGGGATTCTCGAGGATGCCGGCTGGGTGCCGCTGCCTCCGCATCTCCAGGTCCTCGGCTCGCCGATCGTCCTGATCGCAGCCGCCGCCATGTATGTCGTGGAGTTCTTCGCCGACAAAATTCCGGCGGTGAGCACGGCATGGAATGCCGCCCACACGTTCATTCGCATCCCCGCCGCCGGCCTGCTGGCGGCGGCCTCGGTCGCGCCGATGTCGACCCCGGCTGGGCGTTCGCGGCAGCACTGGTCGGCGGGTCGGTCGCGGCCGGGACGCATTTCGCCAAGACCGGTTCGCGGTTCGCCGTCGGGCTCGTCCCGCTCACCGGCCTTGCCGCCTCGCTTGCCGAGGATTTCAGCGCGGTCGCGATCGTATGGGTGGCGCTGACGCACCCGATCGTTTTGCTGATCCTGTTGGCGCTGTTCGTCGGCGTGCTCGTCTGGCTGCTGCCGAAGCTCGTGCGCGGGCTGCGGCAGCTGCTGCAGGCGGTCGCTGGGTGGTTCGGCGGTCGATCGAACGCCGCGCCCTGACGCCGCCGTCAATCCCAGGAGATATCGCCGAGGTCGACGACGCGGTCTTTGGCCGAGAGTGCGGCGATGGCTTTCAGGTCGTCGCGGTCCAGCGTGAAATCGAAGATCTCGAAATTGGCCCGGAGATTGGCCTCGCTCGAGGACTTCGGAATGGCGGCGACACGGTCCTGCTGCACGAGCCAGCGGAGCGCCACCTGCGCCGCCGACTTGCCGTGCTTCGCGGCGATCCGCGCCAATGCCGGATTTTGCACCAGTCGTCCGCGGCCGAGCGGGCAATAGGCGACGACGGCAAGTTTGTGGGCGCGCGCATAGTCGAGGACGGCGGACTGATCGAGGCGCACGTGGTACTCGACCTGGTTGCATACGATCGGGGCCTTGTGCCGCTCGATCGCCTCGCGCATGAGCTTGACGGTGAAGTTGCTGACGCCGATCGCACGGGTCTTGCCGGCCGCGAGCAGCTTCTCCATGGCCGCCAGCGTCTCGCCCATCGGCACGGCTTCGTTCGGCCAGTGGATGAGCAGGAGATCGACGTAGTCGCTGCGCAATTTGCGCAACGAGGCCTCGACCGTCGGCCCGACATCCTTCGCGCGGAGATGATTGGTCCAGATCTTCGTGGTCACGAAGACCGAGCCGCGGCCGATGCCGGACGCCGCCAGCGCGCGGCCGATTTCGGCTTCGTAGCCGATGTCGAGCGCCGTCCTGACGGCGCGCTCGCAACTGCCGCCGCTCATCTGCCAGGTGCCAAGCCCCAGCGCCGGCATCTTTTGCCCCTGCAGATCGATATGAAGCATGGTGGCCCTCCGCGCGAACTCCCGATATCGTCAATGAGTTTCGGGACGGAGTCCAGGTGGCCAGAATCAAGCCTCCCTTGCGGCGTCATTTCATCCGCTCGGCGGTTGTCGCGGGCATGACCGTGACCGTCGCGGTCATCGTCGGTGTCGCGGGTTACCGCTTCCTCAATCACGAGGCGTGGCTCGACGCGCTCGTGGACGCCACGATGATCCTCGGCGGCATGGGGCCGGTGTCGCCGTTGACCACGACCTCGGCCAAGCTCTTCGCGTCGTTCTACGCGCTGTTCAGCGGCCTCGTCTTCATCGGAACGGCGGCCATTCTCGTCGCTCCCTGGGCGCACTGGCTGCTGCACCGGCTGGATGCCGACGCGGACGAGAAGGGAAAGTGACCGTGTCGAACGTCCTGCCGGAATCCGCTAGGTTGATACGACAACGGACAAATGCGAGAGGAAACGCGAATGCCCGCCCATGACATCTCCGGACTTCACAGCGCGTCAGTCGCCCTGGCTTCGGTCGTGCCGTTCTTCACGGCCATGGTCGGCCGCGGGCCGGCACAATCGGACGACGAAGCAGCCGTCATCGCCGACCTCGTCCTGGCCAATCGGATCCTTTTCGACCAGGGCGTGGTCGACGGTTTCGGCCATGTCAGCGTGCGCAATCCCCGAAATCCCAGCCGCTATTTCCTGTCACGAAGCCTGGCACCCGGCCTGGTTACGGCCGACGACATCCTGGAATTCAATCTCGACAGCGAACCGGTCGACGCCCGCGGCCAGACCATGTACACGGAGCGCTTCATCCATGGCGAGGTCTATAAGGCCCGTCCCGAAGTGAAGGCGGTCGTGCACAGCCATTCGCCGTCGGTGATTCCGTTCGGCGTGTCCGTCGTGCCGTTGCGGCCGATCTACCACATGAGCTCGTTCATCGGTGCCGGCGCGCCGGTCTTCGAGATCCGCAAGGTGTCCGGCATGACCGATATGCTGGTCCGGACCGGCGAGCAGGGTCGCGCCCTGGCCCAGACGCTGGGGGCGAACGCGGTGGCGCTGATGCGCGGCCACGGGTCGGTTGCGGTCGGCGAATCCATCCCGCAGGTCGTCTATCGCGGCATCTACACGGAGTTGAACGCGCGGCTTCAGGCCGAGGCCTTGCGGCTCGGCCCGGTCACCTATCTCGAGCCGGAGGAGTGCGTGAAGGCGACCGCGACCAACAACGCATCGCTCGGTCGCGCCTGGGAGCTGTGGAAGCGCCGCGTCACCGCCTGATCAGCGCGGCTTTTGGAACTTCAGGACGAACTCGTCGACCGGCACGGGCGAGCGGAAGACGATCGCGGTCCGCGGGTCTTCGGCATGCCGCAGGAATCCGCCTTCGGCCACGAAGCGGAATCCGGCCGTTTCGAGCTCGCGCCGCACGACGCTTTCCTCGATGCGATGAAAGGTCTTGGCGACGCTCGTGCCGTCGCCGGTGCGCGCGGAATGGTCGGCGACGACGAGAATTCCGCCCGGCTTCAGCGCGTCGAACAGCCGCCGGTCCATCTTGGCGCGGTCGACGTCCATGTACGCCGTGTCGTGATAGAAAAAGAAGAACGTGATCAGGTCGAGGCTGCCGACATCGGGCGGCAAGGGATCGTCGAACGGCCGCTCGATGCGCATGACATTGCGCATCGGCAGCGTCTTAAGCCGGGCATTGAATGCATCCTTCGCGCGCTGGCCGGCGTCGGCCGAATCCTGCGCATAGACGGTGCCGCTCGGCCCGACCGCGCGCGCCATCAGCTCGGTGCTGTAGCCGCCGCCGGCGCCCATATCGAGCACTTTTTGTCCAGGCCGCGCGCCCGTGAACTCCAGCAGCGTCACAGGATTGCGGCGCTGATCGGTCTGGCGGTCGGCGTCGCTGCGGTCCGGCGAGGCGACGATGGCAGCGTAATGGTCCGTCGGCAGCGGCGGTTCGTCACTGGCGCATGCCGCGATCAGCAGCAGTGCGACAACTGGCAGGAACATGCGCGGTGTCATGGTTCGATCCGGATGTTGTTGGCACGGGCGACGTCCGTCCATTGCGCGAGCTCCTTCTCGATCCGCCGTCTGAAGTCGGCGGAGGTCGTGCCTTCCGGGGTCACCTCCAGCGCGGCCATGCGCTCGCGCACGTCCGGCAGCTTGACGATGCGGATCACCTCGTCTTCGAGCTTCTTGGCGATCGCGGGTGGCACGCCGGCCGGCGCGAACAGCCCGCTCCAGAATTCGACGTCCATCTCCGGCAGGCCGGCTTCGCCCATCGTCGGCACGTCGGGGAACGACGCGATGCGGCGGTGCGAGGCCGCCGCGATCGGCTTCACCTGATGATTCTTGAGCGCTCCCGAGACCGGCCCCGTATCGACGATCGACATCAGGATCTCGCCGGCCATCAAGGCGGTGACCGCTTCGGTGCTGCTCTTGTACTGGACGTATTCCAGCGGCGCACCAGTCCGCATCTTGAACAGCGCGTCGACGAGCTGGAAACCGGCGCCGGAGCCGCCGATGTTCGCTTTGCCGGGATTCGCCTTGGCATAGGCGACCAGCTCGGCGACCGTCTTCACCGGCGTCGCCGGATGCACGACCAACATCAAGGGAAACGAGGCGATCATCGAGATCGGGACGAAATCCTTGAGCGGTGCGTAGGGCAGCCTCGTGTACACCGCCGGATTGACGGTCATCGCGCCGATCGGCGCCACCATCAGCGTGTAGCCGTCGGCCGGCGCGCGGGCGACATAGTCGGCCGCGATGATCGCGCTGGCGCCCGGCTTGTTCTCGACCACGACAGGCTGGCCGAGGCTCTCGGACAGCTTCTGGCCGACCAGCCGCGCCAGGATGTCGTTGCCGGCACCGGCGGGAAAGCCGACGATGACGTGAACCGGCTTCGTCGGATAAGCGCCGGTTTGCGCGCTGGCGGCCGGCGCCCAGAGCACGGCCGTTGCCAGCAAGCCGACCGCGGCAACACGGGTGATCATCATGTCGGTTCCTCGTCAGCCCGGCTCAACGCTCGAGCTTGATGTTCGCCTTGTGGGCGATCTCGGTCCATTGCGGGATCTCTTTTTCGATGAGCTTGCGGAACTCCGCGGACGTGTTGCCGACCGGCTCGGCGGAGAGGCCGCGGATGCGCTCGTGGACGTCTGGCATCTTGATGACGCGGATGACCGCGTCCTGGAGCTTCTTCACGACCGGCGCCGGTGTGGCGGCGGGCAGGAACAGGCCGCTGAACAATGCAACTTCGACACCGGGGACACCCGCCTCGGCCATGGTCGGCACATCCGGGATCTCGCCGCTGCGCTTCGCCGACGTGACGGCGAGGGCGCGCACCTGGCCCGACTTGATCGGGCCGGCGACCGCCGGTGAATCGCCGATCGTGAACAGGACTTCGCCCGACAGCACCGCGGTCATCGACTCTGTGGTGCTTTTGTAGGCGACAAAATCGGCCTCCAGGCCGGTGCGCATCTTGAAGAGTTCGGTCGGGATCTGGAACGCCGGCGACGCGCCGCTGTAGTGCCGCTTGTCCGGGTGGGCCTTGGCGTACGCGACGAGGTCCTTGACCGAATTGATCGGCATGCCGGGGCTGACCACCAGGAACAGCGGAAACTGGCCGACCATCGTCACCGGGACGAAATCGCGCAGCGGGTCGTAGGGAAGCTTGTCGTAGACGGCGGGGTTGACGACGATGGCGCCGCTCGCGCCGACGAGGACGGTGTAGCCGTCGGCCGGTGCGCGCGCCACGTATTCCGTCGCGATGATCGCCGCCGCACCCGGCTTGTTCTCGATCACCACCGGCTGCCCGAGGCTCTCGGACAGTTTCGGGCCGATGATGCGCGCCAGGATGTCGTTGCCGCCGCCGGCGGCGAAACCGACGACGATGTGGATCGGCTTGCTCGGGTAAGTCTGCGCGGCGGCGGTCGCGGCCACGGTTGCGGCGGCCAGAGCCGCGAAGGCGACGCACCACGTGCGTGCAAGGCGTCGATCGTTCATTGGTATCCTCTCCGTGCCCATTCGCCGGTTGGCCCGGAGATGGGGTGCTGATAATGCCGCGATAGCCCGCGCAGTCGCTCGCCGTCAGGGCTGCAGCTTGATATTGGCGGCCTTGGCGACGGCGGTCCAGCGCGCGATGTCGGCGGCGATCACCTTGGCGAACTCCTCAGACGTGCTGCCGACCGGGTCGAGCTCGAGGCTGCGGAGCTTGGCGCCGATCTCGGGCAGCCGCACGATCCGGGCGACCTCGCGCTCGATCTTCTTGATGATCGTGCGCGGCGTGGCGGCCGGCGCCAGAAAACCCGTCCAGCTGAGCACTTCCATGTTCGCGATTCCGGCTTCCGCCATCGTCGGAATGTCGGGGAATGCGGCCATGCGCTTCGACGCGGTCACCGCGAGGCCGCGGACTTCGCGGTTCTTGAGCTGGGTCGATGCCGGACCCGCATCGATGACGGTCATCAGCACCTCACCCGACATGACCGCCGCGACGGCGTCGTTGCTGCCCTTGTAGGCCACGTACTCGGCCGGGGCTCCGGTCTGCATCTTGAACAATTCCATCGTCAGCTGGAACGTCGTGGCGGGTGCCGCGTAGTTGGCCTTGGCCGGGTTGGCTTTGGCGTAGGCGACGAGTTCCTTGACGGAGTGGACCGGGAGCGTCGGCTTGACCAAAAGTATGAGCGGGAACGAGACGATCATCGACACCGGCGCGAATTGCTGCGGCGTGTAGGGCAGCTTCTCGTAGACCGCCGGATTGATCGCCACGGTCGCCATCGGGCCGGTGAGGAGGGTGTGGCCGTCGGGCGCCGAACGGGCCACGTAATCGGCGGCTATGATGCCGCCGGCGCCGGTCCGGTTCTCGACCAGTACCGGCTGGCCGAGGCTCTCCGACAGCTTCTGACCGACGATGCGGGCGACGATGTCGTTGCCGCCGCCGGCGCTGAAACCCACCACGATATGGATCGGCTTGCTCGGAAAAGTGCTCGCCGGGTCGGCGACGGGGTCAGCCCAAACGGCACGCCCCGTCATGCAGGTCAGGGCGACCAGGGCGGCGCACGCCGCGACGTGGCGGATGATCGAATGATGCGTTCTCATGCTCCCCCAGGCGCCCGGTGCTTGGCGGCGATTTCCAGCCCCTTCACCAGACGGTAAACGGTTTTACACGCTGGCACCGGAATTCCCAACCGTTCGCCTTCGCGGACGATGTACCCCGTCAATTCGTCGATTTCCGTTGGCGCGCCGCGGGCGATGTCGAGGGCCATCGAGCCTGCGTGTTTCGAAAGCGGCGCCTGGCCGGCGCGCACCTTCTTCACGTACGCCATAGGATCGAAGGCGAAACTGCCGCCGAGAGCCCGGATCACGCGCTCGCCTTCCGCGGCCATGTCGTCGATCAGGGCGCAGACCTCGGAAGATTCGTAGCGTGCGGCGTTCACGCCGAGCAGCAGGGCCCCGATCGGGTTCATCACGCTGTTGAACAGGAACTTGGCCCAGACCGCACCCATTGGGTCGGGAATGATCTCCAGTTCCATTCCGGCCTGGCGGCAAACGTCACCGAACCAGCGCAGATCGTCGACGCCGCCTTTGAGCGGCCCGAGCCAAGTCTTGCTGTGCAGGAGATGCTCGACGCATCCCGGCGCCACGTAGCGGCCGGCATCCATGGTAACCCCGCGGGCGACGACGCAACCCGGCACGGCGAGGAGCACGTCGCTGCTGCCCATGCCGTTCTGCAACGTCACCAGGAGCGGCCGCTGGACCAGCACCGGGGCGAGTTGGGCCGCCGCCTGTGCCGTCACTTTGGACTTGGTCAGAAATACAACGGCGTCGAACCGCTGCCGGTCGAGCGCCGCGGCGTCGTGGACTGCCGCCAAACGCGTCACCTGTTCGGTACCGCGGCTCAGCACGCGCAGGCCGCGTTCCTGGATGGCGCGGACGTGCTCGACATTTGTGTCGTAGGCCACCACTGTCGCGGCGCGTGAGAGCGCCGCGGCAAAGAGCCCGCCGATGGCGCCGCAGCCGACGACGAGAATCCGATGCGGTTTGGCCTCAGTCATTCCCGGCAGTTTTCGGCTGGCCGGGCGCCATTGTCTACCGGCGAATGGAGCGGGCCCTCTTTTCGCCGAGGACCCAGCTCACCGACGCGAGAAGCTCGTCCGGCCGAAACGGCTTGCGCAGTGTGCCGGCGGCGCCGAACCGCTTGGCGATCTCGAGGAAGTCCATTCGGCCGTATTCGTAGGCCGACATGGCGATAATCGCGGCCGCCGGATCCATGCGGCAGATTTCGCGGATCGTCTCGAGCCCGTCCTTCTCCGGCATCACAATGTCGGTCAGGACGAGATCGGGACGGCGTGACGCGTAGAGCGAAAGCCCGGGAATACCGTTCTCCGCCTCGATCACCGCATATCCCGCAGTCTCCAGGATGGTGCGAATGGACTGCCGGATGTCTGCTTCGTCTTCAATGACAAGGACTGTGGTCGTCACTGGTTTGATTTGCGCCGTCTTGAGCGGTGCACAAAGTAGCCAAATAATGGCAAATGTAAACGTGTTTTCCCACCGATCTAAAGTCTTGAATCGGCGCTATGCGCCGCCCGGAAGGCCGGGCGAAGGGCCGGCAATACTCAGACGCAGTACACGTCCAGCATGCCCGGGATGTAGTCGTTCTGAAGGACGACCTTCTTCCGCGCGATCAGCCACGATCCGCTCTGGCGGACGAGCGTGTGCTCGCTATGGCCGAAAAAAGGATGGGTCTCGCGCGAGCGGGTGAAGAACACCTGCGTCACCCAGGATGAGCGCAGCCGCAGGCGGTCAGGCGCCGCCGGATCGAGCAGGCGGACATTGCCGAGGAGGTGGGTCGTCCGCGGCAGCGGCAGCGAGGCGGGGGAGCGGCCGGACCGGATACGGATGATGCGATCTTCGAGGCCGGCACGGCTCGCGTAGTAGATGTGCGAGAGTTCCGCGCGCGGATTTTCCGTCAACGTCTCGTCATGCCGCCATGTCGGGATCCAATATTCGCAATCCGCGGTGAAGAGGGCAAGCCAGTCGTCCCAGCGCTGCTCATCGAGGCAGATCGCCTCGCGCTCGAGAGCGTCCTTGCCGATCGCTAGGCCTTCGGGCTCTGCCGTCACGGATAGGCCTTCCGTCCATCGCGGCCGGCCTCCATGAGGCGGAGCCACTCGCGATAGGGGCCGTGGAGCAGGGCTTCGGTCTGTGTCTTATAGGTGCCGATCTCGCTCGTCGCCGGTTTGAGGCCGAGCTCGCGCGCGACGTCATTGGCGCCCGTCACCGCCGTCGCGGCACCCCGCGAGTAGCCCTGCAGGTATGAGAGGCCGCGCGCCTGGAAGCCGCGCTGGCAGTCCTCGTAGACGGTCGTGTCGTCGGGCGTGGCGAGCCCGCCGGGATTGAAGAAATCCTCGAACTGCCGCAGGCGCCGGTTGCGCAGCTCGGGGGCTTCGCCGATCGGCGCCAGGCAATAGCTGCGCATCTCGGTGCGGTCGACGGCGACAGGACGGAAGGTCCGCAGCATCAGCGTGATCGCGTCGGGGATCTGCAGGTTGGGGAAGATCGTGACGATCCGGCCGCGGAGCATCCAGTCGGCGCGCAGCTCGCCGACCCGTTTGCGGATCTCCTCCATCGCCGGATAGATCGGCCGCTTCTCCGGCTCGACATTGTTCGCCCAGAACACGGCGTGCCCGTACGGGAAGGTGAACATGCCGGCCGACTGGGTCGGGCGCTTCGCCCAGTCGAACTGGCGGGCCTCGATATTTCCGGCTCCGGCGCGGCGCCGCGCCTGTACGTCCATGAAGCTGATATGCGTCGAGGTCAGGTGATAGGCGTCCATCCCGTTGTCGAGCTGCAGCTTCCAATTGCCGTTGTAGGTATAGATCGAGCGGCCGGGGATGAACTCCATCCCCTGCGGTCCCTGATCCATCGCGAGATCGATGAAGAAGCGCGCGTCGCCGAGGAAATCCTTGAGCGCGGGCACGTCGGGCGACAGGCTGCCGAAGATCAGGCCGTTGTAGCTGTCGATGCGCGCCAACGGCAGCAGGTCGTGGCCGTCGGCGTCGAAACCGGCGGGGTAGGAACCGGCGGCGCGGTCCTTGATGTCGACGTTCTTGCCCGCGGAATCGTAGACCCAGCCGTGATAAGGGCAAGTGTGGTGCTTCGCGCTCCCTTGCTCGGCACGGCAGACGATCGCCCCTTTGTGGCGACAGACGTTCAGGAATCCGCCGAGCCGACCTTGCGCATTGCGCGTCACCAGCACCGGCGCGCGACCGATGTGGCCGGTGATGAAGTCGTGCGGCTTGGGAAGCTGGGATTCGAGGCCGAGAAAGTTCCAGGTGCGCTCGAAGATGTATGTCATCTCGAGTTCGAAAATCTCGGGATCAGCGTAGACGTCGCGGTGGACGCGGAACACGCCGTCCTGTGGCCGGTCGTCGACGTACAGCGGCGCGTCGTTATGCCGGGAAGGCGGAAAGCGGACGTTGGTCATCGGACGTGCTCGCGTGTGGATTGGTCGAGCTTCGGTCGCGCCGCCAGCGGAGTCAATCGCGGCGCCTGCCGGATGGTCGGTCAACGCGTTCGTTAACCGAGCAGATTTGGCGTTTGCGGTTGCGCGCGAAGAACTTTTTTCATACAATGATACCGCAGGAGGTCACGTGACCGCACCGGATGATTTCGAGCGCGCCGCAGCTTACCTCGTCAAGGAACATGGCGAGGCTGCGTCGGCGCGCGCCACGTGGCTGGCCGAAATGTACCGCGCGAAGGGTAATGTCGAGGGCTACCAGAGCTGGTCGCGCGTCGCCTCCAAAGTCCTCGATCTGCTGGCCGAAAGCACTGGCGAGCACGCCTCAACAGAAAAATCTATCACGGCGAAGATACTCGATCTGCTCGCGGAAGAGGCCGCCACTCGAGCGCATCCCGGAAAGCACACCGCTTCGAAGACCCGGCGGCGCAAATCCTGACATCAAGCCCTTGCGGGGACGGTCAGGCTCAAGCTGCTCATTCAGCGGCCAGCTTGCTCCTACCGGAAACTTGCTCGTGGACGCCTCCCGGCAGTCGCTCTAACTTCTAGATATAGCGAGGCAACAGGAGCCCTCAGCATGAGCGAGAGCGTGCGATTCATCGATCAGACCGGCAAGGCGCCCGACAGAATCGACCTGTGGCCGGCGGTGGTCATTCCGAAGGAAGCCATCGATGCAGAGGTGGAGCGGCTGGCCAATCTGCCGAAGCCGGCCAACGGCCGCCGGCGGTCGATCATCGCGCACCCGTCGAACAAGCTGTCGACCGGCCTCGCACCCGGAATCGGCGTCGCCTTGGATGTGCTGCTGCCGGGCGAGCGGACGGTGCCGTACCGCCAGAACTCCACCCAGGTCAACTTCGTGATCCGCGGCAAAGGCCATTCGGTGGTCGGCGGCAAGCGCTTCGATGTGAAGCTCTACGACGTGTGGAACACGCCGTCGATGCACCACACCTGGCACGGCAACGACGGCGACGATGTACTGGTGCGCCTGACCTACTCGAATGCGCCGCTGCTCGAGATGATGAACATCCATTACGTGGAAGAGAATCCGCCGCCGCTGCAGGCGGTCCAGCACGAAGAGCTCTCCGAGGAGGACAAAAAGCGCCGCATCTCGCCGTTCGGCACCATCAAGCTCGACGACGACACCTGGCTGATGCCGTACGAGGTGCTGATCAATCCGCCATCGGTCGAATCCAAGGCGCTGCACTGGCCCTGGGAGACGGTGAAGCATCATCTCGACAAGCTCGAGGCGCTCGGCAAGGACTATGTCGGCCGTCGTCTTTATATGCTGTACAACCCGATGACCGGCCGTACCAACGGCTGCACGCCGTCGTTCTTCGCGACGATGACGATCCGGCCGCCGAAGATTGTCGATCGGCCGCACCGGCATAGCTCCGCCGCGATCAATTACTACTTCCACGGCACCGGCCGCTCGACCGTCGAGGGCAAGGTCTACGAGTGGAAGGCCGGCGACCTGATGCTGTCGGCGCCGGGTTGGGCCGTGCATAACCACGCCTCCTATGACGATTACGTCTACGAGCTGACGGTCCAGGACCAGCCGCTGAACATCGCCATGGAATCGCTGCTGTGGCAGGAGAGCCTGAAGATGCCGATGGCCGTGCTCGGCGTGCAGGAAGGCTTTGGCACCAACCGCGCCACCGGGTGACGTCATGATGAAGCTGAAGCCTGATTATCTTTGCGGCTCGTATCCGCCGCTGGTGACTCCGTTCAAGAACGGCGACGTCGACTACGCGACCTATGCCCGCCTCGTCGAGCGGCAGATCGCCGGCGGCTCGCACGGCATCCTGGTCAACGGCACGACCAGCGAGCCCTCGACCTTGACGATCGAGGAGCGCAACGCGCTGGTCGAGGTTGCGGTGAAGACCGCGGCCGGCCGGGTGCCGGTCGTCGCCGCCACAGGCTCGCAAAGTCACGCGGACAGCGTGACGTTGACCAAAGCTGCGGAGAAGGCGGGCGCGGACGCGCTGCTGGTCCTGACGCCGTACTTCATCCGGCCCCCGCAGCGCGGCATGGCCGAGTATTTCATCGACATCGCCAAGCGCACGGCGCTGCCGATGATGATCTATCACATTCCCGGCCGTGCGGCGGTCAACATCAGCGTCGACACGGTGGCGCAGATCGCCGAGAAGGCGCCGAACCTCGTCGGCATCAAGCACGCGGTCAACGATCTCACGTTCGTGACCGAGCTCCTGGCGCGCATGGGCCACGAGTTCCGCGTGCATGTCGGGCTCGAGGACCTGTCGCTGCCAATGCTGGCGGTAGGGGCGCGCGGCCTGATGAACGCGGTCGGCAATCTGGCGCCGGACAAGATCGCCGCACTCTACGAGAAATGCGCGGCCGGTGATCTTGCCGGCGCCAAGGCGTTGCACTACGAGCTGTTCGAGCTCAACCAGTCGGTGTTCTTCGACACCAACCCGATTCCGATCAAATACATGATGAAGCGGCTCGGCATCCTACCGAACGAGGAGCATCGGCTGCCGATGGTGCCGGCGACGCCGGAGCTGGCGAAGCGGCTCGATGCCGTGCTGGAGCGCGCCGGCCTGTCGGCGGAGATGGCACGCAAGATCGCCTGAGGCACTGCCGTGCAACAGCGTCGTCTCGGCAAATCCGGCCCGGTCGTTTCGGTCGTCGGGCTCGGCTGCAACAATTTCGGCGGCCGCATCGACCTCGAGGCCTCGCGCAAGGTCGTGCACAAGGCGCTCGACCTCGGCATCACGCTGCTCGACACGGCGGACATCTACGGCGCCGACAGCGGTTCGGAGAAGGCGCTGGGCGAGATCCTCGGGCCTCGCCGCAAGGACATCGTGCTGGCGACGAAGTTCGGCATGCCGCTGCAGGTGGGCGGGAAGGTGGACGCGTCGCGCGGCTACATCGCCAAAGCGGTCGAGGGCAGCCTAAAGCGCCTCAGGACCGACTGGATCGACCTGTACCAATTGCACAAGCCCGATCCGGCGACACCTCTCGAAGAGACCTTGCGCGCCCTCGACGATCTCGTCCGCCAGGGCAAGGTCCGCTATATCGGCTGCTCCAATCTGCCGGCGGGCGACGTCGCGGAAGCCAGCCGGATTGCCAAGCAGCATGGCCTCACCGCGTTCATCTCCTGCCAGGACGAGTACAGTCTCGTCGCGCGCGGGATCGAGCGCGATCTTCTGCCGGTGATCGAGGCGAACGCGATGGGCCTCTTGCCGTTCTTCCCGCTCGCCAGCGGCCTGCTCACCGGCAAGTACAAGCGCAATGAGCCGAAACCCGCCGGCACACGCCTCGCCAAGATGCAGAACCATGCCGACCGGTATCTGACCCCGGAGAACTGGACCAAGGTCGAGAAGTTGAGCGAGTTCGCCGCGGCGCGCGGCCGCACACTGCTCGAGCTGGCCTTCGGCTGGTTCCTCTCGCGTCCGGTGCTCGCCAGCGTCATCGCCGGGGCGACCAGGCCCGAGCAGGTCGAAGCCAACGCCGCGGCCGCCGGCTGGACCCTCACGGCGGACGAAGTCAAAAAGATCGACGCGATCACCGCCTGACCGTTTTGGCGGGTTGATCGGCGCGACTATTTGGGCGAATGTCCGCCGATGGCTGGACTCGACGACAAAGACCGTACCCTCAGCCGGCTGCTGGAGAACAACCGGCGCTGGGCGGAGCGTATCGCGCAGGAGCGGCCCGGCTTCTTCGCGAAATTGGCCAAGCAACAGGCGCCGGAAGTGCTGTGGATCGGCTGTTCCGACAGCCGCGTTCCCGCGAACGAGATTATCGACGTGCTGCCCGGCGAGGTGTTCGTCCATCGCAACGTCGCCAACCAGGTGATGCACGTCGATTTCAACTGTCTCGCCGTCATCCAGTTCGCGGTCGAGACGCTCAAAGTCCGTCACATCATCGTCTGCGGCCACTACGGCTGCGGCGGCGTCAGCGCTTCGCTGAAGCGGCACGAGCTCGGTCTGATCGACAATTGGCTCTACGGCCTGAGTGAGCTCCGCCAGCAGCACCGCGCGCTCATCGATCCTCTGCCGAAGGAGGCGGAGATCGACGCCTTGTGCGAGATCAACGTCATCGAGCAGGTGCGGAACGTCTGCAACACGTCGATCCTGCACGAGGCGTGGCGGCGCGGGCAGAACGTCGCCGTGCATGGCTGGATCTATGGCATCCACGACGGCCGGCTGAACGATCTTGGGCTGACGATCGGATCGCCGGACGAGACGGAGGCTGTCTGCGCCAAAGTGCTCGCCGCGCCGCGGTTGATGGCGCGCGGCGGCGGTCCGACGTAGCTACTTGTCGTCTTCCGGCGGGAACAGGTCCACCGCGCCGCGCGTATCGGCTTTCTCGAAATCGGCGCCGCGCGTGTCGGCGCGGCTGAAGACCGCCTCCTGAAGGTTGGCGTTCCTGAAATTCGCCCCGGTCATCGTCGCGCCGGTGAAGTTGACGCTCTGCATCTTCGCGCGGCGGAATTCCGCGCCGTTGAGATTGGCGTTGACGAGCTTGGCGTGCTCAAGATTGGCCGACCACAGGTGCGTTGACGAGCCGAGAATGTCGACGGGGCCGACGCGCGTCCCGACCAGACGCGCTCCCGTCAGGTTCGCGCGACGCAGGCTGGCGCCGCGCAGATCGGCGTAGCTGAGGTCGGCGTCGCGCAAGTCGGCGTAACTCATGTCGGCCATCAGCAGGTTGGCCTTCGACAGATCGGCGCCACGCAGGACCGTGAGCTCGAGGCTCGCGGCGGACAGATTGGCGCCTTCGAGATTCTGGCGGCTGAGGTCGAAGCGCGCGAGCTCGGCGCGCCGGCCGTTCTTGCCAGAAGAGTGAATCCATTGCGCGTGCTGGAGCAGGACCTCCTTGAGAGGGGCCCCGAGCGAATCGAGGTTGCGCGGCAGTTGCGCCTTGCTGAAGTCGGTACGGCTCTTGTCGAGGTCGTCGAGCATCGCCCCCGTCAGGTCGGCGCCGTCGAGCTTGGTGCCGTGCATGATCGCCCGGGCGAGGACCGCGCCGTGGAAAATGGCACCGGAAAGATTCGCCTCCGAAAGATCGGCGCCCTCGAGAACCGAGCCCGTGAGGTTCGATTGGCTGAGATCGGCCTTCTGCAGCTTGGCGTTGCGCAGAATCGCGTCCGTGAGATCGGTCTGCATGATGAAGGCGTTCGACAGCTTGGCGCCGGTCAGGTCGGCGCCGCGGATCACGGCACTGCCGAGATCGGCGACGTTCATGTCGAAGGTCATCATCGCGAGGTTGCCGCGGCGGTCGGACTTCAAGAGGACGCCGGCACGCAGATCGACCTCGTGCATCTCGGCGTTGGTCAGCACCGCACCGCGCACGCACGCACCGCGCAGATCTGCGCGGTTGAGGCAGGCGTTCGTGAGATCGCTGGCCCTGAGGTCGGATGCGAACAGGTTGGCGGCCTTGAGGTTGGTGCCGCGGAAATTGGCGTGCTGCGCCCGGCAGCCGCTGAAGTCGCCGTCGGAGAGGTCGTGATTCGACAGGTCGCGATAGGAGAGATTGCGGAAGCTGAGATTGGCACGCTTGCCGCCCACCTGGCCCAGCTTGAACATCTGGTGGAGGCGCATGACCTCGTCGAGCTCCGGCTGGGTAATGTCTTTCCAGCCGGAGGCAAATTCAGTCGGAAACTCGGACTCATCCGCCATCGGATGATCTAATCACAGAGTAGTTAATCCGGCAAAAGCTGCGGGCCCGTTTTGTTCTCGCCCGGCCTACTGTTTGCCAGCGTCGTGTTCCCGTCGGGAGACGCCACGCGGCGCCTAGCGTGACGGCAGCTCGGCGACCGTCTCGATCTCGTGCAAGAGCTTCTTGAGGATGGCATCGGCGAAATCCGTGTAGGTGCGCGCCGAGATCACGAAGGCGCCGGCGCCGCCGACCACGTTTTGCCGATAGTAGATGTCGAGATTGGGTTCTTCGTGGAGGACCGCGAGGCCGTTGATCGTGACGCCCTGGAACACGGCGTCGTCGCGCGCGGCAGTGACGCGCCGCCCGCGATTGCTCGCACCATCGCCCGAGATGTCAATCACGCGACGGCCGCCGTCGAACGGGCAGTCGGCGAACCGCTGCAGGGCGAAGTCGATTGCGTTGCCGATCGCCGTCTCACCGCCGATCACGAGACGCGGACCGTTCTCCAGCTCAGCGGCGAATGCTTCGAGGCTTGCCGCGTCATCGAGCCGGCGCCATTCGAAATTCACCGCCTGCTGGCGTTCGCCCGACCACTCGAACAGGACGACGGCGATGGCCTGATGCGTGCCCGACCGGATGGCCTTGAGAAGATCGGGGTGGCGAAACGCCGCCGCATACCCCTGAAGCTGAAGGTAATATTCGTCCATCGACACGCTGGAGGACGAGTCGACGCCGAGGACCAGCTCCACGTCGACGGCGTCGGCCGCATGTGCCCGATCGGCGGGAGGGAACGGTAACATGACCGACAACGCGATGGCGCATACGAGCGGGACGAGGCGCATGGAGTCCACCATCGGCCCCCGATATGGTGATTTCAAGGCAAGGGCGCTATGAAGGGCGCATGATCTCGCGCGCGCACACCGGCGCCGTCCTCTCCGTCGCCGAGATGGGACGGGCCGATCGGATGGCCATCGACGGCGGTGTTCCCGGCGAACGGCTGATGGCTGCAGCGGGAGCGGCGGTGGCCGAGGCAGTGCAACGGCGGTTCGCCGCGGCGCCGGTGACCGTGGTATGCGGGCCGGGAAACAACGGCGGCGACGGCTTCGTCGCGGCGCGCCTGCTCCACGAGGCCGGATGGCCGGTGCGGCTGGCTCTGTTCGGCCGTCGCGACACGCTCAAAGGCGATGCGGCCCATCACGCCCGCCGCTGGACCGGGCAGGTTGAGCCGCTGACGCCGGCGGTCCTCGACGGGGCGGCGGTCGTCGTCGATGCTCTGTTCGGTGCCGGTCTGGCGCGTCCGCTCGACGGCGCCGCGCGCGCCGTCGTGGACGAGATCAACGCACGCCGGCTGCCGTGTATCGCGGTCGACGTGCCGTCCGGCGTGTTCGGAGACACCGGGCAGCCGCTCGGGGGCGAGGGCGGGGCGCCGCATTGTGTGGCGACCGTCACGTTTTTCCGCAAGAAGCCGGCCCACCTGCTGCTTCCGGGCCGCACCCTCTGTGGCGAGGTCATCGTCGCCGATATCGGCATTCCCGCGACCGTTCTCGAGGAGATCGCGCCGCGGACGCAGGAGAACGATCCGGTGTTGTGGGCCGCGCGCTTTCCCTGGCCGCGTGCCGACGGTCACAAGTACAGCCGCGGCCATGCCGTGGTGGTCGGGGGTGCCACGATGACGGGAGCGGGCCGGCTTGCCGCCCGTGCGGCGGCACGCGCCGGCGCCGGTCTGGTGACGGTTGCGGCGCCGGCACGTGCGATCCCGATCTATGCCGCCGCGAGCGACGCGCTGATCATGGCCGCGTGTGACGACGCGGCGACGTTCCAGCGGCTGCTTGAGGACCACCGAAAGAACGCGGTGCTGCTGGGGCCGGGTAATGGCGCCGACACGCCGACGCGGATGAACGTCCTGGCGGCGCTCGGCGCCGGCAAGGCATGCGTGCTCGATGCCGATGCGCTGACCGCCTTCGCCGACGATCCGGAGCACCTTTGTCGCGCGATCCGTCGCCGTGGCGACGCCGCGGTAACGCTGCTCACCCCACACGAAGGGGAGTTCGCGCGGCTGTTTCCGGATCTGGCAAAGTCCCACGCCGGCGACAAGCTGGCCCGCGCGCGCGCGGCCGCCGAGCGCAGCGGCGCCACGGTGCTGCTCAAGGGGGCTGACACCGTGATCGCGGCCTCCGACGGCCGCGCCGCAATCAACGCCAATGCGCCCCCCGAGCTCGCTACGGGCGGCACGGGCGACGTACTGTCGGGCATGATCCTCGGCCTGCTCGCGCAGGGAATGACCGGTTTCGATGCCGGCTGCGCCGCTGCCTGGTTGCACGGCGAGGCGGCGGCCGCCTTCGGCGCGGGGCTGATCGCAGATGACATTATTGAGAAAGTTCCCCAATCCTTGTCCATATTGCGGGCACTGACCGGCTTTACACGGTCGGCATCGGCACGCCAGAATTGGGCATGAGCGAAGTCAGACTTCCGACCGAAAGCCGCGGCGCGGCACCGAGTTTCATCGACCGCACGCTCCGCAATCTGCGAGACGCCTGGCGCGACATCTCGCAGACCGCCCGCAGCACGATCGGCGGCGCGCCGACGGTGACACCGGCGCTGCCCGAGAGCGAACTCGACGGCGTGCGCGAGCGGATCAACGAATGCCTGGAGGGCCGCGGCGGAGAAGTATCGGCGCGCGCCCGCGCCGCCGCCCTCGGACGGCTGTACCTCGGGCTCAATGCCGACGGACGCAAGCGGTTCCTGAAACTGCTTGCCGAGGAGTTCGACGTCGACCACGGCGCGGCTCAGGCCGCGGCGGCGGCGTTGATCGCGGCGAAGGACGATCGCGCGCGAGCCAAGGCGGAGCGTGAGTTGCGCGCGGCGCTGCAGGCGCCGCGCGTGCGGCTTCTGACGCAGTTCAACGAGCTCCCCGACGGGGTGAAGTTCCTGGTCGATATGCGGGCCGAGCTGATGCGTCTGTCCCGTGAGGACCGCAGCCTCGCCGGCCTGGAAAACGACCTGAAGACATTGCTGGTCGGCTGGTTCGATGTCGGCTTCCTCGAGTTGCAGCGGATCACCTGGGATTCCCCGGCGGCATTGCTCGAGAAGCTCAGTGTCTACGAGGCGGTCCACCAGGTGCGCAGCTGGGTGGATCTCAAGAACCGGCTCGATTCCGACCGCCGCTGCTTTGCCTTCTTCCATCCGCGCATGCCGAGCGAGCCGCTGATCTTCGTCGAAGTGGCGCTGGTCAACGGCATGGCCGGCAATATCCAGGCATTGTTGGACGAGAAGGCGCCGCTCGGCGATCCGCGCAACGCCGACACCGCGATCTTCTATTCGATCTCCAACGCGCAGAAAGGGCTCGCCGGCGTCAGCTTCGGCGGCTTCCTTATCAAGCGGGTGGCCGATCGTCTTGCCTCGGAGTTCCCGAAGCTCAAGACGTTCGCGACCTTGTCGCCGATCCCGGGATTCCGCGCCTGGCTCGATCAGCAATTCGCCGAAGGCGTGCCGGGAGTTCTCGACAAGAACGATCGCAAGGCGCTGGCCCAGGCGCTGGGCGAGGACAACGTGAACAAGGGCGCGTTGAAGCAGTTGCTGGCCGCGAACGGATGGACGCGCGACACGAAACTGACGGCGGCACTCGAAGGCCCGATGCTGCGGCTGGTCGCGCGCTATCTCGTCCAGGCCAAGCGCGAGGACGGCAAGGCGCTCAATCCGGTGGCGAACTTCCACCTGAGCAACGGTGCCCGCGTCGAGCGGCTCAACTGGCTCGGCGACACGTCGAAGAACGGCCTGCAGCAATCCGCCGGCATCATGGTGAACTACGAGTATCGCCTCGGCGATATCGAGGAGAACCACGAGGCCTATGAAGGCGAGGGGCGGATCGTCACCTCGTCGAGTATCGCCAAGCTCCTGAAATAGCTCGTTACGCGAACGTCTCGATCTTGCCGTCGCGGTCTATGAGCCCGGCGACGACCTGTAGCGCCGGATGACGGCGCCCGATCTCGTCGCGGAACGCGATGAGGGCGGTGCGGTGGGTTTCCGTCTCGGCATCACGCGTCGCCACCGCGGGCTCGCCATAGGCGAGCTTCGCCGCGCCACAGTCGCGATGATCGAGGGCGACCACTCGCTTGATGTGGTGGAGATTCACCGTGATCTGGAGATTGTCCCAGAACGTCTGGTGCCAGCCTGCGAATTTCGGCGCGACCACGCCGACGGCGGCCCCGGCGAATGAGAACTGGCTGTACTTTCCGGTCCAATGCTGGCCAGCCATGAAGCGCCGCGCCGCCTCAACGAAGCGCGGATCGATGCAGGTCAGCAGCATCGCCTCGAACGTTCCGTAGTCCGCGCCAGCGGCGATTCGGGGCAAGAATGCGGCTGGAGCGGCGCCAACGGCCAGGCCGAGAACACGGCGGCGGGTGAGCGGCATCGGCATCATCACGCAGCAGCCGGAACAACTTGGACCGGATTGCCCAAGGAAGCTCGCCATCGCGGTCCCCCGCTTCTGTGGTCGACGGCTAGACTATACGCTAATTATGAGGCGACACGTCGCATCCGTCACCGCCGCCGAGCCGTTTTGATATCGGCGGTCGCAGTCGGCTCGGGCAAGGGCACGCCGCTGCCGTGCTTGACCGGCCGCAGCGCGAAGCTCGACTTGATGCTGGCGATGCCGCGGATGCGCGTCAGATGGTCCATGAGGAAGCGCTCGTATTCAGCCAGGTCGGGGACGACGACGCGCAGCAGGTAGTCGGACTCGCCCGTCATCAGATAGCACTCGAGGACCTCGGGGCGGCGGCGTACGGCGGCTTCGAACGCTTCGAGCGCCGCCTCCACCTGCTTCTCCAGCGAGACGTGCACGAAGACGTTGACGGCGAGCCCGACCGCCGCCGGATCGACCCGCGCCTGGTAGCCGGTGATCACGCCGGCGTCCTCGAGCGCGCGCACCCGCCGCCATACGGGCGAGGCCGACAAGCCCACCTTCTGAGCCAGCTCGGCGCTGGAAAGCCGGGCGTTCTCCTGCAAAGCCTGGAGAATCCGGCGATCGATCGCATCCAGGGTGGACGAAACAGGCATTTCTACCAAGGCGGTATTTTGGAATAGAACCTCTTATACCACGGCGATAAGAGCATAGATTGCAATAATTCTGCGTGTTTTCCGCGATACAATCGCCTCATGACGCCCACCGCCCCGCAAAGCGCCCCCCACGCCGCCGAGGTCATCCCGCTGGCGCGCGGGCCAAAGCAGCTAGATGCGCGGCGCCTCGCCGCGCTGCAGGCGCTGGAGCGCAAGGTCCTGTGGCTCTCGAGCTGGATGATCCACCACGCCAACCACATCCGCCCCAAACGCGACGGACTGAAGGTCGGCGGGCATCAGGCGTCCAGCGCGTCGGCGGCGACCTTGATGACGGCGCTGTATTTCCATGCGCTGCGGCCGGAAGACCGGGTCGCGGTGAAGCCGCATGCGAGTCCGGTGTTTCACGCGATTCAATATCTCCTGGGCCGTCAGAGCCTGGAGAAGCTCGAACGTTTCCGCGCGGTGGGCGGCGCGCAGTCCTATCCGTCGCGCACCAAGGACATCGACGACGTGGATTTCTCGACCGGCTCGGTCGGCCTCGGCGTGGCCGAGACGCTCTTCGGCTCGATCGTCCAGGACTACGTGCACCTGAAGAACCTGGCGCCGGCCGAGGCCAAGCCGGGACGCATGGTCGCCATCGTCGGCGATGCGGAGTTCGACGAAGGCAATGTCTTCGAGGCGATGCTCGAAGGCTGGAAGCACGACGTGCGGAATCTCTGGTGGATCATCGATTACAACCGCCAGAGCCTCGACAGCGTCGTCTCCGATCAGCTGTTTCAGGCGATCGAGCGCGCGTTCGAGGGCACCGGCTGGCGCGTGGTCACCCTCAAGTACGGCAAGCTGCTGCAGGCGGCGTTCGCGCGGCCCGGCGGCGAAGCGCTGCGGCGCTGGATCGACGATTGCCCGAATACGCTCTACTCGGCGCTCACCTATAAGGCGGGGGCCGCGTGGCGCGAGCATATCCTCGGCGATATCGGCCATCTGCCGGGCGTGCGCGAGCTTTTGGCGCAATACAACGACGACGACGCGCTGCATCGGCTGATGACCAATCTCGCCGGCCACGATCTCGAAAGCCTGACCGAGGCCTTCGATGCCGCCGGCACCAGCGACCAGCCGACCTGTTTCATCGCCTACACCATCAAGGGGTTCGGCCTGCCGTTCGCCGGGCACAAGGACAACCATGCCGGGCTGATGAGCGCCGAGCAGATGGCGACGCTCCGCGACAGCTTGCATATCCCGGCGGGCCGCGAATGGGATCGCTTTGCCGGGCTCGACGTGCCGCAGGCGGAGCTCGAGCGGTTTCTCGCCGCCGTGCCGTTCGCGCAGAAATTCCCGCGCCGCTACGAGGCGGCGGACGTGCCGGTGCCGGCGGATTTCCCGGTGCCGAAGGTCGACGGCGGCAGGGCGGTTTCGACCCAGGAAGGGTTCGGCCGCGTTCTCTTCGATCTTGCGGGCGGCAAGAGCGAACTCGCGGCCCGCATCGTCACGACGTCGCCGGACGTGACGGTGTCGACCAATCTTGGCGGCTGGGTCAACCGCCGGGGCCTGTTCGACCGGCGCGACAAGTCCGACGTGTTCAAGGCCGAGAAGGTCGTCTCGGCACAGACCTGGTCCATGGGTCCGAAAGGCCAGCACATCGAGCTCGGCATTGCCGAGCACAATCTGTTCCTCATGCTCGCCGCCGCAGGGCTGTCAGCGCCGCTCTTCGGCGCGCGGCTCCTGCCGGTCGGTACGCTCTATGATCCGTTCATCCAGCGCGGGCTCGATGCGCTGAACTATGCCTGCTACCAGGATGCGCGCTTCATGGTCGCGGCGACGCCTGCCGGGATCACTTTGGCGCCCGAGGGTGGCGCGCATCAGTCGATTGCGACGTCGCTGATCGGCATGGGCCAGCCGGGCCTCGCCTATTTCGAGCCCGCTTATGTCGACGAGCTCGCCGCGATCATGGAGTGGGGCTTCGGCTACATGCAGGCGAAGGATGGCGGCTCGGTCTACCTCCGGCTGTCAACGCGGCCTCTGGTGCAGCCGCCGCGGCAGCTCGCGCGCGCGGCGAAGGCGGACGTGGTCGCCGGCGGCTACTGGGTCACGCCGCCGGCGACGGATGCCGACCTTGCGATCGTCTATGCCGGTGCGGTGGCGCCGGAGGCGGGCGACGCTCATCGCCAGTTGCTCGAGGACATCCCGGGGGCCGGGCTGCTCGCCGTGACCTCGCCCGATCGGCTGCACGCCGGCTGGCGGGACCAGGGGAGCGGCTCGCAGATCGGCCGGCTGCTGAAACAGTTGCGACCCGGTGCGGGCATCGTGACCGTCATCGACGGTCACCCGGCGACCCTCTCGTGGCTCGGCAGTGTCGCCGGCCATCGCATCCGGAGCCTGGGTGTGGACCATTTCGGGCAATCCGGCGATATCCCCGACCTGTACCGCCTCTATGGGCTTGATGCGGATGCGATTCTCGATGCCGCCGCAAGGCTTTGCCTGGGCTGAATCGCGGCCCGGCGATTATTGACGGGCCTGACCTAACCCTCTACATAGCTGGCCCGTGAAGCCAACGCGGCCTCCGGCGCGGGCGTGGTGGAACTGGTAGACACGCCAGATTTAGGTTCTGGTGACGAAAGTCGTGTGGGTTCAAGTCCCTCCGCCCGCACCAGACCGCCCACTCTCTGACGCGCCGGATAACGCCCCCACGGCGCTAATGAGGGCGCCTGAAGACGCCATCCCCATAGCCACCCGAGCGATCCATCCGCCCATGCAAGTCACCGAAATCAGCACCGACGGTCTCAAGCGCGAGTTCAAGGTCGTCGTCGCCTCGTCCGATATCCAGACCAAGATGAATGTCCGTCTCGAAGAGCTGGGACGGACGGTGAAGCTGCCGGGCTTCCGTCCCGGCAAGGTGCCGATGCCGGTGCTGAAGCAGCGCTTCGGCCAGTCGGTCCTCGGCGAGGTTCTCGAGCGCGCCGTGAACGATTCATCGAGCCAGGCGATGGGCGAGCGCGGCCTCAGGCCGGCCGTCCAGCCGAAGATCGAGATCACCTCGTTCGCCGAGGGGGCCGACCTCGAATACAAGATGGCGGTCGAGCTCTTGCCCGACATCAAGCCGATGAACTTCGGCGATCTGGCGCTCGAGCGGCTGAAGGCCGAGGCGAGCGACAAGGAGATCGATTCAGCACTCAAGAAGATCGCCGAGCACAACCGCAAGACCCAGAAGATCGCCGCCGAGCGGCCCATTCAAAAAGGCGACGTCGCGGTCATCGATTTCGTCGGCCGCGTGGAAGGCCAGGAGTTCCCCGGCGGCGCCGCCAAGGGTCATCATCTGGAGCTCGGCAGCAATCAGTTCGTGCCCGGCTTCGAAGACCAGATTATCGGCCACAAGGTCGGGGAGACCTTCGACGTCAAGATCACGTTCCCGAAGGAGTACGGCAATGACAAGCTCGCCGGGAAGGATGCCGTCTTTTCGGTGACGCTCCAGGAAATCCACGAGCAGCTGCCGATGGCGGTCGACGAGGAGTTCGCCAAGGCGATGGGCTTCGATGACGTGCCCGGCCTCAAGAAGTCGGTGGGCGAGCAGATCAGCCGCGATTATGCCCGCCGGGCGCGCGCCCGGCTGAAGCGCCAGCTGCTCGATAAGCTCGCGGAGAAGCACGACTTCGCGGTGCCCGAGGGCATGGTCGACATCGAGTTCAATTCGATCTGGCAGAGCGTGGAAGAGGCGCGCAAGCGCGGTGACAAAGACCCGACCATCACCGGCAAGTCGGACGACGAGCTCAAGAAGGAGTTCCGCGGCATCGCCGAGCGCCGCGTGCGCTTGGGCCTGCTGCTGTCCGAAGTCGGCCGGCTGAACAACATCGAAGTCAGCCAGGAAGAGGTGAACCGTGCCCTCATCGAAGAGGCGCGGCGCTTCCCCGGCCAGGAAAAGAAGGTCGTCGAGTTCTACCGCGGCCATCCCGAGGCGCTGGCGCAGCTGCGCGCCCCGCTGTTCGAGGACAAGGTCATCGACTTCATTGTCGAAATGGCCAAGGTGACCGACAAGCCGATCTCGGGTGAGGATCTCCTCAAAGATCCCGACGACGATCAGGCTGCGGCGTGAACTCCGGCGCGAGAACGCCTATATTGGTGACGCCGAGCACGAGACGACATATGAGCGATCGCATCGATACCCAGATGAACACCCTTGTGCCGATGGTGATCGAGCAGACGGCTCGCGGCGAGCGCGCGTTCGACATTTATTCGCGGCTGCTGAAGGAGCGGATCATCTTCATGGTGGGACCGGTCAATGATGCGGTCGCCAGCCTTGTCTGCGCCCAGCTGCTGTTCCTGGAATCGGAAAACCCGAAGAAGGACATCTCCTTCTACATCAACTCCCCCGGCGGCATCGTCAGCTCCGGCCTCGCGATCTATGACACCATGCAGTACATCCGGCCCGACGTGGCCACGGTCTGCATCGGTCAGGCGGCGTCGATGGGCTCGCTGCTCCTGTGCGCCGGCGCCAAGGGCAAGCGCTTTTCGCTGCCGAATTCACGGATCATGGTGCACCAGCCCTCGGGCGGCGCTCAAGGTCAGGCCACGGACATCGAAATCCAGGCCCGCGAGATCCTGAGCCTGCGTAAGCGATTGAACGACATCTACGTCCATCACACCGGCCAGGATCTGGACACGGTCGAGAAGGCGGTCGAGCGCGACAAGTTCATGTCGCCCGAGGAAGCCAAGGCGTTCGGACTGATTGACGAGGTCGTGACCAGCCGCCCGCCGCGCCCGGAAGACGCCAAGGCCGCCTGACCGCCGCACATTTGCCCCGTCTTTGAGGCGGAATCCGCGGTCACTGGAATGTTTACGAGGGGTTTACCTTTCGTTGACCGACCGGTGTCACTATATAATCCAGTGCTTTCTGGGTGACCGTTCGGCGGCGGCGGTGCCGACACTACCGCGAGGGGGTGGCGGAGCGCTGCAGCCGCGATATCTAGGGGCCAGCAGGTTTTAGGCGTTGTGCGCCTTAACACCTGCCGCTAACATGATGAGAGTCGGGCCTTTGCTCTGGGCTGTCGGAGCGGTGGCGCGGCTGATAACGGAGCGACTATGACGAAGTCCAGCGGTGGCGACTCCAAGAACACCCTGTACTGCTCATTCTGCGGTAAAAGCCAGCACGAGGTTCGTAAGCTGATTGCCGGTCCGACCGTGTTCATCTGCGATGAATGCGTCGAACTGTGCATGGACATTATCCGGGAAGAGCACAAGACCACCCTGGTGAAATCGCGTGACGGCGTACCCACGCCGCGCGACATCTGCAACGTCCTCGATGATTACGTGATCGGCCAGGACCACGCCAAGCGCGTTCTCTCCGTCGCCGTCCACAATCATTACAAGCGGCTCTCGATCGGCACGAAGAACAACGAAGTCGAGATCTCGAAGTCGAATATTCTCCTCGTCGGTCCGACCGGCTGCGGCAAGACGCTTCTCGCCCAGACCCTGGCGCGGATCATCGACGTGCCGTTCACCATGGCCGATGCGACGACCTTGACCGAGGCCGGCTACGTCGGTGAGGACGTCGAGAACATCATCCTGCGGCTGCTGCAGGCCGCCGACTATAACGTCGAGCGGGCGCAGCGCGGCATCGTCTACATCGACGAGGTCGACAAGATCAGCCGCAAGTCGGAGAACCCCTCGATTACCCGCGACGTCTCCGGCGAGGGCGTGCAGCAGGCGCTGCTCAAGATCATGGAAGGCACCATCGCCTCCGTGCCGCCGCAGGGCGGGCGCAAGCATCCGCAACAGGAGTTCCTGCAGGTCGACACGACAAACATCCTCTTTATCTGCGGCGGCGCCTTTGCGGGCCTTGAGAAGATCATCTCGCAGCGCACCCGCGGCACGAACATCGGCTTCGGCGCCGACGTGCGTGCGGCCGATGAGCGCCAGACCGGCGAGATCCTGAAAGAAGTCGAGCCGGAGGATCTGCTGAAGTTTGGCCTGATCCCCGAATTCATCGGCCGTCTGCCGGTGGTCGCGACCCTGAACGACCTGAGCGAAGACGCCCTGGTCGAAATCCTGATGAAGCCCAAGAACGCGCTGGTGAAGCAGTACCAGCGGCTATTCGAGATGGAGGGGCTGCGGCTCGGCTTCTCGGACGACGCGCTGCGGTCCGTCGCGCGCCGCGCGATCGCGCGCAAGACCGGCGCCCGCGGCCTGCGCTCGATCATGGAGAGCATCCTCCTGGACACCATGTTCGACCTGCCGAGCATGAGCGGCGTCGAGGAAGTGGTCATCAATAAGGAGGTCGTCGAGGGCCGCGCCAAGCCCCTGCAGATTTATGCGGACCGCCGCAGCGATTCCGTCTCCGGAAGCTCCGCCTAGGTCGTCTTCCCGGGCATGGATCTTGAAGGGTCCGTGCTGTGATGCCACATAACCACTGCTTGAAGGCAGCCCGCCTCCGAACAGTGGACCAGATCTGCGGGCGCATCTATCCCGTTGGCCTTTCGGCCATTTTCCCGCGCGGGATACAGCCTACACCTGAGGTACCATGATCGAGACACCCCGCGGCACCCTTTATCCGGTCCTTCCTCTGCGCGACATCGTGGTGTTCCCCCACATGATCGTCCCGCTCTTCGTCGGCCGCGAGAAGTCGGTCCGCGCGCTCGAAGACGTCATGAAGGACGACAAGCAGATCCTGCTGGTGACGCAGAAGAACGCGAGCCAGGACGATCCCACCCCGGACGATATTTACGCCGTCGGCACGGTCGGCACGGTGCTCCAGCTCCTGAAACTTCCCGACCAGACGGTGAAGGTGCTGGTCGAAGGCGGTTCGCGGGCGAAGATCACGAAG
>Ga0335070_10001349_pt1 | contig 28271 bp, 27 predicted proteins | sample Lox_Sample_13_FD_206722 | JGI IMG/M metagenome (GOLD analysis project Ga0335070, IMG submission 206722) | Soil microbial communities from Loxahatchee National Wildlife Refuge, Florida, United States - Lox_Sample_1.3 | ecosystem: Environmental > Terrestrial > Soil > Wetlands | place: USA...
GGTGATGAAGGCGTTCTGCTGGCCCTTGACACTGGTCTGATACGCGCTGAGAACCGGGAAATTCAACGAGTAAGTGCCGCCGGCGATGTAGGCGTTGCCCGCGGAGTCCACGGCGATCGCGTTGCCACTGTCGGTATTCGCACCGCCGAGATAAGTGCTGTAGACGAGCGTGTTGCCGGCGGGATTCAACTTGGCGACGAAGGCGTCCTTGGCGCCCGCCAGTGTGGACTGCATGGGGGACGCGGTGGGGAAAGCCGATGACGAGGTCCAGCCGGTGACGTAGGCATTGCCGGAGATATCGACGGCGATTCCAAATGCGCGATCATCGCCGCGTCCGCCGAGATAGGTGCAGTAAATCAGACTGTTGCCGCCCGGGCCAAGCTTGGCCACAAAGGCGTCGACGCCGCCGCCATTTTGGGAGCGCACGGGGTTGACGGTGGGCAGGTCGGCGGAGACGGTCCATCCCGCGACGTAGGCGTTGCCGCTGTTATCGATGGCGATGGAAGTCAGCGCGTCCATGTTGCTGCCGCCGAGGTACGTGCTATAGGACAGGGCGGGATCGATGACAAGCGGCAGCGTGCGATCGTAGGGGCCGAGGCGGAAACCGACGGTGCCATCCGGCCAGATGCGGAATGATCCTTCGACATTGTGGCGCGTGCCGGAGATTTCCTGATAAATGACCGGCGCGTTTTCGCGGAATTCGCCCCTCGATCCGGCCAGCACCAGCGCGCCGGCGTCATCGATACGCACGAGGCCGGTGCCGTCATATTGCATATGAATGTCCGAGGGATCGGAGCCGGGCGCGAGATAGAAATCGGATTTCAGGCTGTTGCTGGAGACTGAGTAAACGAGATCGACGCCGGGAAAGATGTTGCGATAGGCGATGCCGCCGTACGCGGGCAGGTCGGTCCGCCAGTCCCTGCGATCACCGCGCATGAAGTTAACGCGGGCTCCCATCGCACGAATGCCTTCGAGCACGGGCGTGGGATTAGCTCCCGGGAAACTCACGCGGAAGCTGCTCTGACCCATGGTGAGCAACACTTGATTCGGGCTGAAATAGCCGGTGAGCGCCGGACCCTTCACCACGTAACGAACCGGTGGATTGGCCGCTGACTCCGCGTCGAACTGGCCGCGGTTTTCGACAAAAAAGATGGGGATCTGGCCATAGCCGGCCTGCGCAGGCTGGACAAAGAATCCGGACACGAGGCACCAGGCGGCGGCAACCCAGAAACGAACGGTGCAGAACGGCGGTACTAAGGGGCGACGCTCGATCATTGCGAACTCCTCAGGTGTTTAATCGGTGGGAAGGGGTCGGGGGTTTAGGGCGAAGGAGGGCCGGGATTTCGTTCAATGGGAGGGGCGGGAGGCCGCTGGTTCAGGGGCGAAAGGGGGACGGACGATTATCCTGGCTCCGGCACCCTCGTGGAAAAGGCATCTGTCGCGTTTCTGGAGCCCGAGGAGTTTGGGACCGCCGGGACCGAGATTCAAAAGTCGAGAGATTATCCTGAGAGAACCGCGAATGCGAGACCACTGGCTGAACGTGAGTTTTCGGCAAGGCCGCCTGACTTGCCCAGCCCGGAATTGAAGTTCTGCCACGCGGTCATCAGGAAAGCGAGATCGCTTTGAAGGAGCGAGGATGAAAGCCACAGACTTTGACCTGTCAAGAGAGATCAGATTCAATGTGCAAACCGGGATGACGACCTTCAAGGAGAGCCGGCTGGTTCTCCTCGATGCCAACTTCATGGGCTTGCTACGACAGAGAGTACTGGAAACGCTGGGGCGGGAGAAAGCCCGTGAGTTGTTCCTCAAATTCGGTTACCAGAACGGCTATGCCGATTTTCTGCAGATGAGACTGGCATGTCAGTTCGATTCGGAAATGGACTTGCTGGCTTCGGGTCCTGTCGTGCATACCTGGGAGGGTATCGTCCATGCCAAGCCCAAGGAAATTCGGTTTGATCGCCGCACGGGCGAATTCTTTTTCACCGGTGTGTGGACCAATTCCTACGAGGCCGAGCAGCATCTCTGTTTCAATGAGGCTTCGGACGAACCCGTATGTTGGACGCTGACAGGCTACGCTTCGGGATGGTGCACCGCGTTCTTCGGCAAACGTCTGGTGGCTCTCGAACCGATGTGTGTCGGCAAAGGGGACGACCACTGCGAATGGAAGATCCAGCCGGAATCGGTTTGGGGCAAGGAAGCTGGACCCCATCTTGCCGCCTACAAGGAATTTTCTGTCTAAAGGGTCTTGCGATGGCAGACAGACTCATGAAGTATTACCAGTACGTTGCTGAGCAACTCGGGGCAGCAGGCAGAACCAAGCTGGCCATGATGACCAACCGGATACGCCTGAGATCATCAATACGTTTAAGGAAGCCGTCAAGCAGCTTACGGGAAACTCACCTCCTGATTATTGATTGAGGAGAAGGGGACGGATGCGATTGCCGGCGCTGCCGGCACTGGGCGTCAGTCTCCGGATTTCGCGGCGCCGGCTGCCGGTTCTTTCATCATCTCTGGTTTCGGGTTCCAGAACTCGAGAGAAGCTTCGGCAACCTCTCTGGGCGGGTTGCTGAGCTCGGGCAAGTAGCGGCTCAGGGTCGCAAACGGCGACATTCTAGGGGCGCGCGGCCTTCAGTTTGCGACAGTCAGCATCAGACGGGCAAACCACTGATAAGACTTTTGTTCCGACCGTACACCCGGCATAAGTGGCATTAAGCCGGAAATCCCCGGCCGAGTAAAGTTAACCAGAGTCTTCTTGCGCGGCGGGCTCCTTAAACCATACGCTGGATCAATGTCGCTTTTTGTGGGGCGGAGGTGTGCGCCAATGATGGCGAGATTCGGGATGGCAGCGGCATTGGGGATGCTGGGGTCTACTGCCGTGGTCTTCGGCCAGGTTAGCGTCTTGACCTGGCATAACGACAACGCGCGGACCGGGCAGAACCTGCAAGAAACTTCGCTGACGGCTGCCAACGTGAATGTGTCGAGCTTCGGGAAGCTGTTCGGCATTAGCGTGGACGGCAAGGTGGATGCGCAACCTCTATATGTGCCGTTGGTGGTTATTCCGGGCAAAGGTACGCACAACGTGCTGTATGTGGCGACCGAGCACGACACCGTGTTCGCTTTTGACGCCGACACCGGCACGCGGTTTTGGGAGAAATCGATGCTCGGTCCGGGTGAAATGCCGTCTGATGATCGGGGTTGCAACCAGGTCACGCCCGAAATCGGTGTGACGGGCACTCCCGTGATTGATCGTACGCGCGGTGCCAACGGTGCGATCTACCTGATTGCGATGTCCAAGGATGGCTCGGGAAATTACTTTCAGCGCCTGCACGCGCTGGATCTCAGCAGCGGTGCAGAGCTGTTTGGCGGGCCTAAGCTGGTGCAGCCGGCTTATCCCGGCACCGGCGACAACACTGACGGCACCAATGTCATATTCGACGCGAAGCAATACAAATCGCGGCCGGGTTTGCTGCTGCTTAACGGCATCGTGTATACGGCGTGGGGATCGCATTGCGACATCCGCCTCTACACGGGTTGGGTGATTGGATACGACGCCGGGACTCTCGCGCAGACCACGGTTCTGAATGTGACTCCCAACGGCAGTGAAGGTGGAATCTGGATGTCCGGGGCGGGTCCCGCCGCGGATGCATCGGGGAACATTTATCTGCTCGATGGCAATGGCGATTTTGACACGACCCTGAACGGTAGCGGGTCTCCCACAAATGGAAACTATGGCAATGCTTTTCTGAAACTGTCCACATCGTCTGGTCTGGCGGTCACGGATTACTTCGAAATGGACAATGAGGTATCGGAGAACGGAGGTGACGTCGATCTGGGCTCGGGAGGAGCGATGGTTGTGCCAGACCAGTCGGACGGCCAAGGGCACGTCTTCCAATTGGCTGTGGGTGCGGGCAAAGACGGCAATCTGTACCTGGTTAACCGCGCCGCCGGCATGATGGGGAAATTCAGTTCGGGCAACAATAACATCTATCAGGAGCTTGCGGGAGCATTGCCGGGCGGAATCTGGTCGGCACCGGCTTATTTCAACGGCACGATCTACTATGGACCGGTGGGCCATCCTATCTATGCGTTTCAGTTCGCGGACGCGAAGCTGGGGACCACGGCAGTTGCGCAGACCAGCAACAGTTTCGGCTATCCGGGAGCCATACCGAGCATCTCGGCGAACAACACGAGCCATGGAATCGTGTGGGCCACGGAGAATACGAATCCCGCAGTCCTGCACGCCTACGATGCGACGAACCTGCTTGAGCTCTACAACAGCAACCAGGCGGCTGCCAGCCGGGATCACTTTGGCGCGGGGAATAAGTACATCGCGCCGACGATTGCCAACGGCAAAGTGTATGTAGGTACGACGAATGGTGTGGGTGTCTTCGGGCTATTGTGCGGTGGTGCGATCGCTCCGCTGAGCGCCAATATCGCGGCGGCCGGAGGTAGTGGAACGATCCTCTTGACAGCGGGCAGTTCATGCCCCTGGACAGCCTCCAGCAACGACGGTTTCATCAGCATCACCGGAGGATCCGCGGGCGCCGGGAAAGGGTCCGTTTCGTACACCGTCTTGCCGAATGCGGGAACGTCGCGCAGAGGAACGATAACCGCCGCCGGGCAGACATTCACCATCCTTCAGGCGGGCAGTTCCACGCCTGTGCCGGATGACTTCAACGGAGACGGACATCCGGATGTCATCTGGCAGGATCCGGCAACCGGGGCGAGCCAGGTATCGTTTCTGGGCGGAGCGCAAGGGGCAACCGTAATTGGGACTGCCCGGTTGTCGGGCCCGAACCCGTGGCGGATCGTGGGCGTGGCGGATCTGAACGGAGACGGACATCCCGATGTAATCTGGCAGGACCCGGCAACCGGGATGAGCCAGGTATGGTTTCTTGGTGGAGCGCAGGGAACGACTTTCACGGGGTCGGCGGCGTTGAGCGGCGCGAATGCCTGGCGGATTGCGGGTGTGGCGGATCTTAACGGGGACGGACATCCCGATGTAATCTGGCAGGACCCGGTAACCGGGAGGAGCCAGGTGTGGTTTCTTGGCGGCGCGCAGGGAACGACCTTCACTGGGGTGGCGGCGTTGAGCAAGCCGAATGTGTGGCGGATCGTGGCCGTGGCAGATTTCGACGGAGACGGACATCCCGATCTGATCTGGCAGGATCCGGTGACCGGAGCCAGCCAGGTGTGGTTCCTCGGTGGAGCACAGGGAGTGCACCTGCTTGGGACGGCGCGGCTCAGCGGGTCGAATGCCTGGCGCATCGCCGGGGTGGCGGATCTGATGGGGGACGGACATCCCAACGTGATCTGGCAGGATCCTGCGACCGGAACCAGCCAGGTGTGGTACCTGGGCGGATCACAGGGCGTGACCTTCCTCGGGTCGGCCGGGTTGAGCGGGTCAAGCGCCTCGCGGGTTGTGGAGTAGGCCAAACCGGGCAAACAGTAAGGGAGACAAACCCGGATCTGCAAGCGCTGATTGCATCGGCGGAAAGCTTTGGCGGTCCGGGAATTTTGGTGCCAGCGCGCAACGCCGAACGGTTTCGCTGGTGTCTGGCGAACGGTCCGCGCGTGGTCGAGCCTATGACGATCCGATAGACTCCCGGGCGATTGAGCGAGCGATGGAGCGGGGCGGATTCCGTGTAGCTCTTTCCCGGCGCCAAAAGAAGCAGTACGATGCCGTCACAAAGGAGGATGACACGGCGCGTGAAGGATTTTTAAGGAAAGTGGGCGGTGGCCCATATCCACCAGCAGCGGCGGTCCGGAGCCAGTGCCCTTCTGCACCAAGCCCGGTTTTTCAATCACCTGAGGCGCGGCAGCGATCGTGCAATGAGGAGCGGCAGGAGGTAGAGGACATCATGAAAAGCAAATTGCTAGTGGTGATGATGCTGGCCGCGGGTTCGCTCTTCGCCGGGCCGCGTTTTGCGATTGGCATCGGCGTCGGTGGACCGGGCTACTATGTGGCGCCTCCTCCACCGGTGGTCGCCTACGCACCGCCGCCTTGCCCCGGTCCGGGCTACTCGTGGGTGGCCGGTTACTGGTATCCAGTCGGCCCGCGCTACTACTGGCATGCGGGTTACTGGGCGCGTCCGCCGTATGTAGGCGCTTACTGGGTTGGCCCTCGCTATTACGGACATCATTACTATCCGGGTTACTGGGGGCGGCGCGGAGGACACTGGAGGCGGTAAGTTGCGTTTCCGAGCGGCGACCAAAGCGTCCCGCTGGAGTAAACGAGCAATCAGTGGATATCGGGGAGAGGTTACTGCATGCCGATTGGTGGGGCAATGCTGTTGAGTAACCTGTCCCCGAAACACCGCCTTAGGCTGCGGCAGGCCGGCTTTCCGGCTTCGTCGCCTGTTTTTCGGACCGTCCCTGCTCAATCCCAGCGGGCTGGAGAACAGGGCCCGTCAGAGCCGCTACCTTCGTCGTGGCGCGCTGCGTCAACTGATCCAGGGTGTCCGGAATGAATCGCTCGGCAAACCCGGAAATGAAGCACCACAGGAACAGAAGCGCGTAGTCTTTGCTCGCCTGCGGCAGCAAAAATGTCGTGAAGGGCCAGGGGCCACTGCTGGTGAGCGCTGCCGATGCCGTGGCGAACGTAGGAAAGATGATCCCGCTCAACACTCCTCCTACAAACAGGAGCATTGTGATCACAGCAAACACCGCGCCTGTGAGAGGTGCGAAGTACAGCACGTAGCGGCTGTTCTCTAGGGCGTATATGCTTCCTAGGGCATCGCTTCTGGTCGGCACCCCGGCGAGCCGGCGCGCGCAGCTCACGGCTCCTCCCATGACGCCGGCGTAGACAACGGTGGCAATAACCGCGTAAAACGGATGTTGGCCTCTGTAAATCGTGTTCAACAGAACCACGATCCCTGCCAGTGCCAGGGTCGCAGTAAGTATCAGCCACATCCCTCGCTCAATTAGCTGAACGCGCCTTTTCTCGCGCAGCGGCCCAAACGTGTATGACCAGTGCAGAGTGCGCAAGACTTGCAGAAGGCGTGCCCGCAACAGGGTTATTTCCTCATCGGTCTCGGGTTTGCCCGGCGTTAGTCGCTTCATTGCCAGGTCGGATAAATCGATTGGATCACCTGTTTCCTCGCAGTATCTGCGATAAAGCCCGGGGGCTTCCGCACGGAGTTCTTCCGGCGAGGCCATCTCCAGCGCAAGGCGATCCATCTCGTAAAGGTCAGCTTTGGTCAGACGTTTTCCCTTGCTTCGCTCGCGGAAGGTTTCCCACCGTTTGCGAGCCAAGTCTGGCGACCCTTCTAACGGAGTTTCGACCTCGGCTTGGAGCTGTTCCAGGAAGGCTACATCGTCTTCCCCCATCTGACAGGACCGTGGAGCGTGAGCCAGGTACTCGGCAGCACGCAGGATCATCTTCCTGATGGATTCCAGCATAATTCCTCCTCGGGGGCGGACGGAGCACTGAGGGAAGGGCGGCACCTTTCCACAGAACGGAAGTCCGCCGAGTCAAGTGTACGCCTACCGTAAGACTGAGGCAATGACATTCGTCTTCGTGCTCACCGAGTAAGTGGAAACCGCGGTCTATCCCTGGGTTCTTAACCTATTTGTGGAACACCCAAAGAGGGTTATCTCTAAATAACTGGGGTCGAAAAAACTGACTGAAAGATGCTCTTGATGAAATTAGCCTGCTTTATCTCGTTCTGTCGGAACTGAATGAAGTCTTGTCGGCGCGTACGGCGCGCGCATTAAGTCAAGAATGGCATCAAAACACTATTGTCTTGCTGACGGAATAGTGGTAAAAGTCGAGCCAGTTGGAGTAATTATCCGCCGAGGGTAGCGGTCGTCTCATACGCCCTCCGCACGTTCGTTTCATCCGAGCGATGAGCCTTCGCCCCGCGGTGTGAAGTCCTCACCAATTCAGACACAAAGGATGCAGATGCGGCAGAGGTGAAAGTTGAAAAACAGAGTTGCAGCCGTTCTTGCGGCATTACTCGGGGTTCTCCTATCATCCGCTCAGACTGTCAAGTACTCGGATTTAGCTAAAGGCGGTAAGCTTCCCTACGGGAAGAATGTTACGCTGACCGGAGACCTGAGCGACCTCAAATGTGGCGCTCAACAGATTACGGATCTGTTGACTGTTACTGGCATCACCGCCTCTTATCTGGGCCAGGCGGGTTCGCCAGGAGCGGGTACAATCTCCGGCAATACCTGGTCGGCTCCGCTCGGTAGCCTCCCTGCGGACACTGCGGTTAACCTCCAATTGAAAGTTACCGGCAAAATCGTTGAAGCGAAAAAGAGCGCAATAGTGGACGATCTATTCGCCAGCGATCAATTTCACCGGAGTTTGCAGGCCTTCTTCCAAGTGAGTAAGGACCAAGGGCCGAGTGTAGTGACCGAAGAGGCTACGCGCCTTCTTCGCGATATCTCTGATCAAAACGGTGCTCTGACCACCATCCTCCGTCGTCAGCTTTCGTGTGTGGCAATTACCGATGTGAGCTCGGCTGCGGTTACGGGGCTGCGAGCGAATCTGCCGGCCTTTCTCAATCTGAATGCTCGGTTAGGTGATTTGATGGACCTGAAACTGGAAGGCCTGGATCCCCACGCGTCTTTGGGCGACGCGTACAGATTTATCACCGGCACGGACTTCAAAGTCCCTGATAACCGAAGTGCGCAGAACTCGGTGAACCTGTTCAAGAGAGACTATGAGGCGGTGAGTGCCGCATTTCAAGGCGACGTCTTCGTGCAACTGTCCGAAGGCGTCCAGTTGGACACCTCCACAGTCACCGCCGACCTGAGTAAATACGCCGGATTTGATGCGGGTGCAGGTTACGTGCCCCGGATCAATGAACTGCGCAGTTTCTTTATGGTTCACATCTACCCGTGGGGTCCGGTCGAGCTGGATACCGGCGGTTTGTTGCCTAAGGACTGGAAGAAGAGGTTTTCCATTTCTGTTGGCATGTCGATTGGCGATATCAGCGGAAACACCAAGTCGCGGATCAAGGCCGAGGATGCTTTCGCGTACGGGCTTGGCTGTCGGATCAACAAATATTTCCGGATATCGATCGGTGGAGTGGTCTACCGGGACAGCGGGACCGGCGGGGGTCTATTGAACGAAGCGTTCATCGCGCCATCGATTGACCTCACCGCGCTGCCGGGGCTTAAGCAAATCTTTGCCAGCGCCTCCAGCGGCATAACCGGCACATCCGGCAGTTCACCTGATACACCTGACAACCACAATAAGTAAGGAGGCCACAGACAGGATGATTACAAAAATCAGCAATGTGGACACAGTGACCGGTAGCGGTCAAATCAACTTCGATGTGGACGTAGATGCCGCGGGTGCCGACGAGGACGTGAGCACGAAGCTGAACGGTGATCCATTCAAAACACCCGTGAAGGTCGCCCGCGGCGGGGACGGCAGTGGCCAATCCATTGCGCACACCAAGCATGGATTGCATACGGTCACCCTTCTTGCCGAGACAAGCAAGGTGTCCTCCAGAGATTTTGTGCTTGATCTATAAGAGCAAGGACGAGAGACAGACAGAGACAAGGCGAGAACGGCTCAACCTGATCTGTCCTCCCAGGCTTTCTCGAACAATCGGCACGCTTTGCCACGCCGCTACGTCACTTCGGCCGAGGGTTCGGGAACGCGAAAGGGCACGGGACGTCTCGTTCCGTTTGTAGAGCGGCGCAGAGAGCGTGCGGTGACAATGGTTTTGATCTGCTGGGAAATCTTCTCGGGCGGGAACTGGCCGTCAATGCGGTGGTAGTTGGGGCCACTGTAGTATTCGATCAGCGGAGCGCACAGCCGGTGATAGGCCTCCATACGCTGGCGGACGACAAATTCCCGGTCGTCCTCGCGTTGAATGAGAGGCTGCTTATCAAAGTCGCAGCAGCCGGGCTTCGCCGGCGGTTGAAAAAGGAGGTTGTAGATCCGGCCGCACGACGGACAATGGCGCCGGGAAGAGAGGCGCTTCACCAGAACCGAAAGCGGCACGTCCAGATGAATCACCGTGGGCGCCGGCAACGCGGCGTTTTCCAGAAACCCGGCGAGGAAGACCGCTTGCGGAACCGTGCGCGGATAGCCGTCGAGAATAAATCCGTTGCGGCAATCGGGCTGCGTGATGCGGTGGACCACCATGACGTTGACCAGGTCATCGTCCACCAGCCCACCGCTGGCCAGAATGGATTTTGCCGTGATCCCAAGCGCGGTCCCGTTGCGGCATTCCGCTCGCAACATGTCGCCCGTGGAAATGGTTGGGATCTTGCGGCGCTCGGAGATGAACCGCGCCTGCGTTCCTTTCCCCGAGCCTGGTGCTCCAAACAACAGAACGATCAAGCGTTCCTCCGAAATTAAGGTGCATGCGGGCCTCCCACCCAAGAGTGCCCGGCGAGCCCCGCTTACTTCCCCACTCAAAACAGGCTAGCTGACCCGATTACCAGGGTCAAGCAGGGTTTGCCAAGGATTCGCCGGGGATTTTCCGGATAAGTGACGTTATTTCCGTTTGTTTCCATCCAACCCGTTGAAAGCGGTACACTGACCGGAATTCAGGGAGCCGTTGTGCCCCTTTCTCCCCAAATTGCGTGGCGCAATACCGAAAGCCCGGCGTTTGACAGCCTATGGTATGATCGCCCCCGCGGCATGACGGCGTCCCTGCGAAGATGCATGAACCGCCGGGCCCTTATGAACTAGGGCTTGGGCGCGTGCCGCGGGGAGTTCCTTAAGGAGCCAATTTTGGCCACTGTGCAGGCATCTGCGAAGATGAACCAGCCGGACTCGGTGTGGCGGAATTGGCGACACGTAGTCGTCGCCGGCGGCTTTCTCGTATGGATCGGGTCGATGGCGCTTCGAACCGGCGCGGGCGCATTCGTCGCGATGTGGAATGTCCTGCTGTTCCTGGGCGCGCTCGTTGTCGTCACGATCCCGACGCGCACGGTGAGCGTGATGGAACTGCTGGGGCCTTTCTCCCTGGGCGGTTCGATGGTTGGATTATCGGTGCTGGCCGGCTGGGCTTTAGAAATGGTGTCGGGGACGCGAATCAGCCACGCACGAGCGCTCATCATCCCCTTGGTCGAGGAAACCGTCAAGATTGCTCCCGTGCTTCTGATTCTTTGGCGGCAGAGATACCGGCGAGCCTGGACATTCGGGGCGACCGACATCATCCTGCTCGCCGCCGCTTCGGGTTCAGCTTTCTACTGGATGGAGGAAGCGTTTATCATCCACAACCGTCACTCGTGGAGTTTCGTCGGATCCTTTCCCACGACGGACATAGAGTCCAATTTCGTGGCGAATCATGCGATTTGGACCGCGATATCGGGACTGACGATCGGCGTCTCCAACCTATTGCTCGGGCCCGGCCGGCGAACGATGCCGATCGCAGCATCCGGCTGGCTCTGGTCGACCCTGGACCATGCCGCCAACAACTACAACGTACACTTCCGAGGAGCCATCAGTAACATCTTTCGCGCCGTGACCATGAACGGCCGCCTCTCCCTCTACATCTTCGTGGCCGGAATTTGCTTTGCGCTCACGCTCGATCTGTATTTCGCTTATTTGGCACGCGGAGAGCGAACGCCTGCCCAGCCGATGACGTTCCCGGTTTCACGGAATCAGGCCAGACCCTGGTTCCGGTATCTGCGCTTGCGCCTGCAATTCGCCTACGCAAGCGCTCGCTACCGCGCAGCCAGCGGCAAGATCAAAGAGCGGTTGGCGGCGCTAGTCTCGAGCCTTGGATCTTCGCTGCGCAGCGGCCACTGGTGAACTCCACTGCACGCAACGCCGCAGCCTGACCACAAGCGGCTTCTCGCTTTGCGCGCTCAGTTGGGAAATTCCAGGGCGTGGCTGCCCTCACCGGCTTTTCGCACGATCCGGAGCTGGTAGCTTCGAGGATCATGCACCAGGATATTCGGATTCCGCATGACGGAAGCCGCCTCTTGTGACCAATCCTGCCTGAGCTGTGGCAGGATACCGCCATCGACGATCAGCAAGTCAGCGTCGCGGCAGCCGGCGGCGAAATCCGGCGCATTTCCGTCAAAGATCCACACTGCATGGCCGGCATGCGACAGGGCCATAAGCAGGCCCAAGAACGGAATCGCGCGGGCTGCGGTCTGCAAGCTCGGAATCGTCGCGTTGGTCCCTGGACTCCCCATCGTGAAACGGGTATCGGCAATCACCGCGATCGCCCTCTTCGGTTCGAGCGGGATCAAGCCTCCGAGGTCAGCGGCGCGAGTTGCGGCGCCGGTGGGATTTTGGGGCGTTGGCACGATCAGAAGTTGGTGGTCGGGTCTGACGATGACCAGGCAAGTCAGTCCTCTTCCGGCGGCGGTCCTTCTAACCTTGTTGAAAATTGATTCGATGTCCGGCGGGAGTTCGGCGCCTGCCACCTGCCCGGTTACCTGGATTGCGGCGCGATTCGCAAAATCGGGGGTCGTCGCCAGGCTGACGGGCAACGCGTATTTCAGAATCAAACTCATTACCGGCGCCGGGGAAGGGGCCCGGGCGGCGAGAGGCGGTTCTTCGTAGTACCACACGACGGCTTTCTTCTGCTTGGCCTCTTTCAGCGCTTGCTCCAGGCCGTCCAGCTCGATGGGCTTTCCGTCGAGCAACACGACGCCGGATGCCAAAGCGCTCACTTTCAGTGCAACCATTTTCTTGCTATTTCCTCCTTGAGAAGTCTAAGGCAGGTTTCGCGCCGTCTCCGTCGTCGAAGCCAGATTTCTAAGGTGGAACCAGGAGCATGTCCCCGGCGGAATCGACAAAATACGAGTATCCGGCGTTCAGTAGCTGCGACACCTCACGCGCGTAAACCGTCTCGTAGCCATACTCAGCCGAGCCCACCATGGTCTGAGTGCTCATCGGAGAAGACAAGAGAACGGAGGCGTTTTGATCGATGGCGCCCTGGATCCAGGCATCATTCAGTCCCGTTGACCAGGCGGCGTCGGGAACATGGAGAACGCTGTAGCCGTCCAGACCTTCATACGCCAGCGGGTCTAGGCCATGTCCAATGACATAGATGTTGGGTGCTTCCGCATCGATGGCCGCACCCTCAGCAACAGCCTCCGATATCTCCGGCAAGAACGGAAGAAGTTCCGGTGCGACGATCGCAGCCATCACCGCCAGCGCAATTCCACCTAACAACCAGACCCACCACGGGATCCCCAGAATGTTGAGTCCGGCGTCGTGGAGCAGCCAGAGCCACGTGCTCGCGTGGTCCAGCCCGGGATGGAAAACTGAAAATATCATGAGTCCATTTTTTTCCGCGACCGGGACTTTGAGTTCATGCGAATACGCCTCTGGGGTGCGGGGCCGTTCATCAGGGCCTAGCCGTCACTCCCTGTTTGGATGCAAGCGCCTGTGCTTTCACTCTCTCGTGCTCCAGACGCGCCAAATCCGGCGGCTGAGGACCGTTCGCGTTGTCGGCCTTCACCTGGGCGCGCAGGGCGGCGATGCTTGCATTGATGTCGCTTGGCTTCATGGAGTTCAGGTCCCCGAGCAGCTTGGAAACTCCTTGCGTCTGCATCCCGGAACTCTTCATCTCGCTGAGCACGCCGGGTGGCAGATCGGAAGCTGACAGGCTTCCCAGATTCGGCGCCGCCTGGCCCCAGCCACCGGCCTTTGCTGCGCCGGCTTGGCGGCGCTCCATTTCGTCGAGGATCAGTTTATCGGCGGCGGCCCGGGAGCGTGCGGCGGCGTGCGCGGCATCCGTGGCCATATCGATGAATTTCGGCATGAGCTTAGCTTGCAGCGCCATCCCGTCCTGGTCGCCGCGCTGCTGCGCAGCAAGATAGCGCGATTGGGTCAAAGCATACGCGTTGAGGGCCGCCGCTTCGCGTTCCATCTGAGCGACAGACGCCAGCCCGTTACGGGCGATCTCGCTCGCGCCGGCAGGCTCCGGCACGGACGGTGTGCTTGCTTGAGCTTCTTTATCGGTATCCTGACGTGGTCGAACTTTAGCCTGCGCCGCCGCCACCTGGCGCCACGCGTCGCTCAAATGCTGGCGCGCCGCTTTGTCGCGGACCAAAGTCGTTGGCAAACCTTTTGGGATGGGTAAGGCCGGCTTTGTGTGGACTGGGACCAGGATCGCATTGGCCACGGACCCGCCAATGGGCCTGGGGGGAGGAGGCGGCGACGTACTCCCTCCCCCGCCGCTGCCGCCCACGGTTGCTCCGCCGTCGCTACTGGCGCCGCCACTGGCGCCATTTGAACCGCTGCCGCTATTGGCGTTGCCCGATTTGGAATCAGGCGGAATGGGTCCGCCGCCCAGGTTGCCCCACCCGCCGCATTGCTCTGCCAGGTCGCTCAGGTCGCGGCGAAGCTGCCTCTTTTCGTCCTCCGACTTGGCATTGCCGTAGTCTTTTCTGATCTGTGAAGCGGACGAACGGCAATCTCCGGGTGTCTTGCTGGGCCGCTTTGGTTTTGTATCGGCGTTACGCTTAACATTCGACCCCCGATCCGGAATCGGTTTCATCTCCGGAATCGGCTTCACCTCCGGGATGGACTTCACCGGGGGAATAGGGTCCACCGGCGGAATGGGCTTCACTGGGGGAATGGGTTCCTGCGCGGCGCAGGTTAGGGCTGCCAGTAATGTTCCGCAGCAAATCAGGCAAAACCGTTTCATGGTGCGCCCTCCATCAGGCGTTTCCGGATCAAGGGCCGAGGTTTTTCGCCTTGTAACAATCGCGCATTATACACCGAAGCGTATTCCCAACCTGCCGGCGCCTCCGGGAGCGGAACCTTTGCGAATATGCGGCGTTGGACTTGACAGGCTGTGGTACAATCCCGTGCACAAGCAAAGCGAGTCGCCACTTGAATCCGGACTTTTGAGGTGAAAATGGCCCGTCATGCCACAGTAGTTGTCGTGATTGCGCTGATAGCAGTACTCTGCGGATGCTCTAAGGAAAGTCCGCCAGCTTCTTCGAAAACCGCCGAGGCACCGGAGGCCAGTGCGGCGCCGGCGGCTCCACCTCCAACACCGTCTGCCGCGCCCGCGCCTACGCCGCCGCCGGCCGCAGCACCCGCCAGCACGGCGGCGAAGACGCAGGATACTAACATCACAGGCGTCGTGGCCGAGGTGACCGAGTGTACACGCAAAGACGGCGTGCTCAGCTTGAAAGTGCGGTTTCGCAACACCGGCAGCGAGAAAAAGGAGCTCAAGCTCATCGAAAACCGCGACTACGAGAAATACTATGTGAGCGCCGGCAGCAAGAAATATTTCATTCTGAAAGATTCTGAGGGCACGTATTTGACGCCCCAGGCTTCGAGCTTTGGCGGCCTGGATGTCAAACTCGACCCCAGCGGTCAATACACGTGGTGGGCGAAATACCCCGCGCCTCCTGCCGACGTTAAGACTGTCACCCTGTACATGAAAGTGGCGGCCCCGTTTGAGGATATCCCGGTTGCTGATCAATAGGAGCCTGCCGGCCGGCACGGTTTGGCCGCGGGGGACCGGATTCATACTGTGCGTCCTCTGGTTATGTGCGGCTCAAACTGGCTTGGCGGCGACTTACACGGATCCTGACTCGCCGGAGGTGATGGCTGCGGCCCGGGCGGCTCTGGCCCATGCGAAGATTCTTGACATTGTCGGAGTCACGCTCGGAATCGATGCCGTGTTAAAAGACTTGGGCGCCAAGATCACCGATCGGCAAATCCGTATCGATCTGGCGGCGGACGTGCTGTTCGACTTCGATAAGTACACGCTCCGTCCTGCTGCAAACGAAAGTCTCAGGAAAGTCGCGCAAGTGGTTTCCGGCTACCCGTCCGCGCCATTGCTGGTGGAAGGACACACGGACGGCAAGGGAACGCACGCGTACAATATGGCCCTTTCGGATAATCGCGCGGCGGCGGTGAAGAAGTGGCTTGTGGAAAACGGAGGAATCAACGCCGCGAGAATTACGACCAAGGGTTGGGGAGAGACCAAGCCCGTAGCACCCAACAGTAAGCCGGATGGTTCCGACGATCCTGACGGGCGCCAGAAGAACCGAAGAGTAGAGTTGACGCTAACTACGAGAGGATAACGCCATGCGCACCACTTGCTGGCAGCTGATTGCGGTTCTGTTTTCATTGGGCGTAGGGCACGCGGAACCGCACATCACGGAAGCCGTGCTGGGGCACGACCGAATACAAAAGCCGGGGAGCTATGAAATCGTCAAGCCCTCCACGGTCTTCGCGCCGAATACGGCAAAGATCGTTTGCGTTTTTAGATTAGAAGGCGCGGGTATCGGCATGAACATCAATAGTGTCTGGATTGCCGAGGACGTTGGCAGAGCCGCGCCGCCCAACTATAAGATCGCCGAAAAGAGCTTGCGGCTGCCCTTCATGAACTCGGGCAGCGTTTACTTGTCGAAGCCGACCAAAGGTTTCCCCGTCGGCTCCTACCGGCTGGAGATTTACATTGGCAGCAAATTGGCCAAGACGTTGAAGTTTAGCGTGCAGACTCCCTGAAGGTGCGCCTGGTTTCGATAACTCACCGGCAATGACTCGGCGCACTCTCTCGGCGACCGTGATTCGCTCCAGGTTCGTTTGGCTCTGCCTTCCCTTCATCCTCGGGGGAGGGACTTGCTTGGTGACCGCCTTTCGCATGTTCTGGCTCGATTGGCAGTACCACTCCGTTGCACGAAAGACTGACGGAACCGTCCTCAAGAAATGGAAGAGCGCAGGTTCATCGATAAGCTATGGATCGACTGGAACATCGAGAAGCTTCGGAGCAAAGGGCGCGGGGGTGAATGTAAGTTTGGGTTCCAACTACACAATTCGCTATCAGTACCGCACGGCGCGGGGCATCATGCGGGAGGATGAAGACGATGTGAGCCGTTCGGATTGGGAGAGGGTCCAGCCAGGGGATGTGCTAAGCGTTTTTTACCTTCCGAAACTTCCGCATCACAGCCGGCTATCGACGGGAATGCGACCACTGCTGCCACTAACGCTCTTCCTGCTCGGCGCGCCCATGACATTCTTGGGAACTCTAGGAGAGTTCTTCATCGTGGGCGATTTAAGGAAGAAGTATCTGAACAAGCACCAAACGAACTCAACCAACCGGCACCCCAGTGCCGCCAAGTCATGACAGAGTGCGCACTGACGCCAGCTCTGATTCTGCAAGTAGACGACGACCTTACCTCTGTTAGGCTGGACCCGGAATGGTCCCTCAAAATCGAAGCGCCATTCTCGTCGGAAAATTGATCACCGCCCTGGGGATACTCGTGGTGGCTGCTGCCCTATGGGTAATCCATGGCCGATACGTCATCTTCAAGTTCTGGCCGACGGTGGATGCACAAGTCACGAAAAGCGTGGTCAGCGGTCCAATCCGGATGGAGCGTGGCGATCGGGTGTATTACACGAGAATCGAATTTCAATTTCTCGCGGCCGGGAAGCAGTACACCGCGTCGGCCAGGGACAAGAGCGATGACCGAAACGGGGCGCAAATGGTCGCTAATACTTACTCCGCCGGAACTCACCACACCATTCGTTACAATCCTGCAAACCCCAACGACATTCGTTTCGATGTAGTGAATATGTTTGAAACTCCAGTCGCGGTCGGAATTTTCGGTGTGGCTATGCTGGTTGTCGGGCTGAGATGGCTCGTGAGGTGTCGACGTAAACGCCTTCCGGCGTAAGAGTTGTCGAGCGCGTTCATGGGAATCATGCGATTCAAGGCGGTCGAGGTGAATGGAGACTGGGAATTGTTCACCGCCGGGATTGCGAAAGAGCAGTTTGAAGGACACCTGCCGCCGAACCAACGGAGAAGCCGGTACATCGTGACTTCAGATGGCAAGCGCTTTCTCATGAATGCCCCTGGTAGAGGAGCAGGAGCGCGCGAGTTCCCGGGTGGTGTTGACTGGCCGGCGCTGCGGAAACGCTAAACTGAGCCGCGACTGTAAGGAGCGGTTGTCGCGAAAAACTACGCCAGCGGCAAACTAGCCGAGGCCGCAACGCTGAGGTCTGTGAACTCGCGGCGCGCTAGCTTGGGGAATGCGGCCGCGGCGATCATGGCGGCGTTGTCGGTGGAAAGTGCTGGGGACGGGAAGTGGACGGGGTAGGGAAGGCGCTGGGCGAGTGCGGCGGCACGCAGTCCGGAATTGCACGCGACACCGCCTGAAATGATGAGAGAGCGCGCGCCGACGGATTCGGCCGCAATCACTGACCGGCGCAGTAGCTCCTGGATCACCGTGCTCTGAAAAGACGCCAGCAGGTCCAGCGTCTCCTGCGGCGTGACGGACAGCCATTGTTCGGCGGTGGGTCGCGGATGCTCCGCCAGCAGCTCTTTGCGGCGTTGAATTTCGCTTGTGAGATCGCGTGCCTGCGTCCACCGCAGCACCGCGGTTTTGAGTCCGCTGAAGCTGAAATCGAGCGCGTTGCCCTTCATTTTCGCCAAGGTGAACGGCACTGCTCGGGGATTTCCATGCGGGGCAAGCAGGTCGATCACCGGGCCGCCCGGATAGCCGAACCCCAGCAGCTTGGCGACTTTATCGAAAGCCTCGCCCGCGGCGTCATCGCGAGTTTTTCCTAACAGGCGATAAGAGAAATCGGCGCGGGTCTCGAACAAATGGGTGTGGCCGCCGCTCACGATCAGAGCGAGGGCGGGGAATTCCACAGGTGTGCCCTCTTGCTTTGATTCGAGCACCACGGCGTGAACGTGCCCCTCGATGTGATTGACTCCGATGAGCGGGATGCCGCGCGCAAACGAAAGCGATTTCGCGAAAGTCAGCCCCACCAGTAGCGAGCCCACCAGGCCCGGCCCGGCGGTTACGGCGATCGCGGCGAGATCGGCGTAGGTGGTCTTGGATTCGTCGAGAGCCAGCCGCACCACCGGGACAATGGCCCGCAGGTGCTCACGCGAGGCCAGCTCGGGCACTACGCCGCCATAGCGGGCATGTGTGGCTAATTGGGAAGCAACAACGGAGGAGAGAATGGAGACGCCGTCTTCGACCACCGCTGCGGCGGTCTCATCGCAAGACGACTCGATTCCGAGAATACGCACTCACTACGATTCTACGCGGGCTGCATCGCCGGTGCTGTTGAGGACGTCCTGAATCCGCCGCACCAGCGCGATGGGCGAATAGGGCTTGGCAAGAAAGTGCGCGGTGGGAACATCGACGGGGTAACCGCTGGCGACCAGTGCTTTGAGGTCCGGGCGGATCTGGCGCATCTGTTCGAGCGCTTCAAGCCCGGAAAGGCCCGGCATGGTCACGTCGAGGAAAACCAGGTCGATGGCGTCGGGATTGTCGGCGAAAACGCGCACGGCTTCCTCGCCGTCGCTGGCCTCCATGATGTTGTAGCCCTTGCGCAGCAAGATGCGCACGGCCGCGCGCCGCACGGGCCCTTCGTCGTCTGCGATCAGCACGCAGGCGGAGCCTTCGGCCAAAGTTCTCGGCTGGCCAGCCATTGCCGGCAGTGAGATCCGGTAAGTGATCGAGGTAGCGTCGCGCGCCACGTCGATCGACCCGCCGTGCGAGCGGACGATCTCGATGTCGCGGGCCAGTCCGAAAGTGCCCGTCTCCAGACCGGCCTTAGAGGGTGAAAGCGGCGTAAACAGGAGCTTGGGATTTGCATCGAGCCGGCCAACACTTGCCACCGAAATCGAGATGGTGATGTACTTGGGACCATTCTTTGCCTGCACTTCGAGCAGACTTTCGTCCGGTATGGCGCGGCTGGCGCTGGCTGCGAGCGTCATGATCACCTGCTGGATCTGGTTGGAATCGGCCAGGATCGCCGGCAGGTGGGTGTGTTTGGCGAATTTGGCGGGGACGTTGGAGGGAAGTACTTTGCGCAGAATGCGCTCGGTGCCTTTCAGCAGTTGGTCCAGTTGGACGGGGCGCATTTCCGGCTTTACGCTCTGGCCCAGGTTGAGCAAGGCGCGGGTCATTTCCACGCATCGCTGGGTAGCCTGCTGGGCTTCCATGAGGCCCTCATACAATGGGTGGTCGGAGTCGAGCGAATCGAGCGACAAGCCCACGTTTCCCAGGATTACGGTCAGCTCGTTGTTCAGATCGTGGGCGATGAAGCCGGCCAGCGCCCCCATCATTTCCAGCTTCTGCTCTTTGCGCAGAGAGGTTTCGGTTTCCGGCTCGGCCGCCTGATCATCGGCAGGAAGATCTTGATCCATCGCGATTCCATGCTAGGCACAAGGGCACGGACACGACCGAGGCGGGACGCCGATGGTCCTGGGCCGCAAGGGAATAAATTTACGCCAGAGTGGTGACTCCTGTCGCAGCACGCGAGCGTTGCCCGCCGGGCCGGACCGTTAGCGGACAGCCACTGCCGTCTTTTTCGCCGGTTCCAAGCGCGCAAGCCTGGCTTCCAGATCGGCCAGGGCTTTGCCAAGAATCTTCTGATAGCGCGGATTGGCGCTGGCAGCGAGTTCCCGCCGAACACGGGTACGCGACAATTCCAGGTTCTCTTTCTCGCGCAGTCTTTGGATTTGATCGGGAGTCAACTCCGGTGGAGGAGTGATCTTTTCTTTACCGGCGGCGGATTCGATCTGGGCTTCGACCGACTTACTTTCCCAGCCTCTCGCCATAACTTCATTGTACGCCTGGGAACGGGGATAGCCCAAATTTCGGGCCAGACACAGCCGGTCTCGGGCGCGGCTCATCCAGGGCAGCCGGAGTAGCGATAAGCTTACGGGAATGACGGATACGATGTTGCTTATCAGAAGGCCGATTTTTCTCGGGTTGCTGGGACTCTGGTTCGCGGCGGGGGCGCTGGCAGCAGGGCTGGATGGGGTTTGGGCGATTACGATCACGCGGTTTGGGGAGCCGTCGTACCGGCGCGCGACGATCAAAACCAGCGGGGACAGGCTGAGTGGCCAGATGGATGAGATGCCGCTCGAGGGGACCGGGCATGGCGAGGCGGTGGCGTTCACGACCCGGGATAAAGACGGCAAGGTGATCGGCGATTTCAAGGGGTCGACGATCGAGGGAGTCTTGGTGGGCACCGCGAAGCTCCATGACGAAGCGGTGAGCTGGACGGGGCAGCGCCGGGCTGAACGGCCGGTGGGCGAGCCCAAAGCGCACCGTTTCTTCCCGCGCACGTTTTATCGGGAATTTTCGGGCGCGATTGCGCCGGTGATGCATTTGTTTCCAGGTGACAGCGTGACGACAACGACCGTGGATGCGGGCGGGCGGGATGCCAACGGGAAGCAGCGGTCGCTGGGCGGCAATCCGCTGACGGGGCCGTTTTACATCGAGAACGCATGGCCGGGCGACACGCTGGTGGTGCATTTCACGCGCATCCGTCTGAGCCGCGATTCGGCGGGAAGCGGAGATGGAATTGTGGGCAGCGCTTTCGATCCGTACTACTTCAAAGATTTGAAGCCGGTGGAGAAATTCGACAGCGAATGGAAGCTGGATCGTGAGCGCGGCGTGGCCACGTTGAAGAATCCCACGGAGAAGCTGAAGAATCTTTCGATCAAGCTGGCGCCGATGCTGGGATGCGTGGGCGTGGCGCCGCCGGGGAGGAACGCGTTTCAGTCGGGCCATCTGGGGAGTTTTGGCGGCAACATGGATTACAACCAGATCCGCGAGGGTGTGACGGTTTATTTTCCCGTGTATCATCCCGGGGCGCTATTGTTTGTGGGCGACGGGCACGCGGTGGAGGGCGACGGCGAGCTGACGGGCGATGCGCTCGAGACCTCGATGGACGTGGAATTCACGGTGGACGTGGTGCAGGGCCAGTCGATCGACATGCCGCGCGCGGAGAACGGCGAATACGTAATGGCGCTGGGGATCGGCAACTCGCTCACCGACGCGCTGCAGGCGGCCACGACCAACCTGGCGCAATGGCTGGAGCGCGATTACAAACTCAACGCCGCGGAGGTGGCGATGGTGCTGGGGACGTCGATGCGGTATGACGTCGCGGAGGTGGTTGATCCGCGAGTGAACGTGGTGGCCAAGGCGCCGAAGAGTGTTCTTTCCCAACTGCGCCAGTAGCGGGAGCCCGTGGCCTCCGTCGATCCCGCCGGTGGCTGGGCGGCCGGTTGAGATCGAATTTCGCGCGACGATTCAAGACGGCGCGGGCGGGGAGGCACACGCGGCCACCGATCTGCGCAAGAGACGCATGGCGATTGAAGAAGCGCTTATGGCGCAGCCGGAGGAGTTTGCGCGAATTTTCGTGCATGAGTTATTTCATTTTGCGTGGCTGCGGCTGGGGAATGCGAAGCGGCGCTCGTATGAAGCGATGGTCGCGCGAGAATTGCGGCGCGGCGTGCGCGGGGAACTAGGGTGGTCGGCGGAGTGGCGGAAGAAGAGGCTTTCATTGCGCGATTGCAGGGAGCGGACGCGGAAGTGGCGCGAGTACTGTTGCGAGAGTTTCTGCGATACGGCGGCGTGGCTCTATGCGGGCGTGGGGCGGCACGCGGAGTTCACGCTGGCGAGGGCGGCGCGTGACGGGCGGCGGGAGTGGTTCAGGAAGAGCGGGCTGGATGAGGGGGTGGCGATTTAGACCGACGCGGAGACGCGGCGACGCGGAGACGCGGGGACGCGGCGAAAGACTCAGGTGTTTTAGATCACTTCAGCGCCGTTTCGGAATACGTGGCGGATACCGGTGGGGGCGAGCGTGGGGTGCTCGTAGGTGGCGGGGCTGTTGATGGTTTGGGGATCGAACACGACCACGTCGGCGAGGTAGCCCTTTTCGAGGCGGCCGCGTTTCGCGATGCGGAAGCGACGGGCGGGCTTGTCGGTGATTTTGTGGACGGCTTGGGCGAGTGTGAGCCATCGGCGTTCGCGGGTCATTTCGCCGAGCAGCAGGGGGAACGTGCCAAATAATCGCGGATGCGGTTTTCCTTTGACGTAGAAGCCGTCGCTGATGACACATGAAAGCGGATGCGAAAGCGTCTGTCGCAGATTGGACTCGCTTTGATTCAGTTCCAGCATGTTTACGCGGCCGCGCTCTTCTTGAATCAGCTCAAGGACGACTTCAACGGGTTCTTGCGCACGGTCCTGCGCGATGGCCGCAACCGATTTTCCGACGAGTCCGCGATTGTTTTGCGAGTCAACGGATGAGATAAAGATGGCGGGCCATCCTTGAGTGAGACTCGCTTCGGCCTCGGCTGCGATGCGCGTTCTTTCGGCGCGATCGGCGAGGCGTGTGAGCAGACCGTCAATGCCGCCCTCGAGCGCCGATTGTGGAAGCAGTTGAGTCAAGACGGTGCTGCCGTGGGTGTAGGGGTAACAGTCGAAACCCACGTCGATGCCGTGAGCGGCGGCGTTATCGATTTTTTCGAGGACAGCCTGCTGCTTGTCCCAGTTGCGCGGGCCCACGGCCTGCAGGTGCGAGATTTGCAGACGGCAACCGGTGCGGCGCGCCAGCTCGAGTTGCTCGTCCACGGCTTGAGCAAGGTGATCACCGTAATCCCGCATGTGTGTGGAGTAGGTTTTGCCGTGCCGCGCGACAACCCGGCACAGCCGTTCGAGTTCTTCGAATGGCGCACTGGCGCCCGGGGCATACATGAGACCGGTAGAGAATCCGCACGCGCCTTGCTGGAGGGATTCCGCGAGCTTCTGTTCCATCCGGTCAAGATCCCGCTCAGGGAGCGGACCGAGGCGGTTTCCCGCACACGCGATGCGAAGAGTCCCGTGTCCCACGAGCGAGAACACGGCCGTTGCTGTTGACTGGGCCGCGCGATCGAGATAGGCTTTCGCGGCAGGCCAACCCCAGTCTTGACTGCCGCAAAAAATGCCGTTGGCGAAATCGTGCAACGGCTCTAGATTAGCGGGCGCCGGATAAGGCGAGAAGCCGCAGTTGCCGACGACCTCTGCGGTGACTCCCTGCGCCGTTTTCTCGCGCCGGTTTTCGAGGACCTGGAGATCGGAGTGGCTGTGGGAATCAATGAAGCCCGGTGTGATTGCCATGCCGCGGCAGTCAATCACACGCGCATCTGCGGGGGCCTCGAAGAAGTCAAGCTCGGCGATGGTGCCGTCGGAAATGAGCAGATTGCCGTGCCGCGGCGGAGCGCCGCTGCCATCGATTAGTGTGCCGTCTTTGAACAGGACTCGTGCCATGCAGCCTCAGCGCTTTGGACGTTCGGCATACTTAAGCGCCAAGGCGCGAATCTCATAACTGAAATCGAGGAAGCGCTTTTCCCAGCGCTTGGCTTCGGCCGAAGTATATGGATAGAATCCCCTGGCGTTGGAAGTGCCGCGCGCGCCGGATGCTACAACCTCTTGCATCAGTTTCGGCGTGTCTTGAGAGCGGCAAAGATCCGGCAGCAGGCCGCGCATCACGGCAGCGTAGGCCGGAATTCCGGTGAGATCCATATAGCGAAACAGGCCGGCCATAGTGATCCAATAGCCCATGTCGTTGCGCACGGAACGGTCCACGTCTTCTACTGTCGCGTAGCCATTCTCCACAAGATAAAAGGCCTCGCGTAGCATCGCGTACATGATTCGGTTGGTGACGAAACCGCGAATGTCGCGGCGGACCAGGGTCGGCTCCTTTTTCCAAAGACTGGCAAGCTGCATGACTTTTTCTGCGTTCCGCGGATCGGTTTGATCGCCGCAAATGACTTCCAGGAAACGCAGGATGTGAGCGGGTTCGCCCCAGTGAATGCCGAGGATTCTTCCGGGGCGGCGCGCGCCGCGCTGCAGCTCCGTGACTGGTAGAGATGAAGTGTTGCTGCCGATTAGCGCATCGGGCGCTACCGAGTCTTCGATTTGCCGCAAGACGGCGCGTTTTTGATCGAGATCTTCAAAAATCGATTCTATGACGAGGCCGCAATTGTGGAGTGCGGCGAAATCGCTCGCGGTGCTCAGACGTTTCAGCAACGCGGCGGGATCTTTGGTTAGCAGCTTTTCGCGGCGGATGCCGCGCAACAGGACCGAGATGCGCCGCTTCAGGCTGTGCCTCCGCGAGGCGTCTTTGTCGATCCCGACGACGCGATGTCCGGCGGCTATGAGACAAGTCGCGATGCTGGTGCCCATCAGCCCGAGGCCGACGACACCGGCGGGAGGAGGTTGCTGGTTTGGCATAGTTAACGGACCTTCCCGCCTGCCGGCGCGAGACATGGGTTGTGCGGAAGCTCGAGCCGGTCGAGTACGGTGAGAATCCGGGCGTTGAGAAACGAAATGCGATCCTCGAGATGGCGGTCGAGCTTCAGAGTAAGTTGGCGGACGACGGCATCCTGCAGGACGCCGCGCACTACCAGCAGGCGCTTTTCGGCATGATGGAATAGTTCCATGTGCTGCAGGCTAAATACAATTTGCGGCAAGACTCCCTCATAGATTTCGTAGGCGCGCGTCATATCGCCTTGAGTCGCGAGTTGAAACACTCTAACGAGGAGATCCGACACGGCCAGGCCGGGCATGACTCCACAGATGCCGGCTGGGATCAGGTCCAACATGTACATGCCGCCCCATCCTTCCAGCACTCCGACCTTTCCATTCGTCGCTTCGAGAATCGAGGTGACTTTCGCCGACATCATGGGCTCTTCGAGTTTGATCCATCGAAAATGGGGATGAGCGCGATGCAAATCGGACACGAAACGAGCGGTTAGGGTTGGGCCCGACGGGTTGAAGTCCTGAATGAGCAGAGGAATGTCGATGGCGGAGAGAAGCCGGTCGAAGTAGGGGAACAGATCGGATTCACCAAACCCGAACATCCTCGGCACGGCGGCGGCGATGGCCGATGCCCCTGCTTTCTGGGCCTCACGCGCGGCATCCACGGCTTGCGCCAGGGAAGGGAAGTTAACTTGCGCGAACACGGGAATGCGGCCGGCGGCTTGCTGAATAGCCTCCTCGACCACTCGCAACCTCTCACGCTCGGAGAGTTTATAGAACTCGCTCGCATATGCGGGCAAACACATGGCACAGGCGCCCGCGGCGCAGGCAAAATCCACCAGCCGCCGCAGCGAGGGCCAGTCCATCTGCTCCTCGGCTGTAAAGGGCGTCGGAATGATGGGGACGATGCCGTTTAGACAAAACTCGTTCGCTTTTGCCAAGCCTCCTCCTCCTTTCGAGCCGCCTTCGCCATGCGCTTTCGCTCCTCGTAGACGGTGACCAAAAATGTGCCGACAAATACCAAGAGGCCGCCGAAGACCAGTTGCGCGGTGATCCGTTCTTTGACGACGACGGTGGAGAGCAAGACTCCGAACACGGGCAGCAGATAAATCGACAAAGACGCTTGCGTCACATCAATTTTCTCGATCACCCAGAAATACAGCAGCATGGAGGCGCTCAGGCTGAATATGGCGATAGTCAGTAAGGTGACCCAAACGCCGGCGCCCAAAGAACTCAGTGCCGCAATCCGGGGATGCTCGAATATGAGCATGAGCGCCAGAAGCTCGAGGTCGGTCAGCAGGAAGCTATACACGAGTAATTCGACCGGGTTGAACGTCTCAAGCAACTTCTTGGTGTAGGTGTTATAGAATGCGCTGCCGAGGCAACTGGAGAGAATCAGGAGGTTGCCGAGCAGATAGGTGCCCCGGAAGATGGCGACGGATTTCCAGTCGATGTCTGAAACCATGAGCACACCGCATATGGCAAGCGCGAAAGAGAGCCAGCGGACAACGGTCATTCTTTCGCCGAGCAGCAGGACCGCCATGATTGCAGTCAAGACTGGAATGGTCAAGGTAAGCACGGATGCATTGCTTGCGAGCGAGTGTTCCACACCCCAGGTGATACCGAGTTGCGCCGGAATGATCCCAAGAGTGGAGGCGAGGAAAAGGTCTCGCGCAACCACCAGCGTCCATTGCGGGCGCGGTCTTTTGCCACGGCTGAAGCTTACGAGCGGTGCAAACAGCATAGTGGAGAGGGCGAGGGGAATGAAGGCAACGGCAATAGGGCCGAGGCGCTCGGTAGCGATCTTGACGCCAGGGAATTGAAAGGCCCACATCAGGTTCACTAAGACCAGAACCAAAAAATACTGAATAGGTGAACGCCCGCGGAGTCTGGACGAAGCTGTTTCGCTCATAGTCACTCTTGAGTCACATGCGCGGCCGGAGGTCCTCCAGATCCGGCAGTGTGTCGCCGTCCTTGAATTTATGGATCAGGTCCCAGAGGCGGGTCTGGAAGCGCCGCCAGTATTCGTATTCGGCTTCCCAACGGCCCAGCACGCTGCGCAGGCGATGGTCCGTATATTCGGCGAGCCAAGCCGAGCGGTAGACTCCGCGCAGGTCCGAAATCTCATCCATCAGATCCATGATGCGGCCGTGATTGCGCGCGCTTGACTCCCATGCTAAATAGAAGTACACATCGTCGTGGTTCGGGTGGTTGCCTAGAGTCTTGAAATATCCTGCCATCTCTTGTGCGTAAATGTACTTCATCCCGGCATAATCGAGGATTCGCGCGGCCACGATCAGGCTGGGAAGCGAGTACGTATCCTCTTTTAGCGCTTGAGCGCGATCGAGACGTTCCAGCGCCTCTTCCGCCAGAAGCCGGATTTCGCGCAGCGAATCGCGGTTCCCAGCCAGGCGGTTGAGACGCGCCGGCGTCAGCGGATCGTCCCACAGGCGGAAGATGGTTTCCGATCCGAGCACCTTCTCGGCGAGTTGTTGCGCTTTAGCCAGCGACTCAAGGGCGGGAGCGATTTCGGCGGCCACAGGAGCGGAGTAGAATGCCGCGGCATAATCGGCGAAAAATTGCTCGCGATCCAGCGGTGTTTGCTGCCACGCTGCTGCGGCGCCGTAGGCCATGGCCGGCAGCGCAGTCCGGTACAGCACCTGGGAAGCATCGGTCCAGCCGGTATTGATCATGCCCATTGTGCCGTACTTACGCGCGTCGGCCAGAAAGCCGTCGATGTTTTGGAAGCTGCGCAGGAAGTCGGGCGAGATTTCATCCCAGCACCAGATTCCCGGCGCAAATACCTGCTGCACCTTCTCACGGGCGAATGGCGCGACCAGGGGGCTGAAGTCGGCTTCGACATCGTAGTGCCATGGGACTGCAATCACGTCTTTTGGCAACTGCGAGAGTAGCTCGGGATAGCGGACGAAGATGCGCGCGCCATTGATCACGTCGGCCCAGAACATGGGCCGTTTGCCGAACTGGCGAACCAAGGCGGTGATGCTTTTCAACTGCTCCATGTACAGCTTTCCGGGTTCGACGCCGCCGGCGGCCTGGCTGCCCGCTTTTTCGAGCTCCCAAGGCTCATCCATGCCGACGTGAAACCACGGACTGGGGAACAGCGCGGACAGTTGCTCCACCCAATCGTGCAGCAGAGCCTGTGTTTTGGGATTGCGCGGATTGATCTCTCCGCCGTGCGGAAAGGCGCCGAGGTCCGCGTAGCGCTCGACGCGGAACAGGTCGTGAAGGTGGCCGTAAAGCTCAAGGCAAGGCACGACGTCGACATGGCGTGCGCGCGCGTAGTCAACAATCCGGCG
>Ga0335070_10001351_pt1 | contig 28253 bp, 24 predicted proteins | sample Lox_Sample_13_FD_206722 | JGI IMG/M metagenome (GOLD analysis project Ga0335070, IMG submission 206722) | Soil microbial communities from Loxahatchee National Wildlife Refuge, Florida, United States - Lox_Sample_1.3 | ecosystem: Environmental > Terrestrial > Soil > Wetlands | place: USA...
ATGCGCCTCGAGCGCAGGGCCAGCTTGAGAACGGCGGCATCTTCGCGGCCGCCGACGGCCTGGTAATAGCCCCGCCGCATGCCTACCTGCTCGAAGCCCGCGGATTGGTACAGGCGGATCGCCGCGGTGTTTGACGGACGCACTTCCAGGAAGGCCTCGCTCATACCGGCAGCAGTGCCACGGTCAATGAGGTAGTCCAGCAGACGTCTGCCGACTCCTCGGCAGCGATAGGTATCGCCGATGCAGAGGTTCAGGATGTGGGCTTCGCCGGCCCCGACGCTCATGACGCCGTAGCCGATGATGACCTCCCGCAGAGCCACTACACGGCAGATGTAACCCACGCGCAGGCAATCGCGGAAGATTCCCTCGCTCCAGGGGAATGTATAGGCGGATCGCTCGAGGGCAACGACTTCGGGGACGTCACTTTCCACCATCGGTCGGATCTGGACGTCCGGAACAGCGTCGAGCAGCTCGGGCGCGGTTGCCATCAGAACACGTCGTTACCTAGGTTGGTTGCAACTCCCGGAATACGCTACGAGCGAATTTCAGGTCCTCCCACGCCTTGCGCTTATCAGCGGGCGTCCGCAGGAGGTACGCAGGATGATACGTCACAATTAGAGGGGTATTCAGCTCACCAAAGTGGTGCACCTTGCCCCTCAGGCGTCCCAGGGGCACGTCGGTGGCGAGCAGGTTTTGCGCCGCGATCCGGCCGACGGCGAGCATCAGACGGGGGCGTAAAAGCTCGATCTGGCGCATGAGGTAAGGGAGGCAGGCGGTCACCTCCTCCGGCTTGGGATCCCGGTTCCCCGGCGGCCGGCTCTTCAGGACGTTGGCGATATAGACATTGGTGCCGCGGCTCAAGCCAATGGACCGCAGCATGGCGTCCAGAAGGTGCCCTGCCCGACCGACGAAAGGCTCACCCCGACGGTCCTCTTCGGCCCCCGGGGCCTCGCCGACGACCAGCCACTGAGCCTCCCGGCTGCCCACTCCGAAGACACCCTGCGTTCTGGTGGTATGCAGGGGACAGCGGGTGCAGGCCAGCACTTCCGCTTTCAGGGAGTCCCAGGTCGTACCCGGGACGGGGGGGGCAGTCCCGGCAGCCGCCTGCGGGGACCGGGAGGGGTGCACCTGGGCTGTGGGCGTGACTGCAGACGCGGGCTCCGCCGCCGCGGGTCTTACAGCCGGCGCAGGTCTAGTGGCCCGCGCGGCTATGGCGGCGGCCGGCACGGCTATCGCAGCTTGCGCAGGTACCGCGGTCGGCACAGGTGTCGCGGCGGCCGGCGCCGCGCGTCGTGGCACCCACACGTCGATTCCCATCGCCTGCAGGTACTCAATGTTCCGCGGTGAAGTCATTACCCGGGACCGGGCTGGGGCGGCGGGCCGCGAAACAGCCGGCGGATGCGGCGGCCGATCCACAGCACCGGTGCCGACAGGGCGTAGGTGGCGAACATCGACAGCAACATGGCCGGTGCGTCGACGGCAATGAGCATGAAGAACAGCGGCACGATCAGCACGTAGGCGAACTTGACCCGCCTGTCGAGCTTGAACTGCTTGAAGCTGGGGAAGCTGAAGCGACTCACCATGAGCGCGCCGGCGCTGGCTGTAAGCACAAACGCCGCCACCAGGCCCACGAGCCCCGGTTGCGCGAAGGTGCTGGAGAACCACACGAACGCTGCGACGATGGCGGCGGCCGAGGGGCTCGGCAGCCCCTCGAAGTAGCGCTTGTCAGCCGCGGACCGCGTGTTGAACCTGGCCAGGCGCATCCCCGCTGCGGCCGTGTAGAAGAAGCACGCCAGCCACCCGAACCGGCCCCAGTAGTGGCCGAACTCCGCGATGCGCACCACACCCCACTGATACGCCACGATGGCGGGCGCGACGCCGAAGGCGACCATGTCGGCCAGGCTGTCGTACTCCTTGCCGAAGGCGCTTTCGGTACGCGTGAGGCGTGCGATGCGCCCGTCCAGCGTGTCGAAGATCATCGCCACGAAGATCGCCGCGCCGGCCGGGGCGAAGTGCTTGTCGATGGCCGCGACGATGGCGTAGAAGCCCGAGAACAGGCAGGCCGTGGTGAACAGGTTCGGCAGGATGTAGAAGCCCTTGCGGCGCGGCTTCAGTTCCTCTTCGGCTTCCATCTCCATGGGTGGTTCAGCGTCCTCCGGCACAGACGACGGCGAGGCGGCATCTTATCAGGTTAAGATCCCGGCCTTCCCCACCTGAAGAACAGCGTCGATGAGGCTATCGCAATACCCGATCAACACCCTCAAGGAAACCCCCTCCGAGGCGGAAGTGGTCAGTCATCAGCTCATGCTGCGAGCGGGACTGATACGGCGTCTGGCGGCCGGGCTGTACAGCTGGCTGCCCATCGGGTTGCGCACGCTGCGCAAGGTGGAGCGGATCATCCGCGAGGAGATGGACCGGGCCGGTGCCCTGGAGCTGGTCATGCCGGTGATCCAGCCGGCCGAGCTCTGGCAGGAGTCCGGCAGGTGGACAGAATACGGCCCGGAACTCCTGCGCCTGAAGGACCGCCACCAGCGCGATTTCTGCGCGGGACCCACGCACGAGGAAGTCATAACCGACATCGCGCGCCGCGAGTTGAAGAGCTACCGGCAGCTGCCGGTCAACTTCTACCAGATCCAGACCAAGTTCCGTGATGAGATCCGGCCGCGCTTCGGAGTGATGCGTGCGCGCGAGTTCATCATGAAGGACGCCTACTCGTTCCATGTGGACGAGGCGTCTCTCAGAGAGGGCTACCGCGCGATGTACGATGCGTACACGCGCATCTTCACTCGCACCGGCCTGCAGTTCCGGGCGGTTCGTGCGGACTCCGGTGCGATCGGCGGCGACCTCTCGCAGGAATTCCATGTGATGGCGCAGTCCGGAGAGGACGCCATCGTGTTTTCGGACGGCGATGAGTACGCGGCCAACCTCGAAGCGGCTGCGGCGGTGGCGCCGACCACTCCCCGTCCTGCGCCAAGTGAGCCGCTCACCAAGGTCGCGACGCCGGGCGCGAAAACGATCGAGGGCCTGGCCCGCTTCCTGAAAGTCACTCCGGACCGGACGATCAAGACGCTTCTGGTGGACGGCACGGAGGAAGACGTGGTGGCCCTGGTGGTGCGGGGTGACCACGAGCTGAATGCCATCAAGGCACAGAAGCTGCCGGGAGTAGCCAGCCCCCTGCGCATGGCCAGCGCTGAGCGGATCGCGCGCCAGGGCGGTACCGAGGTGGGGTTCATCGGCCCGGTGGGTTTCAAGGGACGCCTGTATGCGGACCACAGCGCACTGGCGCTGGCCGATTTCGTGTGCGGCGCCAACGAGAAGGACATGCACTTCACCGGTGCGAACTGGGAGCGCGACATCCAGGGGGCGGTCGCCGCCGACCTGCGCAACGTGGTCGAGGGCGATCCCAGCCCCACCGGCCGCGGTCACCTGAAGATCGCGCGCGGCATCGAAGTCGGTCACATCTTCCAGCTCGGCCAGAAGTACAGCTCACCCATGAAGGGGCTGGTGCTGGATGAGCATGGCCAGGAAGTGACCCTGTACATGGGCTGCTACGGCATCGGTGTGACGCGCATCGTCGCCGCGGCGATTGAACAGAATCACGATGAGCGTGGCATCATCTGGCCGGAACCGATCGCACCGTTCCAGGTCGTACTGGTGCCGATCGGGATGCAGAAGTCCGCACGGGTGCGTGAGGTCGCCGACCGGCTCTATGCCGAGTTCACTGCCGCCGGAATCGAAGTGTTGTATGACGACCGGGATGCCCGCCCAGGAGTCAAGTTCGCCGATGCGGAACTGCTTGGCATCCCGCACCGCGTCGTGGTGGGCGAGCGCGGCCTGGAAGCGGGCCGTCTCGAGTACCGCGGCCGGCGCGATACGGACAGCCAGGAGTTTGCTCTCGCCGAGGCGCTCGCCTTCCTCAGGTCGCGAATGCCGACCTGAGTCTGCCTCCGGGCGCCCAGGGTATCGGCTGCGGATGGTGCGGGCGACCGCCCTGCTCGCGGGGACCCTGCTCAGCACCGCGATCCAGGCAGATCAGCAGCGCGATCCTGAGTTGCGCGAGGTCATCCAGCGGGCCATCTCCCAGGCCGAGTGTTTCACCGACCAGTACGACTCGGCCGTGTGGTACACGCTGATGGAGCCGCGGTTGCGCCGCAGCGTGCGCGAGCGCGACGAGCGCATGGAGATCCTCAAGCAGGTGTACTGCGAGACACACCGACCTGGCGAGGCGCGCCTTCCGCCGGGGCTCGTGATGGCGGTCATGGACGTCGAGAGCCGCTTCGACCGCTGGGCCGTCTCATCCGCGGGCGCGGTCGGCCTCATGCAGGTCATGCCGTTCTGGCCGGAGCAGCTCGGCATCCGTCGCTACGAACTGATCCACATCGGTCCCAACATCCACATGGGCTGCGCGATCCTGCGCTACTACCTGCGCTACGAGCGCAACGACGTGCGCAAGGCGCTCGCGCGCTATAACGGCAGCATTGGCCAGCGGGATTACCCCGACAGGGTCATCTCGCAGTGGACGCGCTGGAATGGCGCTGACGATCTGGGATTTCCGATGGCCGAACGCCGCCGCTAGGCTGATGGCACACCCACCGATCGATCAGGGTGCTGCCGGCGGCGGCAGCAACCGCACGATGCCTTCACGACGCGGGTCGGCGCCACCCTCGATGCTGCCGTCGGGTCTGCGCAGCAGCCCGTGCAAGCCGGACCCTTCGGCGTGGCCGGTGGTCAACTCGATGCCCCGATCGCGCAATCCTGCGATCACCGCGGGGGACATCCGCTCAATCTCACCGTAGTAGTCATTGCCACGCGCGATGACATTCGGCAGTTCGATGGCTGCCTGCATCGACAACTTCCAGGCCAGCACGCCGACCACGGTCTTGCCGTTGTAGTCCAGGATGGACGAACCGCCGGGTGAGCCCAGCGCGGCGACGAAGCGACCATCGTGATCGACCACGATCACGGGTGCCATGGAAGATCGTGGCCGCTTGCCGCCCTGCACTGCGTTGGCGACCTGACCATGCTCGTCCGTGGGCACGGAGGAGAAGTCGGTGAGCTGATTGTTCAGCACGAAGCCGCCTACCGTGCGACCGGAACCAAACACCGACTCCACCGTGGTGGTCATCGACACGACATTGCCGGCCGCATCCATGACGACGAAATGACTCGTACCGGCCGCCTCGCGAGTGCGGTCCGGCGCCCGGGTGAGTCCTGCGAACTGACCGGCCGCCGGCGCAGGTCCGGCGCGTTCGCCGATCTGCCGCGCCCGCTCGCCCAGATAGGCCGGATCCAGCAGGCGCTCCACGGGCACCGGGATGAATCGCGGGTCCGCCACGTAGCGATCCCGGTCCGCGTACATCAGGCGGCTGGCCTGCGTGAACAGGAACCAGGCCTGCGGATCGTTCGGGTTCCGGGCCGCCATGTCGGTGTGGTCCAGAATCGCGAGCAGCTGCAGGAGATTGAGTCCGCTCGAGGGTGGCGGCGGCACGCACACCGAATACTCACGATAGGGCCGACACAGCGGCTCCGCCCAGTCGGCACGGTAGGAGGAAAGATCCTGCAGCGTCATCGTGCCCGGCGTGGGCTCCTCGTGCGTGCGCTCGACGATCTGCTCGGCAATGCTGCCTTCGTACAGCGCCTTCGGACCCTGAGCCGCAATGGCCTTCAGGGTCGCTGCGTAGGCAGGATTGCGGAACAAGTCACCGGCGTGCAGCCGCTCGCCCTTGCTGTTGTGAAACAGGGCCAACACCTGAGGAGTGGCCGGAAGCGGGAAATCGGGCGAGAGGAAACCGGCAAGCCGGGCCGGCACCTTGAAGCCATCGGTCGCAGCACGGATGGCGGGTTCGAACAGATCCCTCCAGGGCAGCTTTCCCAGCCGGTCGTGCGCGGCCGACAGCAGGGCCACTGCGCCGGGCACGCCCGTCGAGCGCCCTGTCCGCACGGACCGCAGATACGTCATCGGCTTGCCGTTCTCGTCGAGGAACATGTCGGCAGTCGCACCGGCCGGCGCTTTCTCGCGGCCGTCGAGCGCCATGACGGAGCGTTTTGCGGCGTCGTAATACAGCATGAAGGCGCCACCACCGACGCCCGAACTCTGCGGCTCCACCAGTCCCAACATGGCCTGCATCGCCACCGCGGCATCCACTGCGCTGCCACCCTTGCGCAGGATTTCTACGCCCGCCTCCACCGCCAGCGGATTGGCGGCGGCCACGGCTGCGGTCTGACTCGTAGCGGCCTGCGGCTGGAGGGCCGGTGGGCGCGCCAGTGCCAGCGGCACCGACAGCAGCCACAGTGCGCTCAGGAGAACCCTGGAACTCAGGCGAACACTCGGCATGGGCAACCTCGATGGGATGTCGGTATCAGCGGGTGGAGAAACCGCCGGGAGCGCCGGCCGGATCGAGCTCCGCGGCGATGATCTCCACGCTCGTCACCCTGGAGGCCGAGGATCCCGCCCACAGGCGGCGGACGAACTCCTCGAGGGCGGACTCGGCGCCGAAGGCAATCACTTCCACGCGCCCGTCGGGCAGATTGAGCGCATGGCCCCGAATGCCGAGCTCGCGCGCATGCTCCGCAGCCGTGGCGCGATAGAACACACCCTGCACCCGTCCGGCCACCAGATACCTGCGTCCCCTGATCACGTCGCGCCCACCGCTCACTGACCCGATCCCGGCCCATCGCCCGCTGAAACAGTAGCCTAGCCCAGCGGATCGGGGCCCGCCTCTCCCGGTGTGGGGACGTAATGGCGTGGACCGGCCGCATTTGGCGGCTGCCACGGGCGCGCAGGCCGGCTCACACTGCCGGCCATTCGCTCATGGATGGAGTGATGCCGCTATGGCCGACGACCGATTGCCTGTGGCAACGTATCCCGCGGCGCGCGGGGCACTGGCCACGCTGCACAGCAGGCCACGGGCCGACACCGCGCTGGAGGAATTGCCGATGACCGAGATCCTGGTGCTGTACTACTCGCGCAAGGGCTCGACTGCCGAGCTCGCACGCCAGGTGTGTCGGGGCATCGAGAGTGTGCCGGAAGCGAGCGCCAAACTGCGCACGGTTGCCCCGGTCAGCGCGGAAAATGACGGGCCTGCGAAACCGGTGCCGGTCAGCGGCCCGCCGTACGCGACGCTCGAGGATCTGCGCGCAGCGGATGGCCTGATTCTGGGCAGCCCGACGCGCTTCGGGAACATGGCAGCGCCGCTCAAGTACTTCCTCGACTGTACTTCCAGCCTGTGGCTGTCGGGCGCGCTGGCTGGCAAGCCAGCCGGTGTGTTCACCTCGACACAGACCATGCATGGCGGACAGGAGACCACGCTGCTGTCCATGATGCTGCCGCTCATCCATCACGGCATGTACCTGGTGGGAATCCCTTACACCGAACGCGCGCTCAGCGAAACGCGCGGCGGCGGCTCGCCCTACGGCGCCTCGCATGTGGCGGGAGGCCAGAATGAAGACACATTGGCCGAACACGAAAAGACCCTGGCGCAGGCGCTGGGCCGGCGCGTCGCGCAGCTGGCCGTCACTCTTTCAGCACGGAGCGGATGAACGGCACGGTGAGGCGTCTCTGGGCCACCAGTGACGCCTCATCGAGCGTGTCGAGCAACTCGTACTGGGTGCGCATGTCCCGGGGAAAGCGCCGCTGCAGCCAGCGCGAAGTCTCTTCGGGCAATTCCACGCCCCGCAACCGGGCGCGCAGCTGCAGGGCCAGCTGCTGTTCGCCCTCGTCCAATACGCGCAGCTGGAACACGCTCGCCGTTGCGAAGCGCGAGCCCAGGTCCGCCAGGGTCCAGGGCAGCAGCGCCGGAGGAGACCGTGTGGCCACCACCAGCCGCGCGCTACGCTCCTCAACGTCGCGCCACAAGCCGAACAGCGCGCGCTCCCACTCCCCCACGCCGACAACCCGCTCCAGATCATCCAGACACAGGCACTCGAGCTGCGTGAGCCCCTCCAGGATGCCGGTCCCGAGCGCAGCCAGCTCGCGCAACGGAAAGTAGCCGGCCGTGCCGGGGGCGGCGCGTGCGCAGATCGCCTGCAACAGGTGGGTCTTGCCGGCGCCAGCAGGTCCGCAGATCCAGCTCACGCCGGCGATTTCGCCGTCCGCGGTGCGCCTGGCGTGCTCCACGGCTTCGCGGTTGCGGGCCGGGAGAAAACTCTCGAACACCGCGCGATCGGGAATCCGTACGCCGAGCGGAAGCTGCTGCATGGGAGTGCAGGCGGTCAGACCGGACTCACCGGTGCTGTCCAGGCGCGGCGCGTGAAGACCGCAAGGTAATTGGCCCCGGACACGATCGTGGTCAGCAGGACGATCAACGCGAGTGCCTCGAGCACTTCGTGCGGTGGGAAGCCGACCGCCGCGTCGATCATCACCGTCATGAGATACAACAGCTGCAGCGCGGTGTTGATTTTGCTCAGCACCGTGGGACGCCCATTCAGCGGCCCGAACCACAGGCGATAGATGAACGCGCCCAACCCGATGAAGACGTCGCGCGCCACCACGGCGGCCGTCAGCCACCACGGCACGATCCCCAGCCACGCCGTCTCGGTGAAAACGGTGACGAGCAGCAGCTTGTCGGCGAGCGGATCGAGGACCTTGCCCAGATCCGAAGTCCAGTTGAAACGCTTGGCGAGGTAACCATCCAGCCCGTCGGACATGCCGGCTATCATGAACAGCGCCAGCGCGACGAGATTCTCGTGATCATTGAGCGCCGCGGCGATCGGCCACACCAGCGCGATGCGGGCCAGGCAGATCAGGTTGGGAAGATGGCGCATGCGCGCGAGCCCTGTTCGACCCGCCGATTACGGCCGGTACTGGTAGGCGAGTCGCGCGCCCGTCGCGTCCGCGCGGACAAGGTGTGCGGAGCCGGCCAGCGAGCGGCTGACCGCATCGGCCCCGCCGCGGATCAGGATGTCGAAGGTGACCGAACTGCCGTTGGCCGAGGCAACACTGGCTCGACGCGCGCCCGGCAGACTTTCCAGCAGGCGCGCGACGCCGGCGTAGTCGGACAGGCTGTTCACGCCGACCACTTCGAGGCGTGCAGGCATTTCGGCGTCCGCCAGCGAAACGCCCTGGGGCGCGAGCGAATCCACCGCGCCATCGATACCCGCTGCCAGCGAACCACTCCAGTTGTCACTGGAGAAGTTGGTATGCAGCGTCCATTGCCACTGGCCGCCGCCGCCCTGATCACCGCGACCCACCAGGACCGCATCTCCGCCATAGCGTTGCGCCATCTGCATCAGCGCGTCACGGCCCAGATCGTTGCCCGATGCATCCAGGGGCGAAAGAGGTACGAGAGTCATCGGCAGCCCGCGTGCGATGGCCGCCTGCTCGAGCTCGACTCGGGCCGCGTCCTCCGTCCCGCGTGGCGGCGGCGGATAGAGGATCACCAGTGTGAAGGGTCGATCCCGATCCCAGACTGGCCGCCCCGCGGCCGTGATGGCGCGCTCAACCGCGGCGCCGTCGAAGATGACCTGCTGACCGCGCGTGCCGGATGCATAACCCTTCACGTACGTGGGGGCCTCCGCGATCACGGATGCGAACACGGGATCGTTGGCGGACTCCCGCCGACCGGTCGCCCGCACCAGAGCTTCACGCATCGCCTCCTGCAGAGCGGCCGGCGACTGGCCACCCTTGAGGTCCACCTCGTAAACCCTGACCGGCCGCCCGGCCCAGGCGTTCAGCGAAACGCCGCAGCAAATCATGGCCAGCGCCACCGCGAACGCGCGCAATGAGCGACGTCGGGGGGTCTGAACGGATGTGGTGCGAGCCTCGGACTTCATGGGGCGACGCCGGCGGCGACAGGTGGTGGATGCCCCGCGCCAGCGCGCCGGGCGACATGTAGAATATCACAGGGCCGGGGGACCGCTCGGCGGTGGATCCAGCGCGCACATCATGAACGAAACCCCGGGAATCACCTATCGCGACGCAGGCGTCGACATCGATGCCGGCGATGAGCTCGTCGAGCGCATCAAGCCGCTCGTACGGCGCACGCAGCGTCCCGAGGTCCTGGCGGGAATTGGCGGCTTCGGCGCGCTGGTTGAGATTCCGGTCGGCCGTTATCAGCGGCCCGTGCTGGTGTCGGGAACCGACGGTGTCGGCACCAAGTTACGTCTCGCGATCGATACCGGCCGTCACGACACCATCGGCATCGATCTGGTTGCGATGTGTGTGAACGACGTCGTGGTTCAGGGCGCCGAACCCTTGTTCTTTCTCGACTACTACGCGACCGGGAAGCTACGTGTCGAAGTCGCCGAGTCGGTCATTCGCGGCATCGTCGAAGGGTGCGCGCAGGCTGGCGCCGCACTTGTCGGCGGTGAAACCGCCGAAATGCCCGGCATGTATTCGGATCACGACTACGATCTGGCCGGGTTCTGCGTCGGCGTCGTGGAGAAGAGTGAGATCATCGATGGCAGCCGCGTGAAGGCGGGCGACGTCGTCATCGGTCTGGCCTCTTCCGGTCCACATTCCAACGGCTACTCGCTGATCCGCAAGCTGATCAGCGTTGCCGGCGCAACCGCGGCGACTCAGGTGGAAGGCCGTCCTCTGTTCGATCGCCTGCTGGCGCCGACCCGCATCTACGTCAAATCCCTGCTCGAGCTGCTGCGCGCCGTTCCCGTGCATGGCATGGCGCACATCACCGGTGGCGGCCTCACCGACAACATACCGCGAGTTCTCGGGGAGGGCCTGGAAGTCGAGCTGCAGCGCGGCGCCTGGCACCGCGATCCGGTCTTCGACTGGCTGCAGCGCACTGGCCGCATCGACTCGGCCGAGATGTACCGCACGTTCAACTGCGGCATCGGCATGGTAGCAATCGTCGCGCCAGAGCATCAGCAGAAAGCGCTGGAAGTCCTCAATGCGCGCGGTGAAACTGCGCGTGTCATCGGTGCAGTCCGCCAGGGCGGACGCGGCGTCGTCATCCACGAGTAAGTGCGATCGCCCCATCCACTCTACGTCTGGCCATTCTGATATCCGGTCGCGGGACGAATATGGCCGCTATTGCGCGGGCCTGCGCCGAGAAGCGCATCGATGCGCGGGTCACGGTTGTCGTTTCCGATCGTGCGGGTGTTGCCGGGATCGCCACCGCGCGCGATCTGGGTATCGAAGCTCAGGTTGTGCCCTGGCAGGGTGTGGAAGGCCGCGCGCAGTTCGAGCGCGCCCTGGCGCAGCAGATCGACACCCACGGTGCCGACCTCGTGATACTTGCGGGCTTCATGCGGGTGCTGTCGGCTGAATTCGTCGAGCGCTACGCGGGGAAGATTCTCAACATCCACCCTTCCCTGCTGCCCCGTTATCGCGGGTTGCACACGCATCACCGTGTGCTCGCGGCACGCGATCCCTGGCACGGCGCGAGCGTGCACTTCGTGACGGCGGAACTGGACGGCGGTCCGATCGTTCTGCAATCGCTGGTGCGCGTCAAAGCCAGCGACACGGAGGAGCCCCTGTCAGCCCGGGTTCAGGCGACCGAGCACATCATTTACCCACGCGTGATCGAGTGGCTGGCAAGCGGACGCCTCCTCTGGAATGACGGGCGACCGACGCTGGATGGCCGGCCTCTGGAGACCCCGATCGTGGAAGAATTCGGTGATTCCGCTCAGTGATGCGCTCATGCGCCGGCATCGGCGACGATCCGCGACGCGCCGGCCGAGCCTCGTCGATCTCGGGCCGGGCCGTCCCTCGTACGCGCCTAAGCGCCCCGTGCTTCTCTTCGTACTCTTTGCGGCTGCCCTCACGGTGTTCCTGCCTCTACGCGCTGCGCAGGCCGAGGAACTCGAGCCCTTCGAGGCCTCCTACAACTGGATCTGGCACGGGATGACCGTTGCCTTCTCCACCGTGAAGCTCGAGCGTCGCGACGACACTTGGGTGTATCGCTCCAAGAGCGATCCGCGTGGCATTGGCCGAATGCTCTCGGAACGGCCCACGCAGGAAAGCATCATGCGCATCACCGCCGCGGGCACTCAACCGCTGAGTTACAAGGCGGATGACGGGACGTCCGACACCAAGCGTGACGCAGACGTGAAGTTCGATTGGGAGCATGGCCGCGTCACTGGGGTCTACGAGGCCACGAACGTCGACATGCCTTTGCAACCGGGGATCCAGGATGACCTGTCAGTCCAGATCGCCCTGATGGTGGAATTGCTTCATGGCCGCACTCCCGACCGGTTCCTGATCATCGACAAGAACACGGCGCGCGAATACCACTACTCGCGCGAAGGCGAGGAAACCCTCGAAACACCCCTCGGCAGTATCCAGACCATCATCTATCGCAGCCAGAAGCAAGGATCACCCCGCACGACGCGTTTCTGGTGTGCGCCCGCGCGCGGCTTCATCCCGATCCGGGTGGAGCAGAAGCGCGGTGAGGATGATGTGCAGTGGACGATGCAGATCCAGGATCTGAAGCGCGGCTGAAGACCCTTCAGGTCTTCGGCAGTGTCACTCCACGCTGCCCCATGTACTTGCCGCCGCGATCCTTGTACGACGTCGAGCACACTTCGTCCGACTCGAAGAACAACATCTGAGCCACGCCCTCGTTAGCGTAGATCTTGGCGGGCAGCGGCGTGGTGTTGGAAAACTCCAGCGTGACGTGCCCTTCCCACTCCGGTTCCAAAGGCGTTACGTTGCAAATGATGCCGCAGTTGTGGACGAAGACGCCGGCCTGCAGTGCGAAGTTTCCGGCTTCCGGCACCGTCAGGCAGTACACGTCGTGGTCGCCGGGTAACTGGCGAACGGCGGCGACTTTGTGATTCCGGTATTCGGGCCGGTCGTTGGCGCGGCTGAGATCGATGTGGTGGAGGTGAGCGCCGGGTTCATCGGCGTAGACGCCGTGCGAAACGTTCCACTCGTCTGCCAGGCGATGAGTCGGATACAGGTGACCGTCAATGGGTTGATACACCATCTCATAGCCGCGGGCGCTATCGCGGTAAAGCGGCATCAACGCATCCCCGGCGCGCAGGGCATGTGCCTGGACCATCCGGCCGTCGCGGCGCATGAACTCGTGATCCGGCGTGGCGTGGATGCACTCGCCGCTGTCCAGCTCGACCTCGATCAGGGCGTCGCGACCGATGAATCGGGGCGCATCCAGAAGGCTGACGATGAGCCGCCCGTTGGGGCCGACACTGTAGCCCCAGAACAGCTCGCCTTTGTCGTGACGACGCGCCATCTCTTCCAGGGTCGGCGCGGAACCATCGACCAGCGCGACACGAGTGTCACCACGGAAGCATCTCGCGTAGGTGGACTTGCCGAGGCACACGACCAGGACGTTGCGCGGGACGCGGAAATACTCGACCGTGCGCGCCAGCGCGAAGGAGTTGGGCGGGATGATGCAGACATCCGCCTGCACGTCCACGAAGCTCTTCTCGTCGAACTGCTTGGGATCGACGATCGTGGAGTTGATATTGGTGAATATCTTGAATTCGTTGGCGCAGCGGACGTCGTAGCCGTAGCTGGAGGTGCCGTAGGAGACCAGGCGGCGCCCTTGCGAATACCGCACCTGTTCGGCGGCGAAGGGCTCGATCATGGCGTGCTCCGCGGCCATGCGCCGGATCCAGTGATCGGACTTGATGCTCATCCGGAACGTTCTCCGCTGACCCCGGGCGAAATGCGAATCCATAATGATATACGGATTCGCAGTCGTGATCGGCCGGTTCGATCAGCTCTCTTCCACGACGATCTTCGGGAAGACGCTGCTGCGGTCGCGAGCGCGCAGGGCAAGCGCGCCGGCCGCGCGGCGCGCCATGTCGAGATACGCTTTGCCGCGCGGCGAGTCCGGCGCTGCGATTACCGTGGGGCGGCCGCCGTCGGCTTCCTCACGGATGCGGGAATCCAGTGGCAGTTCGCCCAGCAACCTGATGCCGTACTGCGCCGCCATCCGCGCGCCGCCGCCGGCACCGAAAATGTGCTCTTCGTGACCGCAGTTCGAGCAGATGTGCGTGCTCATGTTCTCGACGATTCCCAGCACGGGGACAGACACCTTCTCGAACATCTTGAGGCCCTTTCGAGCATCCGCGAGAGCGATGTCCTGGGGAGTGGTGACGATGATCGCGCCAGCGACGGGCACACGCTGGGCGAGCGTGAGCTGGATATCGCCGGTGCCGGGAGGCATGTCCACCACGAGATAGTCCAGCGCACCCCAGTGTGTCTCCGACAGCAGCTGCGTGAGCGCCTGGGTCACCATCGGTCCGCGCCAAACCATGGGCTGCTCGGCGTCCACGAGGAAGCCGATCGACATCGTGGTGATTCCGTGCGCCTGCAGTGGCTGCAGGTGCTTGCCGTCCGTCGAAGTCGGGCGCTGTCCCTCCAGGCCCAGCATCAGCGGCTGACTGGGACCGTAGATGTCGGCATCCAGCAGGCCGACGCGGGCACCCTGGGCGGACCAGGCGAGCGCAAGATTCACGGCGACGGTGGACTTGCCGACGCCGCCCTTGCCGGAGGCGACGGCCACCACGTTCTTGATCTGGGCCAGCGGCTTGAGATTGCGCTGGACCGCGTGCGACTGCAGATCGGCCGACAGCTCCACACGCAGCGGTACCTGGATACCGGCGGCGGCGAGATGCGCGTTGAGCGCCGCAGTCAGCTCGGGAGCATAACCGCCCACCGGGAAACCGAGTCGGATGCGCGCCACGAGGGCGCCGTCCGGCAGGTGGTCCACGGCCTGCACCGCCTGGGTCGCTCCCAGGGATTCCCCAAGGCAGGGATCGACAAAGGAATCCAGGGCGGCGCGCAGGGCATTCAGGGACTGTTCATCGATCATGTTGAAAACCGCAGAAGCCGACTCCATGAGGATTGTAGAGGCTCAGGAGAACCTCTCGCAGGTTCTGTACCGTTAATTGTCTCTCGGTGGCCACAGCCAAGGCTGTGGCATAATCCCGCCGCCGCGGGCCCGATGGACTGACGCCGCCGCGCTGGCGGTGCGAAGACCTGCGTCAGCTCGTGGCGGCTTCCCGCTGCCGCGGGCGCCGGACAAGGACCGACCCCGCGGATGGCCCCAGACGTCAAAGGCTGAATGAGCTTTTTCACGAACTTGCGCGCCGATCGCCTGATCACCGAGATCAGGACGTCCAGCGACCCAGCCAGCGCGAGCACGCAGAAGGCGATCGCGAAGCTCAGGGACCTCGGCCCGGGCGCCATCGAACCGGTCTTCGCCGCACTGCCGGACGCCAGCAAGACCGCCACCGTCGCCTTCGTCGAGGTGCTGGCGGGCCTGGTCAGCCAGAAGACCTTTCCGCAGTACGTGCGCGGCCTGATCGAAGGCAGTGCACGGGTGATCGCCGGCATCTCCTGGGCCCTCACCAGCAACCGCAATTACCCGCCGCACCTGCTCATCGAAGCGCTGGCCACCCCCGGGGTGTCCAAGTCCGCGGTGCTCGAGGTGATCGCCGCGCAGAAGAGCCGGTTCTCGGTGCGGGAGCTCCTGACCGCAGCGTATGCGCAGGAGCCGAATGAGAAGGCCGCACTGTTCCGCATCATCGGCGAGATCGTCGATTCGAGCTCGGTGTCGGAGCTGGTCGGGCGAGTGCAGGGCAAGGATCCGATCGCCCGCGTGCACATCATCAACCTGCTGGCCCGGTTCAATACCCCGGAGGTGCAGACCGCGCTGCAAGCCCAGCTCAAGGATCCCAACAAGCTGATCCGCGGCGCGACGCTCTCCGCGCTGCAGCGCATGGACGGGCCGATCGACATTGAGCGCGTGTGCGCGCTGCTGAAGGACCCGGAGATCGACGTCCAGAACAAAGCCATCGACGTCGTCATCAAGGCAAACCATCCCGACACGATCCGCTTTCTCATCGAGATCCTGAAGGACGAGAACGAGAACGCCCGCCGCGCCGCCGTCGAGGTGCTGAACGAGGTCGGCAACGCGAAGTCGGTCAAGTATCTGCTGGAAGCCCTCAAGGACAGCGACTGGTGGGTGCGCAGCCGCGCCGCCGATGCACTCGGCAAGATCGGCGGCCCGCGCGTCATTGAGGCGGTGCTGCAGCTGGTGCGCGACAAGGACGATGACATCCGCCGCGCGGCCATCGAGATCCTGAACCAGACCAAGGACGAGCGTGCGGTCGAGTCGCTGATCCAGGCGACGCACGACACGGACTGGTGGGTCAGCGAGCGTGCCGTGGACGCGCTGGCCGAGATCGGCAGCAAGCGCGCGCTGCCGCGCCTGACCGAGATGCTGCAGCAGGGCAATTCCAAGGCGCTGCCCATCGTGGTCCGCGCGATCGGCAAGCTCGGCGATGCGAAATTCGTCGATGCCCTGATGCCGCTGGTCAGGCAGTCCGAGCGCGAAGTGCGGATCGAGGCGATCCAGGCGCTGGCCAAGCTGGTGGACGAACGGCGGGCGGAACAGTTGCGTACGGAACTGCAGGCTCAGGCCGCTTCCAACGATCAGACCATTGCCCGCATGGCGGTTGCCGCCATGACGGAGCTGGAGAATCGTCTCTCCGGTGCTCTTGCACCGACCTCGGTCACCTCGCCGGGCGCAGCGACCACCGTGCCGCCGCTCGCCGCATCAGCGGCGGCGCCGATACCTCCCACCATCAGACCGCCGTTGCCGCCCCCGGCCGAGGCCGGCAAGACACTGCTCATGTCCGAAACGGCCGTGGCCGCCGCGGCGAAACAGGCGGAAGCCGCCGCGCGTCTGGATATCGGCACGCTCAAGCCCGGCGACATCATCGAAGGCCGTTACAAGTACATCGACCGGATCGGTCGTGGCGCGTTCGGCACCGTGCTGCTGATGGAGGACACGGTCGTCGATGAGCGGCTGATCCTGAAGTTCCTCAACCCCAACGTCTCCAACGACGAAGAGGTCATGAAGCGCTTCGTGCACGAACTGCGTTACTCGCGCAAGATCACGCACAAGAACGTCATCCGCATCTACGACTTCCTCTACATGCAGGGCAACTACGCCATTTCGATGGAGTATTTCCCCTCGCATACCCTCGGAAGCGAGGTCGTGAACGAGAAGCCAGTCGAGCTCAAGCGCGCCGTGCAGTTCGGCATCGACATGTGCACCGGCATGGCGGTGGCCCACCAGGTCGGCATCGTACACCGCGACCTGAAACCGGCGAACGTGCTGATCAACCAGGAAGGCCTGCTCAAGATCGTGGACTTCGGAGTCGCCGCAGCGCATCGCGAGGGCGACACCCAGCTCACCAAGACCGGCTACGTCATCGGTTCGCCCAAGTACATGGCGCCGGAACAGATCCTGGGTAAGAAAGTGGACGAGCGCGCCGACATCTACGCGCTCGGAGTGATCATCTACGAGATGATGACTGGTGTGCCGCCCTATTCACGCGGCGATCACATGTCCGTGATGTACCAGCACGTGCAGGGCAAGGCGCGGGTGCCGCGCGAGATCAATCCCCAGCTGCCGCAGGAGCTGTCCGATCTGATCGTCAAGGCCATGTCCGTGGACAAGTCCAAGCGGCACCAGTCGATGGATGAGCTGCGCGCGGACCTGGAACGGTTCCGGTAGCCGGCACTGCCGCCGCAACATCGCTCCCGTCGCCCCTGGACGCACGGCATTCCCGCACGGACCAGACCCCCTCCCGGGGCCACGGGTGGCGGGGACAGGCACCGAGGCCCTCCCCCCGACTTGGTCCTGATCCTGGCCGCCCGCGACGCGCCTTGCCAAAGTCCGTGCGTTAGGTCAAATTTCCAGGCACAACCTGTTGATTCACCAGCCCGTTCCGGGCTAAACAACCCCGGATAGCGATTGAGAGGGACGCCACCTTGGCGCGTATCGACGCGTTTCTGAAACTTGGTACGCAGCAGGGCTGCTCCGACGTGCATCTGGCCGTCGGCGTGCCCCCTATGCTGCGCATGCACGGCGACCTGATGCCCATCAAGTTCCGCGAGCTGCGCCCCGGCGAGCTCGAGGGCTACATCGCAGAGATCCTCACCCGGTCCCAGGCGGAGATCTTCAACAAGGGCAACGATCTGGATTTCTCGTACGTCTCCGCGGAAGGGGGACGCTTCCGGGTCAACGTGTACCGCAAGGAAACGGGCGTCGGAGCCACGTTCCGCTCCATCCCGCAGGAAGTGCCGACGCTGGAGAAGCTGGCGCTGCCGCCGATCGTCACGAAACTGTGCGATTTCCACCAGGGCATGATCCTGGTCACCGGCTCCACCGGCACGGGCAAGTCGACCACGCTCGCCGCGATGATCGACCACCTCAATCAGACCCGAAAACTCAACATCATCAGCCTCGAGGATCCGATCGAGTTCGTGCACCGGAGCAAGAACAGCCAGGTGATCCAGAGGGAGCTCGGCACCCACATCCCGAGCTTCGCCGAGGGCGTCCGTGCCGCCATGCGCGAAGATCCGGATGTCATCCTGGTCGGGGAGTTGCGCGACGCCGAAACTATCACCATGGCGATGACGGCGGCGGAGACAGGCCACCTCGTGTTGGGCACGCTGCACACGACCAGTGCCGTCAAGACGATCGACCGTATCATCGATGCGCTTCCCGTCGAGGAGCGCGAACAGACCAAGAGCTTCCTGTCGCAGTCACTCCTCGCGGTGGTCACGCAGGTGCTGGTGAAGACACTCGACGCCCGTGGCCGCAAGGCCGTCTGCGAAGTGCTCATGATGACCAAGGCCATCGCCAAGCTGATCCAGACGGAGCAGACGCACCAGATCCCCACGCAGATGCAGATGGGCCGGGACCTGGGCATGTCGCTGCTGGACCAGTCGCTGCTCGCGGCCATCCAGGCGCGCGAGATCGATCCGGACGACGCCTACAACTACGCGATCGAGAAGCGCGCATTCCAGAAGTACGTGACCGACACCACGATGCTGCCGAAGGTGGACATCACAGGCACCAACGTGGCGCCCAAAGCGCCCTCCTCCGCCTCAGCCTGAAGATGACGCCATGGCCGAGATCGATTCCTTCCTGAACGAGATCCTCGACAAGCGCGGCTCGGACCTGCATTTCATCGCCGGCGATCCACCCCGGATCCGGCTGTTCGGTGATCTGTCGAGCCTGCGGCCGGACCGGCTTGCGCCCGAGTTCGTGCAGCAGGCGCTCTACGAGATCATGCCCAAGCCGGCCGTCGACCGTTTCGAATCGAAGGACGGCGCCGACTTCGCCTACACGCTGCCAGACCGTGGTCGCTTCCGCGTCAACGTGATGCGCCAGCTCAACGGCATGGGCGCGGTGTTCCGGGCGATTCCCTCCAAGGCGCTGTCGCTGGACGAGCTGAAACTGCCCGAAGCGGTGCGGCAGATGTGCCGGGCCAACAATGGCCTGATCCTGGTGACCGGGAAGACCGGCTCGGGCAAGTCCACCACGCTGGCGGCGATGATCGATGACATCAACACGCGCGTGAAGGGCCACATCCTCACCATCGAGGACCCGATCGAGTTCGTGCACCAGCGCAAGAGCTGCCTGATCAGTCAGCGCGAGATCGGCGTGCACAGCCCGAGTTTCTCGGCTGCGCTGCACTCGGCCCTGCGTGAGGATCCCGATGTCATCCTCGTCGGCGAGTTGCGTGACCTCGAGACCATGAGCATCGCCGTCACCGCTGCCGAGATGGGCATTCTCGTGATGGGTACGCTGCATACCAACGGCGCGGCTCCGACCGTGGATCGCATGATCAACGTGTTTCCGTCCGACAAGCAGTCGCACGTGCGAACGATGCTCTCCACCTCACTGCGCGGCGTGGTCTCCCAGCAGCTGCTGCAGCGTTCGGACAAACAAGGCCGCGTCGCAGCGCTGGAGATCCTGGTAAACACGCCGGCCTCGCAGAACCTGATCCGCCAGGGCAAGCTCGACCAGCTCGAGAACACCATGCAGGCGGGTGGCCAGTTCGGCATGCGCACCATGGACACCGCGATCCAACAGCTGCTGGATTCGCGCCAGGTGACGGGCAAGGAGGCCTACAAGAAGGCCATCAACAAGGCGAAATTCGAGCCCTTCAAGGACAACGGCTGATCCCGCGGCGCGCGGATCGCCGCAACGCGAGACGCGGCACCCCCGCAGCCGGCAAAGGCCGCGCCGACGAACCGGCCTGTGTAAAATGCGAAGGATGCCCCGCAAGCTCTTCGTCACCACCGCCCTGCCCTACGCCAATGGCCCGTTCCACATCGGGCACATCATGGAGTACATCCAGGCGGACACCTGGGTGCGCTTCCAGCGCATGATCGGCAATGTGGTGCACTTCGTCTGCGCGGACGATGCCCACGGCGCGCCCATCATGCTCAAGGCCCAGGCGGAAGGCATCACGCCCCAGCAGCTCGTGGCGCGCATCGCGGCCGACCGGCCGCGCTATCTGCAGGGATTCCACCTCGGTTTCGACCACTGGTACTCGACCGACTCGGCCGAGAATGTCGCGCTGTCCCAGGACATCTACCGGCGACTGAAAGGGGCGGGGCTGATCTACGTCAAGCCCGTGGAGCAGTTCTACGATCCCGTGAAGGGGATGTTCCTGGCGGATCGCTACATCAAGGGCGAGTGCCCCAACTGCCACGCGAAGGATCAGTACGCCGATGCCTGCGAGGTATGCAGCATCGTCAATTCGCCGACCGACCTGCTCGAGCCTTATTCGACGCTCTCGGGCGCGAAACCCGAGATGCGCACTTCCGACCATTTCTTCTTCCGGCTCTCGGACCCGAAATGCGTGCAGTTCCTGGCCGGCTGGCTGGAGACGCCGGGGCGCCTGCAGCCCCAGGTGCTCAACAAGGCGCGCGAATGGCTCAGCGGCAAGGGCGAGGAGGCTCTCGGGGACTGGGACATCTCGCGCGACGCACCCTACTTCGGCATCCCGATCCCGGATGCGCCCGGCAAGTATTTCTACGTGTGGCTCGATGCGCCCGTGGGATACCTGGCCGCGCTGCAGAACTACTTCGATACCGGCAAGGCGCGCGCGCGGGGCGAGCCGCGTTCCTGCCAGGAATTCCTCGCGGCGGCCGACACCGAGCAGCTGCACTTCATCGGCAAGGACATCATCTACTTCCACACGCTGTTCTGGCCGGCCATGCTGCGTTTCGCCGGCGCTCCCTACAAAGTGCCCGATCATGTCTGGGCACACGGCTTCATCACGGTGTCGGGCGAGAAGATGTCCAAGTCGCGCGGCACGGGCATCAGCCCGCTGCGCTACCTGGAAGTCGGCATGAACCCGGAGTGGCTGCGCTATTACATCGCGGCGAAGCTCAGTTCCAGCGTCGAGGACCTCGACTTCAACGCCGAGGACTTCATCGCGCGCGTCAACAGCGATCTGATCGGCAAGTACATCAACATCGCCAGCCGCGCCACGAGCTTCATCACGAAGCACTTCGGCGGCGAGCTGCGTTATGCGGGGGATGCGGCCCTGCTGGCTCGCGAGGCGCACGGTATCGCACTGGCCGTCGCGGCCCACTACGAGGCACGCGAGTTCGGCAAGGCCATGCGCGAGATCATGGCCGTGGCCGACCGCATCAATCACGACTTCGACGCGCATCAGCCCTGGGTGCTGGCCAAGGACCCCGCGCAGTTCGCCGAGCTGCAGGATGTGTGCTCGCGCGCGCTGCAGGGTTTCAGGCTGCTGACGGTCCTGATCGCCCCCGTGCTGCCGGAAGTCGCCCGGCGTGTGGCCCGGGAGCTGTTCGGTCTGGACCGGCCATTCCTGTGGAGCGACGCCGAGGTCCTGCCGACACGCGTCAATCCCTACCATCACCTCATGACCCGCGTCGATCCGAAGCAGCTCGACGCGCTGTTCGACACCAGGGAATCACCCACCGTGACATCCAACAGTCCCGCACCCGCAGGCAGTCCTGGCGCGGCCGCGGCCAGTGGCGCGGCATCCGGGCACGCCCCCACCCCAGCCACACCCGCTTCCGGCGCAGCGGCCGCCCCGAAGGATCAGGCAGCCACACCCGCCACGATCTCGATCGACGAGTTCAAGCGAATCGACCTGCGCGTGGCACGGATTGCCGCGGCCGAACACGTCGAGGGTGCCGACAAGCTGCTGCGCCTGACGCTGGATCTCGGAACGGAAACGCGCACGGTGTTCGCGGGCATCAAGTCGGCATACGACCCGGCGAAGCTGGTCGGCCGGCTCACCGTGATGGTGGCCAACCTCGCGCCGCGCAAGATGAAGTTCGGCGTATCGCAGGGAATGGTGCTGGCGGCAAGCGGCGAGGAGCCTGGGCTGTACCTGCTGTCGCCGGACAGCGGCGCGAAACCCGGCATGAGGATCAGTTGACACCTACTGTCGAAGAACTCGACGCGCAACTGCCGCAGACGCAATGTACCCGTTGCGGTTACAACGGCTGCCGCCCCTACGCGGAGGCCATCGCGACCGGTCTGGCTCAGATCAATCAATGCCCGCCGGGCGGTGCCGTCACGATCGCAGCGCTCGCGCGACTGCTGGGGCGCGATGTGCTGCCCCTGAATCCCGCCAATGGGATCGAGCAGCCTCCCAGGGTCGCGGCGATTGACGAGGAGCGCTGCATCGGCTGCGCGAAGTGCCTGCCACCTTGTCCGGTCGATGCCATCCTGGGAGCCCGCCGCCGGATGCATACCGTCATCGCGGAGCTCTGCACGGGGTGTGAGCTGTGCATCGCGCCCTGTCCGGTGGACTGCATCGTGATGGTGCCGGCTGCGGCTTCACCCTCTGCGAGCCTGAACCGGCAGCGCTTCGAGGCTCACCAGAGCCGGCTGGAGCGCCGCGAAGCCGAGCAGACCGCGCTGCTTGCGGCGCGCAAGCAGGCTGCCCATGCCGCCGCGGCCCCAAGGACCCGACAGCCATGAACGCAGCCCGACGCCGTGCGATTTTCCGACGTCTGCAGGGCGCGAACCCGCATCCGACCACGGAGCTGGAGCACCGCTCGCCGTTCGAATTGCTCGTGGCGGTGATGTTGTCGGCTCACACCACCGACAAGAGCGTGAACGTCGCGACGCGCAAGTTGTTTCCGGTCGCCAACACACCGGCGGCGATCGCTGCGCTGGGCGTCGAGGGTATTAAGCCGTACCTGAAGACCGTCGGTCTGTACAACACCAAGGCGCGCAACCTGATCGGCCTATCGGAGCGCATCGTGGCCGAGCACGGCGGACAGGTTCCATCGAACCGCGAGGCGCTCGAGCAGTTGCCCGGCGTGGGGCGCAAGACCGCCAGCATCATCCTCAACATGGTGTTCGGGCAGCCCGAAGTTGCCGTGGACACCCATATTTTCCGCGTTGCCAACCGCACGGGGCTTGCGCCCGGCAAAACGCCGCGGGCGGTAGAGGACGGTCTGGTCGCCACGACGCCGAAGGAATTTCTGCTCAACGCCCACCACTGGCTGCTGCTGCACGGCCGCTACGTCTGCACCGCTCGCTCGCCGGCCTGCCCGACCTGCATCATCCGCGATCTGTGCGAGTACCGGCACAAGACTCCCGCGAGGAAAGCGGGATCGGCTGCACGGACCCGCACGACGCCCGGCACCGCCAGATCTCCTGCTGGCGCCAAAGCTCCCGCCGGCGGCAAGCCCGCGCCGACGGCCCCGGCACGCAGAAAGCCCGCACGCAAGTCCGTGCGGCTGATCTGACGGGTCAGGACCTGCCCCGATGGCGGTATTCGCCGGCCAGAGCCGCGAGCAGCTCCGACGCCTCTACGTGGAAGCCTGGCGCAAGTTCACCTCCAGGGCGCCGCTGGAGCCGCTGGAGGCGCAAGTCGCGGCGATCGTGGCCGAACATCCCGAGTACGTACGCTGGCTGGAGGTGGGCGAGGAAGCCCTGGCGGCCGAATTCACGCCCGAGCGCGGGCAGGCCAATCCGTTCCTGCACATGGGGCTGCATCTGGCCATCCGCGAGCAGGTGGCCACGAACCGTCCCCCGGGAATCGCGGCCATCCACGCGGCGCTGGCGGCCCGGATGGGGGATGTGCATGCCGCCGAGCACGCGATGATCGAGCCGCTCGCGCAGGCGCTGTGGGAAGCGCAGCGCGCCGGAAACTTGCCGGACGAGCAGGCCTACCTGGAGCGGCTCAGGGCACTGTGAGTCTGGGCGCAGCCGCAGCCGCCCCAGCAGCTGCCCCCGCCCGCTGTCAGCGCTCAGCGGTCAGCGGACAGCGGTCAGTGGTCAGCGGTTCGAAGGGGACCGTTCAGCGCTTCGGAATGTAAAGGTCGGTCAGCGTCCCTTCGAAGGCATCGGCGGCGCCGGCGACTGTCTCGGACAGCGTGGGATGGGGATGCACGGTGAGCCCGATGTCGCTGGCGTCACAGCCCGTCTCAACAGCCAGCGCCACCTCGCTGATCAGATCGCCGGCATTGGTTCCGACGATGCCGCCGCCCAGCACGCGATGCGAGTCAGGATCGAACAGCAGCTTGGTGAAGCCTTCCTCGCGACCCAGTGAGAGGGAACGACCGTTGGCCACCCAGGGGAAGGCGCCTTTCCTGAAAGGGATTCCTTTCGCCTGCGCATCGGTTTCCGTCAGTCCCACCCAGGCGATCTCCGGGTCCGTATAGGCCACCGACGGAATCACGCGGGCATCGAACGCGCTCCTGTGTCCGGCGGCCACTTCGGCCGCGACCTTGGCTTCGTGCATGGCCTTGTGCGCTAGCATGGGAGGAGCGGCGATGTCGCCGATGGCGAAGATGTGCGGCACGTTGGTGCGCATCTGCTTGTCCACCGGAATGAATCCCCGATCGCTGACCGTGACGCCAGCTGCTTCCGCGCCGATGGCCTTGCCGTTGGGTACGCGTCCGACCGCCACGAGAATGCGCTCAAAGACTTGCGGCGGTGGCGCCTTCTCGCCCTCGAACGTCACCCTCAATCCTTCCGTCAGCGTTTCGACCCGCGCCACCTTCGTCTTCAGCAGTATCTGCTCGTAGCGACCGCGGATACGGCGCTCCAGCGGTCGCACCAGATCCGGATCGCAGCCAGGCATGAGTTGTGGCGTCATCTCGACGACGCTGACACGGCTGCCCAGACCGTCGTACACACAGGCCATCTCCAGGCCGATGATGCCGCCGCCCACCACGAGCAGTCCGCCGGCGAACTCGGGGAGCTCGAGGGCATCGGTTGAATCCATCACGCGCGGATCCTGCGGCAATCCCGGCAGGCGGATCGCCTCGGAACCGGCTGCGATGATGCACATGTCGAAGCGGATCCGCTCCGAGCCGCTGCTGCCCATGACTTCGAGCACGTTGGGGCTGACGAACCGGCCGTTGCCCTGCACCACTTCGACCTTGCGCTGCTTCGCCAGCATGCGCAGTCCGCCGGTGAGTTTCTTCACCACCGAGCCCTTCCAGTCGCGCAACCGTTGCAGATCAATCGCCGGCGCGCCGAAGGAGATGCCATGGGCCGACATGGAATCGGCGTCCTCGATCACCTTGGCCGCGTGCAGCAGCGCCTTGGAGGGGATGCAGCCGACGTTCAGACAGACGCCACCCAGACTGGACCAGCGTTCCACGAGCGTCACGCGCAGACCCAGATCCGCGGCCCGGAAAGCCGCCGTATAACCACCGGGACCGGATCCCAGCACCAGCAGCTGCGTCGAGCGGTTGAATTCAACTTCCGGTGAGTGGCGCCGGGTTATGTCCGGCACGGGCATGCGCACCGTGTCGCCGGCGCGTTCCGTGCTGACCGGTCCCATCGCCAGGATGGGCTGGCGCACGGTGTGCTCCAGCTCCTCATCGGCGGGCTTGGCCAGTGCGGCAGCGCGCGCGGCTGGTGTAGCCGACGCGGCCGACGCGGCCGACGCGGCGGGCGCGGCGGGCGCGTCCGGCTTGGCCGCCGGGGCCGGCGTGGCGGCCGCTGCTGCGGTATCCAGCCGCGCGATGATCGTGCCCTTGGAGACCTTGTCGCCCCGCTTGAGCAGTACTTCAGCCACCGTCCCCGCAGTCGTGGCCGGCACGTCCATCGACGCCTTGTCGGTCTCGAGCGTGACCAGCGGCGCATCCACCTCGATGGCATCGCCTGGCTTAACCAACACATCCACGACGAGGATGTCGGCGAAGTTGCCGAGATCAGGAACTACCAGATCGATTCGACTCACGGAACCGCCTCCATCAACCCACGCGGATCCGCGAGAGCCTGCGCCAGATAAGTGGTGAACCTCGCCGCGGCTGCACCATCGATCACCCGGTGATCGTAGGACAATGACAGCGGCAGCATCAGGCGGGGAACGAACTGCCCGTCACGGAACATCGGGCGCAGGGCCGAGCGCGACACGCCCAGAATCGCGACCTCAGGGGCGTTGATGATGGGCGTGAAGGCCGTGCCGCCGATGCCACCGAGGCTGGAGATGGTGAAGCTGCCGCCCTGCATCTCCGCCGGTGTCAGTTTGCCGGCGCGGGCCTTCTCCGACAGCTCGCCGAGCTGGCGCGCGATCTCGTAGATGTCCTTGCGATCGGCGTCGCGCACGACGGGCACGACGAGTCCGTTGGGTGTGTCGGCGGCGAAGCCCAGGTGAATGTACTTCTTGAAGATCAGGTTGGCGCCCGCGGGATCCAGCGAGGAGTTGAATTGCGGAAACTCCTGCAAGGCCTTCACGCACGCCCGGACGACGAAGGCGAGCGGTGTGAGCCTGATCCCCCGCTGCAGCGCCTGCTCCTTCAGCTTGACGCGCTCGGCTTCGAGATCCGTGATATCGGCTTCATCGAACTGCGTGACATGCGGCAGATTGACCCAGCTCGCGTGCAGTCGCGGCCCCGAGATACGCTGAATCCGCGACAGTGGCCGCATTTCGACCGGGCCGAACTGCGCGAAGTCGATGACGGGGATCGCCGGCAGTCCAGAGCCCCCCGAAGGCGCGCCGGGCGGTTTCGCGGGAGCCTGTCGTTCGGCGAGGAATTTCTTGACGAACGCCTTCACGTCGTCATGCGTGACGCGACCCTTGAAGCCGCCACCGGTCACCGCGGTCAGATCCACACCCAGCTCACGCGCAAACCGGCGCACCGACGGCCCCGCGTGAGCCCGCGAGAATCCGGGCTCGTTGATGGGCGGCAGATCGGGCCGCCCGGCCAGAATGGTGCCGACCGGAGCGGCCGTTCCAGCCGGCGTCTCAGCCGCTCCAGCCGGTGTCTCAGCCGCTCCAGCCGGCGGCGAAGTCGCGGGCGCCGGGGGTGGTGGCGCCGCGGCAGGTGCCTGAAGCGGAGCTGCCTGAGGCGGAGGTACCTGTGGAGCGGTCGGCGGCCTGGTAGCCGAGGTTGACGCGGGTGCAGGTCGCGGTGCCGCTTCCGCAGGTGATGGGGTGGCAGACCCGGAGGCGGACGGTGAGGCGGTCTGGACGGCGGGTTGCGCGGCCGGCTGCCCAGCCGAGGCGGCATCAGTCGAGCGCACCGTCGCGATCAGATCACCGGTAGAGACCGTGCCGCCCTTGGCGATGTGGATCTTCTCGATGACACCGCCGACGGTGGAAGGCACATCCATGGTCGCCTTCTCGGTCTCGAGCGTAACGAGAGGCGCCTCCGGCTCGATGGATTCGCCGGGCTTGACGAGCACGTCGATGATCGCAACGTCCTTGAAGTTGCCCATGTCGGGCACGCGCACTTCGACGAGGCGGGCAGCCGCGTTCATGTCGATGGCCTTCAGACTTTCCAGGGAACTGGCTTGGAGGGATCGATGCCGAGCGCCTGCATCGCGCCGGTCACGGTCTTATGATCGACCTTGCCCTCGTCCGCGAGCGCCTTGAGCGCCGCGACCGCGATGTAGTTGCGATCGACTTCAAAATGGCGGCGCAGCGCCGCGCGTGAATCGGACCTGCCGTAGCCGTCGGTACCGAGAGTCACGTACCGCCCGCCCACCCATTGCCGTATCTGGTCCGGAACGGTGCGCACGTAGTCCGTGGCAGCGATCACCGGGCCCTCGCGATCCTTCAGGAGCTGCTCGACGTAGGGGACGCGCGCGGGCTCGGTGGGATTGAGGAGATTCCAGCGCTCGACCTCCAGCGCCTCGCGCCGCAGCTCGCTGAAGCTGGTGACCGAGAACACATCGGCCGGCACGCCGTAGTCGTTTTCCAGGATCTGGGCTGCCGCCTGCGCCTCGCGCAGGATGGTGCCCGAACCCAACAGCGTGGCGCGCACACGGCCGCGGCCGCCGATCTGCAGCAGATAGGCGCCCTTGAGAATTCCGGACTCCACACCCTTCGGGATGGCGGGCTGCGCGTAGTTCTCGTTCATCACCGTGATGTAGTAGAAGACATTCTCCTGGTCCACGTACATGCGACGCATGCCGTCGTGGACGATCACGGCGAGCTCATAGGCGAACGTCGGATCGTAGGAGACGCAGTTTGGCACCGTCGTGGCCAGCAACTGGCTGTGCCCGTCCTGATGTTGCAGGCCTTCGCCGGCGAGCGTGGTGCGGCCGGCGGTG
>Ga0335070_10001352_pt1 | contig 28249 bp, 31 predicted proteins | sample Lox_Sample_13_FD_206722 | JGI IMG/M metagenome (GOLD analysis project Ga0335070, IMG submission 206722) | Soil microbial communities from Loxahatchee National Wildlife Refuge, Florida, United States - Lox_Sample_1.3 | ecosystem: Environmental > Terrestrial > Soil > Wetlands | place: USA...
TGGTGAACGATCATACGGCGGATTGCTTTTTGCGCCCGCGCGGCTGACGTGACGGGTGATGCGTGACACGTGAAGCGTAATGCGTTTGAAGTCATGAAGAGCAGAATACCCGCGCAGCACGCATTACGGATCACGCTTTACGGGTGGATGACGGTGACAGGTATGGTGCTCCTGGTGGCCGGTGAACCTGGATTCGCTGCCGGGACCAATCCTTCTCATGAGAAGCTGGCTGCCATGTCGGAGATTGATCGTAGCGAGGTGCTCGCCATCTTTGTGGAGGGGAGTGGGCAGCCCTGCCGCACTGTCGCCCGCACGTTCTTTCAAGGCCTCGATTCAAGAGGAAATGCGATCTGGAATGTCGAATGTGGCGGAGGTCAGTCCTACGTCGTCGAGATCAAGAACGATCGCGATGGCTCGACCCTGGTCATCAATTGCCGAACACTGTACGCAGCAGGCGGCGGTCGATGTTTCAAGCGGCTGGAATAGGTTCTTCATGGATGCTCTTGCGTCGATCCTCGGAGCGACAGCGTCATGAATACGATTTCGGTACGCTGCTGTATTGCGGGTGGCGGGCCGGCCGGGATGATGCTGGGCCTCTTGCTGGCCCGAGCGGGCGTCGAGGTACTGGTCCTCGAGAAGCACGGTGATTTTCTCCGCGATTTCCGTGGCGACACGATTCATCCCTCCACCCTCGAAGTCATGCACGAACTGGGGCTGTTGGAGCGGTTGCTCATGCTGCCGCACCAGAAGGTACCGCGCGTCAACGGGCAATTCGGCAGCCTCGCCCTGACGATCGCGGAATTTTCCACTCTCTCGACACAGTGTCGTTTTATCGCCTTCATGCCGCAATGGGACTTCTTGACCTTCCTCGCCAAGGAGGGGACGCGGTATGCCACCTTTCATCTTCGAATGCAGGCTGAAGTGACCGATCTATTGCAGGAGGGAGACCGTGTGGTGGGCCTCAGAGCGACGACTCCGGACGGTCCATTGGAAGTCCGCGCGAACTTGACCGTCGGCGCGGACGGCCGACACTCCATTGTCCGCTCCCGGGCCGGCTTGTCGGTCGAAGAGTTCGGCGCGCCCATGGATGTGTTGTGGTTTCGACTGTCTCGTCGCCGAAGCGATCCGGAAGATCCAATGGGCCGCTTCGATACCGGTCGGATCTTTGTCATGCTCAATCGGGGCGACTATTGGCAGTGCGGCTTCGTGATTCCGAAGGGATCGCGCGCGCACCTCCAGGCGCAGGGGTTGCCGGCGTTTCGTACCGCTGTTGCCGACGTGGCCCCGTTTGTGGCCGATCGCGTCGGCGAACTCCAAGACTGGGAATCGATTAAGTTGCTTACGGTGCAGGTCGATCGGTTACGACAATGGTTTCGTCCGGGGCTCCTCTGTATCGGTGATGCAGCCCATGCCATGTCCCCGGTCGCCGGTGTCGGGATCAACCTGGCCATTCAAGATGCGGTCGCTACGGCGAATCTCCTGGCGGCTCCATTAGGCGCAGGCCGGCTGACAACCGAGGATTTGCATCTGGTGCAATTGCGGCGCGAATGGCCGACTCACATGACGCAGCGGATGCAACTGTTCATTCAAAACCGGGTCATCAAACGCGTGCTTGATAATGCCGCCCCGCTTTCACCTCCGTTGGCGTTCCGGTTGCTGGCGCGGTTTCCGTATCTCCGCCGGATTCCCGCCCGGCTCATCGGGATGGGCTTTCGCCCCGAGCACGTGCGAACACCGGTCATTCAATAGAAAAGGGAGGATTCCGCCTGGAGCAGCGGCGGCGGTCCCGAAGAAATTTACGAACGCTTCTGAACGTCATTGGCTGGCAGTCACGGATGAAGTCACGAACGCCTTGCGTGAGGCCGTCACCTTTTCCAAATAATGGCGCGTTTCTTGGTAGGGCAAGTGTTGTCGTAAGTACTCATAGACCGCGCTGGGTTGCAAACCATTGATCTGATTTATCGCAGCAGTGGTATCTTTCGAAAAGGCTCGAAAGACATTGTGCGGGCCGGTGTTGTACGCTGAGATCACGCAATACTCACGGGAGACTGTGTTGGTTACCTCCTCCAGTTGGTTGAAGGTCAACACGCTCAAGTAGGCGGTGCCCAATTCGATATTGTTAGTGGGATCGAATAGGTAGTCTCGCGACGGGGTGACATCCTTGCCCTTGGCGCGCCGGTAGGCTTCTCGCCCGCCGCTCGAGGGGACGAGCTGCATGAGTCCGTACGCCGGCGCGGAACTGACGGCATAGGGATTGAAGTTGCTCTCCGTACGAATGATCGCAAAGACCAGGCCCGGACTGATTTGGTATTGTTTGGCAAACTTCTGAACCACCGGCCGGTATTTCTCCGCCTGCTTCACCGAGAAATTCGAGACCATTCGGATCGTGACAACGTGAGCGATTTTCTTTGTTCCCTCCTGGTCGACCTCCCGCGTGCTGGATTTCTTCTCGACAAGATAGGTGGCAAACGGCTCGGCCTCCGCCGGTGTGCGGATGGGCTTGCCCTGTTGATCGAGCACGAGGCCTGAGAGGTAGGGTTCTTTGTCGCCGGTGAGGGTGATGTCTTTGTCGGAAAACAGGTCGACGGAACGAGGATCATCCGGGGTGAGGAGGGTCGTCACGACGGCATTCTTAAGGCTGTTCTGCGGAGATTGATCATCGAGGGTTTCGACCAGGATCTCACCGGTATCAAAGTTCACGATTGCCCGGCTCCGGTAATTCTGCGTGTATTTCACATACTTCTTCTGCTCAGGTAATTTAACTTCCTTCTTTCCCCATTTCTCACCGACTTTCACCCCCAGCGCGTTGAGGAGGGTCTCCAAGTCCTTTTGCGCCGTGCGAATGTCTTTCAGCAGGGCTTCGGGATCGCGTGCGTACTCACCGAGCCGCTTCTTGGCGATCTGCGAGGGGTTTTTCCCTGAAGCCAAGTCGATGATGTCGTGGCCGGTCTTGCTCGTAAGTGCTCGTCCAGCTCCGGTGAGCATGCGGTCCGTGGACTCGCAGCTGACTGTTCCGGACAGAACGCTAAGGACGATGATGAAGGAGCCGATCGAACATCGCATTGGTTTATTTTACAGGATTCCCTCCGGACACCAAAGATCTTCTTCCAGGAAGCTGCCGTTCTCCGATGCTTGTTTGAGTGATGAATAGAAGCGATAACGCGGACCGGGCATGGAGACGACCCATGCCCGATTGGCTCAGCAGTTATTGTTTGACGATCTCGAGGAGTTCGACGTCGAACACCAATGTTGCGCCCGGTTTGATCAGCGGCGGGGCGCCCTTATCTCCGTAGGCCAGATTCGACGGGCACACTAACTTGCTCTTCCCGCCCACCTTGATCTGCTGCACGCCTTCCGTCCAGCACTTGATGACCTGATTCAATCCGAACGTGGCCGGCTCGCCCCGCTTAACGGAGCTGTCGAACACGGTGCCGTCTATGAGAGTACCGTGGTAGTGCACTTTGACGGTGTCCGTGGCTTTTGGGTTCGCCCCTTTGCCTTCCTTGATCACGATGATGATGGCGCCGGATTCGGTTTTCTTCGCGCCGGATTCCGCCGCGGCCTTTGTGAGAAACGCGGCGCCTGCTTTCTTTTCGCTTTCCGCCGCGACTGCGCTTCGCGCCTGTTGGAGCTGTTGAATTTTGGGGCCGAAGACCTGGAGGTCCACTTTTGGCGGCCGCTTGAGGACCCCATCGGTGAGGCCCGATTTGACGAGATCCAGTTCGGACTCGCTTAACATGAAGCTGTTCAATGATTGGCTGATCGCCAGTCCCACTGCGTACAGTGTTTTCTGGTCGTCATTCGTCGGTTCAGCGGCCGCCAAGGCGGAAGGGAGTCCAACGCAGAACCAGAGCATCAGAGCTGAAAGCAAGACATGCATGAGTAGCCCTTTCTGATGGATGTGAATGGATGATCGTGATCGTCATCAGTGTGAAGTTCCGTAGAGTACGGGATATGACCGTTGTCCTCAAGACAATTATGCTTTGCGATGGTGAGACGACCGAACGCGAGTAGTCTTGACGCTCCGATCAGCGATGGCCCCAGTGACGGTAGCCGAAATAGCGCGGGCCATAAAAATAGGGGCGATAGAAATACGGTGGTCCATAGAACCACGGGCGACCGATGTAGACTCCGATCCCGACGGGTGGGTATCCATACAATGGAGGATACCCGTAGAGCGGAGGAACCGTCTGGATGATAGCGGGAGGTGCGACTTGAGATTGACTGCTCGCATTGGCCGCCGCCTGACGATCCATTTGGGCTTTCAGTTGGTTCACCGTTTCCTGCTGGGCTTGCACTTTCCCCTGAAGAGATGCGATTTGCTCGCGTTGCGCTTCCACGAATGACGCCAGGCAACGGGTGTGAGCCTCGCCCGAATAACCTGAACATTCCCATGGTCCCTGCGGGTCATTCGCGTGTGCCTGTACGGCGGTTAAGAGGAGGATTCCCAGGCCGATGATTCCCGCCATCACTTGCCGCGCGGGCGTCGAGGTATCTGGCAAAGGGTTCAGCCGATGGGCGATGTTCTGTGTCATGGCCTTCCCTCCTTGTTCGGTCTCTTAGTTACAACCTACCACGAGAAAAACCAAGATGACAGGGGGCAATCGCCGCATTGATTTCAACTGTTTCCCACGTTGCGAGTTCCTTCGTCTCTCGCTACAATCCTCCCGCTTCTGTCTTCGATTCTTGTGATTACGCGTCCGTAATGTTGTCTTTGTCGAAAGGGGTAAATCATGGTTCGCCTGTGGTGGCTATTGATATTCGTGATGCTGACGACGAAGGGATGGGCCGCTGAGTTTCAGCTGAGCAGTCCGACGATCAAAAGCCAGGGCAAAATCGGTCACGAACACGTGTTTGCAGGATTCGGCTGTAGCGGGGGAAATGTGTCGCCTGCATTGCAATGGCAAGGAGCGCCGAAAGACACCAAGAGTTTCGCATTGACCATGTATGATCCGGATGCGCCGACCGGCAGTGGCTGGTGGCATTGGGTCATTTTCAATCTGCCTCCCACGTTGAACTCGCTGCCTGCCAATGCGGGAAAGCTGGATGGTGGGATCGCCCCGGCAGGCAGCATTCAGAGCGTCACGGACTTCGGTCAACCCGGGTATGGGGGCCCTTGTCCGCCGGCAGGGGACAAGCCCCACCGATATATCTTCACCCTCTATGCGTTGAAGCTCGACCAGGTACCTCTGAGGAGTGACGCCTCCGGCGCGATGGTGGGTTTTTATCTCAGGCAGAACATGATCGCCAAGGCGTCCTTCACGGCCTTCTACGGGCGTTGAGCCCGTCTGCATGATTCTGGGATTCGTCATCCTCTATCTCCTTATCTCTGTGGGGATTGGCCTCTACGCGGCCACGCGCGTCCACAGTGCGAAAGATTTCGCGGTGGCTGGTCGCTCATTGCCGCTCCCGATTGTCACCGCCACGGTGTTTGCGACTTGGTTTGGTGCGGAAGCGGTGCTGGGCATGCCGGCGACGTTTGTCAAAGACGGACTGCGCGGCGTCGTCGCCGATCCTTTCGGCGCGAGCCTCTGTTTGATTCTTGCCGGGCTGTTTTTTGCCCCCCGTTTCTATCGCTTGAATTTGCTCACCGTCGGAGACTACTACCGGATACGCTACAACCGAACGGTGGAAGTGCTGTGTACGCTATGCGTTGTGGCCTCCTATGTTGGTTGGGTGGCGGCCCAGTTCAAAGTGCTGGGATTGGTGCTGAATGTCGTGACAAACGGCGGCGTCAGTCAGAAGCTCGGTATGGTCATCGGGGCGGGGATTGTGCTGACTTATACGACGTTCGGCGGCATGTTTTCCGTCGCGATTCTCGACTTTGTTCAGCTCGGCGTCATTCTGGGGGGGTTGCTCTATATTGTCTCAGTCATCAGCGATCTGACCGGTGGCGTGGGGACAGTCATCGCCCATGCTGCTCAAGCCGGAAAATTGGAATTCTTTCCGTCGGCGAAGCTGAGTGCGTGGATCCCGTTTATTGGCGCCGGAATCACGATGATGCTGGGCTCGATCCCGCAGCAGGATGTTTTCCAGCGTATCACGTCGGCCAAGGATGAACGGACGGCGGTACGGGGCTCGGTGCTCGGCGGAGGCCTCTATTTTGCGTTCTGCTTTGTCCCGATGTTTCTTGCCTATGCGGCCACGCTGGTTGACCCCGCAAAGTTTGGTACGCTGCTCGAGCAGGATTCGCAACTCATCCTGCCGACTCTGATTCTTCAGCACACGCCGATCGTCGCGCAAATTCTGTTTTTCGGCGCGGTGCTGTCGGCAGTGATGAGTTGTTCGAGCGCCACGTTGCTGGCCCCGTCGGTCGCGCTAAGTGAGAACGTCATCAAATGCGCACTTCCTGGCATGGCCGACAGGCAATTCTTACGGATGATGCGTTTCGTTTTGGTCGGATTTGCGTGTGTGGTGCTGACGATCGCGCTCAGTTCCAATTCGAGTATCTACATGCTTGTCGTGAACGCATACAAGGTGACGTTGGTAGCTGCCTTCGTTCCTTTGTGTGCAGGCCTCTACTGGTCGAAAGCGACCACTCTAGGGGCACTCTGTGCGATTGTCGCCGGCCTGACGACGTGGATCGGGTGTGAGTTCTTTGGTTCGTCAGACTCCGTGTGGCCTCCGCAATTGGTCGGTTTTCTCATGTCCATTGCGGGCATGGTCATTGGGTCCTTGCTGCTTCCGCTCGGCGGCTCTCCGTTGATGCGACCGATCGTCGATCCTGCCCCCCGTGTTGCCTCACATACGATGCCACTCACGACTGTCGACCGTCACGAGTAAACGCGACGAACGTTGTTGCTCAGCATCGATCCCACTTCGAGACGAGGCTGGACCCTGGTTGTCACGGAAGTGGGGAGATCACGGGAGGAAGAGAGCCGGATTGGGTGGTCAATGTTTCAACGTATAGCGGACCAGACGACGGACTTCGTCAACCGTAAATGGTTTTTGAAGGATCTCTCGGGCTCCAAAGAGTTTGGCGATGCTCAAAAAGTTCCGGTCGCCGCTGGCCCCGGTCATGGCGATGACCTTGGCGTCGAGAAATTCGCGCGTGAGTTCCAGCGTGACGTCCATGCCGTCTCTGGCCGGCATAAGAATATCGGTAATGATGAGATCGGCGGGCGCTTGTCGATACAGGTTGAGTCCCTCTTGCCCGTTGGAGGCTTCGCGGACCTCATGCCCATCCTCTTCCAGGATCCGACGCAGCAGTTGGCGGACTGAGTCCTCGTCGTCAACGATCAGAATGGTGGCCATGAATTCCTTGGCTGAATGTTACAAGAGCAGATGCTCAAATCCTAGGCCGCATGGGCAGTGATCGATTCAGCCCCGAGGTGGACCTCCTCGTCCTCATAGTTGGGCTCGCTGATCGCACATACCCGCACTTCCGCCTGGACCATCTGGCGGTTCCGCTCGATCATGGAATCGCAGACATGGCCGCAATTCATACAGCGCCAGGCCGTCATCCACATCTGTCCGATCGTTCCTTCAAAGTCCATGAAGTGGTCTTTGACCATCAGGCCGTGACAGCGTAAACAGTTCATGATCGCTCTCCTTGGTTACAGCCTACGAATTCGTGCGCTCTATTAGCTAGGATAACGTAATTCCCGCTCAGCAAAAGACCCAGAGGAAGTAACTCGAAAGAGGGGAGGTAAGAACATAACTAATGGAATTGTAGTGGAATATTCATAGTGTCGTAGGGAGGAGACGATTCGAAGATGAATAACCAACAATGGGTTGAGCAGGGGTTCTGCGGACCCTGCTCATAACAGCTCCGCTGAGGCTCAGACTCGCGTGGTGAGCACGGTCTGAAGACTCGTGACCAGCCCTTCAATCTTAATGGGTTTTTGCACATAGGCGGCTGCCCCAAGACGCCGCGCCTTCTCTTCTGCTTCCTGTGGGTCGCGAGCGGTGACCACGATCACGGGAATGTCGCTTAACATTCGGTTGTTTTTTAGTCGTTCAAGGACATAAAACCCATCCCCTCCGGGCAATCCCAGGTCCAAGAGGATGGCCTGGGGTTGGTGGAGCCGGGCCGCACTGATGGCCTGCATTCCATCGGCGGCCCAAACGGGATAGTAGTCGTGGGCCTTGAGCGCAGCACTCAGCAAGTGCCAACTATCAACCCCATCGTCGATAATAAGAATTTTTGGTTTCATCAGGGACCTCTCCTCTTCTCGAGTTGTTCTTCGTTCCTCCAGGCCAAGGGCCCTTAAGATAAGAGTATCTGAGCTACCGGTTCGCGCTAGACCAAAAAGGAGTACCTCGAAAGGGGAACGCATCAGCAGCCTTTCCCTGACGCATTCACCATGGCGCCTAGCTCATACTCCCATGGGCCGCACAGGCCCCGTGCCGGCTTGGCTCGCATCAGTTTTGCCAGTTCTTTCGTCGCTTTCGTCCCGTTCCTCGGTTATGCTGTATGGAGCCGAATGGGCCCAAGAATTCCTTCACAGTGGATAGCGCGAGGTGCCATGGTGCTGGCGAGCATCGTGGCTGTGCTGTGCGTGACGCTCGCGTTATATGGCGCCTATCTCGCCACATATCTGGAACTGCCGAAGAGCGAAGACCACCCGCCGCTCCGTCTGTACAGTGCTCCCTTCCTCTTACAGACCAATCTCTCGATTGCCGAAGCCCGCATGCTCGATCGGTTGCAACGACTGAGCTATCATCGTACGTCCACGCCGGTCCAAGCGCCGGGAGACTATCAGCTCACGGACCAGGCGCTAACGGTCTACCTGCACGCGCAGCCTGAAGAGCACGCCAAAGCGACGGTCATTCAACTCACCCTCGATCAGGACCGCATCACCGAAGTCCTGTCGGTGGCCGAGGGCATGCCGATCTTTCCTGTGTACCTTGAGTCGGAACTGATCAGCGGACTCCGGGGCGAATCGCGCCAAGTTCGTGAATGGATTCCCTTAAATCAGATTCCGTCGCGGCTGATTGATATCGTCGTCGCCATCGAAGATCGCCGCTTCTATTCGCACCCGGGCATCGATCCGATCGCGATCGGTCGGGCGCTGTGGAGGAATCTCACGAAGGGCGACGTGGTACAGGGGGGGAGCACCATCACGCAGCAGTTGGCGAAGAATCTCTTTTATTCGCCGCACCGCACCATGGTGAGAAAATTCAAGGAGGCTCTGGCTGCGCTGGTCTTGGAGGCGAAGTACAGGAAGACGGACATCTTGGAGAGTTATCTTAATGAAATCTATCTCGGCCAAGCAGGGTTCGTGTCGATTTACGGCGTTGGCGAGGCGGCCCATCGGTTGTTCGGGAAGTCTCTCGGGGAACTTCGGGTGGAAGAAATGGCGTTGATCGCGGCCTTGATCAAAGGTCCCAACACCTACGCGCCGACGAAACGTCCGGACCTCGCTAGACTGCGTCGGGACGTAGTGTTGCGGCGACTGCGAGAGGTCGGTCTCCTGACGGAAGCGGAGTGGACCCTTGCCATTAACCAGCCGATGCGGGTGGTGCCGCCGGAGGATGTGATGAGCGGCGCGCCCAATTTTGTGGATGCAGTCTTGCGGCAGGTCGAAGACACTCTGGGAGCGCCGTTGCCTGAAGGGCTGCGGATCGACACCACGCTCGATCCGATGATTCAACAAGCTGCGGCCGAATCGTTGGAGAAAGGGCTGGCGCGACTGGAGGCGACACGCACGCAGCTCAAACAGCCAGAGGAGCCGCTCCAAGGGGCTGTGATCGTACTGGATCCGAAAACCGGATCTATTCTCGCCATGGTCGGCGGGCGTGATTATCGCCGCAGCCAATTCAACCGAGCGGTGCAAGCGCATCGTCAACCAGGCTCGCTGGTGAAACCGTTCGTCTATCTTGCGGCGCTTGAAGCGGCACGCGAAGGAAATGCCGGAGCGTTTACACCGGCGAGTCTCTTGGCGGATGAGCCGGTCACGTTTGAGTCGGAAAAGGGGCTATGGGCGCCACTCAACTATGATCGTCAATTCCGCGGTCATGTCACGTTGCGTCAAGCCTTGGAGCAATCCCTCAATGTGCCGGCTGTCAGGGTCGCCCATGCCGTCGGCACCAAGCCGATCGTTCAGCTTCTGCACCGACTCGGAGTGAGCAGCGCGATCTCAGAGGATCTCTCCATGGTCTTGGGGAGTTCTTCCGTCTCCTTATTGGAGATCACGTCGGCATTCGGCGCGATTGCGAATGGAGGGGTGGCGGTTCATCCGACGGCGGTCCGGACGACAAGGGATCGACAAGGAGATTCCGTGTGGAGCGGGGTACCGGATCGCTCGCAAGCTGTGTCCCCTCAGAGTGCGTACGTGTTGACGTCGTTGCTTGAAGGGGTGATTGAGCGAGGAACGGCTACCAAGGCCAAAGTCATGGGCTTGCAAGGTGCGGTGGCAGGAAAAACCGGGACGACCGATGGGTATCGAGATGCATGGTTCGTGGGATATTCGCCGGACCTGGTCATCGGCGTCTGGGTGGGCTTCGACGATGAACGACCTGTCGGTCTCACGGGCGCGCAAGCAGCGCTGCCGATCTGGATCGACATCGCCCGACGGGTCATCCCTTCACAGACTCCGACGTTTGTCATGCCGACCGGAGTGGTCACACGTACCATCGATCCGAAAACCGGCCAGCTCGCTACGTCCCAATGTCCGGAGCAGGTGTCGGAGGTCTTCGTCGAGGGGACGGCACCCAGCGTCTATTGTGAAATCCACGGCGGTGGGATCTGGGAGCGATTCCGGCGGACTTTTGGATTCTCCTAGGTCTTTTTTTCGCGGATGGTGTAAGCTGTCGTCAAGTTGAATGGACGAGGGAGTGACGCATGAAGAACCCCGGCTTTACAGGCGATGACAACATCACGCTCTTGGCCAAGGGTGTCGAGCTGAAGGGGGAAATTCGCGTTGAGGGGACGGTCCGTATCGACGGGTCTCTCGAAGGCGACATCCAGACCAAGGGCCAAGTAATCGTCGGCGAAGACGGACTCGTACAGGGTACGATTTCGGCCGGTACCATTATTAGTAGCGGCCGCATCAAGGCGACCGTCACAGCCATCGAGCGGATTCACCTGCTCAAGACCGCCACCCTTATCGGAGAGGTGCATACCCCGATTCTGATGATGGAAGAAGGGGCTAAGCTCCAGGGGACAACTGACATGGGTGTTGCGGCCTGGCCGGAGGAACTCCCCAAGTTGCCCGGGACGGTCCGTAATCTATCAGGGCGACGGACGAAGCAGGTCGTCGCGATCGATCACGAGCCGCGCAGTTAGTCGCACAGAACAGGATTCTTCCCTCCACCCGTTCTCTCGTCCCCCTTCACCCGATGATCTGAACCCGAACAACCGACGGCGTTCTCTACTTCTCGTCCAGTGGAATCGTAATCGCGATTCCGCCCATCACGTCATTGACCTTGAAATCTCTCTTCGGACTGAGCGGGTGGGCGTTATGGCAGGTGACGCAGGCGACGGCTACGGCCCGGTCAGGGTAGATCGCTTGATAATAGCGTTTTTGTCCGCTGGTGACGATGCCTGCGACGGGACGATCCGAGTGGCGAGCGAGAGTCTCTAAAGCCTTTCGCTCGAATTCCGTGGCTGGTGCGTTGCGCTGATAGATGGGAGAGAGGCCGATGAGGCGGAATCGGATGCCGCTGCCTCCTTCGGCGACGGCCCTACCTGATTGTTGGAGAAACTGGGCGGGAAGTGGAAGAGCATTGTCCTGTTCCCAATGTTCCGCTGCCGTGACGATGTGTTTCTCCTGCATCCGATTGACGATTTGGCTGGTATAGATCGTCCGATCTGCCTGGATGACGGCATGCACATAGGCCGCCACTTTTTCAGCGGGGATGCTGGTTGCGGAAGCCTCGCGCTTCGCATCAGGCGGCGTGGCGGAGGTCACTGATGCTAAGACGAGGAAGAAGATGGATGCGGTGCTGATTGAATGCCCGACCCGGTCCATGATGCCTCCTGTGGCCCCAAGGATGAATGGATCACCGGCAAACTGATCGTGCAGCATACGCCCCCACGATCCAGATTCTCAATGCGGATGTCGCCGCCGAATTTCCGGATGATCCGTCGAGCGACCGTCAGACCCAATCCTGAGCCTTCCCCTTGTCCTTTCATGGTGAAAAACGGATCGAACACCTTTGAGAGATGCTGGGACGGAATACCATGCCCAGAATCCACAATCGTGATGGTCACCATCTTATTGTCAGCGGCGGTCGCGACACGGAGCGTACCAGGGCCCGGCATCGCCTGGACCGCGTTCGTCAGGATGTTCACAAACGCCTGGCGAAGCTGCTCAGGACTTGCTGAAACCCGGTCTCGACATGCGTAGCTCTTGTGGATTTCCAAACGGCTGAGATCGTGTGTCGTCTGCAAAGCCGCCAATGCCTGATCGAGCTCGAGGTGAACGTCGACGGGAATAAGGTGTGTTCCCGTGTCACGTGAGGCCATGCCGGTAAAGTCTCGGATGATCGCGGCCATGCGCCGTCCGTGCTGGACAATGTCGCGGGCATGAGCCTTGACGTGATCGAGGTTGGCCTCCTCTTGAATAGCTTCTCCTAGTCCCAGGATGCCGAAAAGCGGGTTGTTCAACTCATGGCCGATGCCAGCGGTGAGGATGCCCAGGCTCCCAGATTTTTCGGCTTGGATGAGTTGGTCTTGAAGGCGACTCTCATCCGTTGTATCGCGCAACACGAGACCGACACGAGGACCTTCGCCCGGGCGGCCGTCAGTTCGAAACCATTCATAATGATAGACCCGCTGTCCGAGGCGCAGTTCGCTCCGTCCGTTCGTGCGGGCGCCCGTGAGTGTCGGCGCAAGAGGGTCACGGGGTTCGTCTGTCGACGCATCCATCGCCTTCTCCATCGTCGGCAGACCGGTGTCGTCCCGTTCCTGAAATTCCTTTCGCAGGCGTTGTTGTGCGGAAGCATCAAGCGGCAGGATGTCGAAGAGGCTCGTGGAGGGTGAGAGGGACGGCGACAACCCCAACGACTCCTGCGCGGCGTGATTGACATATTGCACCTGGGCTTGGGCGTCAACCATGAGGATGGGGGTCGGGACTGCATTCAGGATCTGGTCGGTTGACCGCTCGAGAGACTGGACTTCTTGGGTCTTCAAGGCGACTTGATCCGTGAGGCCTGCGAACGCCGCTTCCAGCTGCTTGTTCATCCGGTTGAAATCTTCGGCCAGCGCTTCCAACTCATCACCGGTTTGGATCTGAATCGACTGGCGGAGTTCGCCCCGTCCGATCGACTCGGCGGCCTTTTGCAGCTGGCGAATCGGCAACACGATCCGATTGGCTGCCAGATACCCAAGGGCCACGAGTAGGCAGACGGCGACCAAGCCAAAAATGGTCATCCAGGTAAAGAGATGGTGAATCGGGGCGAATAATTCGTCGGAGGATTGCCAGACAAACGTGCTCCAGGAGCCCAGCTCGAGCGAACCGTTCGTGGCCCGGCTGGTTTCGGGAAGGGGGGCGAAGCCGATGATCGAGGTCGTCCGGCCGCCATGGCCGTCGCTCGGTGCGGCGACCCAGCCGGGGTGAAAGGGGGTCACGAGCGGGATCAGCGAGAGATCAGATATGCTCACTCCGGTGGGGAGAATCGGACAACTCAGGACAATCCCCCGGCTGTCGATGAGCATCACATGTCCGGTCTTGCCGAAGCGGATGGGTTGAATGGAAGGAGAGAAAAACTCTTTGGCATCGATCACGCGATGGAGCACTCCGACCACTTCGTAATGGAGGCTGTCCATGATGGGGAGCGAAAGGGTGAAGGCGTAGGTTCCGGCCCGTTCATGATAACTGACGTCCTCGATATACAGCTGTCCGATTCCCTTATGATAGGCACCGATCCACCACGGTGCACTGCTGTTCAAGTAGTTGGGACGTGTGGTCAGTGACGCCACAAGCGAACCCTGCATGTCTGTGACAAACAACATCTTCGTGGCTGCCCGCACCACTTGTGGGAGAATCTGCTCCGGCTCGTTTTGAGAACCTGTGTGATAGGTATGCAGAAGAGCTGACAGGTTGCCGTCCGTCACGGCCTTGACCAAGGCGGGGTCTTTGGCCTCCCATCGGGCGGCTTCTTCATTGATGGCCGCACGGACGGCCCTCAGGCTCTCTCGATCTCGGAGATTGTTGTAGAGATCGCGCCGGCGTTCCAGTTCGCCGACAATAGCTGGATCCCGCGCGATGCGCGATGTACGTGAGATCTCCTCAGCAACGAGGATATCCAGTTTTCGGGCAGTCTCGGCGGCGAGCGCCTTGAAACTCTCGCCGTTGACTTCTTGGATTTCGTGGGATCCCTGCCAGAACGCCATCCCCAATCCCACGAGCAAGGGAAGGACCCCGACCATCAGCATTGACAGGATCAGCTTCGGTTGAAGTCCCCAGCCCTTGCGGGGTCCGGTCCGGGATGGATGTGAAGAACCCATGACACTCACCGTTGTGAAACGGTCTCCTGCGCAAGAAAGGTCAGCGTGAACGTCGAACCTTTATCGAGTTCGCTGTCGACGGCAATGTTGCCGTGCATTTCATGGACGATGTTTCGAACATTATATAAGCCGAGTCCTGTCCCTTTCCCAGGGGGTTTCGTGGTGAAGAACGGCTCGAATATTTTCTCCCTCAACTCTGGTGCGATCCCGCAGCCGGTATCGGAGATGCGAACGTCGACCGTATCGGCCATCACGCGTGTTTCCAGAGTCAATGTTCCGCCCACTTGCTCCATGGCGTGGACGGCATTCGTGATGAGATTCACGAACACGTGCAAGAGTTCATCCGGGTTGCCGCGGACGGCTGCCCCTTGCGTATAGTGCTTGACGATCTCGATATCATGGAGCCGGGCGGCGTAACGGGCTATTTTGAGGGCCTCGTCGAGCTTCCCGTTGACCGAAACAAGGCTCGCATCAGAGGCAGAAGATTGACGGGAATACCGCGTCAGGTCTTGGCAAATGGCCGAGGTCCGTTTGACGGCGTCGACAATCTCTCGGGCCTGTTCCCGGATGGTCGGAAGGTCACGTTCTTCGATCAGATTTTCGGCCAAGCCCATGATGAGCTGAAGTGGATTGTTGATGTCATGTGCAATGCCGGTTGCGAACGATCCGATCCCTGCCAACTTTTCTGCCTGCATTAATTCCGCTTGCAACGCAGATTCGTACTGGATGATCTGCCACAGCAGACGGGATGCCGAACCGCTGAGCAACTCTGTCGTTGCCGGTTTTTGGATGCGCAGTAGTGATTCCATGCCTGGATCGCCTGTGACATCCAGGATCACGCTGATCGCAGGATTTCGGATCAGCTCTGCGACATTGGTGGTTACGGGAATCTGATACTCGCGGGCGCGCTGCAATCCAGGCGCCCGCGGGTCACGGTCGGCAATCCCGACGACCTCGATGGACGAAATCTGATGGAACAAGTCCAAGAGCGCTCTGCCTCCGCGCCCTGCTCCCACGATGGCGACCTTCGTGGGGGGAACGATGTCCATGATCAGGCCTTTCGTGCGTGGTGGTCACAGCTGTGCGGCTGAGGAGGAATGATGAGAGGGGCTCCTCCTCAGCCGCACAGAGCTTGGTTGTCAGGCCTCGTTAGAGTCTTGCCAACTCCCGTTCTTCCATCGCGCGCCGGACTGCCTCTTTCAATTTTTCTCCCTCGACCGGCTTGACGAGATAATCCACGACGCCTTGCCGCAAGAACGAGGTCGCCATGTCGGTATCTGGGAATCCGGTCAGCACGATCAATGGAACGCGAGGATAATTGCTACGGAAGTAGGCAATCGCTTCGGCCCCGTTGATCTTCGGCATACGGATGTCACAGATGACCACGTCAAGCAGAAGTCGATTCTCTCCTTCATTGATCGTCTGAATGGCCTTTTCTCCATTTTCCGCCTCAAGGACCTCATACCCGGCCTTTTGTAATGTCATTCTCACCACTTTGCGGATGTCCGGCTCGTCGTCGACGACGAGAATTCGGCCATTACAAGCCTCGCCTCCAGTGAAGAATCCAGATTTGAACTCAGTCATGTCATCCTCCTTAGCAATTTGGTTGAGGTTGATGTGTCACTTTGTTCATGTCCTTCCGCCAGCTTCTCGCCATTGTCTCTACCGTACAGCAATGGGCGTGCCAGAACGGTTTGAGAAAAACCTTCTCGATTTCTCAGCAATTTGAATATGCCGTCTCTACGATTAAGCATGTTCAGGCTGAAATCCACCACCATGTGCTGAGATCCACCACCATGAGGTCCTGTTCGGGAATCATTGTGGGGAGTAGACTATGAGACTCACCAGATCCGACGTAGAAGGAGCAAGGCACCGATTAAGAGGACAGTGGCCGTCAAGGTCATCACCACGTTCATTGATCACCTCCTTTACACCCGCCTGCGCCTGTCCCCAGAGGCCATGAGTACCAAGTTCCATACCATGCAGTGAGGTAAGCGATGACGAGGCAGATACGCTATGTTATTGGGTTGTTAGCGTATAGGAGGTAATCCAATCAAAGGCATTAGCTTCGCGGGGAGGCTGATCGGATTCGATTCGGACTGAATTCAAATAGATTCCCTTTCCGAGAGGACCAGGATCGGGGATATGCATGGATAAATTGCGTTTCCGAAAGACACTGCGGTATTCTGCCAGATGTCAGGAGGTGCAGTGATTACATCTGAGGTATTAACGGAATACGTCCGACAAACGATGCCGGATGCCACGGTGATGGTCACGGATCGGACCGGAACGATGGACCATCTCAAGGTTACTGTCGTGTCTGAATCGTTTCGTGGGAGGAACCTCCTCGACCGGCACCGGCTGATTTATCAAGCGCTTGATATCCCCTTGAAGGACGGCCGTATTCACGCATTAGAACTCACAGCCAAAACGAATGACGAAAGCTGAGAGCCGATGCTCTTGGCTGATCGCGACCAAGGAGACCCCCGATGGCAGATCCAATCGAAGACGAGATTCAGAAGGAAATCAAAGCTCACAAGATATTGATTTACGGAAAGGGCACGAAGCAAATGCCGATGTGCGGATTCACTCGTGAGACGATGCAGTTCTTCGACAAGTACGGGTATCCGTACGAAGTGATCGATGTATTGTCCCAGCCGGCTAAGCGCGAAACGCTGACAAAGATAACCAAGTGGCCGACCCTGCCCAAAGTGTTTATCGACGGCACCTTCTATGGGGATACCGATATTCTGGATCCCATGGCGGCTAAAGGTGAGATTGAGCCGCTGCTGAAGAAGGCGTTCGGGAAGTAGGAATTTTCAAGGGCTCACACGAGGGCGACTGTCATGCTCTTGTGCTCGCGCAACGCGCGGCCTCGGAAGGCCCTCGTTGGACGCGCGCAGTGGGAGCACAACAGCCGCCCTCGTTTTATTCACTCCAGCAGCGGCAGGGAAGAGAGGGGAGGAGCAACGGTCGCGAGGCTGTGGCAAGCCGTGTCCCGCCCCTCACCTTTTGGCTTCGGGAGGGGGCCAATTCATTTCGGTTTGTCTGCCGCAATAGAAGCACGAAAGCCGGTAGCGCGCTTTCCGTCGAGGATTCGGCATGGATGTGAACGTGATGGGGGTGTCGTCGAAGGGGCAGGTCGGTTGGTCGTGCAGCAAATGGGCTTCGGCCATCATCGTGATCGAGGCATCGTCCCATCCCGGTGTCAGGGTTTCCTTTCCTGAGAGGCGTTCTTTTCCTCCACAGCGCTCACATTCGGCTTCATAGGTTTTGATCCGTTCCTGTGGCTGCGACAAGTCCGTGGTGTGCATGGGCCCGCCGCAGCCGGGCTTGGCGCAGGTGAGGTGTTCATGCTGCAAAGCCTGCACAAAACGACGATGAACTTGGCGATCCTGTTCTGATTTCATCAAGCCTCCTTCTTACTCGTGCTCCACCAGGGGTGGCCTGAACTGTCTTTCACTGCGCGCATCGATCGACCACTGTTTTATCGTGGGGGCTCTGCGAGCAAGAAAGACAGTCAGGCTACCCTTCATATCCCCCAGGCACCGCTCAGTTGAATGTTTGCTCCGTTCACATACCGGGCGTCATCTGACAACAGATAGCGGACGGCGGCGACTGTATCATCGATTGTGCCGACATAGCCGGCCGGGATTCGTTTGGTCATGCCCGCCAGTTCTTCGGGCGGCGCGCTGCCGGAATCGATGAAGCCCGGCGAAATGGCATTGACCGTGATGCCGTGTGGAGCCAGCAGTTTCGCGAGCGTGCGTGTGAGAATCAACACCCCGGCCTTGGCAATATAGTGGGCCGTCACGTCCGGCTGGGCCACCATCTGATCCGCATTCGCCATGCTGAAGCTGATGATGCGGCCCGATTTCCGAGTTTTCATACCAGGGGCAACGGCCTGGGCCAAGTAGAAAATTGGATGGAGATTACCGTTGAACATCTCCTTCCATCCTGCGATGGTTTCTTCAAACAGGTTGACGCGATGATAGGGGCCGGCTCCATTGATCAACGCGTCGATACGGCCCCACTTCTGCTCGACCTGCTTCACAAGCTGTTGGGCCGCTGCGGGGTCCGAGACGTCGCATTGAACCGCGAGCGGTTGCCCTCCTCGTCGGGAAATTTCTGCGGCTGTGGCGTCGGCCTCCCCGGCACTCGTGCGATAGCAAATCGCAACCTTCCACTGCTTGGCGGCGAGATCCAGGGCGATACCCCGCCCGATGCCTTTAGCGCCTCCCGTGATGAGTGCAATCCGATCCGCCATCATGCCACCTCGTAGGTGATTGTCTGTGTCGATTTCCTCATCTCGATCGAAGACGCTGGTCGAGCAACTGCAGCGTGCCCGCAGTTCGCGCCGAGAATACCCGTTCTTGCTTCGGTCGCTTCATGTCCTGCGCACAATCCTGGATCAATGCTCGGAGGTCGTCGGCGACGTCGATGTCTCGCCACTCCTTCAGGAGGCCGACGGTCAGACCAAGAACCGACGCGTGCCGGCGCGTGGTCGCGAGGACATTTGCCGTCGACCAGGGTACATCAGTAAAGAGGTCCGGTATAGGGCGTTTCAGGCCGATCAAATAATAACCGCCGTCCGTGGCCGGGCCAAGAACCAGATCGGTCGACTCGATAAGCGAGAAGGCCTGCTGATACACTGAGAACGGCAGGGTTGGGACGTCTGTTCCTACGATGAACACCTGCCGATAGCCGCGGCCGAAGAGTTCCGTGAACGCGCGATGCATGCGCTGCCCCAAATCATCCCCCACCTGGTCCACAAGGCGGACACCATGCCGTTCTTCAAGAATTTTGAAGAATACCAGAGAGGCCGAGGGAAGGCAGGCGATGTAACGGTCCACAGACAGGCGGTCCTTGGCGATCGCGGTCTTTGTTCGCTCGAGGGTGTCGAGCACAAAACTGCCGTGTAACGTGGCGGCTTCGTCATGTGTGAGCGGAGGACACAACCTGGTCTTCACCTGACCTGGCACCGGCGCTTTCGCGAAGATGACGAGCGCAGTACTGAGCGCCGAGTGCTGAGGACTGGGATTCGGCTTCATCGTGTCTCTACCTCACCGCGATATAGAACCGCTGTAGTTGATGGGGACTCACGCCGATCCAATAAAGGAAGCGAAGTCCCCACATCAGCAGGATGGTCTTGATGGGACCGTTGGTATCCCACCGGCGAAACGAGGTTACAACGTGGTCTGGCAACATGGCCATTCCCCCCAGCTGTTTCAATCGCCGGCTGAAGTCGATGTCTTCCATCAGCGGGATGTCGGCAAACCCGTCGAGCTGATCGAACGTCCTCCGTCTGACAAAGATAGCCTGATCGCCGGTAGCGATGCCGCTCCACCGGGATCGCCAGTTCATCAACGCACTGATGATCTGGCCAAGTACGGACGGATGATCGAAGCGGACATCGAATCGTCCTCCGACGGTGGCATCGTCAGTGAACGCCGCAACAATTTCTTGCTTCGCCGTCACGGGAAGCCGGGTATCGGCGTGCAGGAAGATCAAGATGTCCCCCCGGCTAGCGTATGCTCCGGCGTTCAATTGGCGAGCGCGGCCACGCGGAGCCGACAGCAGTCGAACAGTGTTTAGTGCTGAGGGTTGAGTACCGGAAGCGAGTGAAGCAACAATCGCAGGTGTCTCATCGGTGCTTCCGCCGTCGACGACGATGAGCTCATCGAAGCCGAGGTTGGCTGTGTGCGAAAGCGTATCAGCGATGATTCGTGCTTCGTTGAGGGTGGGGATGATGACGGAGATCGTCATCGGACAGAAGTCAAGCGGGTTTCTTGGGTTCGTTGAACATAAAATACATGACGATCACGACAGTCGTCCAAAAGAGGACCTGCTTGTGCCAGAACAGCACTTCCCCGTAGTGATAGAAAACGGCGCCCAGCAGTAACGCGCTTCCAATGACACTGTATCTAAATGTTGGGTTCTCAATAACTGCGTTCGCCCAGACCGCCACCCCTCCGAAATAAATCAAGAAAGGGACGACGTTGATCTCAAATCCGCCGCTGATCGAGAGGAATACGTTCAGAAACCCGATGAACATCAGCGCAGTCCCGACCATCTGGCCGGCAACGTGCATTTGTCGATCGTTACTCGAGTCCTGATCATCCGTCCGAGTAGGCCTCGGCGGGGAAGGATGGAGGGGATCACCCGCTGGCGGGGTGGGAAGGTCGGTGGGTGCCATGGTTGTATCTAGTTGCTTAGCTACGACTTCTTGTCTGAAAGAGAAGCTGATGTTCGAAAGTTTTTGAAGTGCTTACTCAAGGCCAGGCCCTGGCTTTGGTAGGATGATCCAATACCAACCCCGTATACCTTGTCTGACTGTGCCAACAGCCGTTCGTAGATCAGCCGACCCACAACCTGACCATCTTCCACCAAGAAAGGAACTTCGTGTGATCTGACTTCCAAAACAGCACAAGTTCCATTTATGTCGTTTGATCCGTACCCAAATCCAGGATCAAAGAATCCAGCGTAGTGTATCCTGAATTCACCAATAGATGGATCATAGGCGACCATTTCAGCTGCATGAGTAGGAGGAATTCTTACCTTTTCCTTAGAAATGAGAATGTGGAAATCATCGGGACTCAGGATGATATTCCCGGATTTCGGAGCATTGATGATATCCCAGAAGTCCTCTGGGTCATAATGGGCGATTTTATGGAGATCAATTGCAGGAGCGTTTTTCTTTGCTCTGTATCCTATAATCGAGCTTTCTTTCGTGCCACGTAAGTTAATCGAGAATTTCAGCCCATTATCGATCGAAGGCTGTCCCGCGGAATAGTCTGCGGCCTCATGCTCTCCAGTTGCTGTTTCAAACACGAGTTGCTCGCGCCTATCCAGTTTTTTCAGCTCTGAGTCGCTAGATTGGACTTCGCCTTTCACGAAGCGTAACTGATTGAGTTTTATCCCCTCTGAGACAATTACGGTAAAAGTTCTCGGCACAACTTCTGCGTATAGCCTCCCGCGATAGCCATGAGGCACGCGTTCGAACTCTGTTCCATAGTCGCAGATCAATCGGGTGAAAATGTCTAATCGGCCAGTCGTGCTTTTGGGGTTGGCTTTGGCCCACACATCTTCCGGTAGTGATAGTTCTTCGAGTAGCGGAACGATGTAGACGCATCCTTTTTCAAAAGCCGTTGGTTCCCGCAAATCGATCTTAGTCATTATGAGATCGTTAATCTTGGATTCGACAGTGGAAGATTTCCCGGGAAGAAAGCTAGCCTGGACACGATAAGCGGTAGGACCTAACCTCAGATCTATACTGGAAGGCTGGACTTGTGACTCTTCAATCTTTGATTGAGAGGAAATCTTGGAGTTAGTAATGAACTCTTGAATCTTCTGAGAAGGGAAAATACCTGTAGCGTGGGAGAGACTCGCAAGGTCTCGGTCTAGTTCGGGGAAGAGATGGCGAATGCGGTCACTCATTCGAGTAGCCCCTAATAAAACTAAAATCGGGGCCACAGTATACACGAGATAAATGCCAACTTGGCAGATGAAATCCTTGAAGGTGCCGACAAGTCAAGTATCGTTTAGTCACATAGACCTAAAGGCTCTCAGATGTCTATGAATCCGTCTTTGTCGCCGTTGCTGCAAGCTCCCCACGCAGGGTGGGCACCGACCATCGGCAGCTCACGGTTCGAGTCGTTCTTCGGTTGCGGGTAATGGAACGGTTTGTTCTCGTAATTCTTCAACAGGACTCCGTCTTCATCCATGTGGACGAGATAATCTCCGGGAAGCAACGGAATCTTGCCCCCGCCTCCGGGTGCATCGATGACGAAATGGGGAACGGCCATGCCGCTGGTGTGGCCCTGCAAGGCTTTGATGATTTGTAATCCCGTCTCGACTGTCGTTCTGAAGTGGTTGGTCCCCTTCGTCAAGTCCGCTTGATACAAATAGTACGGCTTCACGCGGGCCGATAACAACTGGTGCACGAGTCGCTTCATGACCTCCGGATCGTCGTTGACGCCCTTGAGCAGCACGGTTTGTGCGCCAAGTGGGACACCGGCATCGGCCAGCATTCCGCAGGCAGCTTTCACGTCCGGCGTCAATTCGTCCGGATGGTTGAAATGCAGGTTCATATAAATGGGATGGTACTTTTTGACGATCTCGCAGAGCTTTGCCGTGATTCGTTGCGGGAGGGTGCCGGGGACGCGCGAACCAAGGCGGATTAATTCGAGATGGGGGATGCTCCGAAGGGCCTTCAGGATTCGTTCCAGAAGGTGGTCCGGTAGGAGCAAGGGATCGCCGCCGGAGAGAATAATGTCCCGCACCTCGGTGTGGTCACGCAGGTAGGCGATCGCCCGGTCGAGCTCGCCTTTCTTGAGGAATCCCGGTTTCCCGACGAGTCGTTTCCTGGTGCAGAACCGGCAGTAAATCGGGCATTGGTTCGTGACCATGAGGAGGACGCGATCGGGATACCGATGGACCAGGTGTGGCACCGGGCTCATCAAGTCTTCTTCCAGCGGATCGTCCTCGGCGTCGATGTCGGCCATCTCAGCCATATCAGGGACGACTTGTTTCCAGATGGCGTCGCCCTTTTCCTTGATCGTGCCCATCACCGTAGGCGTAATGCGCATGGGGTAGTTGCCCACGATCGTTTCAATCTCATCGGCATTGACGCCCAGTTTAGCCGCTAGGTCCCTGGGCTTCACCACGCTCTCTGCCAGAATTTTTTGCCACGCTTCCATCCTGACTCCTTCCGAAATGCCACCACCGCCAAAGCTAGCGTTGGCAGGACGGGTATTGATCTTCTTCGCCTAACGAACCCGGCTCTCGACGAGACCGAGCGGTGAATTTCTTCACAGCCTCAGGCCCGGAGCCGTCTTTCCCATACCGATCATCCAGATAGGCCAGAATGTCCTGAGTCTCCGTAAGAACGAGGCTGTCGTCTTTCAGCACGGGGACGTAATACTGTCCTGAAACACCAAAGACCTGTTTGCGGAACGTCCGTACGTCCGGGACCACGATGTCCTCATAGACCACGCCTAAGTCCGCCAGTTTTTCGCGAACCAGTTCGCACTCGGGACACCAGTCAACGTGATACAGCGTAATCGACATGAGAATGTTCAATGCTCAATGTGTAATGTTGGATGAAAACTCAGATGGTCGGTCTTTGGTATTCGAACTCGCCATTGAACATGTATCATTCGCTATTGCCTTGCGCGACCGCGCAGGGCGCCATGACCGCGTCCTTCATCCCGTGGATGACTTTCTTGTCCGCCGGGCAGATTGTCGCGAGGACCCCGCCGAGTTCGGCCTTCTCGTCTTGGACGAAATAGTAGGGCGAGAGGCGCACCCGGCCGGCCATCTGCTTCATGTCGCCGGTGACGGCGTCGAAATAGCTGACGTCGACCAGCCGACCCTTATGAAATTCTTGAAGAACGTAAGGGGTCTGTGGATACGATGAAAGAGCGGAATCGAGTGCGGCTGCCCATTCGGTCTGCGGCATATCATGTCCGACCGACACCCCTCTGCTCCCCCAAGCCAGCTCCGAAAATCCCGATGGTTTGATGACGAAATGACGTTCCTTTTGTGTCGCTGCGGCGAGTTCTGTCCAGTTTGCAACCGCCCGCCCGCCGAGCGAGAGACCTGGGATGGTTGCCGATGGAGGGATGGGGGCAGGATCCAAGATCCAGGTTCGGGGCATGACAGCCGTCAATTGGAGAAATACCTCGCGGCCCAATTCCTGTTGCCAATAAGAATTCAAAATTGGGTGATGGAGGAGGGCGAAGGCGAGTTTCTCTTCCAGCGCCGGTTTATATGGTGGAGTCACGGCAACCCGCTCTTTTTTGACCGCATACTGCACCAGCTCTGCTTTCGGGATATTCATCAGATCGAACAACTCGTAGAATCGATAGATGAGCCCGATTGGCTTTTCTTCGGTGCCGGTGGAGAGAAAAAGACCGTCTTCCGTGAATCCGACCTCACGGGGTTCTACACAGTAACAGGCCAAGTTTCGGTTGCGGAGTTGCTCAGCCAGCCACCTCATCTCCGGCCGGTAGTCCTTGGCTTCTTCCGAGACGACAATGGCCACACAGCCAGTGCGCTGGCCCAGTTGGCTGCGCAGCATTGCGGCAAAGCCTTGAACCATACCATCGGGTCCGGCGACGAGAGCGGAGTGTTGACCGTCTGTCTCGGCATACAGATGAGACAGACAGGCAGTCAGTCCGATGCCACCTGGGACCGAATCAAGCTCGGTGATGACCATGCCGTCCGAGGTCGGGATCACATCCGGTCGAATCACTGCGGGAAGATGGTCGCGAAACCGTTTCATGCGACTGTAGGTCACGAGCGCTTCAGGTTTACCTTGGTCCAGGTAGGCGGCGATCCATGGCGGCTGAGTGCCACGGACACTGTCCATATAGAGACGATTCAAGGCCCGGTAAAACGACAGAAGAGGCGAGCCGAGGGCCGAGAACCACGTGAGCTGCTCCTGTGAGAGAGAAAAGGGAAGAGGAGCAATGCGCCACGAGTTGGTTACGGGGTGAAGTAGTGGCGGAGCAGGAGGATTCTCTGTTGGCCCTGGGGCATACAACCTGGCCTCGACCAGTTTGTCGCGGATGTGGGAACAGCGGCGGAGATTAGACCCGGCTAGGTCGAGCAGATGCGATGGCTGTGTCAATGATCATGCCCTCATGCGAGGCGAAATGATCGTAACACGGGTCTTAGGATCGTACAAGAGGTGTCGGTGGGGCTGCGGGTGTCGCCATGCGGACACAGTTCTTCCCGGCATTCTTGGCGGCATACACTGCGATATCCGCGGCCACGATCAGGTCCGAGGGGACGGATGCGTGGATCGGAAACGTGGCGATCCCGATGCTGCAGGTCAATGATAACGGAGGAGTCGCCAGCTTGGCCAGCTCCGGCAGCAACGTCAATGTCGTCATCCGATGTTGGAGTCGTTCGGCCACGCTGAGTGCTCCGTCCATGGATGTGTCCGGCAGGATCATCGCGAATTCGTCCCCTCCGTAGCGCGCAGCGAAATCGCTGGATCGGGCGATGCCATGGCCCGGTCCTTGTTGACTGTCGAGGAGCCAACCAATCTCGCGTAACACCTGATCCCCGCCCGCGTGACCGTAGGTGTCGTTGATGTATTTGAAATCGTCGAGATCGATGAAAAGCAGCGAGATGGGGCGCATTGACCGAAGGGCTTGGGCGCACCACTGGACCAGGGTCTGTTGAAAATGTGAGTGATTGTACAGACCGGTCAGGCTGTCTCGCGTCGATTGGTCGCGCAGTTGCTGATTGACGTGGAGCAAATCGCGGTTGGTCTCTGACAGGTTTTTGACCAGAAGCTCGGTCTGAGCCTGTTGGCGCTTCAGCGATGTGATATCGGTAATCGTTTCGACGATGTGAATGCTTCCGTCGGTCGTGTCGACTTTGGCCCACTGAACGAGGAGATGTTCGTCGTTTGGAAGTGGCACTTCACTTGCCGTCGGTTTGCCGGTTTCGACGGCTTCCGGCATCTTGCAAAACTGACAGGGCGTGGGGCAAGCGGCGATTTTTTCATGACAGGTCTGATTCGAGATGTCTCCGAATTTGATTTGCGACGTATGGTTCTGAAAGACGACCTTATAGGTGTGCGGATCGATGACAGTGATGATCACCGGCTGTGAGTTCAGCAGGCTCCTCGCGTCATACTGAGGCTGATCTGATGATGGAGTCGTAGCCACGGTTGAGCCTCTGTACAGGTCCTGCCATGAGAGTATTCCACCAGGGGTAAGACCGGTCAAGAAATTGCGCAGTTTCACTGTGAATGCACGACTCAGAAAATCGCGACCTGTTAGGTGGTATCCGTAAATGGTGATAGAATGACCGCTAAATTGATAGGAATCCGTGCATGGATGCGCTTGCCACCGAGACAGCCCACGCTGCCGTGAAATCGCACGCCGAACTTCCTCAAATCGTGCCCAGCAGCACCTGCCTTCGTTGCGATGTTTGTTGCCGGTTTCCGGACCCGGACAGCGCACTGCGTCCGTATTTCACCGCGGAGGATATCGAACTGGCGGTGGCGGCCGGTGTCGGTCGATCGGCGTTTTCTGACTCCCATGGTTCCCAGGTGACCCTGGTTCCCGATCAAAAACGCGAGGGATATCAGTGCCCTGCATTCGATCCGGCAACCTCGCACTGTACGATCTATGACCGGCGTCCCTTCGACTGCCGAATCTATCCGTTGGCTCTGATGTGGAACGAGGCACAAGATCAGGTCGTCTTGGGCTGGGATACCAAATGCCCGTTCCTGCGCGACCAGGTTCCGGCTGATATTCACCGCCATGCTGTTCAGGTGATGGAGCTCGTGAATCAACCGGACATCGTGCAGATGCTGGGGGGGCATCCTCGTCTCATCGGGCGATTTCAAGAAGACGTCGTCGTGCTGGCTTCTCTGCCACACGTGACTACCGCGGTATCAAGTCGATGGGTCGGTGCCCGCTTGTATCAGCTCACCGCCGCGGATATCCCACGCCTGACTTCGGCGCTGGAGCAGTCACTCACGATAGAGAGTGTTGCCCCTTCGCTCGCTGCGTATTCGGTGCCCTACCATTACATGTGGAACGGGCTCTTGGCCTATTGGTGGGCAGAATTGCACGGAGCCTTCTGTCTCTTCATCCAATCGCCGGATGGCTGGTTCATGCCGCTTCCCCCTCTCGGAACTCGCTCCATCGAGCAGCCTCTGGACGAGGCATTCGCATTGATGCGGCGCTGGAACGGTGCGTCGCCGGTCGGCCGGGTCGAAAACGTGCCCGAGCAACTCGCACCGGACCTGGAGCGACGCGGGTATCGACTGGTGCCGAAAGAATCGGACTATGTGTATCGTGCAACCGATCTCGGGACCCTGGCGGGTGATCGATACAAGTCTCAACGGGCTCTCTGCAATCGTGTCGAACGCGAGGCTGCCATCCTCGTGGAGCCCTATCGGATTGATGATCGTTCGGGCTGTCGCGCGCTCTTCCGGGATTGGTCGAAACAGAAACGCGCTGAGGGACTCGGGGAATTTGGCCGCATGCTTCTTGCCGACGCGGAGCCGGCTCACGAAGTGCTCTGGTCGCATGCACCGGCTCTTAATCTGATGGGAACGGTGGTTCGGATCGAAGGGCGGATTCGCGCCTATACGTTCGGTTACTGGTTGAACAAAACGATGTTCTGCGTGTTAGTGGAAGTCGCGGATCGCACGGTTCCGGGTCTCGCCCAATTTCTGTTTCGGGAAATGTGCCGGACTGCATCGGCTCAGGGCGCAGAATTCATCAACACGATGGATGATGCGGATCTGATCGGATTGCGGGCGTCCAAAGAGGCCTATCACCCCATCACGAAGGTTCCGAATTTCATCGCCAGTCGAGCATGACATGATCGCCCCATCCAATTCGCCGCGGTCTATACATTCTCGCCGTTACCGGTGGTTGCCGTATGCGATCATTGTCATGACGATCCTGACACTGGCGGCCGGTTTATTCTTGGTGCAATACGTCGAACGTCGGTTAGTGGACGCGACCGGAGAACAACTGACACTCGCGGCGGCGGAGGTGTCAGATAAGCTCGACCGGTTGTTGTTTGAACGGTATGGTGATGTCCACATGATGGCGCGAGCGTTTTCCTTGCGCGCATCGGATCCGCAATACCTGTCGGAATATCTCGCCTGGATGAAAGCCAAATACGATCCTGTGTATTTCTGGCTCGGGGTCACCGATTCGCAAGGGACTATTGTGGCGACGACGAATACAGCCTTGCTCGGACAAGACGAAAGCCGCATGGATTGGTTCCAGCAGGTTCGCTCGACACGACGAGCGTTAGTGCAGGATGTGGCCATCCATGAGGCCGACAACGGGGTGGAAACGGTCGCCTTCA
>Ga0335070_10001353_pt1 | contig 28240 bp, 21 predicted proteins | sample Lox_Sample_13_FD_206722 | JGI IMG/M metagenome (GOLD analysis project Ga0335070, IMG submission 206722) | Soil microbial communities from Loxahatchee National Wildlife Refuge, Florida, United States - Lox_Sample_1.3 | ecosystem: Environmental > Terrestrial > Soil > Wetlands | place: USA...
CCTTTGGGCAGAGCGTTACGATCGTGACCTGAAAGACATATTTGCGCTGCAAGATGAAATCACCATAAAGATCTTGACGGGTGTGCATGTGAAGTTGGCGGGGGGAGACGTTTCAAGAGCCGAAAGATTTGCCGAAAAATATTATAGGGGGAAGCAAGGCCTCAATTGCTATTTAAGGTTAATGGAAGCGGGTGGTTACCTCCAACGCTTTAATATCCAGGATAACAACATCGCCCGGCGACTTGTAGAAGAGGTTATTGCTATGTGTCCGGAGAATCCAATAGGTTATATGTACCTCGGTTCGGTCTACTACGTTGATTATTTTGTGGGCAGCACGAAGTCCCCTCAGCAGCCTCTTGAGAAAGGCATCGAACTGGCCCAAAAGGCCCTTGCCATGGATGATTCCTTAGCCGGTCCGCACGGCTTATTATGTGCGCTCTATACTGCTAAAGGGGAATATGACAAGGCGATTCCTGAAGGGGAAAGGGGTGTGGCCCTTAACCCTGGCGGGACGTCTGAACTTTTGAGTTATGCGGCGAGCCTATGCTATGCAGGCAGGCCAGCCGAAGCCATTCAGTTATTCCAAAAAACAATCCGACTCAACCCCTTTAATCCAGCGGGTTTATATTGACAATTCGGCCACCCCCTCCGGGATGAGGGGCGGTTCGAGGAGGCTGTTTCAGCATATAAGAAATCACTTCAGCTCGCGCCTGACAACCTTATTTCCCATATTGGTCTGGCGGCTACATACAGTATGATGGGCCGAGAGAAGGACGCCCGTGCTGAAGCAGCAGAAGTTCTCAGGGTTAATCCAAAGTTCACGCTGGATTCCCTTGGAAAGATGCTTCCATATAAGGATCGATCGGAAACAGATAAAGTCGCTGATGCCTTACGTAAGGCTGGGCTGAAGTGAGTGTGGGTGACTTGTAAAAACTCTCTCTTTATTTAATCATGCACATTCCCACCCGTAATCATCGACCCTCAGCGTCATCTTAGACTGTAGCCTTGTAGGTACTCCTCAAAATTTGGCTGGGGTGGCAAATTTTCCCTTGAGCCGGTGGCTTCTTCTTGGAATCTTGTTTTTCTAAAATTCTCCTTCTATGCAATACTTCAAGTCGTAGTCAATAATCGCTGGTGACGTTTTCGTTCAAAATTAGTAGACCTCTACCAAATACGGTATCGAATAACCTCCCAACTAAACCTTTATGGGCATGAAGTGAACTCTGGAATGAACCCTCTTCCTTGTTTTTCCGCAGGCCGAAAACTGACAATCGAACCTATTGTGCAAATACGATACAAAAGGCCCCGATGAGATTCGAGCATTGCGCGGACGCAAAATCTGAAACTCCATGTGTTGGCCGATAACAACCATAACTATTCGGAAGAACTGTTTTTTAGTCATTGCAAAGAGAAAACGAGTGTGGCACATAGATTGCCTTATACATAAGGTAGCCAATGCCCTATCGTGGTAAAATAGGCTCCTCCTTGGTTCTGTCTAATTGGCCTTTGGGGGTTAAGGAACAAGTTTGGGAAATGAGGGGAGTGTTTAGAGCATGGTGGCTTATGAATTTTACTGGCTTGACCCAGAGGGGAGATTCCGGAGAATTGGGGTTCTACCCGAAAGAAGAAAGAACCCAGTGAGGATAACTATGGAATCTATCATGAATTGGGGGAGAATGTTTTTAGGTAATGACGTGGATAAGAGGAACATATTTTTCAAGTGGATAACAATAGACAATCTTGCAGATAGAATTCTTTGGCATGATCTGTCTAACCATTTAATAGACATTATAAATTAAGCCTATATTCAATAGTCAAAGAGGAAGGGCAGGGTTAAGTGGCTCTGGTTTATTGATGTCAAGTTTTTTTTCTGAGGTTTCAGGAGATGGTGCTCAAATCAGAATTGGAGCGGTTTCTAAAAGGGGAGAATGAGAGCTGACCCATTCTGAAATGCGACACCAGAAGACTATAGTGGAAGTCCGATTTAAAAAGGCAATTGAACAGCCAAAAACTTTTTAAGGTTGAGAGTGGTGAAAAAGATCAGGGTTAAGAATTGTCTAAAATGTGGACATCAGGTCATTCTAATGAAGGGTTTTTTTCTATGTCAAGCCTGCAAAAAGTCCAATGCCCATCTGCAGGATCTGGGAAACCAGTACCAATCTTATCTAACCGAAGAATTGAGGACATTTAGATTACGGCAGCGTGGTTAGAGATTTCCGACGAATGGGAAAGGTTAAATGACAAATTCGATACCAGGAGGAGAACCAAGTTAGTCAGAGAGCATCAATATCAAAGTCTCGATATTTCTCGGCAAGCCCCCAAATGGCCCCCTCATACTCAACATTGTTTCGCCTTGTACTGTACATCGTTCCCAAAAATTAGGGAAGGGAATCTTTTAGGAAGTTATCCGTGTCCACTTGCCGCTATCCGTAAGGTCAACTGCTGACTTTTACAATTTACTCGACCTTTGTGGTATGGACGGTTCCATCCGACGGCTTAAACAATCAGGTCGACGTCGATCTGTCCACATTGGGCTTTGGTAATAACTGGTCGTTTGTTTGGGGTACCTCCACCTGTTCTAATGATGCCTTTGCGGGGAATGTGTCCGTTCCCGAACCCTCCACCATGCTTCTAATTGGTTCTGGGTTGATTGGCCTTGCAGGATATGGGAAGAAGTTCTTCAAAAAGTAAATCTATTTATGATCAGAGGAGGGAGGGAGTAACCTGTCCCCTTTATGTCTAAGAATGGTGGGCGCTACTGGATTTGAACCAGTGACCTCCTGCGTGTGAAGCAGGCGTTCTCCCCCTGAACTAAGCGCCCTACTCAAAACCTATTTTATAAGACCTTTCCCAAATGTCAATCCTTTTAAGAATAAATGTTAACGGAGAAAAGATGTTTAACGTTGCCGAAGCTTGTATCGAGCCTCGTGTAAAGAGACTGGATACTCGAGCTTCTAATTCCGAGCCTCCTGCTTCGAAACGAGCATCGTCATCGTAAACCCATCTCTTGCTTGTAACTTACCCCAAATTTCAATGAGGAGCTCCCTTTACGGCAAACTGCTCAGATACCTCTCAAGTAATATCCAGTGGATGGTATTCAATAATTGTTTCGCCTCGCTCTCTTTTTGCAACGCCCGGACACCACAGATGATGCATGTGATAAGCGAATCCGATTTCTCCATTTTCCTCACATCCTTCATCGTCGGATTCGACAATAACTTTGTCCTTAGATGAATGACAAACTTATATAAATCAAGGAAAACAGGAAAAAGAGGGCCTTCCTCTAACTTTCCGGATGCGGATGAAAGCCCCTTTTTGACACCCACCTCTAAGGCCCGAGACCAAGAGGCGAGTCTCTCCACCACGATCTCTTTTCGTAGGACCACCAGGATATCGGTGTGGCCAACATTCCATTCCATGATCTCATCGATGAGTTCATCATAAGATCTTGTTTCTTTATCGGTTGGAGGTTCAGATTTGCTACCAACCCCCGGTCCACTACCCTTTAAAAAATCAAGGATTCCCAAGATGCTTCTCCTTTTTTATCTCTTTAAATTCTCCACTTCAAACCTAAGAATTTCACTGTAACAGTTTGCCCCCTCACCCTTCCCCTCTCCCCGCTGGGGAGAGGGTGGGGGAAATCAAATCCACTTCGCAGAGCAAAGCCTTGAATACGGGAAACCCTGAGATAGGGTCCCGGTTCTCAGGATCGGTCAATTCATTTACATTGGCCTCTTGCCATGCCCGGGGTTGAAGCGGTCCCCCTCCTCCCATATTTGCCTCGATCACACCTTTTACAATCCGATTTGTCACTTTCGCGTAAAAGGGAACTCTCCCCCTTTTTGTTCTCACCCAGACTTTGTCTCCATCCCGAATCTCTCTTGGTCCCGCATCCTCGGGATGGATGAGAATATTCGGTTTGTCCTGGAGTTTGAGAAGGCCGGGGATATTGAGATGCTGACTTCTGAAGGTGGATTGAATACGCGTGCCTGTTGTAAGAACCAGTGGAAACTCGTTTGCCAATTCGGGTGAACCGAGCGGACTTTCAGAGGGTTCTTGATAGAGGGGAAGAGGATCGTAACCATATTTTCTTAGCAACCCTGAAGAGATCTCGAATCTTCCTGAAGGTGTTTCAAACCCTGCCTTTCCATCTTTTCGAAGAAGCCCTTTCTTATATTTTTCATAGGCCAGCGGAGGCGATGGGAGAGCAATCCCTTCAGGTTTTGACCTCAATTCTTCGAGAGAAACAGGAGACTGATCAAACATAAATCTCAACATCTCTTCTTCAGATTGCGGATAACGATCTCCATATCCGAGTGCCTTTGCAAGTTCCGCCAGGATGAGGTAATCGTTTTTGGCCTCTCCGACAGGGGGGATAACCCTTTCCCTGAAAGAGAGATGACCTGGATAACGTTTATGAGAGGTGATCTCAAACATTGTTGTCGCTGGCAGGACGATATCTGCATACGACGCCTCGTTGGTGAGAAAGCGATCGATTACGATCAAGGCCTCTAATGATTCACAACAACGCCTCCACAGGTTTGGATTCGGGAAGGACGTAATAATCGAACCACCCAAAACAATAAGTCCCTTGATGAAATAGGGATCTCCGTCTAAAACGGCCCTGGGAACCTCCATAAAATGGCCGCTGCGGTTCAGGTCACAATAAAGGGGATGCCGATCCGAACCAATGGCTGGTTTTCCTTGAGGGGGCGCTATCCGATTTCTTCGAACGGGAGAGGCCTGCGGCATTCGAAACACCAAGCCTCCCGGCCTGTCCAGGTTTCCGGTCAGAGCCCATAGAACAAGAAGAGCGCGAATATTCTGAACTCCACTGTTCGTGTATTCCAGACCGGTGTGGAGGAGTAAGGAGGTTCTTGGCTTCGCGAAATCTTCAGCCAGCCTTTCGATCTTCTTTGCATTGACCCATGTGATCTTTTCTACTTTTTCGGGCGGGAATTCTCTGACATATTCTTTAAATTCTCCAAAGCCACGTGCCCAATCATCAGCAAAGACTGAGTCGTAGAGACCTTTCTCCAATATCACATTGGCCATTCCCAGAGCCAAGGCTCCATCCGTCCCGGGCCTGATCCCGATCCATTCATCGGCATTCTCTGCCGTATAGCTCTTCAGAGGGTCGATCACAACCACCTTCGCCCCCCGATTCTTTGCTTCCAAGATTTTCTTAAGGTTGATCGGAGGAGAATCGGTCGCAGGGTTGGAACCCCACACAACAATCTGATCGCTATTCTCGAAATCCGGGAAGAGATGGTCAAAAGAGGTCCCAAACGTGGACACCGGGGCCAATACCCGGTGAGAATTGTTGCAGAGGGAGCTACAGCTGAAGGTGTTTGGAGATCCCAGCGGAAAGAGGAAGTTCGAACAGATCTGGTCGTGCCCTCCTGTCGTAAACATATCGAGTAAGGATTGTTCGAAGCCGCCCCTGCCGGAAAACATGGACATGGCCTCAGGCCCATATTTATCTGAAACCCCTCGAATCAGTCGTGCTGAAAGTTCAAATGCTTCTTCCCACGAAACTCTTTCCAGCTTCCCTCCACGACGACTCCCAATTCTCTTCATCGGAAATCTCAATCGATCTGGGGAATAAATGATCTCCTCTGCATGAACCCCGCGAGTACAAACGATCCCCAGGGGATGGTCTTGCGCCGGCCTTATCCGATGGAGTCGTCCTTCCTTCAGAGTAATTTCTATTCCGCAACCTGAAGGGCAGATTCCACACAGCCCTTTCTTTATGGTCTTCATCGCCATCTCTTCCTCTACTCGACAAATTTAATTCCTTATAACAGGTTATCTCTCAAAAGGCCATTGCTTTTCACCAAGTTATACTGCAAAAAAAAGGTTGACAAGGGGGACTTTAGGAATATAATACTTTTCCTGTTGCATACCTTTCTTTTGGAGCCGTTCCGAGGTCGCTGGAAATCGGATCGCAAGAAGATAATTCTTCATGGATATAAAGCGAAACTATTACGAAGACATTGAGCTCTTTAAAAGCAATACCATCCTTGTCTGGTCCATCCTCTTTCTTATCTTTTTAGGCATCTTACCATTCCTCATCAAGAAGTATCATCTTTTGGGGATGTCCCTTTATATGGTTAATCTTATCACCATCAATGCCCTCGTGGCCATCGGGCTGAATATTCTCGTGGGATACACAGGTCAAATATCCATGGGGCACGCTGGTTTTTTTGCCCTTGGAGCCTTCACAACCGTTATTCTCGTATTGAACTGGAGCTTCCCTCTTTGGATTGCCCTTCCCATTGCGGGGTTCATTACATCCGTTTTTGGATTTATTTTGGGGCTTCCAGCCCTTCGGTTGAAGGGTCCCTATCTCGCCATCGCCACCCTCGGTTTCGGTATGACCATTACCACAATTATCAAACATATGGAATTTTTTGGAGGAAGGATGGGACTTCAAGCCCCAAAACTCTACCTTTTTGGAACTCCCATGAAGGATATTCATTATTATTATGTAATTATGATCATTGCTGTTCTAATGACGATTGGAGCAGTGAAGTTGATCAAGACGAGGGTGGGACGGGCCTTCATCGCTATTCGAGATAGCGATATCGCTGCGGAGGCCATGGGAGTCAACCTCACCTATTATAAGACCCTGGCTTTCGCGGTGAGTGCTTTTTACACAGGCATTGCAGGTGGTCTTTACGCCTTTATCCTTGGGTTTATCAATCCCGAGAGCTTCCATCTCATCATGTCGATCACCTTCCTGGCCATGGTCGTCATTGGAGGCCTGGGATCCGTTATGGGCTCCATCGCCGGAGCCGCTCTGATGACCTTTCTCGACATTAAACTTCAAGTTATTCAGGACATGCCAGCGATAGGGCCTGCGTTGGTCACCTTTTCACAGAAATATATGAGTGTCGCAGGGATTTCTAATGTCGCTGTCATCGTTTATGGATTGATTATGATTTTGATTGTCCTCTTCGAGCCGTTAGGGATATTTGGATTCTGGATTCGAAACAAACGCTACTGGAAGACATGGCCCTTCTAAGAACAAGTTATGAGTTCGGAGTAGGAAAATAAATCTGAAATCAAAAAAATGAAATCGTTTCGCCGAACTCCGAACTAAATTACTCCAAACTGTTTTAGGAGAAGAGATGTTTGGTCAGTTGATTGTGAGTGGGTTGGCAGTTGGAGCCTGTTATGCGCTTTTGGCTATTGCCATGGTCATCATCTACAAAAGCTCCGAGGTCCTAAACTTTGCTCAGGGGGAGATGGCCATGGTCAGTACATTTGTGGCCTTTTCCCTCCTGGACACTTATCATGTACCTTTCGAATGGACAGTTGTTTTGACATTTTTATTTGCTATCCTTCTGGGCATGTTCTTTGAACTTGTTTTTTTGAGACAAGCCAAAGACCCAACCGTCATAGGGCTCATCATCATTACTCTCGGTTTTGAAATGATTCTTATGGGATTTGCTGGATGGAAATGGGGACCCGATCAAAGGTCATTCCCTTTTCCAGTCTCCAACATTGAGGCTTACAATTTCCATGGTTTAATCATCAGCAAAATCAACTTTTGGACGATTCTGATTACACTGGTCCTGATGTTTGTTCTCTTTCTCTTCTTCCGTTACACGAAATTGGGAACCGCCATGAGGGCAACTCAACAGAATCAGCTGGCTGCTCGAGTAATGGGCATTCGTACCAAATGGATCCTCTCCTTCACCTGGGCCATTAGTTCTATTGTTGGGGCAGTGGCCGGTATGCTCATTTCGGCCCTTGGAGTGCTCGATCCTCCCATGATGATGGACCCTCTTCTGAAGGGATTCGCCTCTGGAGTTTTAGGAGGAATGACAAGTTTACCTGGCACTGCGGTCGGTGGGGCAATGTTAGGGATCATTGAAAATCTCTTCGGTGGATATGTTTCCTTAGCATTTAAATCTGTGGTGGCGTTCGCAATTATCGTATTAATGCTATGCATCAAACCGAGCGGGCTCTTAGCAAAACATTATGTGAAAAAGGTGTAAACACTCTCGCTTCACCCTTCTCGCATCTGGGAAAGGCCCAGGGTGAGAGGAAAATCTCAAAGTCGATCATTTTTTGAAAGGAGGAAGAAAAATGCTGAAGAAAAATTTAACTCTCATTGGACTGCTGATGGTAATGGTTTTCTTAATCGCAGCCCCGGCGTCGGCTCAAAAGGTTCGTGGGGTCACAGACACTGAGATCCTCATTGGACAAACAGGCCCGCAGACAGGACCGGCAGCACTGTGGGGGGCGGTGGCGCGGGGGTCAGGCCTTTTCTTCAAGGGAATCAACGATCAGGGCGGAATCAACGGTAGGAAGATCACGTACTTCCTGCGCGATGATAGTTACCAGCCAGCCAAAACTAAGGCTATTGCTAATGAATTGGTAGAGCAGACCGGGATTTTCGGCGTCGTTGGATGCGTCGGGTCCGGGCCGGGCATGGCCGTCCGCGATTATTACACGGAGAATAAGGTCTTGATGGTCAGCTTCGGCTGCAGCGGCGTAAGGAATTGGATTCAGCCCTTTAATCAATACATCTTCCCCATGTATCCCCTTTACATCGATGAAGCCTACGCCCTCACTCAATACTTTTTTGAAAAGATGAATATTACTAAGGTGGCCATGTTCTACCAGAATGATGACTACGGAAAACAGGGCCTGGAGGGTGTGGAGCGGTACGAAAAAGAGAAAAATCGGAAGTTGGCAGCCTCGGTTTCTGCCGAGGTCACAGACCGGGACCTGAGTTCCCATGCTTTAAGGTTGAAAGATTCTGGAGCTGAGGCTGTGATCATGTGGGCCATGCCCACTCACGGAGCTTTGCTTTTGAACGAATGTGCCAAGATAGGCTACAAACCTCAATGGGGGACCAGCAGCACCCTCTCCGATGCTCCCCCGCTCCTCCAACTTACCAAGGGGCTCTGGGCCGGGATGATTCACTCCAATTTCGCTGAGGTCCCCGACTCGAACCATCCCCTAATGGTAAAATACCGCGCCTGGCACCAAAAGTATGAACCGAATGAGCGTTGGGGAACTTTCTATGAGGCGGGGGTAGTTTTTGCTGAACCCCTTGTCGAAGGCCTGAGACGGGCAGGCAGGAATCTAACCCCCGAGTCGTTTATCAAAGCCATGGAAACCCTGAAGGATTGGCAGGGAATCGGCATGCCCATTACTTTTACGCCCACGGATCACCAAGGTGGGAAAAGCGTTTTCTTCGGTCAGGTTCAACCGGATGGCAGCATCAAGAAACTGACTAATTGGGTTCGGATCACAAAATAATTATCAGTGTAAATTACAAATTTAGCAATTAGCAATGAACCATTCATTGGGGGAACGGTGCTGGTGAGTTGCGAATGATCTTTTAATTTGTCTACACGCTTCACCAGCCCGTACGTTGGGATTGTTAATTTTGCACTGTTAAATTTTCACTGCTAATTGATCATTTTCATTTATGAACCCTATTCTCAAGATAGAAAACATGACGATCTCTTTTGGCGGCATCAGAGCGTTGAGTAATGTTAGCTTTGAAGTGGAGAAGGGAGCCATCTATTCGATTATCGGGCCAAATGGCGCGGGCAAGACCACGATATTCAATTGCATCAGTGGAATCTATCAACCCAATTCTGGAAAGATTTTGTTCAAAGGAAAAGACATCACCTATTTGAGGCCTGATCAGGTTGCCAAAAAGGGGATTGCCAGGACATTTCAAAACATCGAACTTTTCTCGCATATGAGCACCATGGATAACCTCATGCTGGGCCGTCACATTCACATGAAGACCGGAGTCTGGAGAGGTGCGACCTTTATTTACAGAGGCTCAAAAGCGGCCAGAGAGGAGATTGAGCACCGGGCCAAGGTCGAAGAAGTCATCGACTTTCTCGAACTGCAAGCCGCAAGGAATCAGTTTGTGATCAATCTGCCTTACGGAACTCGAAAACTTGTGGAACTCGGCCGCGCTTTAGCCCTCGAGCCTGAAGTGATCCTTTTAGATGAACCCTCGGCGGGAATGAATATGGAGGAAAAAGGAGACCTGATGTTCTCGATTCAGGACATTCGGGACGACCTTGGCATCACTGTTCTGCTGGTGGAACATGACATGAACCTGATCATGGATGTTTCTGACAGAATCCTGGCGTTGAATTTCGGGGAGCGAATAGCAGAAGGATTGCCCGAAGAGATTCAGAGGCATCCCGAGGTTCTCAAGGCCTATCTGGGTGAAGAGGAAAAGGTTGCTTAAAGTAAAAAACATCGAAACCCTGTACGGACTGATCATGGCGGTCAGGGGCGTGTCCTTAGAAGTTCAGGAAGGACAGATCGCGGCCATCCTGGGGGCCAATGGTGCAGGGAAGACGACGATTCTGAAGACCATTATGGGGCTTCTTGAGGACCAGCCGGATAAAGGAACCATCGAATTTCTCGGGAAGAGGATTGATGGAAAGGACGCCGAGGAAATTGTTCACCTTGGAATTTCTTATGTCCCGGAAGGAAGGGAAGTCTTCCCCGAGCTAAGCGTCGATGAAAACTTGAAGATGGGGGCTTATACCAGGAGAGATAAAAAAGGGGTGAAGGAGGATTATGATCGGGTGATCACCCATTTCCCCATTCTCAGCCGGAGGAAGGTGCAGTGGGCAGGGACCTTAAGTGGAGGAGAGCAACAGATGCTCGCTATCGGCAGAGCATTGATGACCAGGCCCAAATTGATGATGATGGATGAGCCTTCCCTGGGACTCTCTCCTATTCTTGTCCAGGAAATCTTCAGAATCATCAAAACGATCAATGCGGAAGGCACAACCATTCTTCTTGTTGAACAAAATGCAAAGATGGCCTTGAAGATCTCGAGCTACGCCTTTGTGCTTGAGAACGGAAGAATTGTCGCGGCCAATACCCCGAACGTCCTTCTGGAAGACGAAGACGTGAAGGAGTTCTACCTGGGTATCCGATCAGAGGAATCGATGAAGGGTTACCAGAGGTGGAAGAAGAAGAAACGCTGGAGGTAACATTAACCCCAAATCCCAAGCTCCAAATCCCAAATTCCAAATAAATCCCAATTACCAATCTCCAATGACCAAAAACTATTTTGTTTGAAGCTTGGAATCTTGGACATTGTAATTTGTTTGTTATTTGGTTCTTGGAATTTGGTGCTTCATTTATTCCATTCCCGATTTGTACATCTTCTCAATGATATCTTTATAAGTTTCGTTGATGAACTTCCGTTTCACTTTCATGGTGGGTGTCACCTCACCATCTTCCTCATAAAGTCTTTTAGGGATAATAGTAAATTTCTTTACCTGCTCCACTTGGGCCAGTGTTTTGTTCACCCTATCGACTTCTTTTTGAATCAGTTGTTTGATTTCCGGAGCCTGGGTGAGACTGGAATAAGTTCCGAATTGAATCTTATGATCCTGGGCGTATTTAATCACATTCTCCTCATCGATCGCGATGAGTGCAGCAAGAAATTTCCGGCGATCGCCGATCACGATTGCATCATTGATATAAGGGCTGAACTTCAGTTGATTCTCAATATTCTGCGGAGCAATATTTTTTCCACCCGCAGTAATGATCAAATCTTTCTTCCGGTCGGTGATCTTCAAAAACCCATCCTCGTCCAGCTCTCCCACGTCACCTGAATGAAGCCAGCCGTCTTTGAGCGTCTCAGCTGTCGCTTCCGGATTCTTAAAATAACCTTTGAATATCCCCGGACCTTTAACCAGTATCTCGCCATCTGGAGCAATTTTCACGTCCACCCCTGGCAGGGGTCGTCCGACCCTACCAATCTTAAGCTGGCCCTTTCGACTGACGGTAGTGACACCTGTCCCTTCTGTCTGGCCATATCCTTCAATTAGTGGAAGGCCGATGGCATTGAAGAATTTGAGAACTTCCGGAGAGATCGGCGCGGCTCCGGAGTAGGCCACTCTTACACGATCAAAACCCAATCGCTCCTTGAGCTTTCGGAAAACAGCCCCATAAGCCGCTAAGTAAGCCATCTTCAGGTAAAGGGGGACCGGCCTAAAATTCAGTTTCAGTCCGGCATATTTCATCCCGATGCCCATGCAGACCCTAAAGATCATTCGTTTGAACCAAGTTGCATCCGACATCCGAATCATAATCCCGGAGGCATATTTTTCCCAGATTCGAGGGACACCGCATGTGACGGTTGGAGAAATCTCTTTCATGTTATCCATGACCGTATCGGGACTCTCAATGAAATTGCAGATCGTCCCAAACCGGATATTGATCATCACGGTAAAGAGCTGTTCGAAGATGTGACAGAGAGGCAGGTAAGAAAGGGTTTCATCACCGTCTATAACAGGGTTCGCTTCGACCATGGCTTCACTCATGTAGAGGAGGTTGCCGTGAGTGAGCATCGCTCCTTTTGGGGGGCCCGTGGTCCCCGAGGTATAGATGAGAACCGCCAGGTCATCGGGCGTGACTTCGCTCACCCGCTTCTCAAATAGTCCGGGGTTCTTCTCATCAAACTCCTTCCCTAATTTCAACAGGTCATCAAAGCTCATCAACAACGGGTCCTTATAACGTTTCAAGCCCTCCATCTCAATGACGATAACCTTTTCCAGATGGGGGTTGTCCTTTCTGAATTTCAGAGTCTTATCGAATTGCTCCTCGTTTTCTGCGATGTAGAATCTCGATCCAGAGTTCTGGACGATGTATCCACACTGCTCTGCCGCATTCGTCGTATAAACCCCGGCCGTCGTTCCACCGGCGGACATCACCCCAAAATCGGAATAGACCCATTCCGGCCGATTCTCACTGATGATGGAAACGCATTCCCCTTTTTTGAGGCCGAGACTGATCAATCCCATGGCGACGTGCCTTACCTTTTCTCCATATTGAGCCCAGGTGACATCGTGCCAAATTCCGTAATCCTTGTGTCGCAAGGCAATTCGATCAGGTTCCTCTTTGACGTGTTTTTGAAAATAGGTCAGAAGGGTTTCATTTCCCATTGCCCGCTCTCCTCCTATGAACGATCCTCTTGTCGTTCTCGTTCTTTAAATTTTTGCCACAGTCCCGACCTTCTCTATGATGTTTTTTGTCCCGGTACAAAAAACCCTTGTTGCACTCCACCATCGATGACAATCTCGGCACCCGTCGTATAGCTCGAAGCGTCCGAAGCCAGATAGATCGCCGCACCGGCTATTTCATCGGGTTCGCCGATGCGTCCAATAGGTGTCATTTCAGCCATTGCCTTTTTCTCTTTCTTCGCCTCTTCGGCTGGAAGGTGGAACCAGTGCGAATCGAGCAGCTTCGTGCTGATTGGCCCGGGGGCAATTGTGTTCACCTGGATGTTGAAGGGCGCCAATTCTAAAGCGAAGGACTTGGTGATCATTCGGACACCGGCTTTGGAAATGTTATAAATGCTCACTCCGGGTTCCGGCTTGAATCCGTCGATGGAGGCAATATTGATAATCTTGCCGCCGCCCTGCTTTTTCATGATCTTCGCTACTGCCTGGCTCGTGAAATAAAATCCCTTCAGGTTCACGCTGATAATGGTTTCCCAGAGACGCTCGTCGGAATCTAACACGGTACCCAAGGCGGGATTGGTACCTGCGTTATTAACCAAGACATCGATCCTGCCGAACTTGTCCATCACCGTGTTGACCATCCTGATTATCTCTTCCACTTTCCCCAGGTGTGCCTGAACGGGGAGCGCCTCACCCCCGAAGGCCTTAATCTCCGCAGCGTTCGTCTCAAGATCGTTCATCTTGCGGCTGGTCAGCACAACCTTCGCACCCGCTTTGGCAAAGCCCAGCGCAATCGCCTTGCCGATGCCGCGGCTGCCACCGGTCACAATGGCTATTTTTCCATTTAAAGAAAACTTTGAAAGGTCAAACACCTCCTACCTCCTTAAATGGGATCACGAAAAATCCCATGAGTTCAATCGAGCCAAGTTCTAGCAAAATTAATAGCTCATCGAGTGGTTGGTGTCAAACGAAAATTCCGATCCCCCCTCGAGAGACTGTGTCGTAATAGGGCAGGAGGCTTGAATGAACGGAACAAACAGTCGAGTTCCAAAGCTTTAGAATGCGGACATTTATGTTATGGGAAAGAGTCCTTGTTCCTGATGGCAATGCTTTCAGGACCTTGAAATCTCAGAATCTAATTGTTAAGAGGCGCCGCTCTAAAGCTTTCTCACCCGCCTGTCTGTTCCGTTCTTGAGACTTCTCTGCCTTTTACCCAATTACGACCCAGTCTCCAAGGGCGGGGTGAGGGCTTTTTTCTCGGATACACGTTTCATCCAGTCACCTTAATAACACAAGCATCTGCCTGGGCCAAACCGCCACAGATCGCACCGATCGCGTACCCGCCCCCTCTCCTTCTCAACTCGTAGGCCAGGGTCATCATGATCCGAGCACCGCTGACCGTATTGGGATGCCCGATCGCAATCGCACTTCCATTGATATTGGTCTTTTTTTGAATTCCTTTTGCCTTGACCTTATCTCGATCGCAGAGAACCTCAGTGCTCACAAGAGGAACGGCAGCAAAAGCTTCGTTGATCTCGATCACATCGATTTGATCCAATCTCATTCCTGCCAAATCCAATACTTTCTTGATCGCAACGCCGGGCCCTTCGGGCATTCGATCTGGCCGGATGGCAATCGAAGTCATGGCAACGATCGTCCCAATCGGTTCAAGATTTAGTTTCTTGGCTTTCTCGCTGCTCATGATAAGAATGGCTGCTGCCCCATCGTTCAGCCCCGGCGCGTTTCCAGCGGTCACTGCCTGACATCCATAAATCGGCTTCAGTTTGGATAGTTTTTCTAACGTGGCATCTTCCCGATACTGCTCATCGATATTGAGAATGAATGGCTCTTGCCGCTTCTGAGGAATTTCAAGAGGAATCATTTCATCCCTAAACTTTCCTTCCTTCCATGCCCTCCCGTAATTTTGATGGCTTCTCAAAGCCCATTCATCCTGCTGTTGTCTTGAAATCCCGTATTCCGCAGCCACGTGGTCGGTGTCCACTGAAACGAGATTGTAGTCCTTGTAGCCCAATTGAAAAAGAGGATCCTCCATCTTGACGTCCCCGAGTCGAAACCCGTTGAATCGAACGCCCCGAACAATGAGTGGCTCCTGGCTAAACGAAGTTGCCCCTCCTCCAATGGCGGCATCAATATCGCCCAATCGAATGGCCATCGCTCCCAATTTGACGGCCGACATGGCCGAAACACATGCCTTATCCAGACTCGTGGAAGGAGTCTCAGGAGGTAACCCGGCCTTCAGCAAGGTTTGCCTTGCTGCTACGGGCGTGTAGACGTCTTTACATACAGATGTATCGCCGACCCCCCAGAAAACCTCCCCCACCACTCCGGGTTCGATCTTCACCCTCCCTAATACTTCTCTCATGGGGATCGCACCCAGATCAAAATAATCGAAATCTTTCAACGATCCACCATATCTGCCAAAAGGAGTCCTCAAGGCACTGATCATCACGATTTCTTTTTTATCCATCGTCACGTTCCTTGGAATTAATCATGTCCGTCACCCATCTCTACCAGGCCATTTCGCCCCCGTCCACACACAGGATATGTCCGGTTACAAAGTCCGAGGCCTTTGAGGCCAAAAAAACAACCGCCCCCTTCAGGTCATCCTCTCCGCCAAATCTTTTGAAAAGAATTCGGTTAAGCATCTTCTCCCTAAAATGTTCCATACTCCACTTTGTCATTTCGGTCGTAAACCAGCCGGGGGCGATGGCGTTCACGTGAATTCCGTATTTTGCCCATTTCACTGCAAGGTCCTTGGTAAAGGTGACCACAGCCCCCTTGCTCGTATTGTAAGCAATCGCGTTCAAATAGTCGGGATCAGTTCCCCTCATGCCTGCATATGAAGCAATATTGATGATCTTTCCACTTCTTTGCTTAATCATCTCCCTTCCGGCCTTCTGAGTCATTTGAAAGGTCCCTGTCACGTTCACATCGATCACTTTTTTCCAACCCTCAATACTAAATTCTTCTACCAAGGCCCCCCAAGTTCTCCCGGAGTTGTTAACCAGTATGTCGATCTTTCCAAATTCTCTCACTGTCTCCTTGACAACATGGTTGACGTCTTCCTCGCGAGCGACATCGCAACGAAACGCCAGCGTCTTCACGCCTGAAGATTGAATCCGCTGGGCGATCTCCTCGCATCGCTCCAGCTTCCTCGAGCACACAACGATATTCGACCCAGCCTCTGCCAATCCAGTGGCCATTTGCTCACCCAGCCCTCTTCCTCCACCGGTCACAATGGCTGTCTTTCCTTCCAAACTGAAAAGATCTTTGACGTTCATCTGACCCTCCGATCAGGTTCTGATCTTGAAAATCCGAACATCAATTCTACCGTTATTTCAAGCTGGATTTCACTTTTGAATTTTTTTCTCGGTGATCTCGAAGGTCTCCCTATTTAGCTACCACGGTTTCGGGAAGTTTTCGCGTCAGGATCTCCACTGCCTCCTCGACCATCTCTTGGAGCACCTGTCGGGCTGGTTTGATTTCCTTCACCAGTCCCGAAATCTGCCCTGCGAGGCCGCCTACATAATCGTCCTTCTGTGCCTTGATGAAACTGGCCAGAAGACCTGAAGAGATGAGAACCTGGGTCGGAAACGGCAGCGGCTCGAGTCCCGAACCATCCCAGAGATCATGGAACTTGTTGTAGCTCGCCCGCAAGGTCTTACCCGTGTAAGACTTGCTCACTCGAGTGTCCTCATCCGTCGAGTCGACGATGCGTTTCTTGTTGACCGGCAGAGCACCTGCTTCATTCGTAGCAAGAAATCGCGTCCCCACCCAGGCTCCTACGCAGCCCATCGCCAGAACCGCAGCCACCCCCCGGCCGTCTCCGATACCGCCGGCGGCCAGAACCGGCACCGGGTAAGCCGCATCAATGGCTTGGGGCAGCAAGGCCATCGTTCCAATGCGACCCGTGTGACCTCCTCCTTCATACCCCTGGGCGACTAAGAGATCAATCCCCGATTGCGCCATCCGTCTGGCGTTTTTCGTATTGCCTGTGATGCCCAGCACCTTCACACCATTGGCGTGGGCTTCCGCCACCATAAACCCAGGATTTCCAAGGCCCGCACAAAAGAGAGGGACTTTTTCTTCAAGGCACACCTTCACGGCCTCAACCGGGCGCATGGTGGTCGTATTCATCCTCACCATGATCTCCACCTCCGGAAGTTGAAGCTCTTCTTTCACCTTCTTCACCCAATCCTGATGCGGTTTGGGGAGGGTGCTCAGGATCATGCTGAGAGGCAGTTCCTTGATATTCTGCTGACCCAGCCCGCTTCCGATATCGAGCTTCTGGGGCAGGAGAAGATCGACACCGTAAGGTTTATCTGTTTTCGCCTTGATCTCCCGGATCGCGTCGTGCAATCCGTCCACGGTGAAGCCGCTCCCTCCCAGGACCCCGAGGCCACCCGCCTCAGAGACAGCCACCACGAGTTCTACAGGAGCTCCGGTGTTTTCACCAATGAGCGTTGGCCCCATGCCTGCTGCGATGATCGGGTACTCAATCCCAAGGATGTCACAAAGTTTTGTCCGAAGAACCCTCTTGCTCATAAAACCTCCTAATCGATTCCTGGTCTAAATTTTGAAATAGCAATCCGTCTCTTCCTGTGGATTTTGTCTACAGGAAAGAAACATTTCCTATAGGTAGGTGAAACGAAGTATTTCTTGTCAGTGAACCGGCACTAGCCTACCGGGAATAGACTCTGGATGCGCTGGGCCAGCATGATGTTACCCGTGACCTTAAGCTTGCCACTCATGAAGGCGGACATGCCGTCGAGTTCGCCGTTGCACATCGCGATCCAGTCCTTGTCTGCCAATCTCAGGGTAACAGATGGGTTCGCATGCACACCCGCGGATACCGCACAAGTTTGATCTTTAACGACCACATACCAATCCCCGCCATCCGCACCCTCGATGTTATACTGAAACACCGCATCCAGCCCGGCGGCAGCATCCCGATTAAAGACTCCTGCCATCCCTGAGAAAATCTCCTTCACCGAATTAAATTTCGCCATCTTGGTTCCCCCTTTCTTGACCGCAAAAGTCTCTTATAAGATAAAAGCTTCGTCTAAAGGCAACGGTGAGGATGCCCGTTTCGTCGTTCGGTTACGTTAATCGTTTTAAACTCTTGCTCTTACCCTCTGACGCTAAACGATGCGGGCCTCCTAACCACGACCAATCTATTTGGAGATTACGATTTCTTTTACATCTTATAAAATGTCTTACCCTGCTCTGCCATCTCTTTGAGAAGGTTACAGGGCTTGAATCTTACTCCGTGTTCTTTTTCGAGTTTTAGAAGATGCTGATACACGTTCCCAATTTCCCAAGCATCCGCATACCGAAGGATCCCACCGCGATACGGGGGAAATCCCGTGCCATAAATCATCGCCAAGTCCATGTCCTGCGGACGATCGCAAATCCCTTCTTCAATCATGTAAGCCGCTTCGTTAATTGCTCTGGCCAGCATCCGGTCGATGATTTCCTTGGGAGACACTTCTTTCGGAGAAACTCCTTTCTCTTTCAGATAATTCTGTACAACCTCGACTACTTTTGGATTCGGCACAGGTTTTTCGCCGCTGTAATCGAACCATCCAGCGCCTGTCTTCCGGCCATAGCAGCCCGTTTTGTAAACCAACTCATAAATCGGCGACATTTTCCACCGTTCCCCGAAAGATCTTTCAAAATTCTTTCCGACATGGTAACCGATATCAATTCCAGTCAGGTCGCTCAGCGTAGCCGGACCCATCGGTAAGCCAAAATCGATTACCGCCTCCTCTACCTTAGCAGGATTTATCCCTTCTGACAACATGAAGGTCGATTCGCCCATGAGAGCACCGAGTTGTCTGGAGACATAAAAGCCTGGTCCATCATTCACGACTACAGGGACTTTGCGAATGGCCCGGCCAAAAGCCACGCTTGTCGCCAATGTCTGATCGGATGTCTTCTTGCCGCAGATGATCTCCAGCAGTGGCATCCGCTCGGCAGGATTGAAGAAGTGCAACCCGATCATTCGGCCGGGGTCCGTCAAGACTGAGGCCATTTCTGTAATGGGCAGTGCCGAGGTGTTTGTTCCGAAGACAACATCAGGCCTGCAGATTCCTTGGAGGCGTTTCCAGATGTCCTGTTTGATCTTCATGTCCTCCAGGACAGCTTCGACCACCAGGTCAACACCTTTCATGACTTCCAGCGAGACGGTCGTGGTCAAGTGTTCTCGAATCATCCGATCCAGTCCCTCCTGGGTCATCTTTCCCTTCTTGATCGAGTAGGCATAGGTCTTACGAATCGCCTCAAGGTCCTTCTGTATCACCTCATCATTGATATCCCATAAGATGACATCGAATCCATTACTGAGCAGGAGGTGGGTGATACCCGATCCCATCGCTCCACCTCCAAGCATGGCCACCGTTTTGATTTTTTGAGGGGCAACCTTTTCGATCCGGGGGAGCTTTCCCGCGGCGCGGGTATTCAAGAAGATTCCGATGAGGTTCTTGGCAATATCTGATACCACACAGTCAGCAAAGAGTTCGGCTTCGATCTTTATGTCGGCTTCAAAATCATCGCTGAGCCCTCGCTCCATCGCTTCCATGGCTTTAAAGGGAGCAATATATCCTTTCCCCTCTTTGGCGGCCATGCCTCTCGCAAAAGCGAGAATGGCAGCCTTTTCATCAGGCTTAGGAAGCTTATCCTTTTTATTCTTCGTCACTCGATCTCTGTGGTTCAGCTCTCCCGAAACGAACCGGCGCGCCGCTTTTAATGCCTGCTCCAGAAGTTGGTCGGCAGGGACCACCTCGTCGAGGACTCCTTTTCTCAGACCTTCTTCCGCTGAAATGGGGTTACCCGTTGCGATCATCTGCAGGGCATCGGGAAAACCGATCAGCCGCGGAAGCCGCTGTGTGCCCCCGGCTCCGGGGAACAGACCGATCTTGACCTCGGGCTGCCCGATCTCTACCTTCTGGGCAGCAATACGGTAATGACAAGCCATTGCGATTTCCAGTCCACCTCCCAGGCAGTGGCCGTTGATGGCAGCAATCACCGGCTTGGGCGAGTCCTCAACCCCGTTAATAAATCGGTGATTCTCCATTATCCGGGGCAAAAGAATATTTCTATCCTTCACCTTCTGGATCTCAGTGATATCTGCTCCGGCGATGAAATTTCTTCCGGTGCCGGTAAGAATCGCAGCCTTAATAGCGTGATCCGCCGCCGCCTGAACGAGGGCATCGGCCATCTCCCGTACGAAATGCTCAGAAAGCTGATTCACCGGCGGGTTATTCAAACCCAGAATAGCCACGCCGTCCTTCACATCCACCTTCACAGTTTTATAATCCGTCTTCATAAGTTACCTCCCATCTGCTGTCATGTTTTACTTTTTGCTTTTTCTTCAGCTTGCAAAACCTTCCGGAGAACTTTTCCAATCATGGACTTTGGAAGAGAAGCTCTGAATTCCACGAGTTTGGGTACCTTGTAAGCCGCTAGGCGTTCTGCGCAGAAGGTGATGATCTCCCCTGCAGTGGCCGTTTCCCCGGGTTCCGGGATGGGCAGCGGCGGGTAGCGAACCGTCGTCGGGACGCTGTAGTCATCGTGCCTATGCCAGGGTTTTGTTTCCAAGCTTTTCACATTCCAAACTATTTCTTAATTAGTATGATCAATCTTCAGGCATTTTTTTTCTTACGGGGAGGAGCAGTAACACTGATGAGTATTACTATACGCTATGCATAAAAGTCAAGCGAAATCTTTACCTTTCCCTAATTCGCACTTGACAAATGTCTCTTTATTTAATATAAAAGCGGAACAATGTGATTCTGTAAAAAACGATAAAGATTTTTCTCAAGGATGCAGGCTATATAAATTTATAGATGGCCATTTGTTACGAGTCAAGACTAATCATCAATAAACAGGAAAAATCGAACTGAACGATAAAAGGAACAAGGAAAAAAGTTTCTACTGGGATAAACTGAGGTTGGTCATTCGGCTATCCGGAAACCAGTGCTGATGTCGGAGTGGAAGAGGAAATTTTGAAAATCAAAGAACTCGTTGAGCGCACCAAGGTCTCCAAAGAAACCGTTCATTATTACATTCGCGAAGGTTTACTCCCCAAACCTCGCAAACTGGGAAGGAACATCGCTGACTATGATGAGAGATACATCGAGCGTATCCTTCTGATAAAGGAACTCCAGGACAATTATTTCTTACCCCTCTCCCTCATTAAGAATATCTTGAAGTTTCAAAAGAAATCTCCCGAAGGAAACACTTATTTGGACCTTAACAGGAATTACTTTCGGCCCGTAGATCGTCTTCTCCCGAGTGAAATCGCAGGAGAACCAGAATTTCGGGAAGCCACTGGCATAGGGGAAAAATGGCTGGACAAGATGGAAGAATGGAAGATCATCACTCCGGAAATTCGGGCCGGACAGAAGGTTTATTCTCAGGATGATATCACGATAGGTAAATTAGTCGTAGAAATGGATGACAAAGGGTTAGGACCGAAGGATGGATTTGATCCGGAGGCCCTTCGGCATTATCGGGAAATATTCCGGCCGATCGTAGTGATGTCTCATAAGTATTTTATTCAAGCCAGCATAGGAAAGCTCTCCCCGGAAGAGTATTCCCAGAAGGAAATCCAGGGGAGAGAGATCATGAGCACCTTTTTTTACCACCTTTATCGCAAGCTCTCCAGGGAAGAGTGCAGACGAATCCTCACCCTCATGGCGGCAGAGGCCGATAAGGAAGAACTCAATTCGAGCCCTCATGGGTCCTGATAAATCAGAGAATTTATTTTCTATTTCCGCTTAAGTGTTTTATGATTTGTAAAACCATTCAGTTGGAAAGGAGGAAGGAATGAGAACCAAGCAGCAGTACATTGAAGGGTTGCGAAAGATGCGCCGGAACATCTATCTCAACGGCGAAAAAATCGCCCGGGATGATGAGATCCAGATGCCAACTATCAACACCTATGGCCTCACCTTTGATTATGCGGCCGACCCCAAATACGAAAACCTATGTACGGCCAAATCCCATCTGACAGGGGAGAAGATTAATCGTTTCTGTCATATTCATCACAGCAAGGAGGATCTGCATAAGAAGCAAGATATGACTCGGGCCCTTTGTCAGATCGCCGGTGGCTGCATCCAGCGGTGTATGGGAATTGATGCCACCAATGCAATCTATAACGTCTCTCATGAAGCCGATAAGCTGAACAATGGAGCCACTCAATATCACAAAAATTTTGTGAAATGGCTGGAGAGATTTCAAAAAGAGGACCTTGGCGGCTGCTGTGCCCAGACCGATGTCAAAGGGGACAGGATGAAGCGCCCCAGCCAGCAGAAAGACCCGGATATGTATGTCCACGTCGTGGAGAGAAAGAGCGATGGCATTGTGGTCAGGGGTTCCAAGGTACATATTTCAGAAGCTTCCGTTGCCGACGAGATTTTGGTCGTTCCGACGCGCGCTCTTCTGCCAGAGGAGAAAGACTGGGCTGTGGCCTTTGCTGTTCCTGCAGACTGGGAGGGAGTGAAGCAGGTGGTGTCCGTCCATAACCTGCGTGATCGGGAGCACTTCAAGAGGGGATTCACTCCTGGTTACACCGATTCCTATACGATCTTCGACAACTGCTTTGTTCCGTGGGAACGGGTCTTCCTCTGTGGAGAAACGATTCATGGGGGGGCATGTGCCCTTCTGTTTGCTCTCTTTCATCGTCATAGCTACTCCGGTTGCAAGCCAGCCTTGGGGGATTTAATGCTAGGTACTGTCGCGTTGGCAGCCGAGTATAATGGTATCGCAAAGGCTCAGCACGTGCGAGACAAATTAGCGGAAATCATCCGGGTATCCGAGCTCGGCTATGCCGCAGGGTTCACGGCTTCGGAATTGGGAAAACCCGAGTTGTATGTGCCTGGTATGGGGTTTATGCCTTATGGACCTGGAAGTTACATCCCCCATTCCATCTATGCCAATGTCGGCCGCTGCCTTACAGGTGAGGCAGTCTTCCGGGAGGCGGAAATTCTGTGCGATGTCACCGGTGGTATTCCTGCCACCTTCCCCTATGAGGGTGATTTCATGAATCCCGAGACGAAGGATCTCCTCTACAAGTACATTACCCGGAACCCGGATATTCACCCAGAAGATGCCGCACAGCTTTGGCGCTATATCGGCGACATCCTGTGCTCCGCGAGCGGGGGAATCCATTTGATTGGATCCTATCACGGGGGTGGCTCGCCCATCATGGAGTCGATCGCTATCACGACACAATACGACATCGAATCCCGCAAAAAAATGGTGAAGAGACTTGCGGGCATTCCGGAGAGAAGAGAGAGTTCTTAAACTCACCCTCCCTTCTCCCCGTTGGGGAGAGGGATAGGGTGAGGGACGACCTTGCTGACAGTAATGAGATTTAATGCATTCGTATTAATAGAAACAGGGGGAGGATAAAATGAGAGATGCAGTGATTACTGGATATTTGAGATCCGCCATTTCAAGGTCTAGACCCAATGACCCGCCGCGAGATTGGTTCTACAAGTTAAGAGCTGATGAACTGTTGGCCAAACTCCTTCCCGAGGTGATCAAAAAAACGGGAATTAAGGCTGAAGAGATTGATGATTTTATCGTGGGCTCATCCATTGGAGTAAATGAGCAGTGGGCCTATGGCGGCCGTACTCCGATTTGGCTGGCTAATTTACCGGAGACGCTTGCTGCCAAGTTCGTCGACCAGCAGTGCGGCTCATCCATGGCTGCCATTCACGTCGGCTCCATGGAAATTTCCATGGGTTATGCAGACATCGTCATGGTCGGAGGAATGGAGCATATGACCCGGGTTCCCATGGGCGGAATGGCCCCGAAGGAACATATCTCCCTGAACATGCGCCTCTTTACAGAACCGGCCTATAAGCACTGGGACATGATGACATCTGTGAATATGGGGCTTACCGCAGAGAAGCTTTTCAGCCAGAGGCAATTTACTAAAGAGGACATGGACCGTTGGGGAACGCGCTCCCATCAGTTGGCTTCCAAGGCTTACAAAGAGGGCTTTTTCAAAGATGAAATCCTTCCCATCGAGGCCGAGCAGGCAGACGGAAAGACCCTGATTGTAGATCGAGACCAGGCCGTTCGGGATGATGCGACGCTGGAAGGTATGAAAGACCTCAAGCCTTCATTCAAGCCCGACGGTGTCATCACGCCTGGAAATTCATCACCCCTGAACGCCGCGGCCTCTTCCATGATCCTGATGTCCAAGGAGACGGCCAAGAAAAAGGGCATCCAGCCCATGGCAACCATCCGTTCCATCGGGTTTGCCGGAGTGGATCCCTCGCTTATGGGAATTGGTCCTGTCCCCGCCAGCCGCATGGCTCTGGAGAAGGCGGGTTTGCAAGCCAAGGACATCGATTACTGGGAGATCAACGAGGCTTTCTGTATCGTTGTCCTGAACTGCATGAAAGAGTTGGGTATTAATCCTGATCGAGTCAATGTGATGGGAGGGGGCACAGCCATCGGGCATCCCTTGGGAGCTACGGGGATCCGCCTGGTGGGCACGCTTGCCCGAATTCTGAAAATCAGGGGTGGCCGCTATGGTCTGGCCAATGCTTGTGTTGGCGGTGGCCAGGGTATAGCTACGATCATCGAGAGGGAACCATAGCCGGGCCGTCCAAAACTCACCAATCCGGAAAAATAGAACTGCCCTCCTCTTTTATGGCTTCCGCTGATAGAAAGAGGAGGGCTTTTTTAAGGAGCAATCCATGAATCTTTTGCCGTTTCTTCTTTCTCCCATCAAAATAAAATCGCTGGAACTGGTCAACCGGGTGGTCATGCCTCCAATGGGAACCAATCTCGGGAATCCAGACGGAACAGTGAGCAAAGCGAACCTTGCTTACATGAAACGCCGGGCGAGAGGGGGAGCGGGTCTTATCATAACGGAGATCACTCTCATCCACCCAAGCGGTTCGGTCATACCGAATCAGCTGGGAATCTACGATGACCGGTTCGTCCCAGGTCTCAAAAAGATATCGGATATGGTTCATGCTTGTGGCGGCAAGGTGGCCTTGCAACTCCACCACGCGGGACGGGAAAGTCTCTTTCTTTTACAGGAAGGAAAAGCCATCGCCCCTTCGGCCATCCGGTCTCTCGTTTATGGCCTGACCCCACGAGAGATGACTATCGATGAGATTCAAGAGATCATCGCTGCCTTTGGTGCTGCAGCAGCTCGAGCTCAAGAGGCAGGGTTTGATGCTGTGGAGGTGCACGGTGCCCATGGATACTTACTCACGCAATTTCTATCCACCCTCTCAAACAAAAGGGATGATCAATATGGGGGAAGTCTCATCAACCGCAGCCGTTTCATCGTCGAAGTTTTGCAAGAGGTCCGGAAAGCAGTAGGGCCCGATTTCCCTATCTCCCTTCGCCTTTCCGTTGAGGAGTGCATTAAGGACGGCTATACATTCGAAGATATTCAGCCCATCCTTCCCAATCTGGTTAAAGCCGGAGCCGATATTCTGCACGCCTCTCTCGGAACGCACGGAAGCCCGGGAGGCATTACGAGTGCCCCTTGTGAGTATCAGCCCGGTTTCAACGTCTGGCGGGCCAAGAAGTTGAAAGAGACAGTTGGTCTTCCAGTGATCGCTGTCGGCCGATTCACAGATCCTTCCCTGGCGAATGAAGTGATTGCGCGCGGAGAAGCAGACCTGGTGGCTTTCGGCCGCCAGCATCTGGCGGATCCGGATTTTCTCATCAAAGCGCGGGAAGGCCGTCCCGAAGATATCCGCAAATGTATCGCTTGCAATCAGGGCTGCATCGAGCGTCTGATGCTGGGAGAAGGAAAAATCCGTTGCGCCCTCAATCCCGAAACCGGACAGGAAATGATCTACCCCCAGGGGCCTGCAACAGTCCGTCGCAAGGTATGGGTAATTGGAGCCGGACCTGGCGGTCTTACTGCAGCGTATGAGGCAGCCCGCCTCGGGCATCAGGTAACCGTATACGAAAAGGAGAAAGAAACGGGCGGTCAACTCCGTTTTGCGAGTAAAGCACCCTTTAAAGATCATTATGGGGTTTGGGCCTCCTGGCTTACCTCTCAGGCTAAAAAGATGGGAGTCATTGTGCATACAGGGATCGAGGTAACGGAAAGCATGATTTCCGAATCGAACCCGGAGGCGGTGATACTGGCCAGCGGAGGAGAACAGATTAAACCTGAAATTCCAGGGATTGATCTACCCTTGGTCTGTAATGCCTGGCAGGTCCTGGGAGGAGCGGTTTTGCCGGGGAAGCACGCGATCGTAATCGGTGGCGGGCTGATAGGAATGGAAACAGCCGATTATCTCTGCCAGAAAGGGACACAGGTCACATTGGTTGAAGTTCTGAAACGCTCGCCAGTTTTAAAAATCACCTCCCACGGTTACATGCTTCACACGAGGCTCAAGGAAGCCGGGTGCCGGCTTCTTTTCAACACCGCCGTAAAGAAGATCGAAGAATCTTCTGTAATGGTTGTTATTGAGGAAAGAGAACAGGTTCTTTCACCGGTTGATCAGGTCATCGTCGCGGTCGGACTGAAAGCCAATCCCAAACTGAAAGAAATCTTGCAGGCTAAAAAGATCCGCCATTTCATCATCGGTGATGCCCTTTATCCCCGCAGGATCATCGAAGCCACGGAAGAAGGAGCCCGCGCCGCCTGGAATATCTAGAACCACAGGAGATCATTAAGCATACGGGAAACTGAATATGATGCGGTTCTCAGCAATGTTGTAACTTTTTTCACTGGCTAGCGGTAAAGCATAAGAATGTGCCCTATTTAAAAAGGGATATTTTCTATAGAATTTTTTCTTGACATTCAACTCCGTTTTTCATAAATTCAACCCGTCCTAAGGGCGAGTTTTCCAAAAAATCCAGCTGACAAATTGTGTTGAAAAGAATCGGGTCCAAACGCAGAATTCTTGTTTGGAACGGCGGCTTTTTTTCGGTAATCTCTACCTGGCAGAGGCTATATGCTAAGCCCTATCTTAACGCCTCTCGGGAAAATGACTCGGAAAAGCGTTCTGCAATCCCAAAATCTTTATCAAAGGAGGTTCAATATGAAACCGATCAGTAAGGGTATCCTCATTCTTGTATGCATTCTTTCTTTTTTATCCGTGACGGTCTTCAGCCCGCCCAAGGTCGCGGCGGTTAATGCCGCATTCGATGCTAACAAAATGGGGGATATGTCCGACTTCGATCCAAACAACCCGGTGATCCCAACCGGAGACACCATTAAGATCGCTCTGGTGGCTTCCTTTTCCGGGCCTGCTGCCTTAGTGGGACAGATCTATTACATCTCTGTCCTGTGGGCTGCTCACGACATCAACAAAAGAGGGGGTATCCTGGTGGATGGCAAGAAGAAGCTGGTCGAGGTCATCAGGGCCGATCACATGTCCAAACCGGATCAATGCAAGAAGATCTGTGAGAGAATGATACTTCAGGAAAAAGTCCATGTGCTATGGGGTACCGATGGCAGCAACATGATGAAAATTATCAACGAAACGGCCAATAAATATAAAGTCATTGCACAGAACACGGCTGCCCTGTCCGATGAGCTCAATGATGCCACGAATTTCTCTCCCTATTCTTTTTTCACTTCTTTTTCCTGCGATCAGATCGGGCGTGGAATCGCCTATTATTATGCCCAGATCAGGAAGAAAGAAAAAAAGTTCTACATCCTCTGCCAGGACTACATGTTCGGTCACGCCATGGCCGCCGGGTTTAAGAAAGGGTTGAAAGACTATTTTCCGCAAGGCGAGATTGTCGGCGAAGACTACCATAAGCTCTTTCTGACAGACTTCGCTCCCTACCTGGAAAAAATTAAGGGTTCCAAGGCCGAAGTCGTCTACACCGGTGACTGGATTCCGGACGCAGCCAACCTCCTCAAGCAGGCGAGGCAAATGGGGATCACGCTCCCCTTCGCTCACATTTTCTTAGATGAGCCCAACTTTCTTCATGAGGCCGGGGTTGACGGAACGAAAGGGTTGGTCCAGCTCAGCCAGTATGGGAGTGAAAACCCATGGTTCAAGACACCCGAACAAATCAAATACTATAAAACCTGGAACAACCTGTGGAAGGCGAAATGGACAGCCCCCTTTAACACCAGGCTTTTCGAACACGGTACCGGAAACATCGGCTCGTACACCCAGCAGACGTATTGGCTGCTGAGTGTCATCGAGAGGGCCAAGAGTACCGACCCGGAAAGGATCATCAAAGCGTGGGAGGGAGATAGTTACCAATACGTAACCGGAAAGGTCATG
>Ga0335070_10001354_pt1 | contig 28215 bp, 22 predicted proteins | sample Lox_Sample_13_FD_206722 | JGI IMG/M metagenome (GOLD analysis project Ga0335070, IMG submission 206722) | Soil microbial communities from Loxahatchee National Wildlife Refuge, Florida, United States - Lox_Sample_1.3 | ecosystem: Environmental > Terrestrial > Soil > Wetlands | place: USA...
CTCCTCGTCTCTGGCCGTGTTCCAGAAACCCTCCGATGAATCGATCCGGTAAAAACCCGTGTTGTAGCTCTGCTCAAAACGGATATCGTCGAAGATGTAAAACTCCGGCTCCGGCCCGAAAAAGACCTGATCCGCTATCCCGCAGACCGATAGATACCTCTCCGCCTTCTGTCCCACGTTCCGCGGGTCCCGGGAATATGGTATCTGGGTGATCGGATCCTTCACATTGCAGATCATGCTCAGCGTCGGGTCCTCGGCAAATGGATCGACAAACGCCGTCTCCGGGTCCGGCTTGATCAGCATGTCGCTCTCGTTGATCGGCTGGAATCCACGGATGCTCGAACCGTCGAAACCGATCCCGTGGATCACCAGGTCCTCGTCCAACTGATTGATCGGTATCGTGATGTGCTGCCACAGGCCTGGTATGTCCGTAAACTTCAGGTCGATGAATTCCAGATTCTTCTCCCTGGAATATTTTATTAACTCTTTAAGGTTCATAATACTCACACCCCCTCTATTATCCTATCGCCTTGCCGCCCCGCTCGCCGGTGCGGATGCGGACGACCTCATGCAGATCCAAAACGAAGATCTTCCCGTCGCCGATCTCGCCTGTCCGGGCACCCTTGATGATTGCCTGTACCGTCGGCTCGACAAAATCTTCGTTACAGGCAATCTCCAGCTTGATCTTCTTCAAAAGGCTACCCACCTCCTTGGCGCCGCGGTACACTTCCGTTAAACCCTTCTGCCTGCCCCGACCCAGGACGTTTGACACAGTCATTAAATTTACCTCCACATCCTCCAGCGCCTTCATCACCTCGTCCAGCTTGTGCGGCTGGATAATCGCAACTATGTATTTCATCTCTCAACCCTCCTTATTCGACAACAGTGTAAGCAGACTCATGATGCTGGGTAAGATCAAGGCCGACAATTTCGTTTCTCTCCTCAACCCTCATTCCCATGAAGGCATCAACAAATTTGTACAGTATCCAGGTCACTGCGACTGCATAAGAAATAGTGACGATCACGTAAAGCCCCTGTATGAGCAACAGTTTGACATTGCCGAAAAGAAAACCGTTAGCCCCGGCGGCGTTGATTGCCTTCTGGGCAAAGAGACCGGTGGCAATCGTTCCCCATACGCCGCAAACTCCGTGAACGCCGAAGACGTCCAGCGAATCATCGTAGCCAAGCTTGGGTTTCAACTTCGTAACACCGAGGAAAGAGAAAACACCTGCTAAAATGCCGATGGGTATAGCCATGATAGGACTTATATAGCCGCAGGCAGGGGTAACTGCACCGAGCCCTGCTATGATACCCGTAACCAGACCGAGCATGGTCGGCGCACCATGTTTCTGCCATTCCCAGATTGCCCATGTCATAGCCGCCACAGCGGCGGCGACATTTGTACTGACAAACGCGTTGACCGCCAGTCCACTCGCTTCCAGGGCGCTCCCGGCATTGAATCCAAACCACCCAAACCAGAGCATTCCCGCGCCCAAAACGGTTAGCGGCAAATTATGAGGTGCAAAGGTTCGTTTCTCAAAACCGACCCTCTTTCCAATCAGGACGCAAACGACAATTGCGGCGAAACCTGAACTTCCATGAACAACCATACCACCCGCAAAATCAAGGCCTCCCATCTCCTTCAACCATCCGCCAGCTCCCCAGATCCAGTGAGCGATTGGGTCATATACGAAAGTAGCCCAAAGCAGAGAAAAAATGCAGAAAGCTGAAAATTTGATGCGCTCTGCAAATGCGCCGATTACGAGTGCTGGCGTTATGATGGCAAACATGCATTGAAAAATCATAAACGCCAGATGTGGGATAGTTTTTGAGTATTCGCCAAAAGGGTTGAAATCAACGTTTCTCAAACATATGAAATCAAGATTTCCAAGTATGCCAAGCCCCGAATCAGGACCAAACGCCAGTGTATAGCCGAATAGTATCCACTGTACACTGATCAGGCATATGACGATGAGACATTGCATTAAAGTAGAAAGAACATTTTTTCGTCTGGTCATCCCCCCATAGAAAAAAGCCAGTCCGGGAATCATAAAAAAGACAAGTGCTGTCGATACCAATACCCACGCAGTATCCCCTGAATTCATACACACACCCCCATATTTTAGTTAAAATGACATTTATAAGGCAATTTCAATGCCAGTGGATAAATATCATGTAACTATGTGTTATTAATGAAGTTTATGAATTGTTTAATTCGTAATAAATGTTATAATATTTACAAATTTGTTCTTTTTAGAGGTGATATAACGAAATTGTTACTATATTTATTTTTGAGGCTTGAAATCTATTTTCAACAAATTATGAATTAGTATTTAAAAATGATGCTTTCCTGCACTTGACCGGAACCCCAGCGATTGGGTAGAAAAAAAATGTTAGTGAGGGTTTGGAAGAAACGTGAAAAAGGAGATAGAGTCTCTTTGAGCGCAAGCCGCAACCTGCGCTCAAAGAGTAGAATAGTTATAGCATAGGCAGATATCGTTCGATTTCGTACTGACTCACATGAGTCCGGAAACGATCCCATTCCACCTTTTTATTTTCAATAAATTTCTGGAAGATATGATCCCCCAAGGTTTCCCTGACAAGCTTACTATTTGACACTAACATCAAGGCCTGATTTAAACTCCCCGGCAGAGAGGTGATTCCCGCCTTCTCACGTGCTTTCTCATCCATATCAAAGATATCCTCTTCAATAGGTTCGGGAAGAGCGTACTTCTTCTCGACCCCTTTCATTCCTGCTGCAAGCATCACGGCAAAAGCCAGATAGGGATTGCATGCCGGATCGGGAGAGCGAAATTCGATGCGTGTTGCCTTTTCTTTTCCCGGTTTGTACATGGGTACACGGATCATTGTAGAGCGATTGCGGCGCGCCCAGGAGACATAAACCGGTGCCTCGTAACCTGGTACCAGGCGCTTATAAGAATTCACCCACTGATTGCAGATGGCTGTAATTTCCGGAGCGTGAGTCATCAAACCGGCAATGTAGCTTTTCGCCACCGCCGATAAATGATATTTGTCCTTGCCATCAAAAAAGGCGTTCTTATTGCCCTTAAAAAGGGACTGGTGAGTATGCATGCCGCTGCCATTTTGGCCGAAGATGGGCTTTGGCATAAAGGTGGCATAAACGCCATTCTGCCTGGCAATCACTTTGATCGCGGTCCGATAAGTCATCACCTTATCGGCCATTGCCAGGGCGTCATCGTAGCGAAGGTCAATCTCATGCTGGCTTGGCGCTACTTCGTGGTGGGAATATTCTACACGGATACCCATGTCCTGCATTGCAAATATCGTCTGGCGCCGCAGGTCGGTAGCGCTGTCAATCGGAAGGCCGTCAAAATAACCGCCCTGATCCAGGATGTCTGTTCCCTTGTCATTGGCGAAGTAGAAATATTCCAATTCCGGACCAACGTAATAGGTGTAGCCCTGATTGGCTATTTTTTTGAGTGCCCGTTTCAGAACGTAACGGGGATCGCCCTCATAAGGCGTGCCGTCGGGATTCAGAATGTCGCAGATTACCCTTGCCACGGGTCTATCTTGAGGACGCCAGGGAATCAGCTGGAATGTTGTTGGATCGGCCATGGCAATCATATCGCTTTCTTCGATACGTGCAAACCCCATGATCGACGACCCGTCAAAACCCATCCCTTCTTCCAGCCCCTCCTCCAGTTCAGACGGTGTGATGCTGAAAATTTTCTGCATCCCCAGCACATCAGTAAACCAGAATTGAATGAAACTGACGTTGTGTTCCTTGACCGCTTTAATAACATCCGCTTTCGTCTTGCATGAAAACATAACACACCCCTTTTTTAAGATTTTTTGTTGTACACTTTAAAGTGCTTTTTACCACTGATTGCTAGTGTTACTTCAGGTTTGGCGTCTCCATTATTCCAAAGGTTCGTTTTCAATTAGCAGCCATACCCCTGTAGGACAGGCGCCAGCGCAGAATCCGCAACCAATACATCTATCATCATTAACATTGTATTCATAGGTATCACCGTCCAGTTGCTTCCGTGAGATGGCATTTACAGGACAGACTGTTTCACAAAGCCCGCAATCCCGGCATGCCCCGCATGAGGCGCATTGTGAAGCGCAATATGCGGGGTCATCAAAAGCGAGAATACGAGGGTCATAATATTCCAGTTTCACTCGCCCCGGGTCAATCGGGGGTAGCTTGTCGAAGGTTTCATACCAACCTTTCAGCACATCATCGATGGCAGTTGCCGCAAGGCGTCCCGCGCCGATGGCGTCCGTTAAAAGCCCCAATTTAACTGCATCACCGATGGCGAAAACCTGAGGATCGCTGGTTTGATAGTGGTCATCCACAACGATAAACCCCCTGTCTGTTTCAATATCTTCCGGCAAGAAAGAGAGGTCGGGCTGATCGCCTATGGAGACAATGACCGTATCTGCCTGAAGTATCTCCCCATCCGTCAGTTCTACGCCTTTTTCCGAAATAGCTTTCGTGAACCGGGGCCATAAAAATTTTGCCCCCGCAGCTTCTGCGGCTTTTCTTTCTTTTCCGTACGATGCCGGTTCCTGGATGTCGATGAGGGTTATATCCTTGGCCCCCAGACGCGCGGCCTCTGCCGCGGCGTCACAGCCGACATTGCCCGCCCCGATGACAACTACTTTTTCTCCCACCTTGGCAGTGTCTGCCTTGCTCTGCCTGAGAAACTCGAGCGCCGGGATGGCCCTTTCATTGCCGGGGACAGGAATCATCCGCGGTTTCTGCGCACCTATAGCAATTACCGTGAAATCGTGCTTTTCTTTGAGTTGAACGAATTCATCTTTCGTCAGAGGATGTTTCAAATTTATATGAGTTACCTGTTTACTTACCCGGTTCAATTCATGTGCCACTATCTCGTCAGGAATCCTGCTGCTTGGAATCATGTCGGTAATCTTTCCACCGAGGCGAGCCCGCATCTCGTAGATAACCGGCTCATGACCCTTCATCCACAGTTGCCAAGCAACGGAAAGTCCCGACGCCCCGCCACCGACGACCGCGATCGTTTTACCTGTTTTGGGGGCAGGCTCCGGCGACAGTGCCTTCAAGCTAGCCTTGCCTAATAGAGTAATGTCGACAGGCGGGAGTTTTTCTTTTTGCCGCGTACAGTGTTCCATGCAGAGATTCGGGCACAGGTACCCGCAAACGGTTGCAGGAAATGGAGTATATGACAATGCCAGGTCTACAGCCTTCTCCAACAGTCCGGCGCGGATCAACTGCCATCTCTTTTGCACAGGTATGCCGGTTGGGCAGTTCGCCTGGCACGGCGGCAGATATTTGTCATTTTCCCACACAGGGACAAATCTGCGCAGTATACCCGTTGTTATTACATCGATTGGGCTTCTATCCATGTCGGACAGATCGCCGATCAGTCCACCGGGTCCAAGTTCTCTGACCCAGACTTCGTTGCGGAATTGACTCATTCGTCTTGAGGGCCCACCAACTTTTTCATGAGGCTTACGGGCTACAAGGAGCTGCCATTGATCCCTATCGCCGGTCAAAAGTGGGTATAATTCCGAGCGGCCAATGGTATCGAGAAAACCTTTCATATTGAAAGTCAGCCACTGCCATTCTTCATCGTCCGGTTTCGTCAACTTCGCGTCTTGAGCGCTGTAGCCTTTATGATAACCTCGAAAGAATATCTTTCCACCCACCATTCCGACACAAGGACGATAACCAAGGATGTTATCCTTGCGCGGCGTGTCATATCCGCAGACAACAGCAATTCCGCCAGCCATAAATTCTGCAAAAGAATCCCCCACACTGCCCAGTACCCACAGTTCGGGAGGATCAAAACGGGGGTTATGCTTGGTCATGGTCATGGCCCGCGCCCCGGTATCGCCGGTAACATAAATCTTGCCCTGAGCCATAGCATTGGCTACACCATTTGTTGCATTGCCGCGGACGACGATACTAGCGCCGGCATTGAGCCATCCCACGTCGTCAGAGGCCGGACCTATAACGTCAATAAAAGTGTTGGGAAATCCCATTGAACCGAGCCGCTGACCCGGTGTTCCCATGACCCTCACGATGATAGGTTCCGTTCCTGCCTTCCATAATCGGCCGCCTATTCCGTGCTGGCCATGCGCAATGACTTCTATGCACCGATGACCGTCAGCAACGGCCTTTTGCATACGCTCTTCCAGAATACGCGAATCGACTCTGATGCCTTTTTCCATGCCGGCGATAGTCATTGTCGGTTTTTTTGCCATGAATGCTCCTTCTTATACGACATATCTTATGCTGAGCCGCTCGGCGGCATGATAATCCGCAATGCCGATAGCATCAGACATACCGATAGGAAGCGACGTCGAGCGCCCCAACGGCGCAACAATTTTTTTCAACTCCGTATCAAAACTAAGAAAGGTCTCCACAACACGTTCGGCTACCTTTTCCGGATCAAGTCTCCGATCTACACGGGGATCCTGAGAAGTGATGCCCTTCGGGCAGATACCAATATTGCAGATGTTGCAGCGATCGCTTTCGGAACCCAGACACCCGGCTGCAGCCTGCATAAGGTACTTTCCCGTTTGTACGCCGCTTGCCCCTAACATAATCAAGGCGGCTGCATTGGCAGCTAGGTTGCCACTCTTGCCTACACCGCCGGCACCGAACAGGGGAATTTCGTTCTGTTTGCCCAGCTTGACGAGGTTCAGGTAGGCATCCCGGATGTTGCTGGCAATGGGGTGTCCCATATGATCCATTGAGACATTATAGGCCGCGCCTGTACCGCCGTCCTCGCCGTCTATTGCTAGTGCTGCCGCATAAGGATTACGGGTCAGGTTATTGAGAACTGCAAGCGCCGTGCTGGTTCCCGAAATCTTCGGATAGACGGGTACCCTGAAACCCCATCCCATATACATGGACTGAATCATCTTGGCTACTGATTCCTCGATGGAATATTTTGTCTGATGGGTTGGCGGACTTGGCAGACTGACACCGGCCGGCACACCCCGGATGGCGGCTATTAGTTTGTTGACCTTGTACCACATTAGGAGTCCGCCGTCGCCCGGTTTTGCGCCCTGACCGTATTTAATTTCAATAGCGCAGGGGTCTTCTTTCATCTCAGGCAGGGCATGGATAATCTCATCCCATCCAAAGTAACCACTGGCAATTTGGAGTATGACATATTTTAGGAATCGCGACCTGAGTAGTCTCGGCGGACAGCCACCTTCGCCAGTACACATACGCACAGGCATTCCCAGCTCCTCATTCAAATAGGCCACACCCATTTGCAGACCTTCCCACATATTGGGTGACAAAGCACCGAATGACATGCTCCCTATAATGAGTGGGTAAATCTCCCTTACCGGCGGGGTCCACCCGTTTTCACGACTGACCCGAAGCATTTCCTCCGGCGGCAATACACGTCCTAACAGAGTTCTCAATTCAAACTCGTGACGACCTGCATCCAGGGCAGGGTCGGTGAGCATGGAGATGCGGATGAACTTGATTTGATCCAAAATAACTCCGGGGACATTGCGACGCCCACCGCGGCGTCTGGGCACGCCGCCTATATTATTATGGAAGCGCAATTTATCAATTTCCTCATTATGGACGGGAATTATACAGTTGTTGGGACATACAAGATTGCACATCCCGCATCCCACACAGGCATGGACCGGGTCTGTACGCTGGTCGATACCGTGGTAAACGCTGAATAAATTGCCCGGCTTTTCCTCAAGACCGACAGAAACCTGAATGGCACGCTTCCTGTGAACTCCCAGCTCTATCGCACGGACGGGGCAAACTGCTGTACACCTGCCGCAGAGAGTACATTTATCTTTGTCCCAGACAATTATCCAGGGCAGATCTTTTGTGCTTAGTGTAAATGGGGTAAGGCATCCCACTGATTCCATATCTCCACCTCCCGACGTTCCGGGCCGACAATAACAGTGTCATATTTCATTGGTTGAAAATCCCGGCTCTTATCACGTGCTGGAATTGTAGCGTCCAGCCCGCACATCTCAGAAGAAAACGCAAACATGCCCGGGTTGCCTCCGACAACTCCCGGGCGTAATTTCTTGCTGTCCTGAACCATAAACAGGCTCTTATCCGGCAGACAGCCCATGACGCAATTAGGGCCATCGATGATCAAAGGACGACAGCTCTGCTTTAACATTCGCAACCACGACCCATTGGGGTGATGCTCCAGCTCTTCATCCCTCAAGGGGGTAATCACATGCTTATAAATATCCAGTCCCATTCTCAAATTTCTGATCGTATAGTGCAGGATATGAGTAAAGGTCTCCGAGTCCGACTGATATCCGATGTAACCAGGAAAATTTCGCGACATTAGAAATTCCCTGATGGGGACAAATGCCGTATTTTCCCCATTAGTCATGGTCGCAACTCCCTGGATAAAGAAGGGGTGGCATGCATAGATGTTAATTGCATAGTTTGTGTTTTGCCGCCCCTGAGCAAGCATAGTACGGGCTTGCAGTTCTTTTCGATTCAGCCCAAGATAATCTGCGATTACCATGGGATCACCAACTTCCTTGATCATAATGACGTCGGGCCAGAAACTGAAAATCATCATGGAACCGTCTTCTTCCCCCATCTTCCGGAGCTGTAAACGGGTCGTCATGAGCCGAAACTGAATCTCGGCATCACTGAACCCTTCCCAACTGTGGGGATATTCATAAACGCGTATCAGGTAGTTGTCCCGCCTCGGCGTACCAGGAGGAGGCTGCTTTGTTGGACGTATGGAAAGCTCGTACTTCACCATAAAATCGCGATCCATCATGTAACGATCCAGTACCTTGACCCCTTCATTAGTAAAGGTACCTGACAAAATTGGTCCCTTTTTAAGATGTTCGAAGCCACCGGCAAGGTCTGTCATGAAAAGCCCTGTTCCGGAACCATCATGACCTTCCTTCATGACGTCAATGGCTCGCAATGCAACCATCGGGGAAAGTGGCTCACTGCTGGTAATGGCAAATAAACGACACATATATTTTCCCTCTCTATTTATTTGACCCTGCATACTGCGGGTCAAACACGGTTCTCACCGATTAACAAAAATTTTTCTTCATCCAGAAAAAAGAACACCTCAAGTACACATATTTTTCCAAAAAGTCAAATATGCAATATACAAAAATGAACAAAATGTGAAGTCTTCATTATATGTTATTTGTAATCTATTAATATTGCTTTAAAATAATTAGTATCACATTTAGGAAGCGGTGGAGAAGACAAGATATGAAGATAAAATCATATGTCATGTCAATTTACAATAGTACCTCTTAAAGATATAAAGTATGTACAAAAATGTAATTTCATTTAAATTAATAACAAAATTGTTATGTATTTCTTAAATCTTCTATTTTTTCAATTTCTTGCTCTACTAATCCAGTCCGCTTAGGCCGAAACTGCCATGGATCGATCCCAAATTTTTGAATCTTATACTGGGTGATACGCTTCGTAGTACCCAACAGTTTCGCTGCCTTGCTTTGATTCCCCCTGGTTTCCTTAAGGGCGTCAATAATAAGGGCTCTTTCCTGGCTTTCGACGACATTTTTCAACTTCCCTTGTTCTTTTTTCTCCCCCTCCCGTGTTTTTACCTGGAGAGAAGGCGGGAGATGAAGGCTTTCAATAGTATCGCCGGTTGCCAATAAAACAGCCCTTTCCACGCAGTTTTCCAATTCCCTTACGTTGCCTGGCCACTGATACGCCAAGAATGTTTCTAACACCGACGTCGATATTCGTTTGACCGGTTTTCCAAGTTCTTTGGCATACTTTAATACAAAATGGTCTGCAAGCATTATGATATCAGTACCACGATCCCTAAGAGGTGGCAGATAAATAGGAAAAACATTGAGACGATAATAAAGGTCACTGCGAAACCGTCCTGAGGTGATATCCTGCTCAAGGTCCCGATTAGTTGCCGCTATCACGCGGACATTTACATTTACAACCTTTGATGATCCTAAAGGTTGAATTTGTTTTTCCTGAAGGACTCGTAATAATTTTGCCTGAGCTGCAGCAGATAGCTCACCCACTTCATCGAGAACGATTGTACCCCCATTTGCCTCTTCGAAGCGACCTCTCCTTTGGTGCGAAGCCCCAGTGAACGCGCCTTTTTCATGACCAAAAAGCTCACTTTCAATCAGGGTATCCGGCATGGCGGCGCAATTCACGTAGACGAGAGGATTATCTTTCCGCGAACTGTTTAGATGGATAGCCCTTGCCACCAATTCCTTACCGGTACCAGTATCCCCGTTGACCAGCACGGTCGTATTTGTATCGGCAACTTGAGCAATAAGTCCAAAAATTTCCTGCATAGTCCTGGAATTTCCGATAATGTGGACAGATGGCGCTTTTGAACGGCCAACAATCATTTTCAGGCGGCGGTTTTCTTCTTCGAGGGCGCGCGTATGGACAGCTCTGGCGATAAGTTCAGTAACTGCTGCAAGCATGGCAAGCTCGCGATCGAGATTCTCCACATTGCGTGCTACCTTATCAGCCGATATAACACCTACGACCCTTGCATCATATATGATGGGTACGCATAGGAAAGTGAGTTCAGATCTATTCAAGAGACGCCTCGCACCAGTACGATCGAGAAAGAGCGTTTCTTTGCCCAGATTGGCAATAGCCATGGGACGGCCTGTTTGTGCAACTCTGCCAGTGATACCCTCCCCGGGTCTATACATGACTTCAAGTCCTTTAATATTGACATCATGGGCAATATCAAGCCACGCCTCTCCTGTCTCCCGATTTAGAAGTGAAATCATACCACGTTCCATTCCGAGACGTATACTCAGCTCTTTCAAGACCTGTTCCAGCTGATCCCTTAATTCCTGGGGCTGTGCCAATATCTTAGCTATTGCATGAAGCGCGGCAAGCTCCTCGTAATTATGAATACTTAGAGTCTTGCCGCCCGTGGTACCTACCTGTGAAGGACTCCATATTTGCTTAGTCATATAGGATACAATATTCCTCCTTGTCCACGATAACCGTTACAAAGCAATCTTAGAACGTCATTGTGGGTTGCAAGAGTCTAATTCTTAATTGTAACGTCCATTATATTCTGCCTGGCGATTATTTGCTCATCATCACCTTTCTTAATAGACACATGCATCACGCCAAGCACCTGGTATTTGCCGTTTTCCAATTTTGTCGTTTCCCATGGAACGGCGAAATTGTTATGTCTGTCGGATGATTCATCGATCTTGATCCAGGACTCCGTGTTCTTCTTGCGATAGTACCACGGATTTGTTGCCTTAATTGCGGCGTGCGAATATCCGAGTTGATCCAGTTCCTTCTTTAACAAATCTTCGTCGAAGCTCTCTCTCAATACCACCCTTCCTGAAAGAGTCTTTTGTGACTTGGAAGGAACAATAAAGAATGGTCCCCAATTGATAGACATAATCTCCTCCTTTTATCGTTCTGAAAAGTTAATCATTTTTGTTAAACTTTAAACTTAATTTTTTCAATAAGACTAACTTTAATAATGATTTACGCAAAATAAAATTGACAATTACGGTATTTTTTGTAAATCAAAAATATTTTAACGATTTATCAGAAAAAAGAATATTTCTAATTACCTTTCATTTTAATATATTTTACCTTATTTGATACAAAATTGCAACTTTTATTTTATATTTAGAACGACAATGTATTTTTAAAGCAAAAAGAGGACCATTTTATTAATAGCCAAAAACAAAATTGTTCTTTATTTATTCTAATTTAAAAATTATAACAATTTTGAAACCTAAATTTGTAATATTTATTTTTTATGATTTCTAATGTCAGGTCTGTGATCGCAATACGATAGAGTTCATTTAAATTCAAGGCATCAGTTAATTGCTAGTCAGATAGGTTCACAAATTAATCTTGATGATACTGGCTAAAAATGCCAATATGTTGTATACTTTAAACATATTAGCGGTACTTAGGCAACCCGTGAAGTTACTACAGGACAGGCCACTCATGGAAAATACGGCATATATTGGTTGACTTTTTGATTCATACCTTTACAACTATAATCATTTATTAAACAAAGGTAATATTTAAAAAACACATTGGGAGAAATGAAGACAGGAACTATAAAGAGCGGCATTTCTTCACTGGACGAGGTGATTCAGGGTCTGCGGTATGGTGACAATGTCGTATGGCAGGTAGATAATCTAGAGGAGTACAGATATTTTGCGGAACCGTTCGCAAAAGAGGCTATTTCCGATGCACGGAAATGCGTCTATCTGCGTTTTGCACCTCATCCAAAGATACTAGATTCGCGACCCGGTCTCACAGTAATTGAGCTGAATCCGGAGGTTGGTTTTGATACCTTCAGCGGAGAAGTTAATAAAATTATTGAATCATTCGGAAGAGAAACCTTCTATATATTCGACAACCTCTCTGCCCTTGTCGTTCGATGGGCGACCGATGAACTGCTGGCAAACTTTTTTCAAGTGACATGCCCCTATCTCTTTGAACTGGATACAGTCGCTTACTTCGCTTTGACACGTGGTCAGCATGCCCATAGTGCGGTCGCCAGGATCAGGGACACAACACAGTTACTAATTGATGTGTACCACGTGCAGGGAATAATGTACCTCCACCCTCTGAAAGTATGGGACCGATACTCTCCTCAGATGTTTCTTCCTCATATGATGTCAGGCACAACTTGGGTTCCCGTCTTTCATAGTGGGGAGGCTGCTGCTGTGGCTGAAAAGGCCAGCAGAAAACCGCTCCAGATAATGGCAAAATCGATAGCTCCGTGGGAGAGTGTGTTCAGAAGGCTGCTGCAGTATCAGGAATCGGGGCAGGATTTTTCAGAAACCACCGCGGAAATCACAGCCCTAAAGCATGAGATTCTCCGTATGATGATAGGGAGCCATCCCGAGTTCAACAGACTAGCTGGTTCCTACTTCAAAATTGCCGATCTTTTGGGTATACGGGACAGACTGATCGGTTCCGGTCAAATCGGAGGTAAGGCGGCGGGAATGTTACTGGCAAGACGCATTTTGGTTGAGGGAAACGATGATGAAGATTTTTCACAGCTACTGGAAGCACACGATTCTTTTTATGTCGGTTCGGACGTGTTTTTTACTTTCCTGGTAAATAATGATCTATTCCGTTTGCGTTTGCAATTGACCCGAAGTTCACATATTTCCCGTGATGAATTTGAAGAGGTGGAGGGGCGCTTTCTGGAAGGCAAATTTTCCCCGGAGATCATAGAGCAATTTAGTAACATGTTAGATTATTTCGGCCAGGCTCCGATTATCGTTAGGTCAAGCAGCCTCCTGGAAGATAGTTTTGGGAATGCTTTTGCCGGAAAGTACCGTAGCGAATTTTGTGCAAATCAGGGTAGTTCCGAAGAACGTATGGAATCATTCTTGAGAGCAGTGAAACTCGTCTATGCCAGTGCCCTGAATCCGGATGCCCTCTCCTATCGACGGGCGATGGGCATGGAGGACAGAGACGAACAAATGGCTATCCTCGTACAACGTGTTTCAGGAATGCCTTATAAGCGATACTTCTTTCCATGCCTGGCAGGTGTGGCCTGCTCGCGGAATCTCTATGCCTGGACAGATCGCATAGATGCGGCCAAAGGTTTGATCCGTCTTGTTTTTGGTTTAGGGACGCGTGCTGTGAACCGGGTCGGTAATGACTACCCTAGGATGATTGCTGTCAGCCATCCGGAGCTAAGACCGGAGTATGGAGTTCGTATAGCGAAGTACTCCCAGTGGGAGGTTGATCTATTGGATCTGGAAAAGAATGAATTCGCGACTGTATCACTTATGGATGTCGTGACTGACAGGGACTACCCCAATCTTCACCTCCTCGTATCGTTACTGGGAGATGGCTATCTCATTGATCCATTCACAGGACGTCTGGAAGGCTCATCACAACAGCTTGTCCTTACATTTAATAACTTGATCAGCCGCACCGGTTTCATAAAAATAATGGATGCCATGCTGACTAGACTGGAAGAAGCTTACGGCCATCCATTGGATACCGAATTTACGGCATCCCTAGACGACAGTGGTCGTATCAGGTTCAATCTACTGCAATGTCGGCCAATGACCATACCGAGATCAGTTGGCCCGGTGACCTTCCCCAACGAACTGCCAAAGGAACGTATACTCTTCAAATCGAGTCGCGCCATCAGCGGAGGTACAATTTCCGATATCCATTATATACTGTACATTGATCCTGAACACTATGCTACTGAGGAATCCATGGACGTGAAGAAATCGCTGGGCCGCGTCGTTGGGCTTATCAACGAGCATCCGAAGATATTGGAAGGAAAAATTATAATGGTAGGCCCAGGGAGATGGGGAAGCAGCAATATTGATCTTGGTGTCAATGCAAGTTACGCTGACATAAATAATACATCTGCACTTGTAGAAGTAGCACGTGAGGAAGCGGGACACTTACCTGAATTTTCTTATGGTACACACTTTTTTCTGGATTTGGTAGAAGCTGGAATTATTTATATGCCAGTTTACCCAAATGACCCAGAAGCAGATTTCAATAATGATTTTTTTTACAACTCACCCAATATTCTCTTAGAACTCCTGCCTAGTGCCGCAAAATTCACAGGTTTGATTCGTGTCATTGATATTCTAGCTGCTACAGGAGGAAAGCATGCTAAAGTTGTAGCTGACCCTCGGAAGCAAAGAGCAATTTGTTATGTAGAGTAAGAGAGCTTTTATGAAGGTTGCGATTTTATAATAACATCAATTCAAGGCCGGATAAATTATACCCAGCCGCGAAGTTTCATTGCTTCCACAACGCGTTCAACTGCGACCACATAGGCAGCCTGCCGCATATTGATATTGTACTTCCTGGATGTGTTGAGGACGGAGTGGTATGCGGTTGTCATTTTTTTATCAAGACGTTTATGCACATCTTCCAGATCCCAGTAGTACATATAAGCATTTTGTACCATTTCAAAGTACGACACTGTAACGCTTCCGGCGTTACACAGAAAGTCCGGTATTAGATGAATGCCGTTTTTATGGAGGATATCGTCGGCCTCTGTGGTAGTTGGTCCACTAGCCAGTTCAGCGATGATCCGGGCTCTGATCCGTGGGGCATTTCTTTCCGTTATTACGTTTTCCATAGCAGCAGGTATAAGGATATCAGCATCGAGTTCTAGGATTTCTTCATTCGATATGGTGTTCGTGCCAGGGAAATTGATGACTGAAGACGTTTTTGCCTTATGGGTGCCGACTGCTTCTGGATCAAGACCTTTCTGACTGTAAATGCCACCTTTTGAGTCGCTTACAGCAATTACCCTGCAGCCCAATAAGGATGTGGCTAAACAGGCTGAATGGTATCCTGCGTTGCCGTATCCCTGAATTGCGACAGTTGCCCTTGATAGATCAAGCCCGAATTCCTGGGCCGCTTCACGAACTGTAAAAAGGCCACCCCTTGCCGTTGCATCACTGCGTCCTTCAGAGCCGCCGAGAGAAGTTGGTTTTCCTGTAATGACGCCAAATTGATTCTTTCCGCAGAGTTTTGAATACTCGTCGACCATCCATGCCATGATTTGAGGATTTGTATAAACATCCGGGGCTGGGACGTCTTTTTCAGGGCCTATGATCTGCCACACACTATCAACGTATGTACGGCTCAAACGTTCCAGTTCTCCCTGCGACATTTCCTTGGGGTTGCATACTATGCCGCCCTTTCCGCCACCCAATGGTAAATCGAGAAGTGCACACTTCCAAGTCATCCAGGCAGCATGAGCACAAACATTATCAATAGTTTCTTCCGGGTGGAACCGGATGCCGCCTTTTGTGGGACCTTTTGCATCGTTATATTGAACTCTGAATGCCCGGAATACCTTAATCGTGCCATCATCCATACGTACGGGTAAAGACACGTGAAGTTCCCGCATCGGCACTCGAAGCACTTCATAAATACCAGGCTCCAAATTTAGAATTCTTGCACACTGATCCAGTTGCCTCTTAGAAACACTAAATGGATTTGTTGTCACCATATGAACATTCTCCCGTGATAGCAATAATCATTTATAATGCGATTTATTCTGGCAATATGAATAAAAATACATGAACCGTAAGTAAAATCAATAATAATTATTTGTTATTAGATATATACTATCAAAAAAATGAAGTCGAGACAAAGAATAAATTTTTAATATTAATAGATAGATAATAGCACAAATTTGAATAAAAAAATATAGATAATAATACATTATTGTTGACAAATGAGTATGATTTTTGGTAACAAACGGCAAACAATTGCCGATTTCCTTATGAAAAAATTTTTTGATTCTGAGAAAATTGAAAGAAAAATAGTCCTTATACTTCAAATTCTTAAAGATAGCGGACACTCTGTCGGCGCACGGCATATCGCAAGGCGTATGCAGGATTCTGGAATCATATTGAGTGAAAGAGCCGTGCGATATCATTTGAGACTCATGGATGAAAAGGGTCTGACTCGCCTTGTGGGCAAGAGGGAGGGAAGAGTCATTACAGACAAAGGTGTTGACGAAGTCAGTGACGCAATGGTGCAGGACAAAGTAGGGCTTGCCATCTCCCGCATTGAGATACTTGCTTATAGAACGACCTTTGATCCAATATGTGGCAGCGGTCTTCTCCCTGTGAACATCTCTCTTTTCCGTAAGGAGCAGTTTAAGGATGCTATGAAGGGAATGAAACCGGTGTTTGAAGCTGGAATGGCTGTGAGTGATCTTGTGGCAGTTGCCAGGGAGAGCGAACAGCTTGGCAATGTGACCGTGCCGGCTGGCAAAGTCGGCCTGGCTACAGTCTGTAGCATCGTAATTAATGGGGTTTTGCTAAAGGCCGGTATTCCCATGGATTCAAAATTTGCAGGCATTCTTCAACTAAAGGACAAAAAGCCAATCAGATTTGTTGAGTTAATTTATTATTCAGGCTCCTCGCTCGATCCATCGGAAACTTTTATTATGGCTAAAATGACCTCGGTCCGCAGTGTTCTTAAAGAGGGAGAAGGTAAAATCCTTGCGAACTTCAGAGAAATTCCGGCGTTATGCATTAATCTCGTCAAGGAACTTGTAGCGAAACTCAGTAAAGCAAGAATAGGTGGTATTTTTTGCATTGGTGAAATTAGTAAACAAGTCTGTGAAGTGCACGTGGATTTAAATAAAGTCGGGCTTATCCTTAAAGGGGGACTCAACCCGATTGCATGTGCGCAAGAGATGGGCATACAGACAGAAAACCGGGGTATGGCTACGGTGATGAACTTTCAGGATCTCCGCAAATTTTCAGAAATTTATAAAGGCGTATGAAGTAAATAGTTATGTAGATACTGATGGCAGTATTTTAGAAAACAACAATACAAAGAGGAAGGGGAAGAAAGAAGAATGAATCTTAGACGACCAAATGCAAATGAGGCAACGGGGACATTTAACAGGTCAAGAGATGTGGTACCAATGTCCGGAATTTGTACACGATGTGTTGATGGATGCAAAGGGGGGTGTGAAATCTGGTTATCTACTTTCCGAGGGCGCGAGGTCATATACCCTATTACTTTCGGGGAAATGACAGCAGGAGCTGATAAAAATTACCCTATTGATTACTCCCACCTTAGTATTCAAGGTTATGCTGTAGGTGCAATGGGCTTGCCAAAAAGTGTTAAACCTGGTCCTGATACGGCAGTTTTTCCAGCTGTTGAGACAGAGACTGAATATGGATGGAAGAAAAAAGTAAAGATGAAGCTGCCCATTTTTACTGGAGCACTGGGTTCTACAGAAATAGCCCGCAAAAACTGGGAGCATTTCGCTGTGGGCGCTGCTATTTCCGGAATTACCATTGTGTGTGGTGAAAATGTCTGTGGGATTGATCCAGGTCTTGAGCTTGATAACAAAGGAAAGGTTAAGAAGTCACCCGAAATGGACCGCCGTATTGAAACGTACAAGCGTTACTATAATGGTTATGGTGAAATTCTTGTTCAGATGAACGTTGAGGATACAAGATTTGGTGTAGCCGAGTATGTTCTCAATAAGCACAAGCTGGATACAATTGAGTTGAAATGGGGACAAGGCGCCAAGTGTATTGGGGGAGAAATCAAGGTCAATTCCCTGGAAAGGGCGATTGAGCTGAAAAAAAGAGGGTATATCGTCCTTCCTGATCCAACTTTGTCTGAAAACCAGGCGGCTTTCAAAGATGGGGCAATCAAAGAATTCGAGAGACACTCGCGTCTTGGTTTTGTTACTGAAGATGGATTTTTTGAGGAGGTAGAAAGGTTACGAAATATAGGTTTTAAGAGAATTACACTGAAGACGGGAGCCTATTCGGCGGTTGAACTCGCGATGGCCCTGCGTTACTGTGCAGAAGCAGAAATAGATCTTCTGACGATAGACGGGGCTCCGGGCGGTACGGGTATGAGTCCTTGGCCCATGATGACCGAATGGGGCATCCCCACATTCTATATCCAGAGCCTCACCCAACAGTTCTGCAATAAACTTGCCAAGAGGAAAATTAGAGTTCCTGATATTGCTATTGCCGGTGGATTCTCGACAGAAGACGGTGTGTTTAAAGCCATAGCAATGGGTAGCCCCTATGTGAAAGCCGTATGTATGGGAAGAGCTTTGATGATACCCGGTATGGTGGGTAAGAATATCGGCGAATGGTTAAAGGCCAAAGACCTACCGAAGACAGTATCGAAATATGGCAACACTATTGAAGAAATCTTTGTGAGTTATGAAGAGTTGAAGAAGAAGTTCGGTAAGGAATTGAAGAATATTCCCTCCGGTGCAATCGGACTGTACACCTTCAGCCAGAAGTTCAAGGCAGGTCTGCAGCAACTTATGGCAGGCAGCAGAAATTTCAACCTCTCTCTCGTATCTCAGAAAGATATTATGGCATTGACGGAGGAGGCGGCCAGAATATCCGGTATACCATATGTAATGGATGCCTACAGGAAGGAGGCGGAAAAAATACTATCCATGTAACACGGTTTCTTGTCAGGATTAATCTAAAGCCCCTCTGCGCCTTTACGCAAAGGGGCTTTTTACTGCCATCATTCAAAATTATTCATTTATTTGCAGTTATTGTTTCTAGTTCTAACTTTTTCATTGTTACCAAGATAGCGGTTAGAGCTGCTTGGGTCATTCCTGGTATTCTTTCCGCCTGTCCGATGGTGGTGGGTCCTACCTTAATCAGTTTCATTTTCAATTCGTTGGAAAGTCCTGGTACGGCGCAGTAATCTATACTATTCGGGATTTTTTTCCCTTCCAGCGATTTCATTTTTCCGACTGCTTCGATCTGTCTTTTAATGTACCCTTCATATTTTGCACTTATTTCTATCTGCCTTTTCACCATCCTGTCAGTTATCGGCTTCCATCCTTCGAAGATTTTGAAATCATCATAGTGTAGCTCGTATCTTTTCAGAAGCTGATAAAGAGAAGATGGATTCTTGATTGATGGAGTCCCTAGTGCTTGAAGAGTTGTGTTGACTTTAGGGCAGGGATAAATCTTGTTGGAAGAGAGCCTGACAATTCCTTCTTCTACTTGTCGGACCTTTTCCTTCAGGCGTTTATAGTTATCATGAGAAACCAGTCCCAGGTCATGGCCTTTCCCCATTAAGCGAATCGCGGCATTATCCTCCCTGAGGATGAGGCGGTATTCCGCCCGGGAGGTGAACATCCGATATGGCTCATCTACACCCCTGGTTACGAGGTCATCGATCATGACACCTATATAAGCGTCGGAACGATCAAGAATAAACGGAGGCCTCCCCTGTACTGAGAGGGCCGCGTTGATACCTGTCCACAGTCCCTGTGCGGCAGCTTCCTCATATCCCGACGTACCGTTGATCTGCCCAGCGAGGTACAGACCAGCAATACGCTTCGTTTCCAGGGTCTGCCGGAGTTCCGTCGGTTGTACAAAATCGTATTCGATTGCATAAGCGGAACGCATGACCTCAGCCTTCTCAAGACCGGGGACACTATGAATGATCTGTTCCTGAAGATCCTGTGGCATACAGTTTCCTAGACCTTTCGCGTAAATCTCCTCCGTATCTAGGCCTTCATGTTCCAGAACGACTGGATGTTTATCCTTGTTAGAAAAACGCATTACTTTATCTTCCAGGGAAGGACAGTAGCGGGCGCTGACCCCTTTAATGGTGCCGGAATAGAGAGGCGAATGCATGATATTATCTCTAATAAGGCGATGGGTCTTATCTGTAGTGTAAGAAAAATAAGAAGGGAGTCTCTCATCCCGCAGTTTTTTTGTGGCAAATGAAAATGGTTCTGGATCAGGGTCGCTGTCTTGGCGTTCGAGTATCGAAAAATTGATGGTTGAAGCACGCAGTCTTGGCGGCGTACCTGTTTTCATCCGCCCCATTTCAAACCCCAGTCTTCGCAGCGATTCCGCCAAGTGAATTGAAGCCATTTCACCCGCTCTTCCCGCCGGGTAATTTACGGTTCCAATATGAATCAGACCATTCAGGAAAGTACCAGTGGTGATAATAACTGCCTTCCCGCTATAATGGACGCCGATATGATCCTCTACACCGACAACCCTGCCATTTTCTACCACTAGGCGATCGATAAGCGTTTGACGGAGATGGAGATTTTTTTCCTTCTCTATTACAGATTTCATGACAAGCCTGTAGAGCTGCTTATCGCACTGGAAGCGGGAGGATTGCACGGCAGGGCCTTTTGACGCATTGAGCAGCCGAAAATGGACAGCTGTTTTATCGGCAACCTTCCCCATCTCTCCGCCCAGAGCATCGATTTCCTTGACGAGCTGGCCCTTCGCTAAACCTCCTATAGCGGGATTACACGACATCAGGGCGACAGAATCCAGATTTATATTAAACAAGATTGTGGAGCAACCCATCCGCGCTGCCGCGAGAGCCGCCTCGCAGCCGGCATGACCTCCGCCTACCACGATAATGTCGTAATTCTTAGACAAATCGTTAACTCCTCAACTACAAAGGATACTATAAGATGAATAAAGCTAGTTACAGATCAATTGATAGCATTGTGTTACAATTGAGCTGTTGCAGTTTTACACATAATTTAATAATGTCAATTTAAAAATTACAATAGAAAAAGAGACCATTTTGGCAAAACCACAATTCTGGAACAACACAAAGCGATATTACGACCTGAAAAGTTTCTTGATCAATCACTTCGGGTGCAAGGTCTATAAGCTCCCGATTGATGCAGGTTTCACATGTCCGAACCGTGATGGCACTGTATCGACAGGGGGATGTATATACTGTGATGGCCGGGGTTCCCGGCTGCGGCAAGCCGGGCTGCTTCCCTCTGTCAGTGAACAGATACGCCGTGGCAAAGAATATTACAGAAAGCATAGGAATGCGGAAAAGTTCATTGCCTATTTCCAGACCTTTACCAATACCTATTCTCCAGTCGAGAAACTGAAAAAACTGTATGATGAAGCCCTGGCTGAGAACGATGTAATCGGCCTGTCTGTGGGAACCCGTCCAGATTGCATTCCAAATGATGTCATTGGTCTTTTTCGCCAGTACGCTAAGACTAGGCATGTGTGGCTTGAATTGGGGCTGCAATCGATCCACGAAAGAACACTTCGGTTCATCAACAGAGGACATTCGGCAGATATATTCATAGATGCGGTTAGAAGGACTTCGGGTCAGGATATACATATTTGTACTCATATGATCGTCGGCCTGCCAGGGGAGACAAGGGAAGATATTCTGGAAACGGCCAGAACTATTGCGACTCTCCCGATTCAGGGAATTAAAATTCATCTGCTTCTTGCTCTCAGAGGAACTATTATCGGCGATCTATATGAAAAAGGGGAAATTACAATGCTCGATAGAGAAGACTATGTTAAAATAATATGCGATATATTGGAAATACTGCCGCCGGAAATGGTCATTCAGCGGTTGACCGCCGATGGTTATCGAGATATTTTTCTTTCCCCTCAGTGGGCGGTCAATAAGATGGATGTACTGAATGCAATTGACAGGGAGCTGGAAAAAAGGAATACTTATCAAGGGATTCATAAAATATAAGCATTGAGTAATTGTTCTAATTTCGAATGAAATGAGAAATCTAATATTTTACCTATAAGGTCAAGAAGAGGTTCTAATAATAGACATGATTGGTATTGTTGATTATCGGGCAGGGAATCTGACCAGTGTGGCCAGGGCGCTCAGTTATTTAGGTAAGTCATGTAAGATCAGTGATGATCCGGAGATACTTTCGCAGGCCAGCCATATTATCTTCCCTGGCGTCGGGGCGGCGGGCGAGGCAATTGCCAATCTCCGTCAGACAAATATGGATAAATGGATAATGGAATGGGTAAAGCAAGGGAAACCTATACTGGGCATTTGTCTCGGAACGCAGGTGATCTTTGAATACAGCGAAGAGAACGAAACGAAATGCCTGGGAATCATACCGGGTGTAGTTAAACGATTCCCGAAGGATTTGCAGGAAGACTGTATGCCCCTTAAAATTCCCCACATGGGATGGAATAATGTGGCTTTTCAAAAGGATCACCCTGTATTTCGGGGGATTTCCGATGATGCTCAATTTTATTTTGTGCATTCCTATTATCCGGCTCCTACTGATGAACGGTTGGTAATAGGATGGACCGATTATGGAATGCTTTTCTGCGCTGCTGTAGCCCGCGCAAATTTGGTAGCCGTTCAATTTCATCCGGAGAAAAGCGGGCAGCCGGGACTTCAGATTCTTGCGAATTTCTGTCGTTGGGGAGGGCAAGATGCTGAGTAAAAGGATCATTCCCTGCCTGGATGTGCGTGATGGGAAGCTTACCAAGGGTATCAAGTTCAAGGGCAACATCGATATCGGTGATCCGGTGGAGGCGGCAAGGGAGTATTATGAGCAAGGCGCCGATGAAATTGTCTTCTATGATATTACGGCCTCATCCAATGGTCGTGATATCATGATTGATGTAGTAAGGAGAGTAGCGGAAACTATTTTCATTCCTTTCTCCGTCGGCGGCGGCATCCGCTCCGTGGAAGACATGAGGCGCGTTATTCTTGCCGGAGCGGAAAAGATCAGTGTCAACTCCGAGGCAGTAAAAAATCCACCTTTGATTGCTGAGGGTGCCAAGGCCTTCGGCAGTCAGTGCGTCGTCCTGGGCATGGATGTAAAGAGGGTTGAACCAGGCACGAAATGCCCATCTGGGTATGAAATTGTTATTCATGGCGGGAGGGTGTACACTGGGGTTGATGCCCTGTGGTGGGCGAAAGAGGCGGAAAAACTTGGGGCGGGGGAAATTTGCCTGAATTCGATCGATGCCGACGGGACTCAGCAGGGTTATGAACTTGAACTGACGCATCTCATATCGACAAATGTTAACATTCCCGTCATTGCTTCGGGAGGTGCGGGAAAGCCTGAACATCTTGTTGATGTTTTGACAGACGGAAAAGCAGATGCGGCTCTGATTGCATCAATGGTTCATTATAGATACTTCACAATCTCAGAGATAAAATCATATTTACAAGGACATGGCGTAAAAGCGAGAATGACATGGTGATGTATGTATTCGATTCACCACCTCTTGATTATTCTTGTTAGCAATATTATAATATTAAAATAAATTTTTATCAGTTTGGGAGGCAAAATAACGTGGATAAAAAGAGATACGAGCTAAATGTGCAGTTGGCTCAAATGTTAAAAGGCGGCGTCATTATGGACGTGACCAATGTTGAACAGGCTAAGATTGCTGAAGATGCAGGCGCCGTCGCCGTAATGGCCCTGGAGCGGGTTCCGGCTGATATCCGCAAACAGGGTGGTGTTGCCAGAATGTCTGACCCTGCAATGATCCTTGAAATAAAAAAGGGCGTATCTATACCTGTTATGGCCAAGGCCAGGATTGGTCATTTTGTTGAAGCTCAGATCTTAGAAGCACTGAAAATCGACTATATTGACGAAAGTGAGGTGTTAACCCCCGCTGACGAAGAATGCCACATTGACAAGACAAAATTTTCCATCCCCTTCGTCTGTGGTGCGCGAAATCTTGGTGAAGCGTTGCGTCGCATTGCCGAAGGCGCTGCTATGATCCGTACCAAAGGCGAAGCCGGAACAGGTAATGTTGTTGAGGCAGTCCGCCATATCCGCACTATGAACCGTGAAATTAGACAGTTAGTCGGTATGCCGGTCGAAGAGGTTACCGGTTATGCAAAGGCAAACGGCATACCCTATGAACTTGCTCTACAGGTACGGGAACTGGAGCGTCTGCCGGTAGTTAATTTTGCCGCAGGCGGCATTGCAACCCCCGCAGATGCCGCATTGATGATGCAGTTAGGTTGTGATGGAATCTTCGTGGGTTCCGGAATCTTCAAATCAGAGAATCCGGCGGTGCGTGCCCGGGCGATAGTTAAGGCAACGGCATATTACGATGACCCGGCCAAAGTGCTGGAAGCGTCAATGGGTCTTGGAGAGGCGATGCCAGGACTTGAAATATCCGAGATCCCGGAAGGGCAACTACTGGCCGGACGGGGATGGTAAATAAATGATTGGCGTCCTTAATCTTCAAGGAGGTGTTGTTGAACACCTCGATCATCTGGAGCGCTTAGGAATTGCCTGCTTACCGGTCAAAGAACCTGACGACTTTAGAAATCTTGCCGGATTGATTATTCCCGGAGGTGAGAGTACATGCATGTCCCGACTGATGCGCATCTTCGGTATTGAAGAGGTCATTCTGCATCAATTTAGGCGCGGGATGAAGATATGGGGAACATGTGCCGGGGCAATTCTCCTTGCAAAATCCATTGTCGGCGAACCAGGCTATTTCGGTCTGATTAATATTGAGATCGAGCGCAACAGCTTTGGTAGCCAGCTTGAGAGTTTTGTTTGTGAGGCTTATGTTCCCCGGGTTTCATCACAATCGATACCACTCACCTTTATCCGGGCACCGAAGATTTTATGGGCCGGTGAGGAAGTAAACGTTTTACTTCGGATGGATGACTACATTGCTGCTGCAGAAACCCCCTCCGTGCTGGTTACCGTTTTTCATCCTGAATTGACAGGCTGTGTCGCCTTCCACCGCTACTTTGCGAGAAAGTGCGGTCTCAATCCCCTTGATGATATGAAAATCCTGAATGTAGATCCCGCCTGGAACAGCAAAAGCTGGACCCGTTACACTCGGATAACGAGGAACTTATCGCTTCCATTGAAAAATTAGAAATCAGGACAGATTATTTTTTCTGATGAAAAGATGTGCCTGAAGATTGAGAATTCTCTTCTAACTTGAAAATCGCCATATTATTCGAAATATAAGACACCTCATTTTTTAGAATTTCCAGGGAGGATTGGATTTTTTCTCGCGTGCCGATGTCCTGTACATCCTTGATAATATCTTCCAGTTTAGTAATCAATCTCCCGTGGTCTTCAATGAGACGCTTCAAAATACCGGATAGTCCGTCAATCATCTCATTTATTTTGGCACATTCTTTTTTTAGATAGTCTCCCTGGCGAAGATAGACCTTTCGCGTTAAATCTCCCTCAGCAAGCCTTTTAAAAGTATGAGAAAAATTAACAAGAGGACCGCAGATTCTATGGGTGATTAATATCTGATGAAGAGAGAATAGCACCATTATCACGATAATAGCCGGCACTAATTGCTTTGCCAGAATGAGAAAAGTCTGGGCAGAATGATATTGGACATCCAAATTTTTTGAGAAGGCCATATCGTATATAAGAGGAAACAGGATTATACCCACAATAATGAGTGCAACCAAAAACATATATATCAGACTGTGACTGATGATTCTGAACTGAAGGTCCCAATCAATAATATAGTTTTTCAATTTCCTCTCATGATTTTGTGCCATTTCTATTCGTCCCTCTCAATCGTTTGATGCGTTGAAAAATCATAAATATACTGTGATTTTAATTTTTTGTGACTGGCTTCAGCTTTGAACGGGGAATCATGGTTGTATGGACGTGCGCCATCACCAGAAATGATTTCGATTCGGACACCCTCTGATGGTTCGAATCTGAACTCTGGCCTACTTAATGTGCCATTTGGGGGATGGCCGCTCTCAATAAAATCACCGGTAGCGCCAAAATACCTGTTGTAATCAATGAAGTAATCTTCCTGAGCCCTAACAAACTCCCTTAAATCATGGGATATGATAATCTTATAGGCTTTCTTTGCATATATCTGGAAGGCCCCTACAGCAATGAACACAATAATAAAAAATAAAATAATAACAGTTACTAATTCGATTAATGTAAATCCGCCTGAGCCAGAAATCCTGCGAGACGTAGTAAGCAGATCTTTTTTTAATGCAGCACTTTTATTCAAGAGCATGATCGTTATCAACCCAAAAACAACTAGTTTACACTTGTCATTCTACGAGTTTGCTTTTTCAAACGACTTATACGGCGTCGTAGAAAATCTAATCTTTTTCTGTTGAATGTTTCATGTGCCGCTTTTTTTTCTTCCTTAAGTTGTTTAATTTTTCCTTTTATCTCACTCTTGCTGAGTTTTATCTTCTCTATAACTTTCTTCTCTACTTTATCAGGCTTTTGTTCCTTGATACCCCTTGCTTCCTTAATGAAAGCTATAAGATCTCCTTTTTTCATGTCTTGGACGGCTACACCTCTTGGGATTTCCATTGCTACTGCTTTTAATTCCTTGACGGTCATTTTTTCTAAGGATTTTTCTTCTTTCTTGCGGCCTTTTTTCTTTGTATCTTCAGCCATTATTCTCCTCCTGCAGATTGGTATTTTTATTGAATGTTCTGTAGATCAAAAGTATTATCCTAATGTTCACTTTCTCCTGATGTGCGACTATAGCCTCGTTGTACCTAGTTATATTGCATCCTTCTTCACATTCACTATTTTTTCAAGATATCGATTTGTTGCTTTATGTTGGCTGCTTTTTCCAGTTTTTTTGTTTTTTCGTAAAAAAATTGGAGTCTTCCCAAATAAACTAAGAGCGCCTTCTTCCACCCATTGTATGATGCGGCATCAATAGCAATCTGCAAAACTCTTTCATCATCTCCATTTTTTTGAACGAGAAGACCAATGGTTATTAACCTCGACAGAGGGTCATCTATACTCGATATTTCATTGGCGATGTCCTCAGCCTTGCCTTTTCGGAACGCCCTCAAGAAACCGATATATTGCTGAGGCAGCAGCTTTTCATCCACCTTATCGAAGGAGCCTTTCAAAAAGTAGTAAAAATTCGTGTTTTGTAAAACATGTGAAGCAGCATCTATCCTAAGGTACTCTCTATCATCAAAAGGCTCGAGAACGGCAATTTGGACGGCGCATTTTGTAAGATAGACTCTGGCGAGAATTTCCAGATTCCCGCTACTCTTAACTTCATCAACTGCTCTATTAAAATATACCTCGGCAATACTATCCCTGCCGCTCAAGTAGCTTTTCTTATAGTTATCCAGCTGATTAAAAGAGGCATTCGTCCATTCAGGGACTGGTTTTGATGAGCTACAGCCGATCAGTAAAATACTGAAAATCATCAGACATGCTATTTTCTTCATGGGAGTTTTATTGATTCCGGTTCTTTCTTAAAAGGGATTTTATTATCAATTTCGTTAACCAATTTTCCAATAGAGTTAACCGTTGCATCGATCTCAGCTCTCAAAACCTTTAAATCTTTTGTTGAATCAGCAGTATCGGCGCTGATCTTTATTACATTATCGAGGGCCGTATCGATTTTTCCCAATTTCGTAAGTATATCTTTTAGAATATTTCTTACTATTGACAGCACACCGTCGTTTCCATAAACCTGCTCATCTGTCTTGGCAAGAATATCTCTGATCTTTTTAAGAGACTCATTAACAGATTTAGCACTCTCCGGGGTTCCGACAGCCATTTCAATGAGTGTATCTCTTTTCGCCAGTGTTGAAGTAATTTTTTCGATATTTGTAACTACCTTATCAACCTTTTCTAAAATGGGCTGAACTTTTTTTATCGTCTCATTAATATCATTTACTACTACAATCTCAGGGATTGTCTTGGGCGACAATTCCGGGCTGTTCAAGTGCTCCGTAGTAACTATAAGTCTTGAAGATCCTATGAGGGGTTTATAAAAACTGAACGTACTGTCAGACCGGATCCACTTTGCGTGCTGTTCTGGTATTCTTATTTTTATCAGAAGTATTCCTTGATCATTGAGTTCTAATGTTTCTACCCTACCAATTTTATAACCGGAAAACAGGACAGGCATTCCTTCAGTCAGGTCCTCACCGGTTTTTGATGAAAGAGTATATATGTATTCTCTGGTAAAAAACCCTTTACTATA
>Ga0335070_10001355_pt1 | contig 28213 bp, 30 predicted proteins | sample Lox_Sample_13_FD_206722 | JGI IMG/M metagenome (GOLD analysis project Ga0335070, IMG submission 206722) | Soil microbial communities from Loxahatchee National Wildlife Refuge, Florida, United States - Lox_Sample_1.3 | ecosystem: Environmental > Terrestrial > Soil > Wetlands | place: USA...
GTTCAGGTGCGGCCTGCGGGGTTGGAGCCGGCGCGGTGCAGTTGCAGCTCACCGCCGCGGGCTTGGGCGCCGGGTTGTTGCTGTCGCAGCTCGAGACCGCGAGCAAGGCAAGTCCCATCAAGACATATCTACGCATCATGTTCCCTCCGCGCCGGGCGGGCGCGTGATCCGTTCGCGTCCAATTATGGAACAGTTCTCGAGGGCTGGCGGCGAGGATTTCTCGCCATGGTTAACGGCGCGCGGCCTAGTCCGGCAGCTCGTCGATGCGGACGAGCGCGCATTCCCGGCGCAAAACCCCCAGGATTTGCTGCGGCAGCAGGCGTAACTCGAAATATGCCCGCACCATCTCGCGCTTGACGAATGTCCAGTCGAAATGTCGCAGGACTGCGCGCCATTCGCCGATATCGGTGCACCCGCCGAGAATTTCCGTCTGGTGCGCGATGGCCGGGGTCATCTGGTAGGGCACCAGAAAGTGCGAAAGGGGGGAGTTGTTCGGGTTGAACAACATATGGTCGACTGGCACGGTCCAACAGCCGACGCGCTCGATCAGCTCCTCTGCCGTGCGTCTCGTCAGAATGTAAGCGGCCGCGCCCGTGTGGCGTGAACGCAAACGGCCGATCCGGTGCCGGTCGCTGACAGAAACGCGTTCGTCGAGCAGCACGCGTTGGCCGGGAGGGCCGTAGCGCTCGAGCTTCAACAACTCGACCGACGGGGGGATCCAGTCGGCGTCGCGCAGCAGTGGCGCGGCGTGGGAGTCGATTGCAACATCGTCTTCCAGAATCAGTCCGTGGCTTTCGCCGGACCGGACGAATGCATGCCATGCACGAAGATGGCTAAGCGAACAGCACTTGTCGCCCTTGGGAATGACGCCCAGCGGTCCGCGGTCGCTGAAGTGCTCCGCAAGCTCGTCGTCGCACGCGTTCTTGGCGTCGAGGGCGTCGACGCGCTGGAACGGAATTCCGAGCGCAGACAGTTGCCGCGTCATGTTGCGCAGCCGGTCCGGTCGTCTCTCAAGATTTATCAGATAGGCCTGCATACGGTTCATCTCGGCGGTCGCTAAATCCCCCCCGTTTTCAACGCGATGTAGAGCCGATTCCTTCTTTGATGTTGCTGTTGCGTGTACAGGAGCTTCATGCCGCGACATTCGGCGACAAACAACTATTCCGCTTACAATGACTACATTCCACCTAAGAAATAGTTCATGTCAAAAGGAGTTGTGATTCAATTGTGTTCGACATGAGGGCGCCGACAACATTGAATGTCGTTTCCATAGGGGAGGCAAGACGTTGAAAGCGCGGCCCATTTTGCGATCGGACATTCGCGCTGCTCGGCGCAAGGATCGCATCAGCATCGCCGCGCCGAGCGATTTTGTGCGTGACGCGACGCGAGAGGTGTCGGTGGCCGAATCACGCGCAACGCCTCTGTTGCCTTACTGCCTCGACTTTGTACGACGCCGCGCACTCTACGTAGGCGGCGTTGATCCGCGTGGCGCACAGGAGGCACCTTTTTATTATCTCCACCTTCGTCGGACTGCGCGTACGGTCTTCTCCGTTCCCTGGGAATGCGGTGCAGTGCGCGGGACCACGGCGCGCTCGCCCGTTTTTATGTTCTCGCCGGGCCGATGCGGGTCAACGCTCCTCAGCCACATCCTTTTCGAAGCCGGCATAGCCAATGTGTCGGAACCGGACTTCTACACCCAAGCAACGTCCCAGGTGGCGGCAAGCGCACTCAATCCATTTCGATCCGCGATGCGCACGACGTTACTAAGTATGGGACACGATCTTTGCGACGCGCTCTCCAAGTCGGGTCCGACCGTCGCAAAGCTACGTGCCGAGTCATGCCGCGCGCCGGAGCTGCTGCTCGCTGCGTCCGAACGGCGAACCGTTTTCATGACGAGAGGATTCGAGGATTGGGTCCGATCGACGGGGCGAGCGTTTCGCAACGGGCCCCGAAAGATGGTCCGAAAATATCTGACCGCTTTGTCGGGCCACGACTATTTGCGACAAAACAGCGATTGCCACCTTGTCCGTTACGAAGAATTGATCGCAGACCCGTCTGCCACCGTCGAAAAGCTCGCTCATTTCCTGCAGGCGGCGATCACGCCGGAGGCGGTTGCGGCTGCCATGAAAAAAGATTCACAAGAAGGCACGCCCCTGGCCCAGGGGACGCGCGGCGACGCCCCGGGTTGGGAAGAGCGTCTGGAGAAAACGCTCGCGCTGTGGAATTCTGATAGAGTGAAACGGTTGCGCAGCCGCTTCGACGCAGCGGAATAGATTTGATCGCGGTGACCACACGCGCCGCCCCGGAATTTGAACAGGCGTTGGCGTGACGGACAGTTCGGTCGCAAGAAAACCAGCGGACTTATCCGTCATCCTGACGGAGCGCGCGCGCATGCGAACCGCCGAGCGCGAACGCAACGTTCGGCGCGCCGCAGTCGCCGCCATCGTCCTCCTACTGCACGTCGTCGCACTCGCGGTCTTCGTCTACAGCAGCCGGATTCCGCTGGCCGTGCGGATCCGGTCGACGGTACCAGAGGCGATCGTCTGGTTCGTCTTTCACCCCAACCAGCCGAAGCCGAAGGTCGAGCAGCCGTCTTTGCCTCAGGCCGCCGTTCCCGAAGTCAGCCTCCCGATCACCGCGCCGCCTATTCCCGCCCGGCCGCTGCCGGCCGCGCCGCCCAGCGGCGGACTGCTCGGCGTGGGCCGGTCGCTGGCTTGCGGCGCTTCGAGCTACGAATTCCTGACCGCTGCCGAGCGCCAGCAATGCCTGCGCCATCCATGGCACTTCACCAAGCGCCCCGACGGCACCATCGTGCTTGACGTTCCCAAGCCGACCGAACCTCCGCCCTCGGCCATCGATATCATCCGGCACGAGCAACAGACGGCGCCGCCCTGTCCGATTCTCTCGAACGTCCCGTGCCTCGGAAAAGTCCTGCACGGCGATCCAACGGGTGGCGGTCCGAGCCCGTTCTAGATGCGGCTGCGGCGCAAATGGCGCATGCTGCGCAAGGCTTTGACGTGGGGCCGCCCCCCCGGCATTGTCCGGCCATGAACCACTCGGATTTCGAAGCGGCGCGCCTGACGGTGCGGTTGGGCGCGGTCGTGTCCAACTATCGGCTGTGTCAGCGGCTTGCCGGTCCGGCTGCGGTATCGGGTGTAGTCAAGGCCGACGGCTACGGCCTCGGCGCAGTTGCCGTGACGAAAGCGCTCGCTGCGGCCGGTTGCGACACGTTCTTCGTGGCCCGCTTGGAGGAGGGTGTGGAACTGCGCCCGATCGTTCCGAACGCACGCATTTTCGTGCTCGACGGCGCGATGCCCGACTCGGTGCCTGCGCTCATCACGCATCGACTTACACCGGTTCTCAATTCTCTGGCGCAGATCGCCGGCTGGAGCGCCGCGGCAAAGGCCACGAACACGTCGCTGGACGCGGCCGTCCACATCGATACAGGCATGAACCGCCTCGGGCTTGCGGGCGAAGACCTCTCGACGCTCGCCGCCGAGTGGCGCAAGCGGATGGACGGGGTGCGGCCTGTCCTGCTCATGAGCCACCTGGCATGTGCCGACGAGCCCAAGTCCGCGATGAATGGCGTCCAGCTTGATCGCTTCCGCACGGCGATAGCAATCCTTCCGCCGGCGCCCGCGAGTCTGGCCTCGACCGGCGGCATCCTTCTCGGCAAGGACTATGCGTTCGATCTGGTGCGCCCCGGCATTGGTCTTTGCGGCGGCAACGTGCACAACACGCCGACGAACCCGTTTGCCACGGCCGCGTCGCTGAGCGCCCGCGTGCTTCAGATTCGCCGCGTTGACAGCGGTGGGACCGTTGGTTACGGAGCCACGTTCCGGGTGAAAGGGCCGACGGTGCTCGCGACCGTGGCTTTGGGCTATGCAGACGGGCTGATGCGCGCCATCGGCAATCGCGGACACGCCGCCATCGGGGGAGTGCGCGTGCCGATCGCCGGACGGGTGTCCATGGACCTCACCGTTCTCGACGTCACCCGCGTCCCTGCCGAGCATCTTTCGCTCGACAGCGAGGCTGAGTTTTTCGGCGACACGATCTCGCTCGAAGAAGCGGCCGAAGCCGGCAACACGGCGGCCTATGAAGTTCTCACGTCTATCACCCGGCGCGTGCCGCGTCGCTACATGGAAGCCGCAGCATGAACGTATTTGCGCCGATCGGACGCGCCTTTCTGACATTGCTCGCGCAGATCGGCAGCCTGACGATGTTCGTCATCGCCGCGGTGTCGAGCTGCTTCCGGCCGCCGGTCTACTGGTTCCACATCGCGCGGCAGGTGATGCGCATCGGCTATTTTTCGCTGCCGGTCGTGGGGCTCACGGCCTTCTTCACCGGCGGCGTGCTCGCGCTCCAGATTTATATCGGAGGTAACCGCTACGGTGCCGAGGCGATCGTGCCGCAGATCGTCGTGCTCGGCATCACGCGCGAACTCGGGCCTGTGATCGCTGGCCTGATGGTGGCGGGACGGGTGGCGGCGGCCATCGCCGCGGAGATCGGCACCATGCGCGTAACAGAACAGATCGACGCGCTGACGACACTCGCCACCAACCCGATCAAATATCTCGTCGTGCCGCGGCTGATCGCTGCGGTCGTCTCCATGCCGATCCTCGTGGCCATCGCGGACTCGATCGGCGTGTTCGGCGGCTACGTCGTCTCGACCCAGAGCCTCGGCTTCTCCGGCGGCATCTACCTCAAGAACACGGTCGACTTCATGACGCATCAGGACGTGACTTCCGGCCTCATCAAGGCCGCGGTGTTCGGATTCATCATTGCCATGATGGGCTGCTACAACGGATTTCATTCCAAAGGCGGAGCGCAGGGCGTCGGTGCTGCGACGACCAACGCCGTCGTTTCGTCCTCGATTCTGATCCTCGCCGCCAACTATCTCCTCACTTCCATCCTGTTTTCGAAGTGACCACGATGGCGGCAACCCCAAAAATCGAATTGCGCGGCGTCAAGAAACGCTTCGGCTCCAAGGTCGTACTGGATGGAATCGACCTCGTTTTGGAACGCGGCGAGTCCCTGGTCGTGATCGGCGGTTCCGGCACCGGCAAGTCCGTGACCATCAAATGCGTTCTCGGCATTCTGCGGCCCGACGAAGGACAGATTCTGGTCGACGGTTTCGACGTCACGCGAATCCGCGGGCGCGAACGCGAGGCGATGCTCAAGAAGTTCGGGATGCTGTTCCAGGGCTCGGCGCTGTTCGACTCTCTCACCGTCTGGGAGAATGTCGCATTCGGTCTGATCCAGGGCAGGGGCATGCCGCGCAAGCAAGCGCGCGACATCGCCATTCAGAAGCTCGCCAAGGTCGGCCTCGGCCCGGAAGTGGCGAGCCTGTCGCCGTCCGAGCTTTCCGGAGGTATGCAGAAGCGCGTCGGACTGGCGCGCGCCATCGCCGCCGATCCCGAGATCATCTTCTTCGACGAGCCGACGACCGGTCTCGATCCGATCATGGCGGACGTCATCAACGAGCTGATCGTCGACACGGTGAAGGATGTCGGCGCCTCCACGCTCTCCATCACCCACGACATGGTCAGCGCCCGCAAGATCGCCGACCGCATCGCCATGCTCTACAAGGGCAAGATCATTTGGCACGGCGCCACCGGGGAGATCGACAGCAGCGGCAATCCCTATGTCGACCAGTTCATCCATGGCCGCGCCGAAGGTCCGATAAAGATGGAAGTGAAGGCATAGGTGGCCCGCGCGGTCGTCACGTTCGTTTGCCAGGCTTGCGGCGCGGTGCATCCCAAATGGTCCGGCAAGTGCGACGAGTGCGGCGGCTGGAACACGCTTGTCGAAGAAGGTGCGCCCGCTCCCATCGGCGCGGGCGGGACGAAACGCGCCAAGGGCCGGCGGCTGGCGCTTGAAGATCTCGCGACCGAGGACAAGGAACCGCCGCGGCGGGTTACCGGCGTAGCAGAATTCGACCGCGTCACCGGCGGCGGCATCGTTCCGGGCTCGGCGCTGCTGATCGGCGGCGATCCCGGTGTCGGCAAGTCCACGCTCATCCTCCAGGTGCTGGCCTCCCTGGCCAAGCGCGGCGGCAGCGCGGTCTACATCTCCGGCGAAGAAGCTATGGCGCAAGTCCGCATGCGCGCCGCCCGCATGGCCGTCTCCGACGCGCCCGTGCGTCTCGGGTCCGCGACCTGCATCGAGGACATTCTTTCCACGCTTGAGGGCGGCAAGCGCCCCGACGTCGTCGCCATCGACTCGATCCAGACGATCTGGACCTCGGCCCTCGAAGCGGCACCGGGAACGATCGCGCAGGTGCGCACGGCATCGTTCGACTTGGTGCGATACGCGAAGTCGTCCGGCGCCGCCGTCCTGCTCGTCGGGCACGTCACGAAGGAAGGCCAGATCGCCGGCCCCAAGGCTGTCGAACACCTGGTGGATGCCGTCCTCTATTTTGAAGGTGAACGCGGGCATCACTTCCGCGTCCTGCGCGCCGTGAAGAACCGGTTCGGTCCGACGGACGAGATCGGCGTGTTCGAGATGACGGGCAAGGGCCTTGCCGAAGTGGCCAATCCGTCCGCCCTGTTTCTCGGCGACCGCAACAGCATTTCGCCCGGGACGGCTGTCTTTGCGGGGCTCGAGGGCACGCGCCCGCTGCTCGTCGAGGTGCAGGCGCTCGTCGCCGCGGCGGGCTACGGCACGCCGCGCCGCGCGGTCGTCGGCTGGGACACGGGCCGCCTCGCCATGATCCTGGCGGTTCTCGACGCCCGGGGCGGGCTTGGTATCAGCGCCTCCGATGTCTATCTGAACGTCGCCGGAGGTCTGAAGGTGGGCGAGCCGGCGGCGGACCTGGCGGCTGCAGCGGCGCTAGTGTCCTCCTTCGTCGGTCAGGCGCTGCCGAAGGAAACCGTGTTCTTCGGCGAGATCAGCCTCTCTGGCGACATCCGCCCGGCGCCGCAGGCGGAATTGCGGTTGAAAGAGGCCGCCAAGCTGGGATTTTCGACCGCCGTCGTTCCCGCCGGCACCAAGGCCGACGGCGTCGCGATCCGGCTGCAACCCATCCGCGACGTCGGCGAGCTGCTTTCGATCGCGGGAGCGGAACAACGTTCGGCGCGGCGTGATAGACTGGAATCATGAGTCTGAATTTCTCGTTCATCGATCTTCTCGTCGTTCTCGTCATTCTCGGTTCCGCCGGCTACGCGACCTGGAAAGGATTCGTCTCCGAAACCCTGTCGATCGTCGCATGGGCCGCGGCTGCCTTCGGCTCGCTCTATTTCGGCCCCTGGGTCGGCGGGCTGCTCCATGGCCTGATCTCCGCGCCGTGGCTCGCCATGCTGGCGGGCTACGCGGCCGTGTTCATGGTCGTCTTCATTCCCCTCTCGTTCGCCAGCTATCGCGTGGCCGAAGGCGTCAAGCATTCTCCGGTCGGACCGCTCGACCGCGTGCTCGGGGCGACGTTCGGGATCGTTCGGGGTCTAGCGATCCTCGGGATCGCCTATCTGGTGTTCACGGCGTTTGTGCCCATCCGCTCTCAGCCGCATTGGCTGACGAACGCGAGGACCTTGCCGCTCATCCAGACGTCCAGCGAGGTGATCCTGGCGCTCATCCCGAGCCACTATCAGCACGACGCCGACCTGCCGGACCAAAAGGCTCAGGACGAGCCCAAAACGCCTCCCGGCGCCGTGACGCCGAAGACTGCCAAACATGCAAAAAAGGGCTATGGCGTTGGCGACCGCCGCGCGCTAGACAGACTTCTTGAGGCGACAGGCAACGGCGGTAGCGGCAAGCCATGACCGGCCTTCCAAAGGACGAAGGATTTCAAGGAGATGCGCTGCACGAGGAGTGCGGCGTTTTCGGCGTTTTCGGACACCCGGATTCGGGCGCTCTGACCGTCCTGGGCCTGCACGCCCTCCAGCATCGCGGACAGGAAGCCGCGGGCATCGTCACCTACGACAACGGCCATTTCACCGCGGAGCGCCATCCCGGTCTGGTCGGCGACATTTTCGGCGGCAAGAACAGCGCCCGCGCCCTCAATCTCAAGGGCGCCTACGCCATCGGCCATAATCGCTATTCGACGGCCGGCGGTTCCGCACCCCGCAACATCCAGCCGATGTTTGCCGATCTGACCGGAGGCGGTATCGCGATCGCCCACAACGGCAATCTGACCAATGCGCGATTGCTGCGCGCGGAGCTGGTCGGAGAGGGCCGCATCTTCCAGTCGACTTCAGACACCGAGGTGATCATCCACCTGGCGGCGCGGAGCAAGTACAAGCCGATCGTCGACAAGCTGATCGATGCGCTCAAGCAGGTCGAGGGCGCCTACTCGCTCGTGGCGCTGACGTCAAAGAAGCTGATCGGCGTGCGGGACCCCTGGGGCGTCCGCCCGCTGGTGCTCGGAAAGCTGGACGGCGCGCACTTTCTCGCCTCGGAGACCTGCGCGCTCGACATCATCGGCGCGGAATTCGTGCGGGACATCGAACCCGGCGAGATGGTGGTCATCACCAAGGACGGGATCGAGAGTTATCATCCCTTCTCCAAGCAGCCGAGCCGCTTCTGCGTCTTCGAATACATCTACTTTTCGCGGCCCGATTCCGTCGTCGAGGGCCGCAACGTGTACGAGCAGCGCAAGCGCACGGGCGTCGAGCTGGCGCGCGAGGCGCCGGCCGCGGCCGACATGGTCATTCCGGTGCCCGACTCCTCGATTCCCGCGGCGCTGGGCTACGCCAACGAGGCGGGCCTGCCGTTCGAACTCGGCATCATCCGCAATCACTATGTCGGTCGCACGTTCATCGAGCCGACCGACGGCATCCGCAATTTCGGCGTGCGCAAGAAGCACAATCCGAACCGGGCCACGCTTGCCGGAAAGCGCGTCGTCCTGATCGACGACTCCATCGTACGCGGCACGACGTCGAAGAAGATCGTGCAGATGGTGCGCGACGCCGGTGCGGCGGAGGTCCATTTCCGCGTCGCGAGCCCGCCAACCGCGCATTCGTGTTTCTACGGCGTCGACACACCCAATACCGACGATCTGCTCGCCCATAAGGCGGACGTCGAAGGCATGCGACGCCTGATCGGCGCCGATAGCCTCGCCTTCATCTCCATGGACGGGCTCTATCGCGCGATGGGGGAAGGCAAGCGCAAGGCGGACGCGCCGCAATTCTGCGACGCCTGTTTCTCGGGCGACTATCCGATCGAGCTGACCGATCTGACGGGCGGCACCAAGGACGTCCAACTTTCCCTTCTCGCCGACGTAGCCTGAAATCATGACCCAGACACTTGCAGGGCGCATCGCGCTCGTGACCGGCGCGTCGCGCGGCATCGGGCGTGCGGCGGCCATCGGACTGGCGGCGGCAGGCGCGCACGTGATCTGCCTTGCCCGGACGGTCGGCGCGCTTGAAGCGCTCGACGACGAGATCAAGAAGGGAGGCGGAACCGCGACGCTCGTGCCGCTGAACATCCGCGATTTCGACGCTCTCGACCGGCTTGGCGGAACGATCTTCGAACGCTGGGGCAGGCTCGACGCCTTTTTTGGCAACGCAGGCTCGCTCGGCGTTCTCACGCCGCTCGCTCATCTCGAGCCCAAGGTGTTTCAGGAGCTGATCGAGGTGAACGTGACCGCCAACTGGCGACTGATCCGCTCGCTCGATCCGTTGCTGCGCCTCTCCGATGCCGGCCGGGCTCTTTTCGTCACCTCGGGGGCCGCACGAAAACACACGCCGTTCTGGGGCGGCTACGGGCTGGCGAAGGCGGCGCTCGAGTCCCTCGCGCTTACTTATGCGGCCGAATGCGCGACCAACAAGGTGAAGGTGAACCTTCTCAGCCCCGGCGCGATCCGCACCGGCATGCGTGCCAGGGCGATGCCGGGCGAGGATCCCAAGACGCTGCCGCCGCCCGACGCGCTGGTGCCGCTGATCCTCGAACTCCTCTCACCGGGTTGCACGAAAAACGGCGAGACCGTGGTCTTTAAGCCGGCATGACGATCAGCCTTCGCCGAATCCTTCTCCCGGCGTGATCGGAAGAAACCGGATCAAGCGGCTATCCTCGACGGCCGCCTGGCGGTGCTTCACATGCTCGCGGTACGCCGGATCGCGGATCATCTCCGCGAACGCCAGCGAGTTCGGATATCGGGCGATGAAGGCGAGGTCCCAGCGCTCCGCGAGCGGGCCGGTGAGCACCGCCTCGGGCTTTCCCGCCCAGACCTGCGAGCCGCCGACGCGCTTGAAGATTTCCGCGCTGGTGCGGCCATATTCCCGATAGGCGTCCAGTCCGGTCATGCCTTTGCCGTGGTTGGGATGTCCGGCAGGATAGTCGGCAAGCGGTTTCAGCCGGATAAGGTTCAGCATGTGGATCGGCGTGTCCTGCGGCGCCAGCATGAACGCCTTGAATTGCTCGCGTGTCGGGTCGATGGATCCGCTCATCTCGTCTCCCTTCGTTTTGCGTCAGCGAAGCGTCTGCGACGGCGCCGTGATGCTCTGCGCCTCATAGGCGCGCATCCTCTCGATGGCCGCATCGCCGATGCACAACGTCATGAACAGGTTGCGCTCGAGGACGAGACCGTCTGCGAGCGGCGTCGACGTCGCGCCGCGGACGAGCCGCTTGATGTAACGCACCGATTCCGGCGTGTGCGTCGCCATCCGCCGCGCGATCTCCATCGCGCGGTCGAGCGCCTTGCCCTTGACGCATTCGTGGACGAAGCCCTTCGCCGCCGCCTGCGTCGGGTTCAGCGTCTCGCCGAGAAGAATGTGCAGCAGGGCGTTGGGGGTGCCGATCGTGCGCGGCAGGCGCTGCGTTCCACCGCCGCCGGGCAAGATACCGACATTGATCTCCGGCAGCCCGATCTGGAAATCGCCCTCCTGTGCGATGCGGATGTCGCAGGCGAGCGTGAATTCGAAGCCGCCGCCCATTGCCGATCCCGAGATCGCCGCGATCACCGGCTTGTCCATGGTTTCGGCAAGCATCATTGCTTTGTCGAAGCTGCCCGCCTGATAGGGCGCATCTTCCGGCCAGGCCCGTCCCGTCTTTCGGATGGTCTCACCCAGCCGGACGAGTTCGGCGACCGAGTAGTGGCGAACGAAATAGCCCGGCGCCCCGCCGGTCACCACGACCACGCGCACCTTGTCGTCCGTGGCGAGCGTGCCGAGCGCCTCGAACAGCGCGTCGCTCATTTCAGGATCGAAGAATATCCGCTTCTCGCTGCCCAGCGTGACAACGGCGATCCCGTCTTCGATGCGTGTCGAAAGCACGTCCGCATTGGCCATGACGATCTCCCCAACCTCATTTTTCCTTGGCGTACGGGTTCTTTCCCGTGCGCAAAAGAAAGCGTATCGGCGTTCCGCGCAGTTCGAAAGTGCCGCGCAGCCCGTTCGTCAGGTAGCGGAGATAGTCTTCGGGCAAGGCCTTCAACTGGTTGCCGAACAGCGCGAACGTCGGCGGCCGCGCCTTCACCTGCGTCATGTAGCGCACGCGGACGCGCCTGCCGCTGACGGCTGGCGGTGCGTGACGGCTGAGGGCGTCTTCCAGGAACCGGTTCAGCGCCGAGGTGCCGACCCGCTTGTTCCAGGCGGCGCAGGCGTCGAGGACGGCGGGCGCAATCCGCTCGATGCCTTCCCCGGTCTGGGCCGAAACCGCGACAAGCGGCGCGCCCGCAACCTGCGGCAGGGAGGCGTCGAGGCGTTCGCGCATGTCCTTGATCGTTCCCGGACGGTTCTCGACGAGGTCGAATTTGTTGACGACAAAGACGATGGCGCGTCCCTCGCCGGCGACCACGTCCGCGATGGTCAGGTCCTGTTTCTCGAATGCCTGGGTCGCGTCGAGCATCAGGATGACGCAATCGGCGAAACGGATGGCCGCCAGCGTGTTTTCCACCGACATCTCTTCGAGCGTATGACCCGCGGCGCGCGCCTTGCGGCGCAGACCGGCCGTGTCGTGCAGCAGGAACGCCTTGCCGCCGGCGGTCCAGGTTGCCGCGATCGTGTCGCGCGTGATACCCGCTTCGGGTCCGGTCAGCGTGCGTTCTTCGCCGAGCAGGAGATTGAACAAACTCGATTTGCCGACGTTGGGGCGGCCAACGATGGCCAGCCGTATCGGCCGCTCGGCGAAGGACTCGTCGCTCTCTTCGTCGGTTTCGGCTGGTACATTCTCGTCCTCGCCGGAAAGATCCGCTTTGGGCGAGGTGTCGAACATTTCCAATGCCGCCTGGAGATCGCCGAGGCCGAGCGAATGTTCGGCCGACAACGCGATTGCCTCGCCAAAGCCGAGTGCGTAACTTTCAGCGATACCGGCATCGCCGGCGCGGCTCTCGCATTTGTTGGCGACGAGGATCACGGGCTTGCCCGAGCGACGCAGCGCCTTTGCGATGATCTCGTCTCCGGCCGTGACGCCGGCGCGCGTATCGAACACGAAGAGGCAGACATCGGCGTCCGCGATCGCACGCACCGTCTGGGCCGTCATGCGGCCCGCCATGCTGTCGGGCGTATCTTCTTCGAACCCCGCGGTGTCGATGACCCGAAACGACAGGCCGCCGAGGGTCGCGTCGGCCTCGCGCCGGTCGCGCGTCACGCCGGGCGTGTCGTGCACCAGCGCAAGCTTGCGGCCCACAAGCTTGTTGAACAGCGTCGACTTGCCGACATTCGGCCGGCCGACGATCGCGACCGTCAAAGGCATGGCACTTTCTTTTCGCAGCGTTGCGGCCTAGCGCAGCGCCACCAGCTGCGCGCTGCTTGTGTACAGGTACAAGGTGCCGTTGGCGACGACCGGGGCGATGTAGGTGCCGTCCGGGATCGCCGTCTTGCCGACCAGTTCGCCCGTGTAAGGCGACAGGGCCGCGGCCAGGCCGTTCGACGACACGACAACGAGGCGGTCTGAAATAAGCACCGGCCCCGCCCATACGATCGGGCCGGAGCGCGCATCTGGATCGTCCCAGCGCTGGAGCTGGTGTATCCATTTCACTTTGCCTTCCTTGCGGGTCAGGCAGATGACCTGCTGGTCGGTCGTCAGCACATAGACATAGTCTCCGGCGGCCCACGGCGTCTGGATGCCGCCGATATCGCGCGACCACAGCCTGTCGCCGGTGTTGATGTTGATGGCCGCCATGACGCCCGAGTGACTGATCGCATAGACCACGTCGCGGTCGATCACCGGCCGTCCGGCGATGTCGTCGAGCTCGGAGAGCGCGGTGGCAAGACCGGAATGGGTCAGCATGTCGTTCCACGCGGGACGGCCGTTCTGGACGCGGATGGCGTAGACCTCGCCGGACGTGTAGGGCGCTATGAGATATTCGCCGGCCACAGCCGCGCTCGTGCTCTCCAGAATGCCGGCCGATTCCGAAATGCCCTGATGGTCCCACAGCCGGCGCCCGTCATTCTGCGCCAGCGCATAGAGGTGGTTTTCTTCGGTCGAAACGAAGACGCGGCCGCCATTGGCCGCGGGCGCGTTGACGATCGGCACGCCCAGCGGCTGCGTCCACAGCTTCTTGCCCGTGCGTGCGTCGAGCGCGACGACTTCGCCGAACCCGCTGGTGGCGAAGATCTTGCCGTCGTCGTAAGCGACGCCGCCGCCGAAGCCCTTGGTCGGATCGGTGCTCATGTCGGGCCGGAACAGGAGAAAGTCCAGCCAGCTTCTCTCTTCGCCCGCCGGGGCGATGCTCGCATCCCAAATGGGATTGCCGGATGCAGCATCGAAGGCGAAGACGTGCGCCTCGGAATCCTCGACGAAAATCCTGCCGTCGGCGACGACGGGCGGCGCTGTCAGTCGCGAGTCGCGATCCGATCCCTTGCCCGCATCCTGCTCCCAGACCTGGCGCAACGGTCCGGACGCCTCGAGATGATACATCGCATTCGAAGCATAGCCGCCGGGTTCCGGCCATTCCGTGTTCTTGTAGGGCGGCGGCAGAACGACGTCGACGCCCTTCAGCGACTCGTCGATGTGCAGGGTCGAATCGGCCGTCATCACCGAGATGCGCTCGCCGCGCAGCTTGGACTTCTTGGGACCGCTGTCGAACCAGCCGCCGACGGTATCGATCATGGTACAGCTGGCGGTGAAGGAAGCTGCGCCGAGCAGGAAAGCCAGCGCGACGGCTGCGCGTTTGTTCATGGTTTTGGGGTCGCCGGGTTTGCTGGAGCCGTCGGTGTGGCCGTGGGGGCGGCGGGCGCCGGCACGGTGCCGTAATCCGTCAGTCCGCCATTCTTCAGAAACGTCGCCATCGCCGCGGCGCGCTGGCGCAGCGTGTCGCTTGCGCCCTTGTCGTCGGCGAGGCTGCGATATTCGGTCTGCGCCGCCGACATGTTTCCGGCGTGGAAGTCCGCGTAGGCAACGATCTCGCGCGCCGTGAAGCGCCACGGACTCGTCGGGTCGGTGAGCGGCGCGAGAATCGAATCCATGTCGGAGCGCGGTCCGTCGACCGCGAGAATCCATGCGGCGCGGATCCGTGCGACGCTTCCGATGAGGCCGGTATCGTCCTTGGCCAGCGACTTGAGGATCATCAGCGCCTCGCTGTGCTGGCCGGTGACGTCGAGAATGCCGGCCTGCGAGAGCCGGGCCATCTTCGCATAGCCGTCGGGCGAGTCCTTGGCGACCACGGCAAAGGCGGCGGTGGCCTGATTGATGTTGCCCTGGCCGGCCAGTTGCTGCGCGGCGAGAAAGGTCTCCGACGCCTTCAGTCTCTGGTTCTCTTCATAGCGCTGCCACAGCTCGAAGCCCGCGATGGCGATAATGATCAGTAACGCGCCTGCGATGATGTAGTCGCCGTACTGCTTCCAGATCTGCTCGAAGCGTTCCCGGCGTACGTCCTCCTCGACTTCTTGGAAGATGTCGCTCAATGCCATGTCCTCTTTCGGGGGCGGTCGCCCAAAGGCCCGGAACGCCCAAGATATTGACCGCGCGGGATGATTTAGCCGCTAGCGGGCGGACTGGCAACTGACGCAGGGTGAAAGCGGCTTAATTCGCGCGACGCTAGCTAACCCGCTTCATGGCATAGACATTTTCCTTGCCCGGGAACTGCCGGTCGCGAACGTCTGCGGCGTACGCCTTCACGGCCTTCTCGATCTCCGGCCCGAGGTTCGCGTACTGCCGCACGAATTTGGGCGGATTGGGGTTGAGGCCGAGCATGTCCTCCATCACCAGGATCTGACCGTCGCATTCCGCCGAGGCGCCGATTCCGATGGTCGGAATGGCGATCTGGCGCGTGATCTTGGCCGCGAGCGGCTCGGCCATCCCTTCGAGCACGACTGCGAAGGCGCCAGCCTCGGCGACGGCGCTGGCGTCTGCCTCGATCGCCGGCCACTCCGCCTGCGTGCGGCCCTGCGTCTTGAAGCCGCCGAAGATCTGGATCATCTGCGGCGTCAGGCCGATATGGCCCATCACCGGGATTCCGCGTTGGGTCAGGTAGCGGATGGTTTCGGCGATGCGCGCGCCGCCTTCCATCTTCACCGCGGTACAGCCGGTTTCCTGGATGACCCGCGCGGCGTTGCGGAACGCGATGTGCGGGCTCTCTTCATAGGAACCGAAGGGCATGTCGACGACGACGAGCGCATGCTTGCTGCCGCGCATGACGGCCTTGCTGTGCGTGATCATCATGTCCAGCGTGACGCCGAGCGTGTTCTCCATGCCGTGCATCACCATGCCGAGGCTGTCGCCCACGAGCATGAGATCGACATGGTTGTCGAGCAGGCGTGCCGTGTGTGCGTGGTAGCAGGTCAGGCACACGACGGGCTTGGCATTTTTGTGGGCCCGGATTTCGGGCACGGTCACGCGTTTGGTTTCCGAGACAATGGACATGGTCGCGCTCTTTCCTCGCCTATATGGATGGAAAAGCCTGTCCACGACGCTGAGCGCCAGGTGGACGGCGACGGTCCTTGACCCGTGAAAGTCTTATAGCCGGTTTCGGCTGCTCCGACGAGCGGGCGTACCTGCGCTTTTTCGCGCATGGTTATCGGGAAATCGCGGAATTCGGGACTTTTCCAGGCCGTTCGCCGGAAGCGAGGATTTTACGAAACAAAGCTGCGGGGTCCTGCGGTTCCTACGGCGCTTTCGGGCGTCCGCGACAATCGTAGGGCGGGTGCATTGGAGGACCAAATAAACATCCGCCAAGGCGCGAGATGGTGTTGGATGGGTGCCTCCATCCGCTGACTTTGGTCTGCGGGGAGACGGCCGACGACGCACGGGGATCTCGCAATGACCGTTCAAATTCTGGGCCTCATAAATCTCTTTTTCGCCGGACTTCTCGCAGGCGAGGAACTCATGATCAGCTTCGGCGTGCGCGGGCCTCTCGCCCGCCTCGCCGACCGTCAGCACATCGAATTGCGCCAAGCGCTGATTCTGCGCCTGCGTGTGGCGGTGCCGATGCTTTTCGGGCTGACATTTCTCACCGGGGCGGTTGTTACCTGGTTCGGAGGATACGGACACGCGTCTGACCTGCGCTGTGCGGCCCTCATCGCGCTGGCCGCATTCATTTCCGTCACACTCGGTGGAACGGTGCCGATCAACGAAGCGGCGCTCGGCTGGGATTCGGCCGCGCCGCCTGCCGATTGGCGCGTGCAGGTCAATAAGTGGGAGAGGCTCGACACGATCAGGACGGCCGCCGCGCTCCTGGCGTTCGCGTTGTTCCTCGGCGCCACGCTGCAGAGATAGCGACTCGGCGGAAGATTGCAAAAAAAAGCGCGATGACCGGCATCGCGCTCTTTGCTTTTTGGCTTGCAGAAAAGCGGTTCAGGCCACCTCTTCGGCTTCCGGCTTGGGACCGGCGCCTTCCTCAAACAACTCTTCGGCAGCGACCTGGGCTTCTTCCTGTTCGGTGCGCTCGGCGAGAACGTCTTCGCCGCGTGCCTGGCGCTCGGCTTCGTCTTCGCTGCGCGCGACGTTGATCGTGACCTTGACGCGCACTTCCGGGTGCAGGCGGACGCCGATGGTGAACAGGCCGATGGTCTTGATGGCCTGGTCGAGCGGAACCTGGTTGCGGCTCACCGATACGCCGCCGGCCGTGATGGCGTCGGCGATGTCGCGCGGGCTGACGGAACCGTAGAGCTGGCCGCGGTCGCCGGCCTGACGGATGAGCGTGAAGCTCTTGCCGTCCAGCTTGGCGCCGACGCTCTCGGCTTCCTTCTTCTGTTCCAGATTGCGGGCCTCGAGCTGCGCCTTCTGTCCCTGGAAATATTCGCGGTTCGCCTTGGTGGCGCGGAGCGCTTTCTTCTGCGGCAGGAGGAAGTTGCGGGCGAATCCGTCCTTCACCTTCACCTCGTCGCCCATCTGGCCGAGCTTTTCGACGCGTTCAAGCAGAATGACTTGCATGATGCTCTCCGCTCAGCTGATCACGTATGGCAGCAAAGCCATGAACCGCGCGCGCTTGATGGCGTTCGCGAGCAGGCGCTGCTTCTTGTTGGAGACCGCCGTGATGCGGCTCGGGACGATCTTGCCGCGCTCGGAAATGAAGCGCTGGAGCAGCTTGACGTCCTTGTAGTCGATCTTGGGCGCGTTGGCGCCCGAGAACGGGCAGGTCTTCTTGCGGCGGAAGAAGGGACGGCGCTGGCCGCCCGCTCCACCTTCGCCGCGGCCGCCTTCGCGTCCGCCGCCGTCACGATCGCGTCCGCCGGACCGTTCGCCACCATAGCTCATTGTGCGATCTCCCCTTCGGCGCCTTCGGCCTTGCGTTCGCCCTCAGGGCGGTCATCGCGGCGGTTCTTGTTCGAGGAGACCTCGAACGCATCCACGCCCACGGTGATGTAGCGCAGCACGTCTTCGTTGATCTTGAGCTGGCGCTCGAGTTCGACGACGGCTTTGGCCGGCGCATTGATGTTGAGGAGCACATAGTGCCCCTTTCGGTTTTTCTTGATGCGATAGGCGAGCCCGCGCAGGCCCCAATATTCCTGCTTCTCGACCTTGCCGCCTTCGCCTTCGACGATGGTTTTGAGGTGGGTCGCCAAGGCGTCCACCTGTTGCGCGCTGATGTCCTGGCGCGCGATCAGGAGATGCTCGTAAAGAGCCATGTCCGTCCCTTTGTTCTGACTGCGGAACAGATTCGGGCGGGCACCCGTCACTGCTTCGGATCGCAGGAACCGCGCACGATGCGCCGATCCCGGACCGGATCCGGGACTCCCTGCGACCGCAGTCGCGCGCGGCTTATAGGGGAATCGATGCTCGCTGGGCAACCCCAGGCACGGAAAACAAGAGGCGCGGCCGGACCGCATCGTCCGCCCGCACCCCAGGTCAATAAAAACTCTATCTATATCAGATACTTAGTACCGCCAGCCGCGGCAATAACGGTGGTGATGGTGCCAGCCCCAGCCCCAGCAGTGCCGATGGTGCCAGTGGTGGGTACCGATATGGATGGTCAAAGCGTCTGCGGCCGTGACGGACGCACCGAGAAGTCCCAAGGCGAAAACCGTTGCAACGATTGCTTTCATAGATCCCTCTGAGTTGTCGGGTTTCAAGACAAAGCAGCGCCCCTGATTTGAATTTATACCCCGTAACGCCTTCGCCTCACAGACCGGTACCGGGCGCGGACGCGTGAACCTTCGATGACTGACGGGGCTGTCATTTAATTCGATCCGGCCGTTGCCGCCCCGCGTGCGGTACGCATAGTGGCCGGGGGCATCCGCCAAATCAGATGGGACCTATGGAATCGGACGCACGGCGCGTTTTCGCCAGGGCCGCGTGGCGGCTTATCCCGTTCATGGCGCTGCTCTACATCGTCAGCTTCCTCGACCGGGTGAATGTCGGCTTCGCGGCGCTGACGATGAACCGAGACCTTGGCTTCTCGCCGGAGGTGTACGGCTTCGGCGCGGGCATCTTCTTCTTCGGCTATTTCCTGTTCGAGGTGCCGTCGAACATCATTCTGGAGAAGGTCGGCGCGCGGTTGTGGATCTGCCGCATCATGGTGACCTGGGGTCTGGTCTCAATGGCGACGGCGTTCGTCCACGGCGCCCTCAATTTCTACGTACTGCGTTTCGTTCTCGGACTCGCCGAAGCCGGATTCTTCCCGGGCATGGTGCTCTACCTGACATACTGGTTCCCGTCGGCGACGCGCGCGCGCTTCATCTCGATGTTCCTCGCCGCCGTGCCGCTCGCCAGCGTCGTGGGCGCGCCGGTTTCCGGTTTCATTCTGGGCGTCGAAGGACGGCTCGGACTGCACGGCTGGCAGTGGCTGTTCCTCCTGGAAGGCTTGCCGTCCGTGCTACTCGGGCTTGCGGTTCTCGTCTGGATGCCGGATCGCCCGTCCGCAGCAGCCTGGCTGAACGACGGCGAAAAGCGCGCCGTCGCCGCGGCGCTTGCCGGCGAAGCGCCCGGCACGCACACGGACCTTCTGCCGATGTTGCGCGATCCGCGCGTCTGGCTTTTGACCGTCCCCGACTTCGGCATCGTGCTCGGTCTTTACGGTCTGAATCTTTGGCTGCCGCAAATGGTCAAGGAGATGGGATTTTCGAATCTGGAAACGGGCTTCGTCGTGGCCGCGCCCTATCTCGTCAGTTCCGTCGTCATGGTCCTGTGGGGACAGTCGAGCGACGCGCGCAACGAACGAATCTGGCACACCGCGGCGGCGGCGTTGGTGGGCGCGGCGGGTCTCGCGGGCGCCGCACTCCTGCACGCGCCGCTCGCGGTGCTCGTAGCGCTCACGGTTGCCGCCTGCGGAATCTACGCGGCGCTCTCGGTGTTCTGGACGCTGCCGACATCCTATCTCGGCGGTACGGCCGCGGCCGGCGGCATCGCGCTGATCAACTCGATCAGCAATACGGGCGGATTCTTCGGTCCCTACCTGATGGGCTGGCTTAAAGGCCATACCGGAGGATATTCCGCGGGCCTCGGCGTGCTCGCCGGCGCGCAGGTGATCGCAGCGGTGCTCGTCGTCGCCCTCGGCCGCGCGCTCGCGCGGGCCCGCCGCACGCCGGTGCCTCACGCGTAACGCCGAATATTCCGCCCGACAGGCGTGCTTGACTTGAACCGCCCCTTGGTCTTTTTCACGTGCCCATGACTCGAGCCTTCATTTTTCCCGGCCAGGGAAGTCAGGCGGTCGGTATGGGCAAGGTGCTCGCCGACACCTTCGCCCCGGCGCGCGAAGTCTTCCAGGAAGTCGACGACGCGCTGAACCAGAAGCTGTCCCGCCTGATGTGGGAAGGTCCCGAGAGCGAACTCGTCCTCACCGAAAATGCGCAGCCCGCGATCATGGCGGCGAGCCTTGCGATCATCCGCATCCTCGAGCGGGAAGCCGGATTCTTGCTTGCCAAGCACGCGCGCCTCGTCGCCGGTCATTCGCTCGGAGAATATTCCGCTCTCTGCGCCGCCGGCGCCTTCACGTTGGCCGATGCGGCGCGGCTTCTGAAGGCGCGCGGCCAGGCGATGCAGACGGCGGTGCCGGTCGGGCAGGGCGGAATGAGCGCTCTGCTCGGCGCGGAGATCGACCAGGCGGAGGATCTGGCCAAGGAATGCGCCGCCGCCACGGCTGGCGTCTGTGTCGTCGCCAACGACAATGCGCCGGGCCAGGTCGTGATTTCCGGCACCAAGGCCGCGATCGACAAGGCTCCGGAAGTCGCCAAGGCCAGGGGCATCAAGCGCGCCATGGCGCTCAACGTCTCGGCGCCGTTCCACTGCCCGCTGATGGAGCCTGCTGCCGAAAAGATGCGTCAGGCGCTGGCGGCGGTGACGATCCGGCCACTCGCCGTGCCGCTGGTCGCCAATGTGACGGCCGCCGAAACCTCGGAACCCGAGACGATCCGCCGCCTGCTCGTCGAACAGGTCACGGGCCGCGTACGCTGGCGCGAAAGCGTGCTGGCCTTTCGCGCGCTGGGCGTCGAGACTACGGTCGAGGCTGGCGGCGCCAAGGTGCTCACCGGCATGGTCAAGCGCACCGACAAGGACTTGCAGACCGTGACTCTCGATACGCCCGCCGACATCGAAGCTTTCGCGAAGACACTCTGATGTTCGATCTCACAGGCAAAGTTGCTTTGGTCACCGGTGCCAGCGGCGGCATCGGCGGCGCGATCGCCAAGGCGCTACACGCGCAGGGCGCGAGCATCGTCCTGTCCGGCACCCGCGCCGAGGCGCTGGAAAAAGTGAAATCAGAGCTCGGCAGCCGCGCCTTCGCCGCGGTCTGCAATCTCGGCGACAAGGATTCGGTCGAAGGCCTGGTCAAGGCCGCCGAGGCCGCGGCCGGGGCGCCGATCGACATCCTTGTCAACAATGCGGGCATCACGCGCGACAATCTCTTCTTGCGCATGAAGGACGAGGAATGGGACCAGGTTATCGCCGTTGATCTCACGGCCGCGTTCCGCCTCTCGCGCGCGGTCCTGCGGGGCATGATGAAGAAGCGCTGGGGCCGTATCATCTCGATCACGTCGGTGGTGGGCGAAACCGGGAATCCCGGGCAGGGAAACTACGCCGCGGCCAAGGCAGGCCTGGTCGGCATGACCAAGTCGTTGGCGGCCGAAGTTGCCTCACGCAACATAACCTGCAACGCAGTCGCCCCGGGCTTCATTGCGACGGCCATGACCGAGGTCCTGACCGACGCTCAGAAGGAGACCATCAGCCAGCGGATTCCTGCGGGCCGCATGGGAGCGCCAGCGGAAATCGCCGCGGCGGTGGTTTATCTGGCCAGCGAGGAAGCCGCCTATGTCACGGGAACGACGCTTCAGGTGAATGGCGGAATGGCGATGATCTAACAGTTATTTCAATGATTTAACCGTCTTGTAGCGGTGGCCCGGTCTTTGTGTTACGAAACCCGCCAACCCCCACAAGCATTCCAACAGTGAGGGCCCACCCTGCGGGCCGAGACCACACCCCCCGGCAGGATCATCAAGGAGAGGCTTACAATACCATGAGCGATACGGCGGAACGCGTTAAGAAGATCGTTGTCGAGCATCTGAATGTCGATGCCGACAAGGTCACCGATACCGCGTCCTTCATTGAAGATCTCGGCGCGGACAGCCTCGATACGGTCGAGCTCGTCATGGCGTTCGAAGAGGAATTCGGCATCGAGATTCCCGACGACGCGGCGGAGTCCATCGTCACCGTCGGCGACGCCGTCAAGTACATCGACAAGTCCGCCGCGGCTTGAATTTCGCTCACCTCCACATCGATGCGTAGAGTCGTCGTAACAGGAATCGGTCTTGTCACGCCGCTCGCGTGCGGCGTGGAAGAGACGTGGTCGCGACTGCTGGCCGGCAAGTCCGGCGCGCGCAAGATCACCAAGTTCAAGACCGAAGACCTCGCGACCAAGATCGCCTGCGACGTACCGCGGGGCGACGGCTCGGACGGCACCTTCAATGCCGACCAATGGGTCGATCCCAAGGAACAGCGCCGGATGGATGATTTCATCATCTTCGGCCTGGCCGCCGCGAAGCAGGCGGTGAAGGATTCCGGCTGGGAACCGAGGACCGAGGAGGAGCGCCAGCGCACCGGCGTCCTTATCGGCTCGGGAATCGGCGGGCTTCCGGGCATCGAGGAGGGCGCGATCCTCCTCAACGAGAAAGGCCCGCGGCGGCTTTCGCCGTTCTTCATTCCCGGCCGCCTGATCAACCTGATCTCCGGCTATGCCTCGATCGAGCACGGCTACAAGGGGCCGAACCACGCCGTCGTCACGGCCTGCGCCACCGGCGCGCACGCGATCGGCGACGCGGCGCGCATGGTCGCCCTCGACGATGCGGACGTCATGCTCGCCGGCGGTTCGGAAGCCGCCATCTGCCGGCTGGGCATCGCCGGCTTCAACGCCTGCCGCGCGCTCTGCACGGCCTTCAACGACACGCCCGAAAAGGCATCGCGGCCCTACGACAAGGATCGCGACGGGTTCGTGATGGGTGAGGGTGCCGGGGCGGTGATGCTCGAGGAGTACGAACACGCCAAGGCGCGCGGCGCCAAGATCTACGGCGAGGTCAAGGGCTATGGACTCTCCGGCGACGCCTACCACATCACCGCGCCGTCGGAAGACGGCGACGGCGGCTTCCGCGCCATGAAGATGGCGCTGCGGCGTTCGGGTCTGGCGCCGTCCGACATCGACTATGTCAACGCGCACGGCACCTCGACGATGGCCGACGGAATCGAGGCTGGCGCGGTGGCCCGCTTCCTCGGCAACAGCGCGGCGCAGACCGCCATGTCGTCGACCAAGTCCTCCATCGGCCATCTGCTCGGCGCGGCCGGCGCCGTGGAAGCGATCTTCTGTCTGCTCGCCATGCGCGACCAGATCGTTCCGCCGACCATCAATCTCGAAAACCCGAACGTCGAAACGCCGCTCGATCTCGTCCCGCTCGTCGCCAAGAAGCGCCAGGTGCGGGCGACGATGTCGAACTCTTTCGGCTTCGGCGGTACCAACGCCGCGTTGATTTTCACCAAACCCGACTAGCACCCAGCCGCGGTCTTGCCATGGTCCGCTTTCTCATCGTCCTGCTCGTTCTGGCCGTGATCGTCGCCGGCGCATTCGAGTGGGAAAGCGCGAATTTCAGCGCCGCCGGGCCTGCCGCCGCCAATAACGCCAGCGAAACGGACGTCGTCATCGAGCCGCATGTCGGATTGCGCGGCATCGCGCAGGAATTGGCCGCCGCCGGCGTGATCGGCGACCCCAACCTGTTCATCGTCGGCGTGCGTCTGCGGCGCACGGCGGCCGGCCTGAAGGCAGGCGAATTCGCGATCCCGAGCCGCGCCAGCATGTACGACATCATGGATATCCTGATCGAAGGCAAATCGATCCAGCATAAGCTCACCGCCGCCGAAGGGCTGACGAGCGACATGATCGCCAAACTGATCGACGCCGATCCGGTGCTGCTCGGCGCCGCGGTGGCTGTACCGGCCGAGGGCTCGCTGCTGCCCGAGACCTACCTGTTCACCCGCGGCACGTCGCGCGCCGAACTCGTCGCGCGCATGCAGCGGGCGCAACAGGAACTTCTCTCGAGATTGTGGGCCGGCCGCGCCGCGGGCCTGCCGCTCAAGACGCCGCAGGACGCCGTCATTCTCGCCTCGATCGTCGAGAAGGAAACTTCGCTGCCGGACGAGCGCCGGCACATCGCGGCGATCTTCGTCAACCGCCTGCGCCTGGGCATGAAGCTGCAATCGGATCCGACGATCATCTACACGATCTCGGGCGGCTATCCTCTCGGACGCGGCATCCGCGAGAGCGAGCTCGTGAGGGCCACGGCCTACAACACCTACGTGATCGCCGGCCTGCCGCCGACGCCGATCTGCAATCCGGGCAAGGATTCGCTCGAAGCCGTGCTCAATCCGGGCGAGTCGAAGGACCTCTACTTCGTCGCCAGCGGAAACGGCGGCCATGTCTTTTCGGCGAACATCGCCGACCAGGCACGAAACGTCGCGGCGCTGCGCGCCCGCGAGCGTGGCGCCGCGGCGGGACACAAATAACCGCACTTGCGCGGGGCCCGCGCCGGTTTATCGTTCCGCATCATTGGAGTCGCCATGAGCATAGTGAGCATGACCGGATTCGCCGAGGCGCATGGCAGCCGCGAGGGTGCGCGCTGGCGCTGGGAAACCAAGAGCGTCAACGGTCGCGGACTCGACCTGCGCATGCGCATGCCGCCGGGATTCGACGGAGTCGAGGCGGTGGCGCGCCAGCTCGCCGGCGAGCGCTTCAAGCGCGGATCGCTCCAGGCGCAACTCACTTTCGAAGCTGGCGAGTCGTCGCGCGCCCTCAAGGTCGACCCAGCCGCACTCGCCGCCGCGGTGCGCATCGCGCAGGAAGTCGCATCCGAAACGGGCCTCGCTCCGGCGCGCATCGATGGGCTGCTCGCACTCAAGGGCGTCATCGTGCAGGACGAGGCCTTGCCGCTGGAGGCGCCGGAACGCGGCATGCGGGACGCCGCGATCGTCGAAACGCTGGCGACCGCGTTCGACGCTCTGGTGCGTGCCCGCGCGAGCGAGGGGCAGAAGCTGCACGCCGTACTCGCGGCGCAGATGGACGATATCGAGCGGCTGACGAAGGAGGCGCAAAATCTCGCTTCGGCGCAGCCGCAGGCATTGCGCGACCGGTTGCTGGCGCAGGTGCAGGAAATGCTCGGCGGCGCGGGCATTCCCGAAGACAGGCTGGCGCAGGAAGCGGCGCTGCTCGCCGTCAAAGCCGACATCCGCGAGGAACTGGACCGGCTGCACGCGCATGTGCACGAGGCCCGCGCGCTCATGCGTTCGGGAGACGCGGTCGGCCGCAAGCTCGATTTCCTGTCGCAGGAGTTCAACCGCGAGGCCAACACGCTTTGCTCCAAATCTTCCGACATCGCGCTGACGCGCATCGGTCTGGCGCTCAAGGCGACGATCGACCAGTTCCGCGAGCAGGCGCAAAACGTCGAATGAGCGCGGAGATCAAACGCCGGGGCCTGATGCTGGTCCTGTCTTCTCCTTCGGGCGCCGGCAAGACGACGCTGGCGCGCAAGCTGCTCGAATCGGATCCGGGCATCGTCATCTCCGTGTCGGCGACGACGCGCTCAAGGCGCCCGAACGAAGTCCACGGCAAGGACTATTATTTCGTCGCGCCGGCGGAATTCGAAGAGATGGTGAAGTCCGAGGCCTTTTTCGAGCACGCCACGGTGTTCGAACATCGCTACGGCACGCCCAGGAAGCCGGTTACCGAGGCGCTGGCCGCCGGCCGCGACGTGCTCTTCGACATCGACTGGCAGGGAACGCAGCAATTGAAGGAACGGGCGCGCGAGGATCTCGTCAGCATCTTTATCCTGCCGCCCAGCCATGACGAGCTCGAGCGCCGCCTGAAAACCCGCGCCCAGGACAGCGACGAAATCGTCGCCCAGCGCATGGCCAAGGCCGGAAGCGAGATCAGCCACTGGCCGGAATACGATTATGTCGTGGTCAACCGCGATGTCGACCGTGCGCTGTCGCAGATCAGGGCGATCCTGGACGCGGAACGCGCCCGCCGCACGCGGCTGATCGGCGTCGGCGAGTTCGTGGCGGAATTGACGAAGTAGCGCTATTTCCCCATCTCATGGGTCCAGCCATCGGCGGCGACGCGCCGAAATCCCATCGCCTCCCAGAACTCCGCGGCGCCGGGCGGGACCGCGTTGCAGGTCAGTCGCTTCATGCTCTCGAAGCCGCGCGCGATCATCGCCTGCGCCAGCGCGCGACCGACGCCGCCCCGCCGCGCAGCACGCCGCACATAGAGCCGGCGCATGCGCATCGCCGCCTGCTCGCGCTTGACGCAGCCGATCCCGACAAGGCCATCGCGATCGAAGGCGCCGAAAAGCGCCTCACCCGGACCGTCGTAGCGTTCGCTGCCGCTCTGCCACTCGGCGACGAGCGTGCCCATGTTGCGGATGCCGTCCGCGACCGCCTCGTCGCGCAGGACTGCAATCTCCGGCGGGAGCGAGGTCAGGCGGCGGATCTCGATCATCCGATCGCGACGCGATACACCCTCTTCGCCGTTCCGCTGAACAGCGCGGTCTTCTCGCTGGGCGAGTAGTTCGCGGCAAAGCGCTTGAACGCGTTCCACAGCGAAACATAATCGCAACCGAAGCGGTCGACCGGGAAGTTGCTCTCGAACATGCAGCGGTCGGCGCCGAACGCCGCGATCACCGTCTCGAGATACGGCTTCCACTGCTGGGCGAGCGTCTCGGACGGCGGGTCCTTCTCCGCCATGCGCATCTTCCAGCCGGCAAAGGGCATCGGCAGCCCGCCCGCCTTCACGAACACGTTGGGGCACTTGGCCAGCGTCTTGATGTTGTCGCGCCAGACGCCGAAGCGTTCCTCGCGCTTGCCCTTATAGGCGCCGATGCCCAACGGCGTGCCGACATGATCGAGCACGATGGTCGTGTCCGGGAAAGAGCGCGCCAGATCGATCAGGTCGGGGAGCTGGGGCTCGAGCAACCATGCGTCGAAGGACAGGCCGAGCTTGTGCAGATGCTTGAAGCCCTTGCGGAAGTCGGCGTTGAGGTAGAGACCGGCGGTGTTGCGTCCCGCCAACGGTCCAAGCACGCCGGGATCTGCGTCGAACGAGGCGCTGTGGCGGATGCCGCGGAACCGGCCATGGCCGGCCGCGATATGCGAGCGCAGCACGTCCTCGGCCGCGTCTCCGATGCGCAAATCGACATGGCCGACGATGCCGGCGCAGGCGCGCACGTCTCCGTAGATGCCGCTCGCCGTCATTGCGGCGACGCCGTTGACGAACTCCGTTTCGCCGACGCACTTGAGCGCGTCGGGTCCGTCGGCGCGGTACATGGCGCCGCATTCCATGTAGATCGTGCCGCGGATGTTGTGGCCGCTCTTGAGGTCCTTGAGCAGCTCGTCGACCAGATAGCGCGGCGTGTTGCGGATGATGTCCATGAAACCGTGTTCGGACGGCGGCAGGTTGCGCAGGATTTCCGTCGGGCGGTCCCACAGGTGATGGTGCGGGTCGATGATCGGCAGGTCGGGTTCGAGGATGGCTTCAGTCATGGGCGTTTCTCCGCGCCCTCATCCTTCGACGGGCCCAGGATGAGGGTCCTTTGCAAATCCGCCTCATGCCGAGCGTGTCGAAGCATGAGGTGGCGCGAGTAGGTCCTACGGCGTCAGCACCACGCGCCCGGTGATCTTGCCTTCGCGCAGATCGTCGAGCGTCTGGCTGGCGGCGCTCAGCGGCCGCTTGCTGAACGGGATCGGGTCTACCTTGCCGGCCTTCACCAGCTCCATCATCTCCTTGGTCTCGCCGAGCGAACCGGTCATCGAGCCGCCGATCGAGATCGTGCGGAACGGGAACATTGGGATCGGCATCGCCATGCCGCCGCCGAACAGGCCGACGATGATCACCTTGCCGCCGCGACGCACCGCCTGGCTGGCGAAGGCGAAGCTCTTTTCCGAACCGACGAAGTCGACGACGGCATAAGCGCCGCCCTTGGTGTCGGCCATCAGCTTCTTGGCGGCTTCCGGATCCTTGGTGTTGTAGACGGCGCTGGCGCCGGCCTTTTTCGCGGCGTCGAGCTTGCCGTCGTCGATGTCGGCGGCGAGCGGACCCTTGTGGAACATCGCCTTGGCGAACTGCACGCCCATCATGCCGACGCCGCCGACGCCGAGCACCAGCACCTGGTCGTCGGGGCCGAGCGTGCCGACGCGCTTCATCGCCGAATAGGCCGTGAGGCCCGAGCACATGTACGCGGCGCCGAGCGCCGGATCCGTCTTGCCGTAGTCGATCAGATACTTCGGATGCGGAACCAGGACATGAGTCGCATAGCCGCCCGCGCAGCCGCTCGAGCAGCCGAGCTGGCGCGGTCCGCCGACGCAGAGATTCTCCTCGCCGCGCAGGCACGACGGGCACTTGCCGCAGCCGATCCACGGGAACGCCGCATAG